>Ga0102593_1000044_pt1 | contig 382757 bp, 381 predicted proteins | sample AraplaCol_mMS_r2_2_FD_76862 | JGI IMG/M metagenome (GOLD analysis project Ga0102593, IMG submission 76862) | Arabidopsis root microbial communities from North Carolina, USA - plate scrape MF_Col_mMS_r2 (SPADES assembly) (version 2) | ecosystem: Host-associated > Plants > Roots > Endosphere... | reverse complement strand
TTCTCTCTCATCTAGAATTTTAAATCAACTAAATCAATTTCCTCTCACATAACACTCACTTTTCAAACCCGAGGATTATTTATCCCCGTGGTCCTCCATGAATTCTGTAATGGCTCATTCCCCAGTACCCAGGGAGAACCAAAGAACCCCCACTCTACAGCTCCCTCATCCTTCGCATCTCGGACCTCCGCCCTCGCGCAATGGCCAAGTCATTTTGGATACCTTCTCGCCCGTGAATGAGCATGGAAGCTTCGCTTTTGACCGGGTTCTAAAGACAGGAAAGGTCTTCCGACGAGTCAAGCATAAGCATGTCTTCCGGGCCTCCTGGAAATCAGCCTACCTGGTCCTACGCCCGAATCTCCTCTCTGTCTATAAAGATGAAGAGACCACTCGTCTCCGCGTCTCCATCACTCTCTCCGAAGTGACGGCCGTTGCGACTGTGAAATCTCCCCGCTCCAACAGGAAGCATGTCTTCGGCATCTTCACCCCCTCCAAGAACTACCGCTTCGAAGCGCTTTCCGAGCGCGATGCCGAGGACTGGATTGATCGGATTCGCGCCGAAACCCCAAAAGACGAGGACGAACAGGCTCTCCTGGCCCTGTCAAATAAACGTGATACCCCAAGGATCCAACGACAATTCGTCGATGACACGACCGATCATTCCGACCATGATCCAATCGTCCGTGTCAGTTCCCCCGAACCAAATCATGCCTTTCCCACGATCGTGGGACCAAGTGCCCGCAAACCACCGATGACGCAGGATTACTCAGGGAACGATGTCACTTCTTATTCAGAATTATCCGATGGACCTCCCCCGACGAGAAATAGCCGATTGCGATCTATGCCCTCAATCCACACCCTTTCCATCTCCGCTCCAGAAGTCTCGGCCGCAGAAGATAAACCTATCTCGTCATCCCTGCCACGAGAATCCACTCGACAATCAGATTTAGGCATCCTGCGAGACCCGGAACGAGTCGTTTGTCAAGGATATCTCCAGGGATTACGAATCAAGGGTACTGTGCGACAGTGGAAGAGGCTCTGGGTCGTACTTCGACCAAAGACCTTGGCTTTCTATAAGGACGATCAAGAGTACTCGGCTCTGAGGATTATCTCCATGTCTCAAGTAATTGATGCCGCGGAGATTGATCCTATGTCTCGATCAAAGAAGTTCTGTTTACAGCTCATCGCCGAGGAAAAGACCTACCGACTTTGTGCTCCAGATGAGGAATCCCTGGCGCGTTGGCTAGGCGCGTTGAAGAGTATTTTTGTTGCGCGAAAGAAACTCGAAACGACTCCCGCTGTCCCGGTGTAGATCCTTCACCTGATCCATGGACCTTTCATTACCCGACCCCTTCCTTTGTCGACATTCACATCTATGGCCATTCCGTTCATCTGTCTTTCTTACCCCGGATTGGACTACATATATTAATTGGCTAATACTTCCACTTTCACTTTCACTTACACTTTCTTACTTGTCCTTCTGAATATACCCATTTTCTTTTTGTTGAAAGCGTCTTTTCTCTTCTCTCTTTGCCATCATCGGGGCGTTGTCATGGACGCTAGGGTTGACTCACATCGTTTGAGGAAGACCATACATGATGAAAGATATACACGCTAAACACAGACAACCCGCAGAACTGCTTAATTCATTTTGTTTGTCCATTATTTGTTCTTCATTGGAAATTGTAGATAGTATACTACAATTATCATTCTCTGCGCGTGGTTCGTTGAGTTTCCAAAGCTGAATCGGATTTAATACAGTTGAGCACCAAAATGAAATATCAGTTGCTCATTCAAACAATGATTATTAAACTAATATAATCCTGATCTCATTTTGACTATTTTGTTATATTTTACTATTTGTATAATGTCATTCGGACAGAATAATAACACAATCTTTCCAACTCAAATTCAAAATGTATGATCCTTGCTTTAGATATCTGGAATACAAAATCCTTTTTATTTAAATCAAAATCCTAAGTTTATTGCGTAGATAGGCCCCTCCAAGGTAGGTTATATCTTCTCGTAGAATAGTTCTTTCTTTTCTCCTTAGCTTGGCTTGTTAGCTCTCGTTGTATCTACAAAATTGAACGAGATCTTCATTACGACTCTTCACTTGCCCGAGATCATCACAAGACTACGTTATACATGACACTGATACAGTGTTTTTGATCTTTAGGGCTGATTAATAACTCGAGACAGATTTCCTCCCTCTTCTATCGACTGTGCCGGAGACGGTTTGCGTATCGTCTGACTCTAGGCCATATATGGCGAAAAAAAAAAACACGACTAGCCTGTTGACACCCCATCAATTATCACACAGGAAGCTGCAGTAGAGGAGGATGGGGATGTCTTCACGCCAAAAGAGATTCAAAGGAACGTCCATGAGGCTGATCCAGATCCTACAAGGCAAGAATACTTCAAGAGATATGGATTCGATACCACAATTGTAGCTATGCATTTTATCTCTAATTTCATCGCTCACCAAGGAGATATAGTTATGAATGCACTGTATGACATACCAACAGAAAGATAATTGTAGGCTAAAGATGCAAAGAAGAAAGACAGTCATCATAGGATACTTGGCGATCCATTCGTTCTAAGGAATTTCATCGCGAGGGATACTCTCATATTCACCGGATGACACCCTATGTCTGGTTAAACTGGAGTTCTCCTCTTGGACATTGCTCTCGTGATTGACGACCAGGAACGAGAGAAACACGATAGTCGCTCCGACCCAGTAGAGAGGCGAAGAGTATTGTCCTTGAAGAATGATCTGTCCAACTAAGGAGAGCGGAATTGTTAAGCTCAGTCCAACAGTGACAACAAGCGGTGTGGTAAGGAGCATGGCATATGCCCATGCAATATCAGAAATGAAAGACGACACGGAATTGACCTAAGATCGCAGAACAATTAGCGACACAATTTTCTTTTCAGAATGGACGAATTTGCAGTGACATACGAGGATAATCATCCATACTCTGTCTGAACTAGGCAGTTCAAACGTCTCGATTCCAATCCAATGGAGAATGAAGAAACCAGGCCACAAAAACACAAGATTGAATAAACCGACCAGCCCAAAGAAAAGCTGCATGTTGACGCGCGATTCGTCACCGACTTGCTTCTTCATTACGATCGTATAAACCCCATACATTATAGAGCTGAATGCCGCCATTGCATCGCCGAGCGCGATTTCGGCGGAGGTCTTTTGCGGAAATGACCCTTCACGACCACTTATAGCAGCCGGTGTCGTATCGGTGTCCGGTTTCGAGAGGTCCACGCGAGATATCAGAATGATACCGACTAAGGATGCAATGACGCCGAGGAGCTTGCGGGAGGTGAATTTCTCGACTCCGATCATGGCGCCGAATATGAGGGTCCAGACACCTAAGTCTAGTTAGACAGACGAACTTGCGATTTGTGGTTTGAAAGATGCTTACCGCTAGTCGATGTTAGAATGGTCGTGCTTCCCACAGTCGTGAATTGGAGGCATGCCATTGCAAAGTAGTTTGCCTAGAATAGATAGGTTAGATGACTTGTTCAGAGTCAAACTCATTCTATGCTTGGATATGACGTACAATGAACTGCGATTATTTAGCTAATTGAACTGATATCATGGGTTCACGGTTACATACCCATAGGAGGCAGAACTCGAAGCTGAGTTTTGCTGTTGCTCGAAGGCCCAATTTCCCGGTCTTATCGCCATGTGTCGCACTCGGGTATTGTAGATGTTCAACATCGTGAGTGCGCGACACATCGTCGAATGACTCCCGTCGCAAAATACTCTGTTCCTCGGCTTTTGGCTCATCTGAATCTAGATGGTGTAGCAGACTCCGCAAGGAAGTCACTTGCGACAGTTTATTCGAGCGCCACAGTGTGAATGTTCGACCGAGCAGGATGGTAAAGAGTGGCAATATGAACAGCGAGGTGTTGATATAGGTGACGAAGAATGGCTTCGGGTATGTATTATCGGCAAAGATAGTCTTTAACAAATGGATCTGTTAGAATCAAGGTGTGGGTTCAACGAGGGGGAATTCGTCAACGTACACTTCCTAGGAAATTCGATGCTGTCCAAAGCACGACTACCACCAAAAGCAGGCCCATACCCAGCGTGTGCCTGGCAAAACCGGCCACCTGTGGCCCGGAAGTATCATGAGTAGGCGCCATGTTGACTTTGTGCTGGCCTGGGTGTATTCAAAGCGAGCGAAGGAGGTTGAGATACAGTTCTTGTGCGAGTGCGGGTTCAGCGTGTGATCAAATCGCAGAATGGTCCCGATGTCGCAAGGCGTGAACAGGTATGTTGTTCATAGAAATTGATCACGCGAGACTACCAGCATACTATGCGGCTGAGATGACTCTGACTCAACACAGGAGAGTCCTGACCAGCAGGGAGGGGAAGGGCGAGCATTCAAAGTTGGAAGGGTTGTGGGAGGATCGGCGCGATAAGAGAGTCGGGGACTGCGGAGACCCGAATGCATCGGACTCCACCGGGGAAACCATCCAGCAATGGACTATGATTAATATATAAAATATAATATAAAAATAAATAAAAAAATAAAAAAAAATAAAAAAAATAAAATAAAAAAAAAAAAAAAAAAAAAAAAAAAAAAAAAGGAAAGACTATCTCTAGCAAATTCGACTCTATTCAGACTACTGCTGTGACTGAGGAGATATGATTCATTAAATGAGGCCATAGACCAGTCAATTCTGCCTATGTCTCCACTGCGACTTTCATAATCCAAACCGAGAACATCTACAGACACAGGGAAAACAGTCCAAGTAAGCAAATCATAACCCTCTCTATCGAACCCCACCAGGGAAGATGAGAACCACCAGCATTGGTATGTGACGAAGAGAAAAGAAAGGGAATATAGGAAATGAGAACAATCGCTTAAAACATCATGAGAATCAGGCAAGGGTATTAACAAGCACAGCCATCGCGATCATTGTCCAGATGAATGTTGATCGGGTCACTGAACTCTCCACTGAACTCCTCAGCCTCTTCCTGCGCGAGTGCACTCCGGGCGATCACTAGGAAAGATGATCATTAATAACTAGTCACGATACTTATGGACAGTATCCAACTTACCTTCAAATGCCTGCTCAACGTTGACAGCTTCCTTGGCACTAGTCTCAAAGTAGGGAATATTGCCCTTGGACTGGCAGAAAGTCATGGCTCGTTTCGAAGAGATCATGCGCTTGTTTTCTTCGACATCAATCTTATTACCAATGACAACCTGTATACGTGAATCAGCACTGGACCGCAAAATCCACGGCTGGATGAAAGCAGGTTTGCGGAAACTTACAAATGGGAAGCTTTCGGGGTCGCGCGGGCTAGCTTGGATTAAGAATTCATCTCGCCAGCTGTCCAGCGCCTCGAAACTCTTTGAGTTATTCACGTCGTAGACCAAGACACAACAGTCGGCTCCACGGTAGAAAGCGACCCCCAACGATTGAAACCGTTCTTGACCAGCAGTATCCCAGATCTATTGGTGATCAGTCAGTCACTTCTGACGTGAATGGCGATCGATTCCTGCAAGCTATAGGGGCGAAATTTACCTGCATGGTCACCAATCGATCATCGACTAAAACCTCCTTCGTAAGGAAATCAGCACCAATAGTCGCCTTGTAGCTTCCACTGAATTTCTTGTTGACCTATGAGCCCCAGAAAAGATGATATATTAGCGACGCTGAATGAACGAGGTGGACGAGAAACTCCGCGGCAACAGCCTAGCAGAATTCGGAACTCGGAGAAGGACGCACGTATTGGTTCATCAGACTTGTTTTTCCGACGCCACTGTCGCCAAGGATGATCACCTATATGAAAGAGTCAGTATGTGAGCGCTTCGATTTTCCAGTTGTTCGGGACGAGTGCGGAGGCGGAGATCGTACCTTGAGGAGGACCTTCTTCCGTGACGCCATGGTAGCGGTCTGTCTAGAAACCAGAGGGAAGAGGAAGAATAAGCAACCAGTTATATGGCGGCTATTGAGTTATGAATAGCTCGTCTGAGAACCTAAAAGAGTTGAACACGAGCTGAAAGATTGTGCACGGAAGTTGGAGTTGGGTTGCAGCGGGATCCGATGATGCATTACGGGCCGGGCGGTGGAGAGGGGCGGTGGGCGGCGGGCAGATGATAACAAGATAGCCGCCGCGACATCATTGCATCCAATGTCAGATCACATTCCATAGCCTCATTTACTGCCCGGGTAGGCTTATGGCCCATTGGAGAGAGGAGTACTTAGCTGCACTGGCAGTGCGGGATCAGAGGGAGAAGGCCAATCTCACTATTTACGATGCCTGTATGTGCTTTGAAGGAAACTACTGACAGCTCCCATATTTTGTAACTGACATATATACTCTACATCAATAGATACCCGACTCGCAGATAGCACGGCCAAACTTCCAGCTGCAATAGATACGAGTGCTAGTCCCTCAAATGATAAAGGGCCACCTGGAACCTACGAGTCCGAGAAGACGGCATTTTCTCAATCAAGGACAGCCAAGAAGCAGCAGACAGAAGTGGAGCCTTCAGTTACGGAGCTTCTAAATACTACACGTGCAGAACTAGCCGAAGCACAGCGCTCTCGGGCAGAATTGCGAGATCGTCTAGAGCGAGCTACTAATGAAGCGGAGAAGTTGCGGAAACAGATTGGCAAAGATGGTCGACGAATATATGGACTGGAAAGTGAAGTTGCTCAACAGCAAAAGCGCCGCAAAGATGTTGAAGAAGAATTGAGAGGAAAGGCTAAGCTACTCAATGTACGTCTTGGTCTTTTTTTTCCCCAGACTGTGGTCTCGAGAAACAACCACTAACGAAGATACCCACGTCAGGAATTCCAAGACGAAATTGCAGCTCTGACTCTCCAGGTGAACATGGCCGAGAGAAAGGCTAAGAAGCTTGGAGAGGAGAACGAAGATCTTATTAATCGTTGGATGAAGAGGATGGGCCAGGAAGCTGATGCAATGAATGATGCCTCTAAGTTTTCATGATTGCCGAATCAGAATAGAATCAAATAGCCCAGATAGGCCTTCGCATTATTATGACATGATTGAATTCCGAGACAAATTCGCCTACCTTGGTAATGAACGGATAAAGTACTTTTACATGTGCAGATTACTAGGCTAGGTGTATTTTTTATTTGTACAAGTTGAATTTGGTATCAAAGAAGTACTGGAGATATGTCCAAAGAAAAAAAAAGTTAATGTACAGGATCAAATGACAATCAAAAGACCAACTAAGCTCAATCATGATGGAACGCCAAAGATACAGCCCAATAACCCTCATAAGGAGCTGTCCATGAAGGCTTTCAAGCGTGAACTATCCTTGGTCGCAATGAAGTATGTGCCGCCAACATCGGTCCAACTAACACTGTTCGACCAGTAGTTCTTTTGTTCAACCTTGAGAAGATTGATAGGGGAGTTGAGATTGCGTGACTGGATTTTGTGGCCAGCAGGGACAAATGATTTGAGGGAGACGATACGGCATCCCTCCTTCATATCTAAGAAATGGTTAATCAATTCGTTGTTGAGTTGCGGCGTGAAAGCTTGGTTGTTGATGAGGATGACATCTGCTCTTTTAAGAACGCTAACGATGCTCTCCTGTTCCAAGAAATCACCTCGAACAAGATGGGTTTTTCCAGGCGCGATACCCCAAAGACGGCAGCGCGCCTTGAATTCAGCTTGTTGAAGGTCCGCCAAGTCACATGCATTATTCATCATTTCACAGCCCCAGCTCTCACAACCAATTTCAAGAGCTGCCTGGAGAACAACATTTCCAACGCCGGAACCAAGATCAACGAATACTTGGCCAGACTTGAGCTTTGTTTCCTTGAAGATGGTGCTGATGAATCGAGGGAGGAGTTCACCATAGACATTGTCCGTGCCGTTCTCATATTGTCGGAGAGACTCAACCCGAGGAGAGACTGTGCGTGCATACGTTTGAATGAGAATGCGCTCTACCCAGGGCAGCCCAATTCGTTGCGTTGCATCCAACTGCTTCGCAATGCTGCCACTGATCCTCAAACGCTCAATAGCCTTGTTATAATCGTCCACTGCATCTCGAAATTGTGTCTCTGAAGCGACTGCCAATGCCCGACGTAACCTTCGCCGGATACCAGTTGTTTCATTGTTGAACTCGTCCGCCTCTTCGCTCGGAATATAATTATCGGAAACGGTTTCGACCACCTGCACAATGTCGTCAATCGGCCTGAAATCAGCGCTATCGCGAGGGACGACACAGTCAAATCTATTCGAAGAAACAGAAAAATATCCGTTAGCATAGGTTTTACAAGTGGTAATGGGCGGTGTTCATACTTCTCTTTTTGAGAGGCACTCGGGTACTGAAGAAGGATCTCCTTGGCCTTTCCAGCACCAAAAGCCGGCTTAAATGCCCCCGCTTTCTGAGAAGAGGTAATATCGCTCGCATGCACCATCTTGAACGGCCGAGTTCCCTCCTCCGAAAATGCTTTCACTGAGCGCACGCGACGTTCGGTGTCAGGTTCCGCACTAGCACTAGTCCTCGCACGCTTCCGTACTTCAAATGAGACGTCACTATCGCTTGCATCATCGTCACTGGAAAGTCGTTGCTCAGGAGTCGGACGTTTTCGCACGCGAGTTGGGGTGTTTAGTCGTTTGGAGGGGCGAGCATCGGGGTCACTCGAGACTGATCGTGCAGCGTGCGTCTTTCGGGCCCGCTCCGACGAGGGCTGCACTCGAGGGGAACGGGATTCAGGGGTATTAGGAGCCGATTTTGAAGGGGCCGGTCGGGTTTGAACAACTTTGCGGACTTGATTCTTCTGCGGCTGCAGAGAGAAGGCCCCTCCTTTTTGGAGGTGATCGAAAAAGCCCATGGAGAGCAGGGATATGCGAGTAAGAATGTACGATATAAACAGGTAAAAGTGATGCAGAAAATAACTAACGTATGCGCAACAACATGAGGGCGGATATTTACCGGAGGAGTTGAAGAGGAGAAAGTCGGAGAAGCCCAAAAATATGCAAAATGGAGAGGAAAGCGCAATCGATAAGCGCCACGTGCCAAGCCCGCCAAGCAGGCGGAAGGTCGGAGTATCCAGCGCCGTGGATCACTTTAGGTACATACTTCTACATAGTACAGTGACTAAAATAGAAATCAATTCCTATTTGATGGAGGATTCTACAGGTACTCGGAACTGCTGTGCTATTCACAGGGTATCAAAATGACGTTGCGTCTATGCAATATAGATACATCTAGGACTTTTTCTTTGCCAGTCTCTTTTGCGCGCGAAGGTCCTTCTTCATACGCGAATCCACAATCTTGTACTTGCCCTTGACACCACGAGGTCGTCCAGAGATACCACGGTTGGCACCCTTGGCCACAATCAGCTTGACCTGCTGCTTGGGCTTCTTCTTTGTGGCCTTGCTCATCATCTTGGTGATGGCCTGCGACTTGTCTCGTTCGCTCAGGGCCTCGTCTTCTGCCAGAAGTGCGGACTTCTTGCGCAGTTTCTCGAGTTTTTGCGCCGCCTTGAACTTCTTGCGACCCTTGGCCTCCATCACCTTCTTGATGGGACGGGCATTGATAGCGCGCATCTTCTCCTTGATCGCAGCAGCAGCAGCCTTGGTGATCGGGCGGTTTGGCTTGCTGTGTTTACCTTCATCATCCATGAACCAATCTGGCAGGCCGTCGACATCACGGAATGAGAATCGGTTGTATCCGTCGTCAACCACATCGGTTGACTTCTTCTCACCCGTTGCCATCGATTGAGCTAAAGCCATGGCCTCTGCAGTAATAATGTCGATGTCTGTAGTTCCAAGTTAGAAAAGCACGTAGAGCCTAGTACAAGCTGAGAATGTACTCACCAAGTTGGCCATTAGGCTTTCGGGGTTCTTCAAAGTCCACAGGTTCCTCGTCTGAGTCTTCCCATTCCTGCTCGTCCTTGACATTCTTCTTGTCGTTCTTCTTTTCCTTCTTCTTGGACGGCTTCTCTTGAACCTCGACATCCATATCGGTATCCTCGTCCTCCTCCTCCTCCTCCTCCTCGTCCTCCTCATCGTCGTCCATTTCTTCGTCCTCATCTTCATCCTCCTCCTCCTCCTCCTCCTCTTCATCTTCACCGTCCATACCCTGGAAGAGATCCTGGTCAAAGAACATGGAGGCATTGTTTGAGAGACCTCCAGCCTGAGGGATGTTATTCACAGAGGGAGACGACTCTGAGTTCTCGTTCTCGTTCTCGTTCTCTTCGTCCTCCTCATCACTCTTGTTATCCTCTGAGAATCCATCCCACTCATCAGTCTCGTAGGGCTTTCGTGCCTTCTTCGCACGGAGCTTTGTGTCTCTGTCCTCCATGCGATCTTGGTAGCGCTCATACATTGTATCAAGCTCTCTTTCAAGACGATCGCCGTCATCGTCATCACTTTCGTCATCCTCCTCTTCTTCTTCGTCTTCGCTTTCGCTTTCAGCGGCAATATCACGGGCATTGACAACGTCGTCCCGAGCACCAGCTCGGTCAACCTTTTTCAACGAGAAAGTGCTGTCTGGGCCTCCAAGACCCACCTGATCCATACCAATGTCCATAGGCGTAGTCATGTGCATTTGCATACGGACAATATCTTTGCGCTTCTTCGCATTCTCCTTTCGTCTCTCTTTCTTCTCCCGAGCGGTCTCATTGTCGCGCATCCGATGAAGCTCTTCTTGGATTTGAAGCTCCTCATCCATTGGTGCCACCTCCGCGACTTCCTCGGCTTCATCTTCTTGCGACTTCTTCTTCTTCAACACAAGGCCGAACTTCTCACGGACCTTCAAGCGCCATCGAAGAAGGTTGCGGAATTCCTTCTTTCCGAGAATTTTGAGATCCTCACAGCAAGTTCGAATCTCATCAGTGGTATCCTCCAATCTGTCCAGGGTCTGCAAAGCAAGGTCCCCGCCAATCGGTTGTTGGAAGCTGAGCTTATTGTAAGAACCCAAAATAGCAATGGGGTCTGTAGTGTTGATAAACTCGGTCACCGGGATTTCCTTGAATTGAGTGTAGTCTCCTTCCTCGTAACCCTCACGCTTGCGCTTCTTCTTCTCGGGGTTGAAAACCTTGGCTTCGTTGTTGGGAGTTGGGTCAGAAAGTTCGGCGAAAACATGTTTAGGGTCGAGGAACTTGGGATCAAGACGCTTGGGTGCCTTATAGCCACGGCAAACAACGAAAATTTCGGCAGAGACATTACGCGAAGATGGGGGCTTGGTGGCTTCAACAGACGTGAAAAGTTGCTTAAACACCCACAGCAATGGGTTGTAGTCCTTGGAACGGAAAACCTTGGTGACGAAAGTTCCACCCTCTGCCAAAAACTCCGCAGCCAGCTTCATTGACTCCAGGACCAGCTCAGCCTGAGAGAAAGCATCTTGAACCCATGCGGAACCGACGTTAGGTGCACCATCGTGAATGACTGTGTCTGCTTTCCAATGCTTCAGATGAGAGCGAATGGTAGCGCGGCACTTGTCCGTTGTGATATCGCTTTGGAAGGTGATGACTCGGGGGATGGGCTTGATAGGAGCGAGATCGACACCGACGATAATACTCTGATTAGGCATGCATTCTGCTGCCACTTGACACCAACCCTGGGAGTAAGATGTTAGACATGAGATTTTCGAGACAAAGAGAATTTTTGGTCAGAACTTACACCAGGCGCCGCACAAAGATCGAGTAAAACCTTACTCTTCTCCAAGAATCCATACTTCTTGTTCAATTGAACAAGCTTGAATGCCGCACGCGATCGGTAACCCTTCTCTTTGGCCAGCCGATACCATTTATCCAAACGACCTTTTCCGTGCTTGAAGCAGTTAGTTACAGATTCTTTCCGCGTTGGAATGACAAGGGAAAATCGCATACCTTCTTCTGGATCGCCATTTTGATATACAGGCGGTCTCAGAAAGAACCAGTCTGCCTTAAATGTACAGATAAAAAAAGGGCGACAGGGAGTGTATACCGTCCAGCCAGCAACCGCCGTAGGAAAAAAAAAAAGTCGACCGTGGTTGACCGCCTTCATGCCTCAGGCCTCAACCCCAGGAACCAGGCTGCCATGTGACATGATATCAGACACTTGGACCCCGGCTTCGTGGCGCCTTTGAAGCTCATTTTCCAAGTCTTGACTGTAAAAGGTCGTTCGTTTTGTTTTCATAGATTACTGTCTTCATGTTATTCTTCTCGCCTCCATGACGCCAAAGGGATCGCGCAAGAGAGTGAAGCCCAGCCCCTCTGGCGCGGACTCAACGGCCCCCGCTGCACCGAGCCATGCTGCCCGAGACCGCTCAGACTCTCAACTGTCAGGGCGTGCAGTACGTTTACAGCCTTGATTTAGTTGTTTCCTTTATGCACATAGAAAACTAAAGAATGTTTATCTCCAGAGTTGGTATCCAGGTTCCTGGTCGACCGTCTCGCGAACCTCTAAGGCAGCTCCGGTTACCGAGGTTGCCCGTGAGAGCATCTCCGTCGCGAAGAACGTAGCGTCCGGCATCGCAGAATCTACAACTTCTCTCCTCGAAAACCCCAAACAAGCCAGACATCCTTCTTTCCAGTTGACTAAAAAGGCGGGAAATTCAACGAGATCTTTACCTGCCGATGCGACTACAACTCGGTTAAACATTGCATCAGATGGTACCGTTTCTACAACAGCCTTGGATAATATCGATTCGTCTACCCCTACTGGCGCGTCTACCCCAAATAAAGAAGCAAGCGACGAGGGAACTGGAAAACAGATAGAGAAAGCACCACCCGAACAACAGACCGATATTACCGCTCAGTCTGCGCCTCCTGCCCCCCATACCGAAGAGACTATACCCACCGAACAGCCTGGCGGTTGGTTATCGTGGATATACAGAACCGGTCCTACTGACACTAGTACCACACCAGGGAGTCAACCTATAGAGGCAACACAAGGAGAACCCGACAAAATCGGAGGAGAATCCGCTGCGAAAGATACGAACGGAGCCGGGGAAGAACAGGAGTCAAGCCAAGAACAAACAGTGGATCAGCCTTCCAATATCACGCAGAGCAGTCCTCAGCCCCCAAAACGATCTTGGCTGCAGATGTGGTACGGGATTGGTTCTTCGGCTACTAAGTTGACACAACCGCCCAAGGAAGAGCCAGTCCCAGAGGCCCTGACAGAGCCAACCAAAGCAGCGGACGAAGACGTGGACATGGCGCCGAAAGATCCACAAGATGGCTCGTCTGAAACGCATGAGCATCCAGCCCAACAGTCTGCAGTCGCAAAACCATCCGGGTGGTCGTTCTGGTCCAGAGAACCCTCCAAAGGGACAACACCATCAAGACCTCAGGAGGTTGAGGCAGTTGAGGCGACAATGGACCAAACTACACCATCAAGACCGACATCTCTTGAGCCAAACCCGGAGACTAACGTGAATATCACTCAAAAAGGTAGCCTCAAGATAAAATCGCCTAAGAATGGACAAATGAATGATGGCGCTGTGCCTACCGTTGAAACAACTTCTACGAACACCATAGTGCCAACTGAGCATCAACCAGCGGAAGCCTCGGCCTCAAAGCAATTGCAGAAAATCTTACCAAACCAAGTGCTTCCACGATTTGAAGAAACATATCACCTGGAAGAGTCACCCTCGCTCCTACAAAGTCTAGGTCGAATGTTGCATTACAGCAAGGGCCCAGAGCATAGACATGTTGCCCGTATCAAGGAGCCTCTTCGTATCAAACGAGCTCTTGCCATTGGTGTTCATGGCTATTTTCCTGCTCCAGTGATTCGAAGCGTGCTCGGTCAACCCACAGGAACATCCATTCGATTTTCCAATATGGCAGCGGAGGCCATTAGGAAATGGACGGCGGATCATGGATATTCATGTGAAGTTGAAAAGATTGCATTGGAAGGCGAAGGGCGAATTGCAGACCGAGTAGATCTGCTATGGAAGTTGCTCCTGAATTGGATGGACGAAATTCGCAAAGCCGATTTTATTCTCGTGGCTTGTCATAGTCAAGGGGTGCCGGTCTCTATCATGCTCGTTGCCAAGCTGATAGCCTTTGGTTGTCTGGATGCTAAACGAGTGGGTATATGTGCTATGGCTGGTGTCAACATGGGTCCGTTCTCATCTTATCGATCACGATGGATTAGTGGATCTGCTGGTGAGCTCTTTGAGTTTGAACTTCCATCTAGTAAAGTTTCCAAAGACTATGAAGCTGCGCTGCGCTGTGCTCTAGGTTTTGGCGTTCGAATATCCTACATTGGAAGTATTGATGACCAGCTCGTCTCTTTAGAGGTTTGTCACATCCAGAAACCCCACCTCTTTTGCAACAATATCTGATCAATACATACAGTCCTCTCTTTTTTCCCCTATTGCTCACCCATACATCTATCGTTCCGTCTTTGTGGATGGCAGGGTCCATGCTCCCAGCTTGTAAGCTCAGAAATCTTGCTTGATAGTTTTTCATATGCCTAACCATATTCGCTTTAGCTTGTCACATCTTGTCGGCTTCGCTCTCAAGCTACGAAACCTCGGTATCCCGGACCATGGTCTCATCCGTGAACTGAGTAGTCCCCTCGCTGGCAGCCTTTACACTGGTGATGGTCACTCTCGCCTGTACGACGATGAAGCCGTTTACTAGTAAGTTTCGAATTGTGATTGATACCATTACGTTGATCTCTTTGCTAACCATAAATTTTGAAGCATGGCAATCCAATTTGCCTTGGAAACATCCAGTGTCCCTGACGCAACACTCAATATCAAGCGGTCCAGTCCCTTGGCATCGTCAAATCCATACATTCTTCCCTTTGCCATGCGAGGTCTTCTTGAGGAGGAGCATGTCCGCCGGCAGCTGCATGACGAAACGATGGAACTTCTGCGCCAATTCGATGACTGGAAACCATCAAGCAAGGTCTTGAAGGATGTCAAGTTTCGACTTGAGGGCATTAGATCGAAGCTTTAGCTTTGAACATGTTTACGATTTTGGTTGGTACAAATTCAGCGCTGTATTTAGCGAAATATCCCGGAGAAAATAAACGGATATTGCTCTTTTATGTAACCCTTTTTAAACAAAACCAAACAAGAAGGTTTGCTTTGTAAATATTACTGTATACTGTACAAAGGAATAATAATTTGCCTATCGTGTACGTGTCGTGGATATATTATTAGAGAAGTCCGAGATAAGTACATATATGCGGTAGTTTGCAGCACCATTAAAGCCACTTGGAAGCTCTGGATATTGCAACTCGTGTATGATGGACAATAGTCGGTTTCGCTTGTAGAGAGGAGATGTGTATCGCAGAAAATGCAACAAAAAAAGGGGTACAGGACTCTTCCGATTATAAAGAAACCCGAGGGAACGCCGTTTGATATGCACCTTGAATTTCATCTGGGAAATATACAGTTAGCCATAACGTTACGTCAAGTGAACCAAAGAGAAAGGGGGTTACCTCTCATCCCATCTAACGCCTCAAAAGCATGTGAATAATTTGATACAGCATCGATGATTCGCTCGAGACCGTTCCGCAGTTCCTTGACTAGGTGATCTGTTGATTCAGCCGCGAGTTCACTTTCCGAATCTGGCGAAAATTGATTTGCCACACAGGCTTTGTAATATATCATGAACATGGCATAGCTGCTCTGCATCAAACAGCACGCGAAAGAAGGCATCGTGCGCGGTAAGGGCCGATTATCTGACGGGGTTGTATCGGTAAGCGGCTGTGGGTACGGAAGACTTTCGAACATGCGGGAAATGGTTAGAGCAGCTCGGAGGCATATTTTCGTCGAGTGTTGAGGGCTGTATGGGAATCCTGATGCAAATGGGAATTGAGGGTACTGCGGGACGATGGGGTGAATGTCGGACGATGTAGAAGAGTCGGATGGAGTCATATATTCAGCCGATGAGGCGCGTTGGAATTGATCGAGGCTACTGCAAGAGCAGCCGACGTTGGTGGGTTCATTGCCTCGATGCAATGATGAGTTTTTCATATCAGACGTGGGATCATTAGGGTCGGCTGCTGTTAGGTCACAGTGTCGTTTGATGAAGATGGGAATGTCGGAAAAAGCTCGCAAGCGGTGTGTTTTTATTTGTGCACTGAAAAAGATATATTAGGAGAAATATATTTCCAAAGAGATATTTGTGATGCATACCTCGACAATTTGATTCTCGATATTGCTCGGATACTCTGAGCAGCGACTGTTTCGCGACTGTCGCCAAAGTCTGACTCTGGTGAGATCATGGGCAGCATGTCCACTTGTGCGATGACGGAGGAAATCCACGAGTCGAGTTGTTGCATCCTTTCATACATGTAGTGCATGCCTGACTGAGTATAGACAGATTTGTTGAGATCCGCAATGAATGATGTTGCCGATACCAACACTTGCTGAGCTTGCATTAAGATGGACCATCCCTATATTTTTGAGTTAGATAATTTGATCAATAAAAATGTAGACTCGGGTCGGTCATAAAGCATACTTCAGCATCAGCAGAAAATCGTGGATACGGCGTTGAGAATTGGGGGTCATTGATAACTATCGTGGGTGGCTAGTTCGATGTTAGCCCTTGTACAATTGACTGTTCAGCAGTGGCAGGGTAGACTCACGGTCGTGCTCACTATAGAGCCTTGAATGACACAGTAGTACTAAACAAGAGTCAGTAAGTCTGGGCATAGACAAGGCAATGGGTTGGGGGCAACGTACTGTCATCCACCAAGCTCTCCGGCGAGCTTCAGTGAAAGTATCCTCTTCTAAGGAACAATGGAGATACTTGTCTAGTGCAAGTGCTAAAGCTTGACCGGCACGATACCTCATCTTTAGCATATTCCCTCGCTGTGCGTATTCATACACAGAGAGAACAAGTAAGGCGAGAAGGGTTTCCAGGTCCTCCGGGGTTCGAGGATGCAGTTTCTCTCGATTGACCGACGGACGCGCAGCAGATAACGCTTGACCGGGGTCAGTTGATGAGAGCTCAAGATCACACTCTGAATCAATAATTGAATTTGCAAGTTGCGCAAAGGCATGAGAATAAGTCCGGCGCTGGAGGACTGATGCCGTGGATGACGGCTCTGGATCCCTAGGATGTGGAATGAGAGCGAGAATGGCAGAAATGGCCATACTTAAGGGTGAACGCGGTTTGTACATCATGAGAGGCTCTGATGACGAATTAGAAGGCGATGTGTTGAATTGCAATGGACGATCCCGACATTGCGGAGATACACGAGGCGGTAGAATGGGAAAGTAACAATGAATGAAATCGTAATAAGCGTTCAGACTGATCATCGTTTGTTAGATATACGGTGCATCTTTCTCGAAAGTTGGAGAGAGAACATACATTTCTGGCTCGCTGCCATATGTTCTTACCAAACACTGGGTAGTACTCAACGGGGACGGGATTTGACCCATGTGGACATGAGATGTACTATCATCACCCGTGAAGTAGCCTTGAAACATCGAAGCCACTTGAGGGAAATCAAGATGTCGCAACCCTGCACCTGGCAAAGAGAGGACATCGATTTGGCTGAACATCCCCGGAGCTATAGTATTGTCAGTAATGAGTTCCAGGCATACTGGATAGTTACTGATCATTCAACATACCCTCTTCGAGCTCGGCCGAAGGGCCATTTACATAGGGCTCATCTCGTGAGAGATCCCCGTCTGGCGAGGGCGAGGGTGAGGGCGATAACTTCTGCTTCTTTTTGCGTGGGCCACCTCTTTTGCTGGGGAGATAGCCACATTTTCGGCCTTTGGCGAGACACTAGAAAGAGACCAGGGGTGTTTAGTTATGGAGCAGACAGATGCACGTAATATAAGCAAGCATCCACAGTGATACCCAATGAAGTATAGAACATTGGGGGTTGGTCAGAGAAGAATAGAAGATGTATATATATATATATATCTCTCTCCTTCTATTCGACTAGGTAATAAACAGGGAAGATCAAGGCATTTGGATAGTAGATAGCACACTCACATTCGAACAAGAAGGTTCCTGTCCGCCACATCGTGTTCTAGAAGCTCGACTAAAAAAAATGGGGACAAGATTGATTAGTATGATGTACTATCCAGATCCCGCGAGGATGACAGCGCATACCAAGGCAAACAAGCGACTTTGACGGGGGGTTTGGCGAATTTCTTACGAACCGGTCGAGGCGCGGTCGAAGCAAGCCCCCCTTCGTGGTGAAAAGAGTCAGTCATGGCGAATCAGACGGCCGAGAAATGGAGATGGGATTTTGGGATCCTCTCCCAACCCCCCGAAGCAAAAGACGGGATTTTTATTTTTATTTTTTTTGCCCCGAGTTCCCTTTTTTTTTTTAATTGGTTCCAAATGGAAATTCCAAGTTTCCTAGAATATCGAAAGGAAGAGGAAGACCTCAGCAAATCATTTCAGGACCTCGCGTAGAGGGAAAAGAAGAAGAGCTTTTGATATACAGCGACGCGGTGCGCTGATTGCTTGAAGCGTGGATGCAAATCCCGCGTGGAGAATTCGGGATTTGCTCTGCGGCGATCTGGACGCCCGCAATTTGTCACCTCCTCTCCCGTAAGCATGCCAGGCATGTATGTACTTACATATAAGTACATCCAGTATGTATGTACTATTACTCCTGTAGGCAGGACGTTGGTATGCTTCTGATAATTTATTCTTTTTTGGTATCTTTTTCTTTCTTTCTTTTTTTTTTATGTGGTGCTTTCAACAGTTGGTGGTTTAAATGGACATCGGGATTTTGCCGGATTTTACTCGGTGGTTCTCTGTTTCTTCGCCTCCCCCTTCTAATAGGTACAGGACAGTACAGTCCCTGGTCCAACCTTGAAGCGACGAAGGGGGACAAAAACGCACGATATCTCGTAAACGTGCTTAAAGGAGGATTCACAGCAAGGATTCTCGTACCTTGGGTATGTTGGATGTTGGGAGAGACTAAAAACATTCTTCGAATATTCCTTCTACGTAGGTGGAGCCAATTACTCTATGTGGCGCGTGACCAAGGGGATGATAGAGAATATCACATACATAGTACACTTCTTGTTAGTTGACTACAATATACACTAACATTGTACAATAATAATTAACACTTCAAGGAACGAGCGATTGGAAGTTCCCAACCTCAGCAAGGGATATACATAAGACTTCGTAAAGTAATACTACTATACTACTGTATGTACTTTTTAATATGCGCTCATGCACCGTCTTGAACCCACCGGTTCCACTACCATTTGCTAGATTCTATAGTCTATACCCCATTGGATTTTAATCTATCTCGTAGGGTATCATTTGATCTATCAATTGAACTTGACCGCCTCACTTCTGCCTCTACTTTTGTCTCATTTGGGGAACTCCTTGTCATCTTGGCATAGCTTGTAGGGCTGTTTTGCCAAGTCGGAAGAGTCATTCTATCACAAATATGTGGACTCATGACTTCTCTATTACTATGTACTACACATGAGTTGATTAGTCCCTGGACCAGTGTATAAGTTCAGTTCTATATAGCACAAGTTCGCCGTACTAACTACTGGAAACCATTGAGTACCACCTGGTTAGTATGGACAAAGTCTATAGGAAAGTTGAAGTGGATGAACTATACTATATATTTCATTATCTCATCATATCCTGCTTCTGCCAAGGCGAACCTGCGCTTCACAGAGTCGGGATTCATCGAATCTCATTGATCCAAAAAGTTATCAATCAAGAAACACTTATACATGGGTCTTGCCGCCAGCCGTGGTTAATCTGATACCCGTCACATATCGCACACTGTCCCAAACACTGTCCGGTACATTGGTTGGGAGTTTATGACCCTTCAGCTGCTGATCAATTAACCACATACCAACCACAAATTCTTCCTTCGTCAGCATCCCAATTCCCTGGGTATCCACGAGGTCCCAGACTTGTTCCAAAATGGGGGTTGGTAGACGACTGCGAGACCAGATTTCTCGCACGACAAGGTTTAACACCATATCGGACGGTGGAGGTCGGCGCTCACCACCAGAACCTCGACCAGGAGGAATAAGCAGTCCCTTGTTCGAGGCCCAGACTCCCTCGTAGCGCTTGCGGTCCTTCTCAGTCACCTCCCTTCGCCATCGTTTCCGATCTCCCTCGTGATGCTTGTGCGGATGCTTATGAAGCAAATGCTTTCTATGTCGATGACGTTCCTCGACTTCGTCGTGCTTTGGTACACCACGAAGGGTTTGTGGCATACCCTTGGGTGGACTGGGTGTTCTTGACATATCGCTCTTGGGCGAATGCGATGTCAATTGCTGCAAGAGAGACCGAGATCGCGCCCGTCGTCGTGGAGGAGGTGTTGGTGCTAATTTGGACACGGGCGATGCTCGAGCTGATGCCAAGGAGGATGCGACAATGGCATTAGAAAGGGATTCTTCGCTCATCCCATTTGACTCTAGCAACAAACTAGAGGTACTATTGTTCGATGGTACCGACATTGATCCCGTACTTGGTGTATTTCCGCGTACCAACGATCCACTTCCGACTGGTTTTTTCTTGATCGACCCCGTTGTAGATTGTATTGAGGATGTATGAGAGAGGGCTGTGGAAGACCGCGGAGGTAGGGCTGGCACCGACCCGGCAGAGGACTTGATCGAGGATGATGACGAAAGGGTAGTAGAAGATCGAGGAGGAAGAGCTGGTTTAGATTCTTCGAGAGGTGTAGCGGGGGGTCGTGAAGTAATAGAAGGTTTAGGACTTGAAGCCAAGTCCACCGCGCTGGTCACCATAGAGCTTGCTTTTGACTGAACAGACGGGGGACGCTGGATGGTAGATTTAGAGTCGATTTCTGGAGGATCATCCTGCAGCATACTATCCACAGGGCTTTTCAAAGGAGGAGTAGGTCGGATTGGAGTTGGCGAACGTAACTCCCGTCGTTCTTGAACTGGTTGGGATGGTGGCGGGGCCCTATTGGCACTGCGCATCGCGCCGAGTCGGGCAGCGGCGGCGGCGGATGTTGCTTCTTGTCGTCTATCAGGAGATCTGGATGCGGCCAGTCGGGCAGCAATCTGTTCTGGCGGGGGTGATAATGATGACGAGGATGCTCGCCCTCTTATACGGGGCTCATTCGTCGGAGCAGCGAGGGTGTTTGTTGTTAACCTCCCAATCTTGTCACGCACTGAGCCCACTTCGGGAGCTAAATCAGAGTCCATATCTGTTCGATGTGATTCTGCATGACCCTGACGATTCCATGTGCTGGCCACAGCGGCTGCGGCAGCAGCAGAAGGGGGCTTATTTGCATTCGGAGAGGAACGAGACTGTTGGAAGGCGACGGATGCCCCCTGCAGAGCGGAAGCATTTCGGGAGGCCGGGGAAGTCAACCGCGGATTCGCGGCGATCTCGCCATACATGGAAGCAAATACTGCTAGAAAGACCAAAGACACGCTTTTTGTAAAAGAGGGATCACGCCACGATACCAACGAGGATTGAGAGTTCTTGGGAACTGCAGGGGAAAAAAAAGAATGATGATGACGCTGAGTCTCCACCGATATGACCGTGCACGACAAGGAGGAGGGGGGAGAGACTGGATGTCTCAGGGCGAGCTTTGAGGATGATCCATCGTTAATGGAGAACAACCGATCAATAGTGGAGATCATCCATCTTCTCAGTCCTCCTAGACTCCGTAATAGGTCATATACTTTATGATTTCACCGTCACTAAACAACATGGGGTATTCCATTGAAGATCCCATCGGATCTTTTGACGAACAACCCCGGATTTCCGACTAAATTAACCGAGCTGGCCAGTTGGGATGTATTTTATTTTAGATTAAAAAAGAGGAAAAGCCAATCGCGTGGCTCGAGGGGTTCTCCGCAGTCATTCGTGTGGAACAATTTAATGCCCTGCACTCCCCAGAATGTTTAAGTTCTAAAGGGCCGAGGTTCGAAGAAGAAAAGCGCTACATATCAACATGCTCGTTATTGCCCACATTTGTATAATTGTATGAAGTGGGAAATGCTGGCTCGGATCTGCTTTCTGGAGGCGATATGCTACCAGAGACTGACTATACTACGGGTGAGCATCATCGTGTTCTAAACCGGCATTGCATCTCCTTGCAATCACATCAGGACTGACCTTTCGAGCTCAGATGGACCTCCCAATGGCGGAGATCGGGTAGAACAGCCTGGTGCCCCCGGTGTCCAATGTTCAATCTGTAGCAGTACCTTTCGACGACCAGAGCACTTGAAACGACATCTGCGCAGCCATACCAAGGAGAAACCATTCGAATGCGCGCAGTGTGGCCGGCATTTCTCCAGAACGTACGTTGAAGATGACTATCGAGATTCATGACCAATCCATGGAAATTCCCCTTGAGAAACATTGACTGAGTCAGAGGGATTACATAGCGATACACTACATCGACATGAATTGAGTCATCATACACAAGGAAGCGATGGAGGCAAGGACCGAACTCACCGAATTACTGTCAAGACCTTTAGGGCCTGCTTTGGCTGTGCAATGGCTAGAGTACGCTGTAGTGGCGGTAACCCATGTGGAAGATGTGGTGTCCGTTCACTTGAATGCCAGTATCCCACTGAGAGACGATCTAAAGCTAAAGCTCGAAATGGGAAGGTCATGGAGAGCACAGAATCACAGACCCCCGGAATCTCCTCGCCCTATTCATATAGAAACGACATCGAGTCTGATATGGTGAAGGCTACATCGTCTTTCCAAACGACTTTGCACCCTATTCACGACTTCGACAACTCGCAACGATCACCCGATCCAACGATACAAATACCTGCAAAGACCCAGGCTCATCTGAATGCTTCAAATAGAAGGGCTTCCGTGGCAGGCGCTTCTAATTCTCAGCTTGATGTGCCACCATCTACCAACTACGCCTCGACCGCAACGCAAATCCCACTCACGGTTCACCCGAAAAATGAATACTCTCAGACGTACAATCAGCTCGGCGATACACCCAAAGTGTATACCAGCGAGTCTATGGCAGATATGAGCTATGGACCAAGGCACACCCAACCGAATCTGTCAGTTCCAGACGTTGATATGAGTTTAGATATGTCAATAGGATCAGGTATCCCTATGGAGTTTCAGCCACCTTTCTTTGACCAGTCTATGGGTTCCACGATAAATTGGTTACCGACTGAGGACCTCGCCTCTGGAAACTTATCCCAACAGCCAGGGAATTCTTTACAATATTCGCAGTCTGACTCTTATGCTGGTCGTGTGGCATGGCAGCCACCAATCATCGGTGTAGGACGGATCAGTTCATCGCAGTCTGAGAATGTCGCCCAAACACCATCTGGAATCGTTTCTCTTGGCACGGATATGGGAAGTCCTCGAGAGCATTCAAAAATTGTCAGTGAAGCTTCATGTACCACTGTTGACCATGGGAAAATGTCAACCAAATTTAATACCGATGGCGACGGGGGTCCAAAGCCCAAGGCCAGAAAGAGAGAGGATACATTTGGGAACCCCTCGCTCGAAGCTATCAATTCTCAAAGGCCTCTTATTAAGAGAATTCCACGGAAGTTTGACTTCCAAGGTGTACAGCAAGTTTGCTTGGAGAAGGTTTCAGAACAGCTTCTTCGATCGTTGAAGCCGATAGAGACTTCTACATACAATCAGCTATACGCCAAGTTTCTGCAACTATGCCACAATGAGAATCCGTTCTTTCAAGTGTTTAATTCGAAGAACTTCCCGAGCGCAGACGAATGCAATCGTTATATGGCTTGCTTCTTCGAATCATTCCAACCAGTTTATCCGATAATCCATCCTTTCACCTTCGATCCCAACATATGCCATTGGCTCCTGACACTAGCGTTAGTGGCAATTGGCTGCAATTATTCAGGAATCCCTGAGGCTCTTCAAAGCACAGTCGCTTTTCATGAAATGATTCGCCGAGGTTTCCTGGCAGAAGTAAGTTTTTCATCCACATTTCCGCATAGCCATCTGCTCATGTTTCTACCTTTACAGGAAAATAAGGGCAATACTCAGCATTGTCTCGACATGGTCCAGGCCATGTCTCTCAATTGCATTGGACTTTTACACAGTGAGCATGAGGACGACAAGCGATATGCCCTGCGCATATTCAGCGAATTGGTTGCTATTTCAAATGATGAAAAACTGCTAGCATGTCATTCAAAGTTACAAGATCCAAGCAATCAATCAGATGAGGTCCGTTGGACTGAGTGGATCCAACAGGAAGTCCGTAAACGAACGGGATATTTTATCTGGGTATGACTACGCTGTTCGAAAGTATAAGTATGGGAACTAATGTTTGCGAATGAAGTATCTGGATAGTGCACTTGCTATTTACTTTGATGAACGTCCATTCTTCTCTCTAGACGATGGACAGATCGCCCTGCCTGTGCATGAGAGGGTGTGGCAAGCGAATACTGCAGAGGCGTGGAAGCAGCAATGGGAAACCTCAACCAGTACGTATGCCTTCTTCTTTTCTTCCTTTTTTCTATCCCCATTTCCCCCCAATCGACGGGATATGGTATATACTGATCGCTCCAGCGAACGTATCTCTCTATGATGCTGTGCATATGTTGTACATTGAAAAAAGACTCACCCCAGATATCAGCGAATTTAGCCATGTCCTTCTCATTCACGCTTTGTATCACCGAATGTGGGAAGTTGGTGATTACTTTCGTCGGCCACTTTCTTTTTGGAATCCTACAGTGAAAAAGCAATCTCGAGTCACCGCAATTCCCGCAGGCTCTGTATGGCTACCAGGAATTCCCTCTTACTCCAAATGGCGCAATAGTGCATGCGATTGCTTAGATATTCTGCATTGGACCGCCGACGGCACTATAGCAAAAGCTGGAGGTCTTGAACATCCGACTGTCCTTCACCTTCACGTTGCACGTCTCATTTTGCTAGCGCCCTTCCGTGAGATACGCTCTCTTGCTACTTCTCTGGCTTGTGATGGGTCCCGATGGCAGAAACGGCATCAGACACCTGAGTGGCAATATATTTGGCGATGGGTAAATCACGACCAGTACAAGGCTCGATTGTCAATTATTCATGCAGGCTTGGAGCTCTGGCACGTCCGACGATACTCTAAAAGTGCCTTTTACGAGCCTGTGGCCACTTTCCTTGCAGTACTGATTCTATGGGCATATGGTTGCTGCAATACAAGTGGAAGTCATAAGTCCAGCCCAGGATCTGGTAGTGATAGCGCAGAGGTATCACAGAGGTCAAACATAATTCACCTTGACCGTCCCTGTGATGATGAGTTAGTTCAGCTTTTTGTTCGAGAGGGCTATGCTATGCGGGGAAATTTACTTGGGGTTGGAGATATCTGTTCTTGGGAAGGCCCTGAGCGAGTTTTGCGAGTTGGATGTGAGACACTTTCTTGTTTGAAGTCTTGGAGCATATCGAAGAGATTCATCACGATCCTTACGCAACTCGCGGATATTATGTCGCAGAACCGTGAATTGGAACAGAGCCAGGGTGCCACTTTGGATGGTCGCTAATATGTATTTGTTTCTGACATTTGACAAGATACCCTTGAGTCTGGAAATTGACGCGATTAGAGTATAATAGTACTATTGCTCCTTTCCTTCTTAATAGCAATACTCATCTACAATCATATACTACTACTGTAGATGTTACTTTCCTTGAATGATGTCACATCTTAAAATGCCTCAGGCTCCAATTCTGAGCACTCCACTTCTTATCTTATCGGCACCGTTGCCTAACAACAGCCTCATTTGTGCTTAGATCGACCATCGCTGGAACCCGGACATTTCCATATGAGCTTCATCAACCATGGATTCCGACGAGATATTACCAGATGACCTGGGAAATACCGAAGAGAATCTCGACGAAAAGTAATACCTACTTGGGACCTCGTGTGTAGGCTTACTGACCACTCAAACCAGGTATCCAAATCGGCCCCATAACCGCGCTCCGACATTGCCATTCCATGAGCTCTACCTCAATCTTTTCAATCCTCTCAGTGCAATCAAAAAGAAACCGTCGGGTCAAGCGCCGAATCGCCGAAAGGCCGGTCCAAATGGGAAGGGAGCGGCAGGCCTCAGTCCATACGAGCTTCGCCGTGATGTTATCGTTCGATTTATTTCACGCTGGCGGAAAGATGTCGGCGATGATATTTACCCAGCTTTCCGGCTTATTCTTCCTGGCCAAGACAGAGATCGTGCTATGTATGGAATAAAAGAAAAGGTTATCGCGAAAATGTTGGTGAAACTTATGAAAATCAACAAGGAATCTGAGGATGGCCATAATCTCCTGAACTGGAAGCTACCAGGCCAGTCGTCATCGCGTATGGCGGGCGATTTTGGAGGTCGATGTTACGATGTCCTATCCAAGCGGCCAATACGCACAGAACCAGGTGATATGACGATCGAGGACGTCAACGAAAGGCTGGACAAGCTTTCAATTGCGCCGAAAGAAGAGGACCAACTGCCTATTCTAGCAGAGTTTTACAGGAGAATGAATCCAGAAGAGCTTACATGGCTCATCCGAATCATCCTGCGAGAAATGAGGATTGGAGCGACGGAGCGGACAATCTTCAATGTTTGGCATCCGGATGCTGAAAATTTGTACAACATTTCCAGCAGTCTGCGACGTGTGTGCTGGGAATTACATGATCCAAATATCAGACTTGAAGCCGAGGACCGTGGTATTGCTGTCATGCAGTGCTTTCAGCCTCAGCTTGCCCAGTTTCAAATGCATTCATTCGACAAGATGATTTCTCGAATGCGGACCACCGAGGAAGACCCAGTATTCTGGATCGAAGAAAAGATGGATGGCGAGCGCATCCAGCTTCATATGACACCAGATGACACTCTACCTGGAGGTCGTAGGTTTGCTTTTTGGTCTCGTAAAGCCAAAGATTATACTTATCTTTACGGAAATGGCCTTTATGATGAGCATGGTGCTTTGACACGGCATCTCACAGATGCGTTTTCCAATGGTGTACGAAGTCTTATTCTTGATGGCGAAATGGTTACTTGGGATACTGAGCAAGATGCTCCTGTCCCTTTCGGTACCCTAAAAACCGCAGCTCTGGCAGGACAGCGCGATCCTTTCTCCAAAGGACCCCGGCCATTGTTCCGCGTGTTTGATATCCTGCACCTCAATGGGACAGACTTGACCAAATACACTCTCCGAGATCGTCGCAATGCTCTGCAGAAGGTGGTTTGTCCCGTTCATCGTCGTTTCGAGATTCATCCCTACGAAGAGGCAACTACAGCAGCTGAAGTGGAAACATGTTTGCGCAAGGTCGTGGCGGAGGCATCCGAGGGCCTTGTCTTGAAGAACCCCCGCTCGCCATATCGCCTCAACGAACGCCATGATGACTGGATGAAAGTGAAGCCCGATTACATGACAGAATTCGGCGAGTCCCTTGATGTCGTCATTATCGGAGGTTATTTCGGCTCGGGTCATCGCGGTGGTAATCTGGCGAGTTTCCTTTGTGGCTTGCGTGTTGACGACTCAGGGTCCTCACAGAGCTCAGATCCTATGAAGTGCTGGTCATTTTGCAAAGTCGGAGGAGGATTCACTGCCTCTGATTTTCAAGAAATACGCCACCACACCGATGGGAAGTGGATGAAATGGGACCCCAAAAGGCCACCCTCCAACTTGATAGAGTTAGCGGGTGGAGATGCTCAGCATGAGCGACCTGATATGTGGATCAAGCCATGTGATTCTGTTGTTGTCTGCGTAAAAGCAGCTTCTGTGGCTACAAGTGACCAGTTCCGCATGGGCTTGACACTGCGGTTTCCACGTTTCAAGACACTACGCAAAGACAAAAACTGGAAAACATCTCTTTCTGTGCAAGAGTTTCTGAACTTGAAGTCGAACGCAGAGCAAGAACAACAAGAGAAGAAATTTGATTTGGACCAAACCCGCAAGAAGCGTACCAAGCGAACAACGAAGAAGCCATTGAAGATTGCCGGATACGAAGAAAGCGATATCGCAAATTACCAGGGTCATTCAGGCCAAATATTTCGCGACTTGAATTTCTGTAAGATATCCATCGATCGTTTCGTCGACCTATTTGACTATTGCCACTAATGACAAATTATTAGTTGTGATGACCGAGTGCACTACTCCTGAGAAAAAGTCAAAAGCAGATTTAGAGCAGCTGGTGAAAGCGAATGGAGGCAAGATTTACCAGACCAATACGGCTGCTCCAGATACTATCTGCATTGCCGAGAGAAGTAGGTTTGAGATGACTCTTGCATGCCTTCGGTTTATTTCAAATGCGTTAACATAATTCGCAGGAACCGTCAAGGTGGCTTCTTTACAGAAGATTGGCAATACAAATATTGTTAGACCATCCTGGTTGCTTGACTGTATCAAACAGGACATTAAAGACGTTGGGTTACCAGAATTGATTCTTCCATTTGAGCCAAGGTAATCGCAGGAAAATTTTAATCTTTCTCGTGTAATAGAGGGCTAATAGATCTTTCTTCTATCTGCAGACACATGTTCTTTATTATCGAAGACCGCGAGGATGAGATCAACATTAATGCGGACTGTTTTGGCGATAGCTTTGCCCGCGACACCAATGTGGAAGAACTCAAAGAAGTGCGTATTCCAAGTGTCTTATTATTCCATGATACTGATTATTGTCGCTAGATCTTCCAAAGTATGAACAATTCAAAACATAAGCCGAACCCGCTCGATTCCACTACAATACAACGTATCGAGTCTCAGATTCTGGAAAAGGTTCACTCCGGACACACAGTTCCTTGCGGATGGCTCTTCCGTAATTTAAAATTCTTCTTCTTTTCGCCAAACTCCCGAACGAACGGATTGAATGAAGACCCTGATACATCTGACCTAGATCTAACACTGGCTCGAAATACAGCCCGTTTTGCCGGAGCAAGTAGCGCTAATTCCTTGAAAACCCCTGGTATGACCCATGTCATCGTGAATCCAGGTACCACATCGTCATCGGATATCAGATCTCTGCGGGAATCTCTAGCTGCGTTGCCAGGCAAAAAAGTGCCGCATCTCGTCAGTTTCAAGTGGGTGGACGAGAGCTGGAAAAATCGCACATTATTAGATGAGGAGAGTAAGTTATTCGTCTGTACCCCACTCAGTTACTACTATATTTACTCCCCAAATCGGAACTTGTGAGATCTCATCTAATTTATACGTTACACAGGGTTTCAAGTGCCTCGTTGATGCAATATTTCAAGCAGGTACAACCTAATCGCAACTAGTTGCATATAGGACTGCGGACCCGTTTCTTGAGTTACATCTATCTAACCCTTGAAGATGTTGTTCAGATAATACATAAGAATATGAAATGAATCAACGAATTTTCTTAACATACTTGACCTCTCTTAACGTATCTCCAAACACACATATGGATAAAGAAGTACAAAGGCATCATGTGATTCCATACTGGGGAAATAAGCGAGAATTTAAGCGTACTTTAAATCCAAAGTATGCTATAGCCTTCCTATTCTGGTACTGATCAGACGGATTCTAATCGGATGACCATCAAACAAAGCGGATATCCGAATTCCCCTAAATCCAACGACGTCAACACTCTTTGTACCAGTGATTAGAACAGAGCGCCCTAGGGTCCAAGCACTCCAATCCGTGGCCGTAGGTCTATCACAAAGCAGATCACACCTATCAATTTTCGAAATATGATCTAACTGCAAAAACACGAGATCAGAAATGGTCAAGGCTGGGTAGAAAGAGATTCAGCGAATCGCTCATGCGGAGATCGAGGCTGACCGCGCGGGGATGATCTCATGCCTGCGGCGTGAGATCATCCCGCAGCCACAAAACTAGATAGTCTCAAGTCAATTGATCGAGGGGGTTTACAAAGTATTTACTGTAACGCGCTAGAAATGAGAACTGGATATGTATAGGAAGATCTGTCGGTATTCATGGGGATATCTTGGTATAAAAAGAAGAAAAGGAATAGCTAGATGATCGAGAATCAAAGGATTGTCGCAAAAGGAACTGTGCCAACGGGGGCACTTATGCCTCGTCTCAACGCCGCGCTTGCAAAATGAGTGGTCGTAGCAAAAAAGGTATATGTACTGGACAGCCTTAACAGGCGCCCTGCACCAACATAGGCATGTCAATAAGAGTAGTCTAGGCAGAGACGCCAACCCAACGAGCAGGGACAGTATCATTTTCATCACCGTCCTCGTAATCTCCAGATGAGCGATTCGAGTTATTCCTCCGTGGAGGTAGCCAAATACGAGCCCGTGTAGGAATGTCTTCGCGTAGTTTGCCTCGGCGGCGCATGTTCATCTCAAGAACAACCATGCGAAGAAAGTCACTATTCTCGCGCGGTTCACGCTGACGAGACAATGGAGGAACCTCCGGGTCGAAAGTGGTGTATTGATCACGATTCTTCGGGGCGACCACGTGGAAATGGTTACGCCGATTACCTCGGCCGCGAGAGCGACGGTATGTCTGCATTTGGATAGAAACCGGGCACGCGTGCGCCGGTTCCAACTTCTCATGTGGGTGGTCATGATAGACGTACATCTCTGCAGGAGATATAGGAGTCGGGTTATAATAACGTCTCAATGCAGGAGACGGCGGGTGTCGCATCGGCGCTGGCCGACGATCATCCGTGAGTTCGGGTGTAATGGTGAAGATGTTACGAGTGAGGAAATCTTCGGGCTGAACAGAAGGTGTAGCAAATGTCGACACAGACTGTGCTGCAGACTTGATAGCACGGAGTGACGCGGTAAGATTCGATTTGAATGAAGACCGAAGGCGCGGAAAGGAGCCAACGGAGGCCGTTCGGCTCGAGCTAGGCTCTTCCTTGTGAATGATCGGTTCCTTGTGAATCATACAGTCTATAATTTCACCCTCTTGAATCTCGGTTTCAAGAAGAGGGTGATCAAAAGCACAGTCTTCGGATGGAGAATAGCGCAAACAACGTCGCTCTGATGGGCTCTTTTGACTATTTGGGGTTGGTGGAAGTATGGAACTGGAAGGCGAAGCCACATCATGGTCGAGGGATGGCATCGAGTCACTAGATGCTGATTCGAGCGAGAATGGTATTTCGGGTTCGGAGTCATTGCCGGGGGTGTCCTTGTCGTGCTCCTCGTCTGGTGGGCTGAGCAGAATATCGAGAACAGAATTTCCAGTACCAGTCATCAGATCGTCATCCTTTGACTTGAGGTCTTCCTTCAGCATCCGGCTGAATTCCTCCACATGGTTACCTCGGGGAACCTTCCGAGGCCTCCGGTTGGACCAAGTTCGTCGAGGAACGGGAATGGCAGTTGCATTAAGCATTGAGGCGACTGAGGTGGGTATAGGTCGATCATTTGAGGAGGAAGAAGACGACGACCGCCGAGACGAAGCAAATGCCTTGACGGAGGGGCGAGAACGCGTATCTCGACGAACTGAGGTATGGGAGCCACGTTTGGGGGGAATGACCATGGGCGAAGCACCTGTCAATCCACCATCCTCGAAGGACTTAGGAGGATAGAAGCCTGAACGACGCAACACTGGCCGTGGACCATTTTCCTTGGTAGTATAAGGTTGCATGGCTTTCTGTGGTGGAGCTGAGGTGAATAGAAAGGCTCTTGGGACCATCATCTTATTTGTTTCGAGTCATGCCAGATTGATATTTTCCAGCCAGACGGTAGCCAGATGAGGCACTCTGATCGAGCTTTTGGGCGAGATACATTGAAAGAGAAAATGGTGCTACGATTCTCCCGCCTTAGAGGGAGTAAGGCCAGCCACAGGGATCCGTTTTGCGGCTGGAGAAAGTCCGCGAGATGGACGCAAGAGGATGTTGAAAGAAAAATAGCGAGGTAAGGGTAGTGGCCAGATGTATCGGATAGTTATAAATCAAATCGAGAGAGATATGGAGTAACTCTTGAGGAGAATAGTATGAAAGTGAAAGTGAGAGATGGAAGGGAGTCAAGGGAAATTGGAAGATAAGGAAAGTGGTGATCTCAGAGATACTACTGGATAAGAGCGGGTAAGCCGTCCTGTATTGGGCAGGTACGCGTGTGACGGTAAATTTGCGGACGATTGGTTACGCAGCACGCAAATGATTGGTTGACATGGGGAAACTGAAGGGGGAAGTGCCCCGTTCAATGCCGGTCTGCCGGTGTGGGTGAAGGGTATTGTGTGTATTGTGTGTGCTGTATTGTGTATTATCCGCGTATGGTTACATTGGATTGTGACTTACCCCATATAGAATGTTCCCTCGGTGGATCCATCGAATCCGTCGAAATTCATTTTCTTCCTTTGGTTCTTTGTTGAGACTAGCGTATATTGGAGAAAGAAATGCAAGACAGTACAGTAGGCTGTGTATTCAGTCCCTGCATATTGATATTTATTTATGTACTGTATCCATACAATCACTTGTATACGTAGAATATATGCAGTGTCGCCTAGAAGTCATGAATTGTTTAGATTTACTCCTCACCGGGACATTCCTTTGCTGCACACACATACACATACATAATGTACACGCGATATATCCACAACACCCATCCACACTGAAGACTTGTCGGTCAACCCTTAGAAGTGGGTCGTTTAAGGTTGAATTTAGTGCCGTGCCTGCAGATGGAGACTCCTAATATCTAGTTTTAGAGTGCGAAAAAAATTTACTCCGTCTAATTTCCGGAAATATTATCTTGCTTATTGCTGAAAGAGGAAAATAAGAAACAAAAAAGGGGTTTCACGACATCGACAGGGATTACAGTGTACTTTTGCAGATGACAGTACCGCAGTTGATTTGAAACCGCAGAATGTTTACAAATGCACTTTCGGGATCCGCCGGCATCGACCGATCGAACGGTCCAGTCGGGTGGCTGCAGATGTTTGAAAAGGTAAGGCGAAGAGACGACCAACGTGGCATGGTGGACCTGTCCTAAGCGAGATGCAGCGGTGTAAACAATTATGTGTCTACCCAACCTCTTTGCTTTTCCCCAAGGGATGGTTTGAATTCAGATATTAGGCTCGTAATCTATACTATTATACTGTAGCTGGGTATTTGTATGTGTGTATACCGCTTTTATCTGATTCTACTATGTGATGATCAGCACACTAATGTGTACTGTAACTGTGTGGAGTGTATTGTCTTATGTATGTAGGTATACTCCATACTGAATAACTCACTTTTGCGTCCAGCGGATCAGAACAAAATTTCTACATCCAGCTGTTTGATGTTCTAACGTAATAGAACCCCTGTTTGCAGATTGTGAGAAAAATAAGGAATCCATTTTTAGACCAAGACTTGATGTCTCATATCACGTGATGATAGGTGGTCCTGGTCACATGACTTGTCCTATCAGAACGATGCTTAGTCATTTTCTTATCATCCCGTCCAGGCCCGCGCGTAGGCGTTCCCCTCCCCGATTGGACTCCGATGCGACGCATCAGAGACCGACGATAACCCTCGAGTTGGTTTGCTCTTGCGTCCAATTACTCCAATTGTATTTTGAATCGGAGGGGCTTCTAGATCCTCCGGGTCTCTCTCTGTTTCTCCAAAGTCTCCGCCTCCAGTGTGGGTCAATCATCTATCCCGCGGGGTCAACTGTTAGCACATGCGGTATTTTGACTGGGGAAGACCGACGAACATACCTCTCAACGTACATAGTAAGGACTATTCCTCTTGGCTGAACATTATGGCTGATTGACAGCGCTGGCCGATTTTGTCTACTCAATTTTACTGACATCGTTCCATAGCCCGTAGCCGCCAACGACTTTCCTAAGCCTCTTGTCGTGGCCGGTCGATAGACATCTGCTCTTTCTCAAGTTTCTGAAAAATGGAATCCTCTTGTATTGATATCATTCAAAGCTGGACCATTCACCAAGGGCCACGACGTTGAATCGGGATGACATTCCACGGAGAAAGTACCCCTCTCGAATCCTGAAGTCCCCACCTATTGCAGGACTGAGTAGATACCATGTCTGCGGAACCTGGTATGCCCAAAAGGCGCTGCGTCAGCACGGCCTGCATAGCATGTCGTAGACGGAAATCCAAGGTCTGTCCAGTTCTATCGGACTCTATTCAAATATGACGCGAGGACGACGCTAATCCTCAAGGCTTAGTGCGATGGAAATCTCCCCAGCTGTGCTGCGTGTGCTTCAGTCTATCATACACCATGTCTGTATACCATTCTACCCTATTTGGCGATTCTTATACTGACTATTTATAGGTGTCTATGACCCAAATTCGGACCACCGGCGCAAGGGTGTTTATAAAAAGGATACGGATACTTTGCGAACGAAACACACCACGCTGCAGACCCTAATACAGGCATTGCTGAACTACGAAGAAGAGGATGCTTTCGAGCTCGTGCGCCAAATCCGCGCTTGCGATGATCTAGAAGATGTTGCCCGGTCAGTCCTCTCCCAGGAGAAAGGGGCTCCGGCGCAGATGAAAGAAGCCATAGGCGAAGCAGTCAGCAATGAGAGCACGACTGAAGTTGATCAATTTGAAACTGAGCTATCGGGTAAAATGAGTGAACTCCTACTCGATGGTTCAAGAAAGTTGATTGGTGGCACGTCTAACCTCATCTTTCTCCCACCTGGCTCGGAATTACATGAGCTCCCCACTGCGCAGGAAACGTCTACAGGCCCAGCGTCAAATGACATTTTGCCTGTGAGACGGTGGACACAAGTGACTGAAGACGAGTCATTAGTCAGTCATCTCTTGACAATGTATTTCACATGGCACTATCCATTCTTCACTGTTCTCGCCAAAGATATGTTCTATCGGGATTATGTTCGGGGTGTTTCAAGCCCTTACTGCTCATCCTTGTTGGTTAATTCCATGTTGGCACTGGGGTGCCACTTTACTACTCGACAGGGCGCATTTGCAGATCCTGAGAATCTTGCAACAGCAGGTGATCATTTCTTCAAAGAAGCCAAGCGAATGGTGCTGGAGAATGATGAACATGAGAATGCAAAACTTTGCACAGTTCAAGCATTCGCTCTCATGTCTGTGCGTGAGGCCGGATGTGGTCGTGAAGGCAAAGGCTGGGTTTATAGTGGGCTCAGCTTTCGCATGGCGTTTGACCTCGGGTTGAACGTGGATGTGTCAACTCTCGGGGCACACAACTTGACTGAAGAAGAGATCGATGCAAGGCGAATCACATTCTGGGGTTGCTACCTAATTGATAAGTAAGTTTCAAGTTCGCTGCATTCTCTTTGCTGCCTATTATCCTGTTCGTACGAGCAGATTGGTCATTTCCTCTGTCGGTTCGAGCAAATCTAATATGGTAACAACAGGTGCTGGTCAAACTATCTTGGGAGACAGCCTCAACTTTCTTCCTCCAACACAAATGTGCCCAAATTCGAAGTATTTCCCACAGAAGAAGGGGAAACATGGGCGCCATATACAGATACAGGTGCAGGTCAAGAGCATAGCCAGCCTTCTCGGATTCGAGCCGCTGCCTTACAGATATCGACACTCTGTCAAATAAGCGGCGACCTGCTCGCGTTCTTCTACCATCCATCAGAGGTAGAAAAGGCCCAGCCAAAGCAAACCGAGTTGAAAAAACTCAGTGATGTCCATACTCGACTCGAGGCATGGAAAAAGCAGTTGCCAAGAGAGTTTGAGCCAAGAGAAGGACAGCTTCCCCAGATTCTAGTCATGCAGTATGTCCACCAAAAGTATATTTTCCCCCGACCTTTTACTCACAACTACCCTAGCATGTTCAATCAACTTCTACTTATCCACCTCTATCGGCCGTTCTTGAAATATACCAAATCAAACACTCCTCTTCCATCACATGTCTCGCCCCGCAAAATATGCACCCAGGCAGCATCGGCGATCTCCAAGTTGCTGCGGATGTACAAACGCACTTACAGTCTCAAGCAGATCTGTAATATTGTTGTATACATTGCTCATACCGCCTGTACCATTCATCTTCTGAACCTCCCAGAGAAAAATGCCCAAAGAGATATCGTTCATGGTCTCAGAAATCTCGAGGAAATGGGAGAATGCTGGTTATGTGCTCGTCGCACTTTACGCATCCTCGAGATATCAGCAACAAAATGGCAAATCCAGCTTCCGGCAGAGGCTAGTGCCGTTTTCGAAAGAACCCATGTTAAATGGGGGTCTTGGGGACTTTGGGATCAAGCCACATCGCCTACCTCGCTATCAGATGAGTCTCCAGCGACATCGTTCAGCAACATGAGTCCTTCGGTGAATAGCCCTGGGCGGTTCTCACCTGGAAGTAGCAACATTCCTGGCGCACAGCGCCCAGAAAAAGTTGCATCAAATCCAGCAGCCCTATCGGGAGTGTCCATGGGCTCTCAATACCCAGCCGCGACTGCATTTACGGCGTCGGTTCCGCCAATGCGTGTTGCACGCCGGGTTTATGGAGCCCAGGCTCAAAGACCAGACTTCCCACCACCTGAGCCCACTTATCTACGACCATTGTCTCAGGTTGGTTACCAGATACCTACTGGGTTTGCAGGTTCAGGTCCGTCCGCTCCCTCGCCCATGCCAGGTAATTGGTACGATGCAAATGGTGCTCGCATAGAAACTCAACCCGGAACCCCGGCATCGAACCTGTCTTCTGTGACTGGGTTTAATGCCCCCGAAAATCTTGTCAGAGAAAGTCAAGATTGGTGGACTCGTAATGCTGCTACGATGGATATCGGCGTGGAGAATTGGGCTCCTTGGAGTCCCGACATCCCAGCTACGACTCCCCATTTGCAATATAACAGCAATCAACCAAATATAATGGCCATGGCTTCACAGTCAGGCGCATCAACGAATCCCGAAAATCAATCTGGAGTCCCAATCGGAATGCAGAATGCCGGTTTATCGCCAGAGCATGGGTCTCCCGGGTTTGAGGGCCGTTGGGCGTGATATAAGTTTGGACTCTGGAATAATTTCTTGTCATTTAATTTTAAACATTGGTGGAAAATTTGCTCTCATGTCTGGTATCTATTGAGCCCATGTTTTATATTTCATGATACCATATTTTTAGACGAGGTTTTCTGTGCTTCAAATTGATAGCGTTTATATGCTCAGGTGCCTAGTAGATATTACTGTCGAATTTAATTGTGCTTGTTGGAAATTTTGGGAGAGAGCATTCTTCTCTTAGTTTTAAATTGTCCAGTCAAGGCTGAAAACTCTAGAAATGAAAAGTTATCCATCATGATCCATCATTAGTCACAGCAAAAATATTAACACCAATTCACAAAATGCAGTTTCAACCCAAGAAGCTTTCTGAGAAATATATTGACGAGAGGTAGCAGGGAAATGTATGCAAAGGATGGTATCACTGGTTCAGGTATGAGTATGTTTATACTGGAATTCATGGTCAAGTCATAGGTTCCACTCACCAAGAAATAATCGGCGACAGGCTTCTTCGCAGGCATACCCCTAGTATCCTGCGCTGCTGCCTCAAACACCCGATATCGCCGGCCAGGACTGACTACGGTGTTGAGAGAGTCCGCGCTCATAACACCATTGCTGCGTCCATACTCTCCGTTACTGCGCGCCACAGTGCCGCCATTGCTAGCATCTTCGCCCAATTCTAGGATCGCAGCAACATTGCCGCAACGGTAACAGTAATTTGGAGCAGACCACACTGTAACAATGCCGCCATCGAACATTTCTTTATAACCTTCCATGACAAGCTGGTGGGCACGTGCGACGAGCGACAGGCCATTGAGGTGGTTGAATTGTTTCACGATATCCCCGCCGAAGAGGAAACCGGCACCTCGAGGGCTTAATCCCCAACCTTCAATTTCGTCTGGGTCTGACCAGAGTAGATCACACATGGCCCCTTCGTGGGGAACTTCTTGTTTGCGATCAATTAGTCGAATCTTATCGACAGAGTCAATCAATGGTGAAAGTCCACCATGCACACAAAGCACAGCACCTGTGCGGCTTGTTGCTGCGCTACCATTACTATCTCCACCAGCACCGGTACCCGGTGCACCGGATCTTAAAGGTGCTCCTGTTTGACCGGGAGCTTGGGATATATCCCGCGGCGGAGAAATGTTTCGAGAATCGGTGGAAACATCGGAGGAAGAACGTTGTCGCTGACGATAGGTACTCATGGTAACTTCACCCCGCGAGTTCAGAACCTCTGTTTCCAACTCGCTATCATCTATTGGCATAGTAGATTGAGTTGTATCATTTGCGGAGGACGCAGTGGGTTCCAGCTCTGAGCTAGCACCTAGCACGATTGCGCCCAGGGCCAGATAGTCGAAGACCTCACAGCAATACCGCCATACATTGGCGCTGCCGTATTTGCGAATACATTCATCGTAAAAGCCATAGACAGTCGTAATCTGCCGTGACTCGTGATTACCGCGGATAAGGGTCATGCGATCGGGATATCGCACTTTAAGACAGAGGAGGAGAAGGAAGGATTCAAGTGAGTAGAAGCCGCGGTCAACAAAGTCGCCCATAAAAAGATAGTTGGTATCTGGAACGTCGCCGCCAACGCGAAATAATTCCATCAAGTCATGAAATTGACCATGGATATCACCGCAAATAGTCACCGGCGCATCGACCGAAACGACATTGCCCTCTTCAATTAAGAGCTCACGAGCCTTGTAGCAAAGTTCACGGACCTGTGATTCGGGGATCAGGCGGCAGGCCCGCAGCTGCTCGATCGCCCTGCGAGTGAGAAGTCGGTCAGTAAAATAATAAGTCGAGGGAAGAAGAGCAATGGGAGATACCGGTCCAAGTCACTCATGGTGGTTGTCGAAGGAAAGCTGGGTAAGGGAAGAATGAAGCGGATGATAAACGGGGGCGAGGAAGCGGGGTTAAGCGAATGCGATCCTCAGAAGCAGCAGTAATTAATGCGCAATGAGTCTCCTTCTCAGAAAGAAATCCAATCTCATCGTTGCGCGGCCATCTCCAAAGCTATTCTAGAGTCGAGAGAGCCAGGACCAGCGCGAGACAACGGAGGAACCGGCAGAATCGCAGCTGACTCTTGCGACCGCGTCTACCCAATCACGCCGAGGGAAGATAAGATATGCTCTCGTCTGGCAGCGCGGGTAATCTCCCGGAAGAATAGTTGTTCCGCGCTTATCGAAGACACCTGCCGCTTCCCAGTGGACTGCGACATCAAATCCCATGGTCTTGCGCCCGCAGACTCGTGAGCAACATCCAAGGTACTTTTTGAGGTTCACCATGGCTGAGGAGCTTTCTCCCCAAAAGACTTCTGCCGAGGAGTCATTCTTGTCACAGCCGGTTCGTGAAAAACAGTCATATCCTTGACGATTGGCAGTCCCCACTCATTGATGATACTACTGTAGAACTCCGATGCCCAAGGTCAACTCACTGCTGCTGTTGATGAGCTTTTGGACCAGCTGCAGGGTAAATTTGATAATGTATCAAAGGAAGTTTTTGGCAAATGTATGTCTGGAAACTATTTCCGCGGCAGTGTTGTACCATTGTCTCATGTGTATCCATACGTGAATGCTTACACTTGTTTCTTCTCAGTGGACGACATGACCCGCCGCCTGGACGAGCTGGAGGCTTCTATGGCAGGATCCGCGAATGAAACAGCCTCGGCGACTTCGGCGAAATGATGCGCTAATCTGGCCGAGCACCACATGATACCCGTTATTACCCCAGAGCGCCTATCACCCTTTTTGAGACACGGTATCGGCTACCGTAGTTAAATCCCATAGTGTGCCACACAATATACCCTATTTGCACTTGTCTTCAATATGTCAGCTATAGATAGAATACATAGATATACCAGTATATATTGATATCTAAATCATTAATCTAATCAGTTAGTACATTCGCTAAACGTTTCTCTAGACATTTACAGAGGCCAGAGCGCTCTAGTCAAGAATCGACGGCCCTTTATACGGTGTCACAAACGCAAACATATTGACGAACTAATTCTGTGATATTGGAGTTACGTTAGCACTTGGCACCCTCGCAAGTGGTTTCGATGCCATGTTAGCCAACGGCGTGACAGGTAATATGCATGGTGCAAGAGAGATCTTGATGAACAGTGTGATGTTGAGAGCGTCCTGATCTGTCACCGAAACCTGTACTATAGTAGTTAACTCTTTAGGTTCTGAATATTCAAGAATACAATTATACTCTCCTTAAAAAGGGTGTGAAAATAATCGTCAGATCATATTAATATTCATCCAATCGATTAGAAATTACCCTTCATGTATGTGGCTGTTGCTCACTACTCGTCTTACCGCCTTCTAATTTCTTGTCGGCCTCACTCGCGGGGCCTCAACCAACGCTCGTCTTCCGCCATTGCGATCGCCGACTGCCCCCGGATTGTCCTCAAACAATCCCGTCAGATCTAGTAGATATCAGTAGGGCTGTGAGAAATCCCAATTGATATCCGCCACGGTTATTTCACCTCGACATCCCAACATATCTTATCTTTTCACCTCACCCTGAAACGCCCGATGGCCTGAGACCCAAAAAAAGTCGAACAGTCGACTACGCCTCTTTCCTTCGAAATTCTGTCTGATCTCGATCAATTGCCTCTTTAACAATGCCGCCACACCTCCACCCTCGTTCACGGTCGACGACTGGTCTTTTCGCCGGCACTCTACTTGCGTCCTTGCTAGTGGTCGGCATGCCACACGTTTTCCCTTGTCCGGCCCCTAGACGTACATTCGCCGATTCAGAGATGACAATAACGGCCGATAATCAACAATTACTACGTCTTCGTCGTCGGAGGCGGAAAGATGTTGAAATGGACGCGGAAACCGCACGTCCCGGTCTCCCGACATCCTCCGGTCCGGTCGACGAGGAAGTCTCTACTTTTTTCCAGATGGAAGCGGAAGCTCAAAATATGACACAAGTGAACCACGAGTGTCCGATTCCCAAACCAAAGGGCGTCATCGGTGAACTTTTGGGATTCCACAATGCCCGTGGAGATCAACAGCGCCAGACAACCATTTCCACTGAAGGGAGTCAATAAGGACGCGAGTTTCCATGCCCTAGTTTCTGGGACTTCCCTCCTGTGCCTTTCATTCTACTTTGCATATTTACCCTTTTCACTACTTGTTTAATGATACCATGGATTTGGAATTGTAGGGGAGATAGCGATACGGTGGCTGTTTGAATATTGGCATATATCCCTCCGCCGCAAAAAGCTATATTTGTGATACTCATGTATAAACTGTACAACAAGAATCGAACTTGAAGAACCGATATACAGAATAATGCGATATACTGTAAATGATCATCAAGTTGCCATTGAAATATCAGAATATGGTTGACGAAGCACGAGGATTGAAAGTACGTACTAGTAACGACACTCCATCTAATATTCACCCTCCATTGGTATTCTACAAGCTCAATTGATTAAAGACTTTAATAACCAGCACATACTAAGCGTTCTAACTCTTTTTTTATAAGAATGAATTTGAGTCGTGTCCCAGTCCCCTGTTCAATCGATTGTGTAGCTGTTGTTGATAAGGTAGCTTCTCTGATAAACTCCACCCGCTAAGCGGCTCCCCCATCAGGCCACCTTCGAATATTCCCCCTCAACCATTCATGTCGCAATGGGTCCCTGGACGCGCTTTATTTACAACGTGCTAACTCACCCACGGCATACCCAATGGATTGGACCATTACTTATTTTCGGTGACGCCGTGCTCTGCGCACTTGTCATTTGGAAGATCCCCTGTGAGTGCGCACCTCCGTTACCTCGCAGACAAGACTAGACTAATCGCATCTATAACCAGACACCGAAATTGACTGGACAACTTATATGCAACAAGTGAAGCTTTTTCTCGATGGCGAACGCAATTATCCCTCGATCCAAGGCTCAACTGGCCCTCTCGTCTACCCCGCCGGCCACGTCTACATTTATGCCCTTCTCTACCACCTTACCAACCAAGGACGCGATATCCTTCTCGGACAGATCATATTTGCTGGTCTATACCTGGCTACTTTGATTGTCGTCGTTGCTTGTTATAGACAAGTTCATGCGCCGCCATATTTGTTCCCTCTCCTCGTTTTGTCCAAGCGGCTTCATAGCATCTACATGCTGCGCTTGTTCAATGATGGCATTGCGGCCTTCTTCATGTGGATTGCTATTTACCTTTGGATGAAAAGGAAGTCTTTGCTCGCTGTCACGGCATGGTCACTTGGTGTCTCTGTCAAAATGACCCTCGTTCTGCTCGCACCGGCCATTGCTGTGGTCAGCGCATATGACTCGGGTTTGGGTGGAGGTTTGGTCCAGGCCGTTGTGGCATTCCAGCCCCAGGTAAGCTAAACTATCTCTTTAATTTTGTACTGGTATTGAGACCCTAATTTTCGCGATCTACAGATGTTGCTCGCAAAGCCGTTTACTCGCAAAAATACTATTGGCTACCTCACTCGGGCATTTGAGCTAACCCGGCAGTTTATGTTCAAATGGACGGTCAACTGGAGATTTGTTGGCGAGGAAACTTTCCTGTCAAAAGAATTCTCGTATGGTCTGCTTGCATTGCATGTCTCCCTTCTGGGTCTTTTCTCAATCATTTGGACGAAGCCATCGGGCATGAATGTTCTCAACTTCGCCCGAGAACTCCTCCGCGGATGGAAGCCTCGCATCGTGCTCTCAAAGACCTTTATCATGAAGACGATGCTAATTTCATTGGCAATTGGTATGCTTTGCGCCAGATCCCTGCATTACCAGTTCTTCGCATATTTGGCCTGGGCCTCTCCATTCCTCTTGTGGCAGGCCAACTTCCATCCAATTGTGATTTATATTCTGTGGGCAGTCCAGGAGTGGGCCTGGAATGTATACCCTAGTACCAATGCCAGCTCAGCAGCGGTGGTATTGTCTCTCGCCATCCAGGTATTTGGTGTGTTTACCGACAAACTCGCGGTCGTGGATGGCAAGTGTGCAAACGTCGGTGATCGCACTAAGGAACACAAAACCACCAATATACGATAAACATTAAATCGTCAATTCCATTTTTCATCCCCAACTTCATTTCATGCATCGGACTCGTCAGAAGAAGGCATTCTTCCCACGCGAGATTCCTCCTCGGAATCAGAATCGGAGTTGGCGGCTACGACTGGCTGCTTCACGAATTCCTTCGGCCTGTAAAGAGTAAATCATCAATTTTCGCCTATCGTAAGTGCCACTGTGTCAGATCAAACGATTCATACCAGAATGGAGCTTTTCGCCAGGCCTTTTCATCCCGCACAATGTTGATGATCTCGCCATCAATTTTATTATCCCGTTCTTCCTGTGCCTTGGTATCGACCAGCAGATATGAACCACGCTTAATCCAGAATGTCGATCGAAACCTGGCTGGCAGCTCAACCAACATCTGAGACTTATCCGGGAATTCAATCTGATAGATGTTGTTGCCGGTGGCTTTCAGCGCCCGCGCAATGTAATGACTTTCGGCAAGCTCATCTGGTGGAATCATGGTTTCCTCAGCCGTAGCCAGGACCTTTCGACGAGGCGGAGCCATAGCGATTCGGATTTATAGCGATTGGGGGGCGTTGACAAGGTAGAAGCTGAGCAACAAGGTACCGTGGGAGAATTTTTTTTTTCCAATTTTGGCTTATCAGTGGGGCATTGATGACAAACCCCCGAAGTACAGTAAATCGGGGCCCCGCCTAATGGAGAAAGACCCCGACTTTAGCATGAATGGGAAAATGGGAAAAAAGCTGGACGATGTACAAATTTCGGCGGTAATGAATCAATTGACTTGAATGATTTGATGTGCTCTTGACAACTCATCACTATCCACTCGTGCTGCTTGCCTCTATTTGCAGCTATTTAACACCGTCCAAGTCTCCCAAAAGTTGTCAAGACAACAGCTTATCGAATACGTTCTTTGCTGAGACATTCGAGACTTCTATAATGGCAGCTTCAAGACTCGGATCTTTCATAGAGATTGAGAGCTTTTCACGGGTCTCCACTCCCCCGCCTGCAGTGCGGAAGGATAAGCAAGGTGTTACGCAGTCCCCGTCAGATTATGAACTCAATGAATTTCAGCCACAGAAAAGCTCAACTCGGGTGACAGTTGAGCCAGCATCGAAGTCACCAACAGGCGCATCGACACCAGTACTAGCTACTACGCCAAGCGTATTAGAAAGTCGTCCGCCATCCCCAAACGTCAACGATGAGGCCGCAGAGTGGGCCCCAGATCGAACCAATCCCTCATGGAAGACTAAATGGCGGCTATTAAGTGTCTGCTTAATTAATTTCGGAAATGGGATGAATGACAGTGCCCCGGGTGCCCTGATTCCATACATTGAAAATCATTATGGCATTGGGTATGCCGTTGTATCACTGATCTTCGTGACCAATGCTCTCGGGTTCATCTCTGCAGCTCCTGTCACACATGCCATCGAGCTTAAACTAGGCCGATCAAAAAGCTATATACTCGCCATGGCTTTGCTCGCCGTCAGCTATGTGGTCATTATCTGCCAGCCACCTTTCCCGGTGGTTGTCACCTGTTTTTTTTTTCTAGGATTCGGCATGGCTCTCAGTTTGGCTCTTAATAATGTGTACTGTGCGAACCTGGCCAATGCAACTACAGCTCTGAGCTTCCTTCATGGAGCATATGGCATCGGAGGTACTGTTTCACCACTGTTTGCCACTGCTATGGTATCAAGTGGTATACGCTGGTCGATCTTCTACGCTATCACCCTGGCCTTTTGTCTTTTCAATCTCGTCTACTCTGCGTGGGCATTTTTCAATTATGAGAATGACACACCATCGGAACCACAACGACCCCTACACCAAACAAACTCTCGTACTACCAGCATTGCGGACGAAGCTATGACCCGAGTACAGCTTGTCAAAAAGGCCATCAAGAATCGGACTACTTTGCTAGGTGCCTTGTTTATCTTCGCTTACCAGGGAGCTGAGGTATCTACTTCTGGATGGGTTGTTTCCTTCCTCATCAGCTACCGAAATGGAGATCCCTCACGGGTTGGATATGTCAGCGCAGGTTTCTGGGCTGGAATTACAGTCGGTAGATTCGTGCTCACCCACCCGGCTGCCAAGCTAGGCGAAAAGATTGCCGTTGTCTTGATGATAATCGGCGCTGTGATCTTTCAGCTGATGACTTGGCTCATACCAAATGTCATTGGAGAAGCTGTTACAACTGCAATTCTCGGTCTCTTACTTGGGGCGGTCTATCCGTGCGCCACAGTAGTCTTTACGAGACTCCTCCCACGGAGCATGCACATGTCTAGTCTAAGCTTCATCAGCGCCCTTGGCAGTAGTGGTGGAGCGGTCTCGCCCTTCTTTACCGGCATTCTTGCTCAAAATGTGGGGACGATGGTGCTGCATCCTATTTGTATCGGTCTGTATGGGGTTATGGCTACCAGCTGGTTGTTGCTACCGAAGATTTCGAAGAGATCTGAGTAAGGGTTTCAAAAGGATCTTTCTGAACTCATATGTGGCTGTGCAAATGGTCTGATATGATAGGGCTTGAATGCATTTAGACCTCCTGGTCTCAAGGGAGTCATCTGTGATTTTGAGCGTTATCGAAGCGATGTAATGTCTGTATTCCAATTTCGACTGGCTTGTGGGATAGGGCATGGCTGGGTCGTTCTGCCTGACATGCATGCTTCATCAATCCCGATTAGGTAGGCTGATTAGCCAAGATTGGTTGATCGTCATTAAAATACAGTAGACATTTGAAAATGAGATGATATCAAAATAATCTTGGATATGGCAACCAAACGAATCAGTCTAGACAGAACGTTGGAATCGGATTGATTCAAGGGCTGCCCTGTGTGAAAAGTCTTACTCTATAGAACGACTCGTACATATTACGACTATTAACTAGTAACTATACTGTATGCATAATGATAGCTACTCATGTTATCTAGTGACTAACTAGTCAGTACTTCCACAACCCTGACAGTGTGGATATCCTCAACACTTCTCAGGCTAAGGGGCTGATGATTCTACATTGGGGCGGTATCAGACCAGTTCAAGGTTTTACAATCAACCGCAGAAACGAATGATGTCGAAACAGGTGGACAAGTTGAAGAACATGATGCGAAGAATGTGTGCGATGTAACCGAATCGAATAAAATCACCATGTATGCGGCAAGGAGACGGAACGGTCGCACGCCGGAGGCGATCAACGTGCGGTGACGAGGCGACGAGTCGCAGGTATCGTTGTTCCGTCCACTTCTTTCAGTTCACTCTGTACGACTGACGGCATCGCCGGCCATGCTGAGACATTCTGGGCCCGATATCTACCAATCACGGGTCTGGGGCCTCGGCTGGGGCTGTGGTCATCATTCATGTATAGGCAGTATGCGTGAGAGTTTTCCGAGTGGAAGCAAGTGCTAATCCAAATTCAGGACCTTTGTATCTTTTCTATCATGTATTTTTGGTAGACATTATGGTGTTGTGTTGGATTGGGAGGTTGTAAAAGAAGAAGAAGAAGCAGAAGAGCAGGTCTCACGTGTGGAGATGTCACAGGTTTTCGCCACAAATGGACATTGAATTCGCGCCTAACATACTGAACGATGCTCATATTTGACGTAGTTTAGTATTTTTCTCTTATGTTCTGCTTAATTCATTTACTACTCTAATCGTGACGACCCCCCCTCTTGGTGTAATTTGCTTGAGTCCACACTCTTTTTTTTCTTCTTGTAGGCATTTTTTGAAGTGGCATTATTCTTACCGTCTACCCCCCCCCCCTGTCAACATCGAGCCCCGCGAATCCCTTCTCTCTCCCACCTACCAACCCTTTCCCCCTCATCCTCCACGGTCCGGCGCAGCCAACCCAGTTTTGATTCCTCTAAACTGCTTCGGACCTGCTCATCATGGACGGTGACGAGCTTATTGCCTCGGTCTACCGCAAGATCGAGCGGGAGAAGGCCCTGATCGCCGCCGCCAGTAATATGCGGCAGTCGACCGACAACCCCCTCGTGCAACAACGTGTCGACATCAACATCCGTGATGGCCGCAAAAATATTGCTTACCTTGAGGAGAAGATGCGTGAGCTGCAAATCCGTCAGATCGAGCAACAAGGTGGTGGTTCACCTTCTCAGCGAGGCGCGGGGCCCCCGCCGCCGCCAAAGGACGGCGGATATTATGGTGAAGACGATGCTGGTTATGCTCAAGGTGGCACCGGTTCGATGCCATCTGGTGCTCCCTTTCCTGATCCTCGCCCCTACGCTCCGATTCCCAAGGCGCGTCCCAATTACACCAAGCTTGGTATGTCGTCCGTCTCAAAAGTCCTCTCCATATAATCCCACTCAAACAGAACCCGGGGAAATGCCCCCACCACCTATGCAGAATCTATTTCTTTCAATCTTTTCTTTGTGAACCCATTGGAAAGCTAACTAGATGAATATCTCAGATCTCATCAAATATGATACCGCTTATCTCGGACCCAAGATTCAGCTCATGTTGTCCCAGCTCGAATTTAAGCTGAGTGTGGAGAAGCAGTACAAGGCGGGTATTGAGAAGATGGTCCGGCTTTATCAGGATGAGGGCGACCGAAAGAGTCGTGCAGATGCCGAAAGCAGACGCATTGAGAGTAACCAGAAGATCCAGCTGCTAAAGCAGGCCTTGAAGCGATACGAGGATCTTCACGTCGACATTGAGTCTTCTGATGCCGCCGACGGTATGCTTACCATGCAATCACACCTATCAATTCCTCCCTCTTAAATACTAACTATTTCATAGACGAAAGTCTTAGCAGCCCAAATATGCGCAAGCCATTGACTGGTCTTCTTACAATGCGAATCCATGCCGTCAAGGATGTGGATCACGCCGCTAGCTCTCGATTTTCCCGTGGCCCCGAAACCTATGTTGTTGTCAAGGTGGAGGATACAATCAAGGCTCGGACAAAACCCAGCCGCATCGACAAATGGGTTGATGAGGCCTTCTCCATCGACATCGACAAGGCAAACGAAATTGAGCTTACAGTGTACGACAAATCTGGTGATCGCCCTACGCCCATTGGAATGTTGTGGGTGCGCATCTCGGACATTGCGGAGGAAATGCGTCGCAAGAAGATTGAGTCCGAACTCAATAACTCTGGCTGGGTTTCTGCGGACCGGATGGGCGGAGATTCTAGTACTCCTCGATCCGACCACCCAGGCTCTCCAATGGGTTCTTCGCATGGCAATGGCCCTGGTAGCTTTGGAAGCATGGCGGTCCCCCAGGGCGCTATTCCAGAGAACCCAAATGCGCCTCCGTCAGTCATGATTGATTCATGGTTTGCTCTGGAGCCATTTGGTCGAATTCATCTATCGATGAGCTTTGGTAAGTTTGATGCGACTTTTGGTTCCAACGATAAGATACTTATGCTTCGGTATAGCCAAGCAATTGAAGGACCGCCGCCCATTCGATATCGGTCTCAACCGTCAAGGTGCCGTTCGACAAAAGAAGGAGGAAGTTCACGAGAAGCAGGGTCACAAGTTTGTCACGCAGCAGTTCTACAACATCATGCGCTGTGCGCTGTGCGGAGAATTTCTCAAGTATGCTGCGGGTATGCAATGTGCCGACTGCAAGTATACATGCCACAAGAAGTGCTACTCGAAGGTTGTCACCAAATGTATCAGCAAGGCCAACTACGAAACCGATCCCGACGAGGAGAAGATCAACCACCGTATTCCTCATCGCTTCGAAGGATTTTCCAACCTTTCTGCCAACTGGTGCTGCCATTGTGGTTATCTTCTTCCTTTTGGACGTAAAAACGCCAAACGCTGCAGCGGTATGTTAATCAACCTGGTTCGCGCCTTTGTTGTTGACTGCACTAACCTTTTCTACTACAGAATGTGGTCTTACTTGCCACGCCCACTGCACGCATCTTGTCCCTGACTTCTGTGGCATGTCCATGGAAGCTGCGAATCAAATCCTGGAGACCCTTATTCGTGCCAAGAATCACAACAAGTCTACTTCTGTCAGTTCCGGTCTCAGTGGTCGTACCCTTCGACCAAGCGGTCCGCCGCAACCCCCTCAAGACAACGCCGCCCTTTCTTATCCCCAAAAGCCCACTGAGGGTCCCTACGGGGCTATTCCCAGAAAAGCCTCAGCCGAAGCGGTAAGCGCTGCGACTAACTCCTATATGACTCCACAGTCACCAATTGCTGCTGCACAGAATGCTCAGCGTCAACCTCTGCCGCCGAAATCGCCGACATCTGGATCTGCTGCTCAAGCTGCCGCCGCGGCGGCCGCGGGTCTGCGCAGTCCCCAGCAAACGCCCAGTATGCCATTATGATAAACCTCGTTTTGCTCGCTTTGTACATTCACTGACACTCAAATTTTAGCTGAAATGAGCCGCCCTCCCGTGCAGCCTCCGCCTCAACAGCAACAGCCTCCGCCTCACGCTCACTATGACCCATCAGTCTACGCCAACTTCCAGCAGCCACCCCCCGCCCAGGCGATCTCGAAGCCTGCGCCTGTGCAGTCACCGTATGGAATGCCGCCGCCTCAGCAGCAACAGCAGATGCAGCCTCCTATGCAGGCCATGCAGCCTGTGGCACCACCTATGTCTGCAGCCGACGACATTGCTCCTCCTCAAGCTAAATCTCGCATTGGACTTGACCATTTTAACTTCCTTGCAGTTCTTGGAAAAGGTAACTTCGGAAAGGTCATGCTGGCTGAAACGAAGAGCACAAGGAAGCTGTATGCCATCAAGGTGCTGAAGAAGGAGTTCATTATTGAGAACGATGAAGTTGAGAGTACCAAGTCTGAGAAGCGTGTTTTCCTGATTGCCAACAAGGAGCGACACCCCTTCCTGCTGAACTTGCATGCCTGTTTCCAGACCGAGACTCGAGTTTATTTCGTAATGGAGTATATCAGTGGTGGTGATCTCATGCTGCACATTCAGCGTGGCCAGTTTGGATTGAAGAGGGCACAGTAAGTTTGCACAGCTGTACGGCTAATATATGCTCGGAATTCTAACCAGAGACTAGATTCTACGCTGCGGAAGTCTGCTTGGCTTTGAAATACTTCCACGAGAACGGTGTCATTTACCGTGATCTGAAGCTTGACAACATTCTGTTGACCTTGGACGGTCATATCAAGATTGCTGATTACGGTCTTTGCAAGGAGAACATGTGGTACGGCTGCACCACTAGCACTTTCTGTGGTACACCTGAGTTCATGGGACCGGAAGTAAGTTCACCTCAGACGTATTTTCTCGTCAAAAGTACCTGGTGCTGACTATTCTATGCAGATTCTCTTGGACAAGAAATATGGCAGAGCGGTTGACTGGTGGGCCTTTGGTGTCCTCATCTATCAGATGCTTCTACAACAATCTCCGTTCCGTGGTGAGGATGAGGACGAAATTTACGATGCTATTCTTGCAGACGAGCCTCTCTATCCCATCCATATGCCTCGCGACTCCGTTTCGATTTTGCAGAAGCTCTTGACTCGCGAGCCTGAGCTGCGTCTTGGTTCTGGCCCTACGGACGCCCAGGAGGTCATGTCTCACGCCTTCTTCCGCAACATCAACTGGGATGACATCTACCACAAGCGTGTTCCTCCTCCCTTCATCCCTACTATTAGCAGCCCCACGGATACAAGCAACTTCGATCAGGAGTTCACCAGTGTGACTCCGGTCTTGACCCCCGTGCAATCTGGTAAGATGGCCTTGCTCCCATATTTGAGAACATCACAGCTAACATCCTATTTTCCTTTTTTTTTCTTCAGTCCTTTCCCAGGCTATGCAGGAAGAGTTCCGTGGTTTCTCCTACACCGCCGACTTTGCTTAATATCGGGATTGTTCTTGTCCGCGACAAATGGCTTTCTTTAAAATTAAGTACCTATCACCATTCAGTGCCAATTCGGCACTGACTCGGTGCATCATGGTCCGATGCCGTCACGACCGGGTTCCTTTGGGCTCCACGCTTGCGTTTCCCTTCAGCTTGCTCTACATACCCAATCGCAGCTGTTTGTTTTATCGAACTTCAGCGTAGACGCTGACTGCAAATCGTTTCGCTAAGTATGCTTCGTTGTGCCGAATGATATGAGTAATGGAGCAACTATGTTGCTATTGCTTTTTTCCTCCTTTTAGCTTATCATTTCTTCTTTCTGTTATACGTATCTAAATTGTTCCTTTCTTGCGTCTTATTCAACTGGCGAGTTCGGTTTCTATTTCTTTCGGGCTGGTCGGTTCACGATTGTTCCACGCCGTGCCGGGTCATGGCTGTTCTGGGGGTTGGCTGCGGATGGAATACATTCGCGCAAATGGGGATGATGGCAGGGGTTGTTTTTCAACAAAAAAAGCGTGTTGACTAAGGGAGAGTTGGGAGTGTCTTTGAGAGATTACGGTCTGTGTGGTTCTTACTGGGGACTGGCACCGTGTCTGTGGGAAACGGTTTGCAGTCACAATTGCTGATGATTATCTGATTCCCATGGCTCTGAACAGGAAAATGCAAATACGAACTAATAAATCCTGCATTCTATGCCATTTTTTGCCCTTGAAACGTATGAGTATCATCTGGGGGTAGCTTAATCTTTTCTTGGACTCAACCTCATCTTCATCATATTTAAGGTTGATTTATATGAATGGTTCATACTTTGTTAGGAATCTGATCATCAACCTTTCTTTTGTCTATCGTAATGAAGGGCATTGGACTGTTGAACTAGACTCTTCTTGGGGATGGACGTTATTACTTTTCATTTCTTTGTCTAGACTTTTGCCTAGTTTTGATTCTTTTGTCGAGTGTTTCTTTCATCAAATACCAAGTCCTTGACACAATAGACTCGAACACGAAGGTTCTCCCATCTTCCTTTCACCATTCACTTGTCTTCCTCGAGGCCGACCAGCGCGACTTAACCTCCAAGACACTACTCGCTTTCGATTATATTCCATTCCTCGTCTCTCAGGTTCGCTCACTTCGCTCTGGACTGTTCAGTAGGGAAAAGGTGCTCTAGCATCCCCGGGAAAATCAAGGTAAGTCCAGTTCCAACGCTTCTTGACAGCAAAGTTAATTAATCTCATAATGTTCGAACTTGCAGTCCCCTCACTTCCGTCGCCTTCGAGTATATTTTTGCCCTGAAAATCGTATTCTTCTCATGCCAGAAACATCAATATCGATGGGTTCGAAGAGAGCTTGGTCACAGGATTCCGTTCAGATCAAATCGGAATCCTCCGAAGGTCAGATGGACCAGCAAGAATCTTTAAATCGAACAGCCTCCAGGAAACGCCAAAGGCGTGAAAAGCGACACCTGAAGTACAGCACCACAGCTGAAGGTTCAAGCTCGAAAGATGGTAGTAGCCATTCACACAGCTTGCTCCCTGGTTTTGAAGCTATACAGTCCAATTTTTGGAAAGCCACAGGTCTTCCTGATCTCATGAGTTTAGCTGCCACTACACGACGCCGCCATTCAGAATCTTCCGATGCCTCATCTAACTCGCGAGAATCGAATGGGCATCGAAAGAAAAAGCACAGGGAGGATTATGATGACGATGATGAGGCTTATATGGACTTTGGGTCGCCAGAAGAAGATTCCGAAATTGAAGCCGAGTTCGACAGGGAACATGCAGAACCGGAAGCAGGAGTGAGAAATGTCGCTCTTGAGCTTACACAGGAAAAAAGCAGACGTATGGCTCATGCAATGCGAATTCAAAAAAAGGCTCGAATGGGAGAGGGAGAAAAGAATTTATACCTCGAGCTTGCTCTTCGTGGATGTAAACCGGTGATGTACCATCACTGGAAGACGGACTTCTCGACACTGCCAGAATCACTTTTCTCTTCGGTCGATAAGTCTCCCGATGACTCGGACTCGGGGGAAATTATATTCAAAACTAAGACACGATCTGAGTTTCATGCAATCAGAGCCATGAAGGAGCTTCTGGATTTGGGGGGTCAAGTGAGAGATTGCAGTATTTTGTCGGTCTATCCACCAGATGTGATACAGAAGGCGATCTCAAAGTACGTTCGCTGGGCTATCGACGATGCTGGGCTCGAAATTACTCACGATACATTCTCTTGCCACGTCATGTGCATTCAGAAACAAAGAGAAACAACTCTCGACACTGTCACAAAACTGGTGAAGAGACTCACCAAGCTGGCCATAAAATTCAGAGCCGCATATGGATATGACCATGGAGACGTATACTGGCCGACATTAGTGGGGTACGTTATTTGCGGTCCCATTGCAACTATACTGTCTTTGGATTCGAATCCAGCATCTCCTGCTTGGAGTGGGCCTGTTGACTCCCGTGTGAAATACATGGGTCAATTCGATCTTACTGAGCCTGATCAGGATGTTTGGAACTCACTAGCTTTAGCTATATCAGTGATTCATGTCCGAGAGAGTCTGTTGAAACTTGCGAATACAATGTCGGGTCTTGGTGCTCCTTTATTCCGCAGCCAAGTCGAAGAATATGCAGACAGTGATGTATGATATCGCAGCACAGCACAGCTTTTCTTCTTTCGATTTCTTCTTACGGCAGTATTTTTTCGTCAGTCGGGTTATAAGCCACGTTCTTCAATTTCGGATGGACTGCCAATTCCCCGTGGCTTCATTTCAGGATGTAAAACCTATTCCTCTTTTTTTATTTTCTGTTTCTTTACTTCCTTCGTTTTGTTCGTTATATAAAGTTTCGCCAGGAGTCTGAATCTTTCTATATTGAAATATTTCTATCTTTGTCACTAATGAACTTGAGGATATTGAATAAATTTTACTGAAATCTGGTGGAAGGTAGTAGTGGATCCGTAATACCTACATTATTCCATTCGTACAATGGATATGACACCGATTTGGAAATCGTTGTATGCAACCAGTAGTGATTTTCGACGTCCTGGTGCAGGCTTCTATTTAGTGTATATAGAAGACTGCAGACGTCGAAAATCACTACTGGTACCTACTGGGTAGTAATTAACATAATGATCTTCAAAGTGTAGCTAAAAAGGGAACTATAAAATAGTTTGTGATGTCTCGATCATATTTTTCTTTGACTCGGTAACTTAGAATGGTAAAGAAGACTCATTAGATGAAAAAGAGATATATAAACATATGTCACATGACCATCCGCCTAATGGCGCTTTTCACAACATCGACACCAGAACAACAATCTCATCCAATTCATCACGATGGATGCTGCGGAAGACCGAGATGTCAAACTTCAACGGGCCTCAACTGATCTAGTTGCAGAATTCTCTGCCAAGCTGCCATCTTTGTTGTGGAAGTCCGACAATGGCGCCCCTCACCGTACCCCACGCACATGGACACAAGAGTCCAAAGCAGAGAAGCTTGTCAGCCTCGTACGATACCCAGAAAATGCTATCTGATTTTTAGATCTTGTTTGGCTGACCTATAGTGACAGCTCGAGCCCTTTCAAGAGTGGCCGCAACTGCTAGACCCGCACCTTCAAAAACTGTTGCCTCCTTTAGTGGATGCATTTCTGGCATATTTGGTCAAGCACCGTGGTCAATACAGCGTCAAAGATGCGAGAGTCTCGCGAGGTGCTGCTTTATATCCACTTCCAAGGGCTATTTGCAGATTGCTCTATACATTCTGTAAAGTACGTGGAGCCAAGGTGATCAGTCGGTTCCTGAATAATGAACCGAAATATCTGGAATCCATGCTACGGGCTTTCATTGAATGGGATAGGGCAAGACCTTCAGATACGGGAGATGAGCTCCTGAGCTCTGAACCGCAAGGTATGAAATGGGAAGAGCGTTACGTGATGCTTATCTGGTTATCCCATTTGCTTCTCGCACCATTTGATCTTTCCTCATTATCATCTGATGATATCCCCATTCCCTATGATAATTTGGAACAACTGGGTGATATTCCATCACATACTCCGGTAGCTGCAAAATCTCTTTTGTCACTGGCATTGCATCATATCCACTCCCCTGGCAAGGAGCGAGAGGCTGTGACTGCCCTTCTTGCTCGACTCGTTTTACGCGGAGACATGCAGAATCTCGGACTTCTGAAATGTCTCGAAGAATGGGCTTTTGCTACTCTTTTACCAGCACCCCATGTCGAAACACCGTCTGTTTACTGTTGTATCGGAAACCTATCTTTCATCGCCCGGTTGGCGGGCTCAGGTCAGGTAGAAGATCTGGCTCCACTACTGAACAGCATGTTTGAACGAATACTCCGAGTTGCACAAGAAACTTCAGATATTTCTGCAACTATACAGTCTTCTGCGTTGGCTAAGAAAACTGTTGTCAAGATTCTTCGCAACGTAACCGCGATGGCTTTGTCTCTCAGTGAAAGGGGCGACAGTAGGATCAACGACGACCAGCTCTCAACCATCCTTGAGGATGCCATTGATCATTTCCTGGTGTCTTTAGCTGACAAGGATACACCTGTGCGTTTCGCTGCAAGCAAAGCCCTTAGTATTATCACCTTAAAGCTTGACCCTGAGATGGGCGCCGAGGTCATCGAGGCCGTGATTGGCTCCCTCGGAGAAAACATTCTTTACGAAAAGGATGATGGTTCTTTGATTACACCATTTGAGGCAAGGAAGATCGGAACTCATAAGCTGAAGCGCAATTTGAGTGCCGTGGATGCCCAGCGGTGGCAAGGCCTAATGCTTACATTATCTCATTTGCTCTTTCGACGTGCGCCTCCTCTTCAACAGCTGCCCGAAATTCTGCAGTCTCTAGTTTCTGGTCTTGACTTCGAACAGAGGTCTTCAACTGGCAGTTCGATGGGAACCGGAGTTCGAGATGCCGCATGTTTCGGTATCTGGGCGTTGTCTCGAAAATACACAACATCCGAGCTGCAAGCATTGCAGCAGCAAGTGATACCCTCTTTCTCTGGATTGAAGAGGGTGAATGTCCTGCAAAAGCTAGCTGTTGAACTTGTTTGTTCGGCTTGTATAGATCCCTCTGGAAACATTCGACGAGGTGCCTCGGCTGCCTTGCAAGAATTGATCGGCCGTCATCCGAACACGATTGTGGAAGGAATTCCTCTTGTACAAGCAGTCGATTACCATGCTGTTGCACGTCGATCTCGCGCCATGAATGACGTTGCGAAAGCCAGCGCTTCGCTGGATATGATGTATTGGGGACCCTTACTGGAGGCATTGACACAATGGCGTGGTATTGGATCACCAGATGCGGAGTCTAGGCGACAGGCAGCGAAGTCGATCGGGTTGTTAAGCACCCAAGAGAAGTTCAAGACCATGAAAGTGGTGTTCGAGCGACTGCTACGAAGACTTCCGCGAATTCCTCGAAGTGATGTCGAGGCACGACATGGTTGTTTCCTGTCGATTGCCTCTACGGTGGATGCTTATATTAGCGAGTGGGAGATTGCACCTGAGTTGAGAGATACGCCTGAGGTAAAGGACGTCTCTTTGCAGGTGACCAAACTCTGGGAGATCCTTGCGTCTCCTCTGGGTCCTACTGATAATGACCTGACTCAACAAAATTCACGACCTGAGTTGACTGCTGAAGCATCTTCTCGCTTTATTGCCTCGCTTTCTCAGTCTACCATATCTGCCGGGATTTCCTTACCAAGCGATGGACTGCTAGACAGGTCACTGGAAATCCTTTCGCTCTGCGTTTCCAGAAGCGATGATGTTTCGATTCAAACTTCGTCCAATGCACTGTCTGCTCTGTTTCCACTCCTATCTCCCGCGAAACAAGAGAAAACAATCCAAGCCTGGTTCTCTCACCTACATACTTCAGCAAGACTACCAACTGGCCGGGGTCAAATATTAGCACTTGGCGCTGTCTTCAAGCAAGTAGAACAGCAGGTTGATCTACGTGATGGCATCATCACAGAGTTGCTCCGCGTTGCCGCGCAGGAGGAGCTTATTGAGAAACGAGTGGCTGCGGTGAGATGTCTAGCCATTCAAATCCTGCCAAATATAGGTATTTTGCCCAATATCATATTGCCAAACGTAACTCATACTAACCTGATAATAGTGATCTCGACAACAATTGCAAATAGCTTACTGGAATTCCTCAATGATTATACCACGGACCGAAGAGGTGATATTGGTTCACTCATTCGAGTGGAAGCAATCCAGGCCTTAGAAATCATCTTAAAGCCGGGTAGTGGAGTATCGCCTCAATCAGAGATCATGCAAGACCTTGTCGGATGTCTTTGTCGACTTGCGTCTGAAAAGCTCGACAAGGTTCGATTACAGGCATGGCGTTGCTTGCAAGGCTACTGGGAATCATCCAATTTCCCCCCGTTACAGAGGTGAGAATAATCTTGGTACTCTTTCAATTCGACGAAAGCTAATAGAAGCAGTAAATACGAGCATTTCAGTCAGGTATCTTCGGAGGGTTATTTCACCCAATTGCTCACCTTATATCCCGTCGAGTGGTTACGTCTACCCTTATTGAAAGGATTGGCTACATCTGCAGTGGCAGGCTCTGAAGGTCTTGTTCGGGCAACTAGATCAGCTCTGATTCAATTTGTCAATTCCCACGAGCCTGCACAGCGTCAAACAGTGCTGCGCACTATACTGCAAGATCTGGTGACAGTTTTGACGGAGACTATTCAAGAGGATCGCTATGCCATCCCCACCGTCGATTTCATGGCATTCGTCATAGACAGCTATGCAATTGCCTCCTCCGAGAAGCAGGATCCCATTTTCAGAAAGGTCTTTGTTATTGTTCAGAAGTCCCATCTCCGTTCATCGAATATTGCTCGGATTGAAGCCGCAGTGAAAGTTTATGCTGCAATGTCTAGGTTGGAGTCATTAAGAGCTGATACTCTGAAAAAGCTGACAGGGCTCTTATTACACCCTTTCCCAAGAGTAAGTCAACCTTGCTATGACTATTTCTTTACATACTCACACATTGGCTGCTCTTCTAGGTTCGATCATGTGCGGCGGACTATGTCTTCATTGTGACAAACTCGGAATTGGTAAAATATGAGAATTGGTCGGCGCAACCTAAGCAGCTGAAGGAGATAGTAGAAGGTCTCAGAGGGGAATTAATTCCCACGATGAATTAAGGATGACATGTGCATATACTTCCCTTCCGGAATGAAGATAGATAGCTCGGAGGCTGTGCCCATTTTTGGATCGTGGAAATGAATACCGAAAATTAGAAACAAAAGTTCTCACAAATACATGAGAAGACAGCCGAGCTGAAAAAAAGAATGCATCATCCGTGAATCGAACACGGGCCTCGTCGATGGCAACGACGAATTCTACCACTAGACCAATGATGCTAGTTGATGTATAAGCAAGGAATCTTTGGCATTATGACCCTAAAGAAAGGGATCCTATCGCAACCTCCGCCAAAGGAATTCAGAGCTCAACCGCGCTCAGCTTCCGGAGCTCATCTTTGTCGCAACCATGGCGACCGAGGGTATATCTGCAGGTGGTATTCCACCGAATTCCACGTAAGCGCTCTGAGATTACTTTTCTTCTTGCTATCTACTAACATTTTTGTCCAGTGTCTACGTACGCAGTTTATCCCTCTTCATCCAACATTTCCGTTCCCCTCTCTCACTGCGGACCGATTGACTGACTGTCTCAACACATAGATCCGGAATTTGGAGGAGCGAATCAAGATTGATCAACTAAAGGAGGCTCTAGAGGAGCTTTTCTCGGAATTCGGCAATGTTCTCGAAATTGTCGCGAAGACCAACCTGAAGGCCAAGGGCCAGGCTTTCATCGTCTACGACAGCATCGAATCGGCGACCCGCGCCATCGAGGAGGCTAATGGATTCGACCTTTTCGATAAACCAATGGTTCTCGACTATGCGAAAACCCGAAGTGATGCTACTGTCATGCGCGAGGGTGGTTCAGAGGAGCTGGAGTCTCACAAGCGGAAACGCTTAGCAGAGAAAGGTGGGTGGTCCCTCTCAATTCGTTCTTCAATAATGCCTAGAAGACAACAGTATGCTGATTTTGATCTCTTCTTTCTTCTAGAACGTCGTCAAGCCCACGAAGCCCTCGAGGCGCAGAAGAAACTCAAGCGTCCTGCCACCGCCGCGGCCACTGAGAGCGCACGCCCGTCGAAGACAGTCAAGGGCACCGGTCTCAAGCCTACATCCGGTGCTACTACTGCCGTTGTACCAGACGAATACCTACCGCCTAACAAGATTCTGTTCTTGCGGGATCTGCCAGATGATGCCACTCAAGAGGGTCTGTCGGCAGTGTTCGGTCGTTTCGAAGGATTCCAAGAAGTCAGATTGGTGCCAGGTCGCAAGGGTATTGCTTTTGTTGAATATGAAGCCGAGGCTGGTGCTATCAGTGCGAAGGAGGCTACGGCTAACATGCCAATGGGAGAACAGGGCAAGTCAATTCGCGTCACATACCAACGCCAGTGATTGCTTCTGTGATATATGTGTCCCACAGCAAGTTGAATCTCGTACTATTCTTTTTGGCGTTCGGAGGGTCTCACCTTACCACTTATGTATTTTCAATACGAAAGAGCTACTTTCTTCATCAACGAGGGCCCGTAGTATTCAGATAATATTCCCAATGCAGTCAGATAGTAGTATATTTCCGGAAATAGAGCTAAGTAGCTGGAAGACATAAAACACATGTTGGTAGTCGAGAAATTGATACAGATGCCAATGAGGACACAAGTCCGAAATAGATGGAAGGATTGAAAACAATAATAAGGCCAAGGGCGTGATAGACTTAGAAAATAACATCATTGTCTTCCTGCTCCCCAAGGACATCCACTGCCTCGGGTTCTTCAGTTGCTGGTGCGCCGCCATTTTGCACCGCCTTCTCGGCAGCTTTTTCTCGAGCGGCCAGAATTTCTGCATCTGCAGCTGCGTTGTCTCTCTGTTTCTTGTTTGAAACCTTTTTGAGACGGTAGAATTCCTCACGGTCAAGCTCGTCAAGTTCGGAATTGATATCTTGCAGAGGTTAGCGACTGTTATGTAGGCAGATGACGGATACAAACATTTGATGGTGTTTTCTGTTCGAGGAATGATAACGTGCTCGCTTTTAGAATGTTAGTAGGCTCTTCCATAGGTCTGAACCTCTGCTGCCGAGTGATGAATAGCTTACATCGCGTTGACTATATTGTATGTAAATTAGTAGTTATTCTGGTCATACTGAGGTGCAGTAGACTTACCTCGACGATTGACGACTTTAATGACCTCATCCAAAATAAGGAAAGCAGTCTGGAAATGTGAGTCTTTATCCATTCTAGGAAGTTTGCAACTCTACATACTTGCAAACTGGCTAATTCCACCAGCGTCTCCACGGCCCGTGCGTATGTCTCCCGGCAGCGTTGGATTTGCTGGCCACCCTTACCAAGACCGGTCAAGCCGAAGTCATTGACCGATTCTTCTGTGTAGCTCTCAAACTGGGGTAAATAGACACCCGAAACGTTCTCGTGCTTTGCTCGTACACGGAAGCGAGCTTGCTTGGCTGACTCTTGGATCTGGTAACCAATGTCTCCACCAACAGCATAGCTGACTTCAGCTAAAGAGAAGGCCGCAATTTGCATGACCCGTCCCATCTTTTGCTTCGCTTCATCGATGCGCCGTGTGATCTCTGGACTCCATGATTAGCAGCTGTGGGGTATGAGGAGTCTCGGCCTGGAGTGGATAGAATGTTGTACCTCGGAAACGTCTGTTCAAAGTTTCGTTTGTTAGCCATAGGAAAAAGGCAGATTGAGAGATGGTATGTATACTTTGTCAATGCTTCACTTTTCCGCTTCAACAAGCTGTGGCCTACCTCCGCCCCCTTCAGCTTGGCTTTCATCAACCCCAGCGACTGGCGAGTCGGGAATACTGGCTCTCGACCCTACACATATAGTATAAGTAGAGAAGTATTAATTCCAGGGATAAAAGACTTACCACGGCACCCGACATGATGACGGCTTTGAATTCCAGGCGTAAACGATCAACTCATGTCCATGCGGCCACGCATTGATATGACGCCGATAAAGCTCCACCGCCCACTCGAAGCGGGTGTCATCACGTGAGCACCATATGACTTCGTTCGTTTCATCCTGCACGGCGACGCGCCGCAACCTGCGTTTCTTCGCCCTGTGCCGTTGTCTCATGCTGAACTATTGCTGTGCGATCTGATCCCGCTCGAACAGAGTGGCGCAATGCCAGGGACTCTCTTGCCCCCGAGATCAAGCCGGCAGCACGCACAGATGGATCGAACATCTGCGTCCCGGCCGGACTTTTACTTGATCGTATGCATTCATTACACCCTCTCAGAAAGAAGTCCATACTAATATATTTGTCTCTTAAGACCGATCAGGATACGGTTTACGAACAAGATCTCCTACGCGACGCCGGTAGTGTCAAGCCATGGCTTGCATATATCGAATTCAAACAACAGCATGGCACACTCTATGAGCAAGCCTTTGTACGTCTGCATACGGTCATATAACGAATTGAAAAGCGTCTCTAACATTGTTTTCAACTCAGATCATGGAGCGTGCCTGCCGACAATTACCACGGTCATACAAACTTTGGAAGATGGTAAGATTTAGAAATTTTGGAGCAATTGACCAGTGAGATGAGTATTTAACTAATTCACCATCTCATTAGTATCTCGAATTTCGAACGAAACACCTCAAGGGCCGAAACCCCACTGTGTACCGGGCAGAGTTTCAGAAGGTCAACGCTCTGTTTGAACGAGCTTTGATCCTCCTGAATAAGATGCCCAGAATCTGGGAGATGTATCTTTCCTTTCTTCTTCTACAGCCCTTGGTGACACAGACCCGGCGGACATTCGACCGTGCGTTGCGCGCCCTCCCAGTCACCCAACATAACCGGATCTGGAGACTTTACAAGGGCTTTGCTCGTTCGGCATCTGGGCCCACAGCTGTGAAGATTTGGGCTCGTTATATGCAGATTCATCCCGAAAATGCGGAGGACTATATCGAACTTTTGGTTGAGATGGGTCATTATACGGAAGCTGTGAAGATGTTCATGGACATCCTTGATAACCCACGGTTCCAGTCTAAGAACGGCAAGAGTAGCTTCCAGCTATGGACCGAAATGGTCGAATTGCTTGTCTCAAAAGCAAAGAAGATCGAAACTGGTCCTCAAGTTGGAATTGATGTTGATGCGATCCTTCGAAGCGGTATCGATAGATTTGCCGATCAACGCGGAAAGCTATGGGCCGGTCTGGCTACTTACTGGATCACCAAAGGCAACTTCGAGAAGGCAAGAGATATTTTCGAAGAAGGAATCACAACCGTGATGACTGTCCGTGATTTCACCTTGATCTTCGACTCTTATGTGGAATTCGAGGAGTCAATTATCGGAAGTTTGATGGAAGCGGCAGCAGTGCGTTCAGAGAAGGGTAAACTCGACGAGGAAGCTGACTTTGACCTGGACCTCCGCATGCTTCGCTTTGAACAATTGATGGATCGACGTCCATTCCTGGTCAACGACGTTTTGTTACGACAAAATCCTCATAACGTCATTGAATGGGAGAAGAGAGTGGCACTCTGGGGTGCCAATAAACAGGAAGCTGTCAACACCTACACAGCTGCCATTGCGGCCATCAACCCTAAGAAAGCCCATGGGAAGTTCTCCGAGCTCTGGGTAAACTACGCCAAGCTCTATGAGAATGGTGGTGATTTGGATACTGCAAGAGTCATTCTTGACAAAGCCGTCAAGGTGCCTTTCAAATCTGTGGCCGAGCTGGCGGAAACATGGTGTGAATGGGCTGAGATGGAGCTTCGTGGAGAGAATTTCGACCGAGCTGTCGACGTCATGGCGAAGGCAACCCAAGCTCCTAAAAAATCAACCGTGGACTATTTCGATGAGACGCTGTCACCCCAACAGCGTGTGCATAAGAGCTGGAAGCTGTGGAGCTTTTACGTGGACCTCGTGGAGAGTGTGTCATCTCTCGAGGAGACAAGAAAGGTCTACGAACGCATTTTCGAGCTTAGAATTGCAACTCCTCAAACTGTCGTCAATTATGCGAACCTTCTTGAAGAAAGCAAATACTTCGAGGACTCTTTCAAGGTTTACGAACGTGGCTTGGATCTATTCAGCTATCCCGTCGCCTTTGAGCTCTGGAACTTATACTTGACCAAGGCAGTTGACCGCAAGATCGGAATTGAAAGACTGCGCGATCTCTTCGAGCAAGCCCTTGACGAATGCCCTCCGAAGTTTGCTAAGCCATTGTACCTGATGTATGGTAACCTGGAAGAGGAGCGAGGCCTTGCACGCCATGCAATGCGCATCTACGAGCGTGCAACTCGGGCCGTATCCGACGAGGATCGGTTCGAAATGTTTGAGTTCTACATCACGAAATCTGCGTCGAACTTTGGCCTCACTTCTACTAGACCAATCTATGAGCGGGCCATCGCCGCGTTGCCAGATCAGGAGGCCAAAGAAATGTGTCTCAAATTTGCTGAGATGGAGCGCCGACTCGGTGAGATTGACCGTGCCCGCGCCATTTATGGCCACGCTTCGCAATTTTGCGATCCTCGCACGAACGCTCCCTTCTGGCAGAAGTGGGAGTCCTTCGAAGTGCAGCATGGCAACGAAGATACATTCAAGGAGATGCTTCGCATCAAGAGAAGTGTTCAGGCTCAATACAAGTATGATAATCATTCCTCCTCAACACGCAATGAATTCTTTACTGACATCGTCACAGCACCGACGTCAACTTTATCGCTTCACAGGCTATTGCTCGGAGCCAACAGCAACCTCAAGATGGCGAAGAAGGTCAGGGTGGCGATGAGAATGCTGATCATCTCGATGCTATGGCCGCAATCGAACGTCAAGCCCGTGCCCCCGTGGGCTTTGTTGCTGCAAGTAGCGGTCCGGAGGGAGGCAATCGTCCTCCGCCTGCAGGCGATGCACCGTCATCTGCACCCGCCAATCCTGATGCCATTGATCTTGACGACGATATGGATGCTGAGTAAGAAGGATATACAGGCGGATGTCCATTGGACTCCGAAGGAGCTTAGCCATGGACGACTTCATGCTTTTTGCCGATTTCATTTGTCAACATGTGTGCCTAGTTTCATTTCTTCTCTTTTCGTATAAGTACCATTGCGCTGGATATCAGCTTGATTCCATACTTTTTTGGTGTTCATTTATGCCACAACTCTCAGGTTCTGGCTGTTTTCTCTTTTGTTGGATTGAAGCCTCCATATATTCCCAAGAATTGAATCATCTTGATTGCAATCACTATCCCATCGCATTTTGAATCCCAACCATTCTTGACGCCTTGTCCGATTTCCTCGCGTATATACCAGTACAACTGGTAATACACTAGTACAGTATTGTCCTTAATTATTAGATATGGATAAAGACCTTCCTATCCCCTTCAAGATTTTCAATACTTTCATTGAAGATGTGCTGTGGAATTTTGGTGGTTTTCATAACGAATCCGAGCGTGCACTTCACAATTGTGGATTTTGCGGCGGATTTTGAAATGATTCTCTTGAGAAGCAAGCCCAAACTCTTGTCCTTGAATTGTCCTAATTCTGAAGCGTCTTCAAGGAGCTTCAGAGTTTAGGGGTTTTTTTTTACAATTGAATTTAGTGTCTAGGTAAGTAATATATGCAGCTTAGGAGGAAAACTCAATATAGCACTTTAAGATTTGTTTATCCGCAAAAAGTGAAGCAATATTTTATTATACATACACAGCCGGCGTCATTACCATCACAAGTTATCTACATGAGGACCGTCGGGCATAAGAAGAATTGATGGGAGGATCAATAGGGCACGTCCGAAGCCGCATCACGCTCGCATTTCTATAATGAATGCAAATCAGAAAAGATAGCATAGAGTGGGTCAGAAATCCAATCCTGGTTCTTAGGATGAGGCTTCTTCTTCTTGCGCAGGCTTCTCCTCGGCATCATCGGTCTCCTTGGAATCCTTGGCGTCGTCAGGTTGGATAGCTGTTTCCTTGGTCATGTTCTCAGCGTCGCTGTTAGGTTGGGCTGGGGACGATATAGCAGAGACGGGCTGCGATTTCTCGGGCTCCTTGCCTGTGTCAGGGAAAATTTCGCTGAAGAGGTCAGGCAGGAATCGGCCCAGACCCTTGCGGGTTTCATTCCACATTTCTTCTTTGCTCGGGTCCTGGTCTGGGGGGACCAGATACCCACCATCAGCCATGACCAGTAAGATATTTTTCAAGCTTTCCGGAATGGCTTCTTCCAGGCTGTCGGTTTGGCCGCTGTTCATCATCCGGTCAAGGATATCGAGGATTCTCTGCCAAAGAGGAAGCATGCCCTCTTTGTTGGGCAGCTGGTCCAGGAAACGCAAGAAAATCTTACACACTAATGTAGCTGCTTGAACTCGGGTCTCACTCATGCCAATAGGGTCAGAATGGTAGACTTCTGGCTTGAGAAGATGCAGTACAAGTGGGAATAGGACCTCATCGAAGATACTACTCCACTCCTTGCCGTCACTTGATATTAATTCAGCCGACAATAGAGATCGTTGCAGCGTGGAGATTGCGTGGTGGCGAATATCGCGGCAAGCGTTAGTACATTGGCTTCTCAAAGACTGGAAGATAGGAGACCAGTAGGCGGCCCAGGCTGATAACGATATTAGAAGAAGTTCGAGTGTTGAAGGGTCGGGCTAATCTACCTTCGCGTTCTTCGAGATGAGACTGTTTGATAAGCATAGGGACTCGTCCAGTCAAGTGATAGATCAGGCCGATGGCCTTCACGCCACGGGCCACGGTTTGATTCTCGCTAAAATCACGTCAGTTTCCCTCCCTCGTCAAAGAGCTGGGCGTTTGATCGTACCTAGACTTAGGCTGCTTGACACCCTTGGTTCGGCGACCCTGCGCATCCCTCTGTCGCTCGTCAAGCGATCCTACATGGCCAGCACTAACAAAGTCATTGGCGAGGCTGACAGTTGATTCATAGTTGTCCGCGGTTACAATATCCGGCATAGTGCTCATGATGCTTTGAAGCAGATCAAAGACCATGGGCCCAGCTTCTTCGTGTTGGTGCAGTCGTTGTAAGATGGACCAAAAATCCGGAGAAATGGTGATCTCGTTTCTCAAGCGCCCCGGATGAGCAATGCATCGCGAGAGACCCTTCACTGTTGGCACAGCGACAGTTTCTAGGACGTCCTGGTCATACCCGGAAATAGCATGAAGAACAACGGGGACTCGCATGAAGTGTTGATCCTGGCTGCAGTTAGTTTGAAGTGCACGCCAGATTGTAATGCTATGAAACTTACATGACTCAGTCGTAGCAGGTTGAGCAGATACGACACAACTCGAGAGACAGTCAATGGATGCAAGTTCTTGGCATCGCGAACCAAACTCTGGAGAGTGGTTGCCAATGATTCACCAAGAGCTTCAAGGGTATTGTTATCACGGAGAGTGAGCACAGTTGCTAATTCCAGAGCGAAGATCATCGACGGATCATACTTCGGCTGGTTGGGATCGGCCCGAGTATTCGAATTTCTTGACACGGGTCGGGGCCGTTCTGGCTTCACCACGATCACGGCAGGTGTATTATTTTCGGGTAACTGAGACAACAGCGCTTCCACGAGTACCTTCAGAGACGAGGTGGGGAGCGATCTTTAAAAATCATCAGTCTGATGCCACAAGGTGGGTGTCGGGCAGTACTCACTTGATATTGGTCAAAATTTCGGGGATTGAGCAGGCTGCAACGCAATCCACCGTAGAAAGAGTGTTGTCAAGTTCTTCATCAGAAGGCTCAGGAGGGTCATCGGCGGCATAACTTGACAGGTAAGACGTAAACGCAGACAGCAGACCACTGTCATTACCACGTCCATCCCGGTCGACAATTTGTGATGGGGGCTGAAGGGTTATAGGGGAGATATCAAGCTCTGCAGTGAGCTGAGAGTCGAAAGGTGGAATAAGAGAATTTATGAAGAGATTGCTGAGGATGCGGATGATATGCTCCCAGCCTTGTTTGGGAGTTGACTCGTTGCCTGCCAATATCCGGAACAGAACCACAGTGGCCAACTGTGCACGGAAGTCTCTTCCAAACTTGACAGCCAGCTCGCTCACCATAACACTCTTTTTGCCGGCTTGCACCTCTGTATTCAATGCAGTACTTGGTGGCTTACTAGTCGCCAGTGTGCTGATTGATGACAGTGAAGAGATGATGCGGTCAAAAGCTTCGGTCAAGCCATAACGAGCAGCGATTTGAGCACATTGGTCAAAGCCATTCACGACCCGGCTATAGACAGCATCATCGGAGGCAGACATGAAAACATAAGATAACGTAGCAATGACAGGGCGCCAGGTAGCTTCAAACATCTTGGCATCATAAACGTTAGTCTCTCCAACCACCATCTCGCCCGAGCTAGAAGATTTGAGGAGCATTTCTTTCCAGGCGTAGTCAAATGCATGCTTGTTCTCATGCTCATCGGGAAGGATGATTTCATTGTCTTTGATAGAGTCGTAAATCAGCTGTAGAAATTCTTCGGTGAAATCGCCGCCTCCGTTCACTCCCCGCAAGTTCCTAGCAAAAGCAGGGAATGACATGCGATTCTGAGGCTTAACGTTGGGGTTGTAAAGGTCCGTGTTCAGCATAATGATAGCATAAGTCAAGATGTAGACCGCATCCTTATCCGCAATTTCTTCCGGTTTGGCTTTCTCCATGTAGTGTTCTGAGAAGATGGTCACAATTCTTTCAATGAGAGGAGACTCGCCAGGCAGACGGAATGAACTCAGTAATTCACGAAGGGCTTCAACCACGTTGGCACCGTAAAAGTCCAGGAGGTCCACGAAAGCACCAAGCAATTCTTCATTACCACGCTTAGAGATGTATTCGCCAAGAACTTTCTTAGAGAGACGGCTTGTTCCTTTCAAGAAACGCGCAACTAGGATAGGATTCTCGGGGTCTTCGATGATTCCATGTTCGGCAAGATACGCAATACCAGCCTTCGGGTTTTCATTGAACATGGAAGCACCTTTAATGATTAATTTTTTAGTCTTGCGCTGGCTGTGCAGAAGTTCCTGTGGGGGATAATCTCCCTGTACAGGCTCATCATCAAGACGATCATAGATGAATTGAACATAACCAAGAAGTGAGTCAAGGCACAAGGGTGGGACATTTGTCGTACTCCAGGTTGCCGAATCAGGGAAAGCGTTTCGAGAAAGTAGGCCGATCATGTCTTCGCACAAATCCGCACGGTCGATCTCACAATCATAATTCACAAAGAGCTCCACCATGAAACTGGGAATTCGCGATAAAACCCCGATACTTTCGACCATGGCCTCACGAGCCTCGGGCTTTCGCAAGCCACCTTCAAGCCCAAGCTTCTGTCGATCTTTTACAGGAACCGGTGTTGACCTTCCACTGCTGGCTTGCGAAGCTGGCTGCTTCACTAAACTTGGTGCTTGTGGAACACCTTCATAAAGAGACGGGTCGATGCCGGCTTCCCGAGGGATTTCAACACGCGGGTGGAGACATGCAACTAGGTATGAGAGATACAGCTCTTGCTGCAGCTTGAGCACAGGTCGACATGTTGACAGCAAAGTACCGGTGACTCTGAGGGAACCAGCGAGGATGGCCAATTGCTCTGAGCGGACTAGTTGGAAAAGATAACGACACAGATCGTCCCTGGCCAGAGCCGCGAGACTGGGATGCCGAGCGATAGACGGACCGGCCACTTCTAAAGCGACATCAATAATACGGAGCGCCATAACTCTCATTGTATCGGTATGCTGGCGGTTATGTGGGTCGAGCAAATCGATCAATACTCGGAACAGCTCTCTGATCGATGGCAGGGAATATGGCTGTACTTCTTCTTCGATATCATCTTGGGGATTTGGCGGTGCTGCTGCTGCTGCTGCACCTCCATTGCCCGATTGCTCCGGCGTGCCCTCCCGACTTGAGCTGTTCCGTTCGCTTGTTGCAGTATCTGCGCTGATAGCAGATCGGTGCTGTGAAGTCACGGTGTCCCCGTTGACAGATGGGTCCATCTTCAAACCCGTGGAATCCTTGTCTGCAGTCGTGAAAGGGACCGGCCCTTGCGGTAGTTCATCCAGATTGGCCAGTCGCGTGAAGATGACTTGACACATATTGACCATGGCCATCTCTGCGGATCGGCGTAGTACTTCGGACAGACGACCTTGACAGCACATGCTCAAGCCCGTCTCCATCATCTCACAAACACTTTCATCGCCCAATAACTCACCCTCGGGGCGAGAAAGCATACCCTCCATCAGTTTCAAGATCCTTAGCAAGACGATCTCATCCGCGGATGAGTCACTGGCTTCAAATCGACAGTGTGTAATTGCAGCCGATAGAAGCTGCATGGCCATTGAAAGTCGAGGCGAATCACGATTTATAATGTTGTAGGAAAAGAATTTGGTAATAGCGAGTAAGGCGAGGGAGGTTATGGCCGCGGAGGTCGAGGAGGATCGAACGACCTGAAGGAATGGATGAAGAAGAGCAGGCGTATCGAAAGTACGGATATCTTTACAACCCTTCAAGTCACTCCTCAGGCGAGTGAAGGCTGATATCAACGGGTTATCCTGCATACTCTTGCCCTTCTTTCCCCGCAGGCCCCATCGGTTGGCTAGGATGTGATCGTCATCCCCCCGAGACGATTGACCACTCTTGCGCGGACTCGGCGGTGCTGACGTATCGCGCTCATAAACTCGAGAGCCTCCATTACCACCCAAGATAGCAGAGACAGAGGAGTGTGCCCAGCGAGCATGCTTCCGCATGGAAGAAGTGACAGTGATACACTCGGTGGTCACCAGGGCCACTGGGTCAATGGCGATAGGCAAAGGGGCCGACATTTTGGGATCGAGCATCTCGAGCGGGAGATGCGCTCGTGGTGTCACCTTGCTCGGTGTTGGAATTGGAGAACACCTGGAGAAACAGCTGGTCTCTTGATGGGCTGCAGTTTGCCTCATCCGGTTAGCGCTGGGCTTCCGCCCGCTCACCGCCTTTATCAGGGGTCAGAACGATCCGATACAGAAAGTCCGGTAATGAACCGCTTTCATTGGCACATTCTATTACAATACCGTATGGCTGTGACTGTTGACAAAAAGGAAGTATATAAACATAGTAAATAGTTACTACGAAGCCCAGTCGCCCATCTATGTAAATCGCCACAACCTTGGAATGGCCATCATACAAGCTGCACATGGTGTATTTCTTGATGGCAAGGGCGAGAGTAAATTTTCAATTATTTTGTGAAGAGAGGAGTATCATAATTGCACTAGTGTGTACTATGTACAGATCACCAGCTCCTTGTTTACAATAGAAATATATTGGTCCAAGTATCACTACGCGGTCTATTTTGGGATATCCGAGACAACACCCTCTTTCTTTGAGACCATTATTTCTTCTCACTACACTAGTGTAAGACTAGCTGGTAGATTGGAAGAATCGCTTTGTTTCTGACTCGACATTTACAGTAATGTGTATGAAATGACACTTTAATTTAAAGAAGCTCGAGAACCACGTGAAAACACCCTAGTCACTGGTGTCGATCTGATGGAGCATATCATATCAGTACATACATTGTTACCGTAGAGACTCTGTACTCCATAAGGCTAGAATGATTGAACTACGGTAGCACATCGTGCACTCGACCTGCAGGGAGTCCAGCCCAGTCACTAAAAGATGTGACTCGTTCGATGGACCTTGCAGCTGGTTGGGGCCAGCAACGGCCGCGTTGTCCCGCCAAACGTAAACAAGAAACGATCTCCCCCGAGGCGCTTAGGCCCGGTTTATCGCGCTATCGCGTTATCACCTCCAATCCATTCCCCGCGCCAAAAACAACCATCGCCCTCTTCCACGTCCAAAGTCACTCTTTCACTTCTCTTGTTTTCCCCTCATACTCACGTCCTTGTTGCTCCCCTCCCCTGTGAGTGGTGGTGCTCCATCCGATTGTTTATGGAGGGGGACTGCGACGACTAATATTGTGCAATCCAATCCATCTTCGACCTCCAATCGCAAGATATCGCATCTCGTCGGACCTGATGACCACCGCCGCTTCCCCTCCAGCCTAATCGTGAATTCTCTGCACCATCGCCCTTCAGTGTCGCTCCTTCTCATTGGGCCTATTCTGATCTACAATCTTCTCGCTTTTTTGTCAACAACAAATTTCTTTATCTCATACCTTTCTTGTCGGAAAGTGCAGCCGGAGTCGCCATGGCGGTCAATATGGCTAGTCCGGCCAGCACTGCCGCTGCAACGGCAACCAGCACCGCGCTGGCAGATCTTCCATTGGAATATCTCAGTCTTTACCATACAGTGGATTCTTATATTTCTTCTATTTTTGTTTTCTATGGCCCCGTGGCCACCGCCAACGCAACCGTGAGCAGCTCACGAATTCAAGCGCATATCTTCACACCCGCCGGTTATCAGAGCTATCATCGCATTACGATTTCTCCCGCTGCGCCTTTATATGCGGCTGTCAACCATCTTCCACGCGAAAAACAAGGAGACCAGGTTTGTCGGGGGCTTGCTGTCAGTATGCTGAAGTATTTCTCCGAGCTATCGGACCCATTGAAGCATCGGCTGTTGGTGGCCACGCAGGATGGCCGTCAAGGAACCCGGCCACCAAAATTATTCGATGAAATGCACGCGGCAGATCTTGCAAACAAAATGACAAAAGTGGAGGAAACATCAGAGATCGTTCGCGACCTTCGCAGTGCATTTCAAGACCGCAATGTTCCTTGGGCTGATATCGATGTTGTGCTGCCGCCAGGTACCATCCAGGCTTCACAAAGACGTGAAAGCTCGGACCTAGATGTCGACGAGACGGAGTCGTCTCAATATGGCCCATATACCCCGCTGATCGCAGCTCTGGGTGACCCAATGTTCCTACCAACATCAAGATTAAAGCGAGCTCCCTCCCAACCGACAAACGTCAGTAAATCCAGAACTTTTGCGCGCAGTCAAAAAGAGGCTCTCCGTCTGACCATGTGTGAACTTGTGGACACCGAGGAACGATATGTCGCTAAAATGTACTCTCTTGTCCATGAGGTGGCAGATGAGTTTCGACAAAAGGCTCAAAGCAGAGGGCCATCAAGTACGAGTCCCAGCGAGAAACAACTAGCTGAATTGTTTCCTCCTTGCTTGAATGATATTCTGGACGTCAATCTTGGCTTCTTAGATGACATTCGCCAAGTTCTTGACGAAACAGAGAAGGATGCCCTGACCGATATCAGCCAAGATACGGAGCTTCCTCAGCGTAGCTCGAGAGAGACAAGAGACTCCATCGGTGCAGTTGCTTTTGCAAAAGCATTACTCATTTGGCTACCACGTTTCTCTCAACCATATGCTGAATATATGCGGGCACAGCCCAGTTTTACCCAGACCCTAAATTTGTTCATGAAAGACAAGAACTCAAGTTTCTCCAAGCGAATATATGAGACGGGAGAGCAAAGGTTGCGGTCTTTGTTGATGGAGCCCGTACAGCGACTTCCTCGATATAGTCTGCTGATAGATACCATGACTGGCAGCTTGCCGTTGGTCCACCCTGCAGTTCGTCCTTTACTCAAAGCCAGAGATGTTGTCAAGGATATTTGCGCACTGGACGACTCGTCTCCATCGAGTCATTCGCAAGGTCTCAAGCGTCTTCAAGAGCTCGTCGATGGATGGCCGGCTCAAATCTTCCCCGATGGGCGTTTGATCACTGCGATTGATGTGAATGAGGTCACACCCCCATACCAGCTAGATGAACAGCCCTCAACAGTAGGGGCTGGGATTCTTCTTGTCTATAAGAATTGTCTTGTCATACTGGCAAAGCCGGCAGAAAGCCGAGCGACTGCCCGTGGACTGCTAGCCGACATCGATAATGCAGCCTCTCCGACCAATGATACATCCATGTCCCTACCACCTGGAGAGCTTAAACTTGCTCAGATATTGGAGCTCCACATTGTGCGCTGTATGCAGTCGACATGTGGTCGACTGTTATTTGTTGCTCCCGCATCATATAAACCCCCCTCGGGCAGCTTGGAGAGCGGCTCTGACCTCCTTGCTCTAGAGCTGACTGGTATGTATGAAGGCAGAGCTAGTCGGCTAATCGAGGAAATTACGAAAGCCAAGATAGAGGGTCGCTTTCCCGAGAAAGAGCGCGAGGGTACCAAATGGACTCTGCGCAGTCCTGCAGGAACTACGGAGTGCGCCAGCATTTTGGCTTGTGTATGCGAAGAAGGAGAGACGGCAGCGCTCGATAACACACGGTCATCTTCCATTCGAATGATCTTCGACACACCAAGAGCTATGTGCTCACAGATCCTGGCCCGTGACAATCTCGACATTGTTTTATCTCTCTCACCTCCAAACGGCGACCAGTTCCGATTAGACATTGAGTCTGTTGTAGGAAATTCGTCCACAGATTTGGTCACAGTAGATACGTTTGTGGCTACTGTTGCCCGAAGATGTAAGTGTATCGCCATCCTAGACCCGGAGACTTTTACTAATGTTTGTAGTACAAACTTTCCTTCCCCCTATACATGGCCCTCGAAACCCAAGCTTGATGAAACCCATTGTTCATTCAAATTTTGCTATTATTCGCTATATCGCAAGCAATTTGATGGCGCAAGCCAAGTCTTCTCGAGGATTCCGTCCACCTTCACCCACGAAACTGCTCTCCAATCTTCTCGGCGGTAGCCGCGATAATGTTCCTACTTTGAAAGGCCCAAGTTCGGCTACTATTCTCGGCGAATTCCCGAAAATGCCTCCACCGCGACCTCAACATTCTCGATCCAATACCCTTCCATCAACATTCCCTACGAAAGACAAGGAGAAGCAGAAGGAAGAGACCCCGAGCAAGATATCGGTAGTTGACTCTTCGGAGAATCAGAGACCAGATGGCCAGCTTGGTCTTCTGGAGCAGACATTCGCAGCATATGTGCTTTCATTGCAGTCTCGAAGTGGGAATATTCTGGGACGTATGCTGCGATCTAGAGACCATGCGGATCGTTCCCCGGTTAATGAGCTTTACAACATCTTGTTGGAGGACCCGAGCAAACTCCAAGCTGCCGCCGAGGTACCAGTTGGTACCTTATTTGTCGCCTTTGAAACATTTATGAAGAACGCCTGGTCTGATAGCATGGGCCCTGTTCTGGACGTCCAATCTTTGAGAACACTGCAGAATCAGTTTGACACAATGTTTCCTCGCGACTTTGATGAAAGTTTTCGGAAATTCCTGGCTGACACAAGCCCACAAAATCGCCGTGCTTTAGCCGCCATCATTCGACTTCTCGCGGAGCTACTTGATGCGTCTGGTAACGATGGTGATCGGGGAGCTCTGACGATGGCATTTGCAGAGGTCCTTACTCAAGAAGGTGACCCAGTCCATCATGTCTCTCTATTGGACCGGCTTGTCGAAGACTTTGATACCCTTTTTGAAGAATTTATACCTGGCGGCGCCTCAGTTGAAGGCACTTTGACTTGTGATCAGACGAAGAATTCCTCGCATGCAAGCGCTGGCTCCGTGGGCTCGAACAACTCATCATTCCGAAAACGTTTTGGTTTTGGTCTGCATAAAGACAGCCAGAAGAGTGAAGGAGAGAGCAAGGTCGCCTCTATACTCCGGACTTTGAGCAAGCGCCAAAGTCCCGCGGATTCGGAGCCCAATACTCCCAAGGGATCTTTAATACGGTCCAAGTCCACTGACGTCGACGCTCGTTTGGGCTTTCTTCGGCCCACATCTCGCGATCGACCAAGCGGATTTGCTTCTGAGGAACAAATATCTCGGCCTGGCACCGGCCATGGGCAACCGCCGTCCTTATCCTCTATCAGAGGCATATCGCAGGATGGGGTTGTGAAAGTTCGCAGAAAACGCAGAAGCTCTCTCTCTGATTTCCGCCCCCCGACAGCCTCGTCTGATGCGTCGCATGTTTCTCCAACCCATCCCTTACGTCCGGTTACACCATCTAGTCGTCCACGCGGTGAAGAAACAACACCAACCAGCCAATCACGTCCGCAAAGTAGCTACTTGGCAGCCTCGCCCGCAAGAAGTGCATCGCCAACCAAGGCAACTTCACCTGCTCGGCTTGGATCACCGATTCGAAGAATGTCGCCCCCGCGCCCCTCCACTCCCAGCAGAAAGGAGAATATAGACCCAAGAATGCCCCAAGCAGAACGTTCAACCAAATCCAAGGCCGAACGCTCAGATTCTCCAACAGAAGACATCAAAAGACGGTCACGAGCTACCAGTATCCCTCAACGCACCCCAGGGCTTCGTGAACGACCAGCTGTTAACGGACCGGAGAGCAAGCGCCCGCAATCTTCCTCATCCCCACAAAGGACACAGAAAATGCGAGTACAGAGCCCACAAAAACTACGTGATCGTGTGCAGCACGACAAAAGGTCCCAGGACACTGCTCAAAACGGCATGCGGGACGAATTGCGGGCCCTTGGCGATGAACTACAAAATCTGAGATTCAGCCCATCCAAGCAATCCAGCCCAGAGCGCGGCATTGGAAGTGGAGATCCCAAGAGACCCTCAAGTTCTCGCTCGGTACTCGAGGCTCGCTTGCGTAGTCTCGAGAGTCGTTTCGACAGCTTTGCTGGTGAATATAATGGCCGGACTTCTGCCCTCGAAAGAGACGTCGAGTCTTCTTTGATAGTGAGCGAAAAGCGTGTAAAGAAGCTTGATGAGCTCTATCGAGAGGCCAGTGCTGAGAACGAGGCACTTTACAATCGATTCAATTCGGAGCTGAGCAAGATTGCCAGAGACGTTAGATCCGGCAATGGAGAAGATGCTTTACAATCTCAAATGGAAAAGGCAATGGAAGAGATAGCTCGGCTCAAGAAAGAAAATCTGCGTCTCAAGAGGGAGGTTGGAGGTCTCCGAGCTCAGCAAGCGGGTGCTGCCCTACTGAAAGCGAGCGAGCAATAGTGATTCCTGCTGACATCGCCAACGCTTCATTGCATTTACATCACTTCTTGATCATTTTCATTTTCATACCTTTTTTTCACTGCTTTGACCTACCCTGATACCATGCAAAAATGTCCTTTCCTTTGTTCAATTCTTGGGTCTGTATGCCTCACAGCGCCTCTTGATTATTTTATACTCGATTCTTTCTTTCCTTCTTGTCACTTTCGAGTCCCATGTACGCAAATATGGCTCTGGATCATACATAGCATCGGTGATCTGTTTGCAGGGCATTCTCTTTGTTCACATGATATTATTATTATTGTACATTAGCCGACTTATCATCAGCTTTCAGCGGACCGCCCATAAGGCGCACTGTCTCAGTATCAATTTCCTTATACATCCAATCCCACTTCACTGTCCATTTTATACCGCCGTGCTTGAATTCTACCTCGCCGGAACGGCTAGCTGACGGTCTGCGACCGGAAAGCAGCGTATCAAATGTTGGCAAAGCCAGCAAATATTCAACTTGGTCATCGTTGTTTGGTTGATCGGGCCTGGCTGGAAGCATTATTGCCAAGACCGGCACTGTAAATCGTATATCGCCAGGTGCGTCTCCTAGAAGCATGTCGTTCAAAGACCGGGTCTTTGAGCGAGGCTTTCTAGGACCAGAATCTTTCCGAACTTGTTGCAAATCGTTTGTTCGGAGTGGCCTCAGGACAAAAGAAACTGACTCTGGCAGTTCATTCCCACCGGCATCAGTCGAAACAGACGAGATGTGGAACCAGAAGCGGTCATCCCACAACGTCCAGTCTGTTGCCAATGGTTTCTTGTTCACAGAAACATTGATATGTGTGACTGGTGCCCGATTCCTGAAGTATGGCTGGCGCGAGAGAAGCCACAAACTCTTATTTCCGGTCTGTGATTTTTGCAGGCTTTTCGTGGTTGATGCAGATGGGTCAGATGGTATATCCAAAGGCACAAATCTCACACCACCCAATGTGAAGGCTTGTTGGGTTTGATGGTCTTTTGGCGAAAAGACTCTAGAAACGAAAGGTTCAAAGCTTCGCAATGAAAATTGATTTGCTGGACAAGGCGAAATCAACTCTGTGATGCGTCGGAGAGCGAGGCATTCGATCTCCTTGGCTCGACTTTCAGATAAATTAGATCGGAACGAATCTAGGTATTCTGGAAGATCGAGAAACTGAACGACTAGCATTCCAGACTTAAGATTAAGATCTAGAACACGGCATTTAGATGAAAGAAGTCGATCTGCAAGCTGGTGTGAGGTTTGGAGGATGTTGTCGCTTGCTTTTATAAGAGAGAGTATTGAGGGAGATTGGAGCGCGCGAGGTAGGCTACCAGAGCTTACCAAACTTCGAACGGCATTGCGAGGCGTGAGGGTAGGATCGAAATTAGTAGGATCAGAGACATAGGGAATCTGAAATTTATGACAAGTTTCCAGTATATCTCTCTTGGGAAAGCCAAGAAAAGGTCGGCAAAGGTATACACCACCAGTTGCAATTGAAACATTGACTGGTTCTTCTGGTTTTCTTTTATGAATGTGACCCTTTGACTTGTAATCTTTTGGTACGAAGGAAACGGTAGCCCTTGCCTTATTGTTCATGCGGACATGTGTTTCAACAGAGGCATTGCGTTGTCTGCCTGACAGAACGACCGAAGACCCGCTTTCTGATACACCAAAGAGACCCCGGCATTCTGGAATTCTTGCTACTCCCTGAATACCGGCAAGACCGGCCCCTCGCATCCCAGTGCTGAGGCGCCAGATGGTGGTCTCCACGGTGTCATCCTGGTGATGTCCCAGAAGCAAGGTTTCGATTTTGCGGTCCCGACAGGCTTTCCCAAGAGCTTGAAATCGTAATCGCCTGGCATGAGTCTCAAAAGCAGTGATGCCGACGGCTTTTGAGTCCGGCTTCTCCCGACTACTCAACGACGGGGACCAGTCTAGTTCAAGGATCTCCGTTTCCAGGCCTACATGATATTAGTACGAACGCTTTTATAAATTTCAGGTTTCAATAGACACATCTGAGATTATGGGACGATAAAATTAAGGATACATACCCAGATCTCGCAGCCAACCAGCCACAGTCTTAGCTTCGCGGTTGCTCTCCTGGCGAGCCTTATGGTCAACCACAAACGCGGTAACTGATATGGACCCATGAACACCAAGTTTCTCGAGATTCTTGCACAAATACGCCAAGCACATCGAATCAGCACCGCCACTCACAGCCAGACCTGAAAGTATTAGCATAATGGGTTTTGTAATGTACAAAATCTCCCCAAGAGTCGATGATAGATCATACCTATCCTGTGCGGCAATTGGATGAGGTCATTTTGATCTCTACGGTCATAACGAAGTGTGCCACGGGCACCCAGCCATGCCCGACGAAAACTCTCGGCGAAAATCGCCGGTGTGATGATTTTCGGCATCGAGGCAGGTTGGTTGAAACAGCCGCGGTGAGGCTCGTCAGAGTCGTCGGCTTCCCGATCACGTGATTTACATTGTTTCGACTGGGTTGGATTCGTTTTCATATCTTTGTTATCCAATTTTATTTAGAATAATTCGAATATGATGTGTATGTGGATTTCTTGAGTAATCATGACATATTCAAATCGAGCTCTTGTCTAAAATCGTCCTGGGTGAGGACTAGCGGCGTATCCTAGGTCTCAAGTTGTTCCATCTAGGGCTTTGCTTTCCAATCGATAATTCGAAGAAATCTCGGAAAACAGGATAATTCATATAGTGAATGATGTCTTTGGCTTTCATGATATAATATATTGATCAAGTTGAGATCTAAGCGAAAGCAAAGCAAGCAAAAGACAAAATTAGGAATTGCAAGCATTGCGATTCACGTTCAGATACAGTGAGTTTGATACCCTTCTTTCTACCTTTCTTTCTACATCTATTTCTACAACGTCCGAGCCTTTGGAATGATATTAAAAACGAGGGGTGGTAGGTCAAAGCGGCCAGCAGGTCGTCTCAAACTTATGTTACACCACCGTACCTCGGCTCTAAATATGACCTCTTAGAAACAGATGCAGCGCTAAAAAATCCTTGATTTCGATGGGAAGTGGACAAAAGTTAGACTATTCAAGAAATGAAGTATGGTTGAGAGTCCAACTTCGGTATTAGGCCGTCAAGACTGTGGAACACTTTTGGTATTGGCCTCAGGCGTCCCCTAAGTCGCAATGTCTATGGCCCGGGTTGGGTCAATATCTTTGGATTATGATTCATTGCAATGACTATTAAAATTATTGTGATGGAGGGCGAGGGCGCCTGACGGTGGCGATAGAATATATTTGATAAGGATTGGACAGGTCTCAAGAACTCAGGGGGCCTTGAATACGACCATTTCAAATGATGGATCATTTGAAAAACTATAAGAGAGGTGGAAACGACAGCACATTCGTCCCAGAGCGGACATTACACAAACATCAGTTCTCCAAGACCTCATCATCGAAAAAGTCAGAATGAAGGTTTCTCTTGCAACTATTTTCATCATCGCCTCTACAGCAGCCGCCTGGAGAGTCACCGGATTCACAGACGACAAATGCACACAGGCAGAAGGTTTTTCATACGGAATCGACGAAAGCATCGGTTGCTTACTTTTAACAAACCCGATCAAATCATTCCTGGTGGAAGATATGCCTGACGACATGAAATTCCACGGTGGAAGCAATACGGGATGCGGCGAGTTCATTACAACCGGTGGCAACGGCTGCCAGTATCAAGGACACGAGTTCCGTTCATTCAGTGTCTGGTAGTTATAGCAAGTATGTATCATTTCTGTCTGGTATTGGGTCTGGACTGGACATTGCCCTAACATTTGATTCAGACTAAGCATATGGATTGGACGATCAAAGTAAAACCCATGGGGGATTTAGGTAGTAAACCTCTACTAGCTGCGAAAGGACCAGTCCACCATACCTTCCATACCTTGGGGACAGAAGAGAAATTGTGGTAAATGATCTTTGAATCAGATTAATGCTATTATATGGGTTCTTTTCTCCCCAGTATTCATATGAAATAGTCATCTCATCTTGGAGTAGGGCATGAGAATTTTGATGAGACACTTGGCAAGTATTCGACGTGTTTCAAGCAAGACATAAAAGCAAAAGTAAGATCACAAAAGCCCCGGCCATAGTACTATAATGATAATGGATGCTCAAAGAGAATTGGTTCTCACCACACACCATGCTCCCATCTGGTCCTCTTCGAGGGGTTTATGTAGACTCGGCTAGTGGCTGCAAAGTAAACATGAATTCTCTACTCGGTTACCAGCTAGATGCAGAACTGTTAATAGTTAGATGCAAAGCTGACTTTAAAATGTCTATGGATACTTTTCATCACCTATTCGCATCTCAACCGCCAAATCACACCTGCGAAGTGGATCTGATGGACGAGGAGCCCTCGGCTGATTTCCTTTTTAGGAATCACCGATCGCCGTCGAGTCTTGCAATCGATATTGCGAGAAGAGACAAGTTCCATTTCAAAGTGATTCTTATTAATTCTGAGCAATTTAAAGGATCGAAATCTGCTGTCCTTTGTAACGAAGATTCTTCCATCCAAATAATTCTATCAAAATGGGCTCCATTCAATCACCATATCCGCCAGGAATCCACGTCCCTAGCTTGACGTGGTTCAAACCAGACAGCTCACAGTCTGTCGACTGGGAGCTTCAAGAGAAACACCTTGAGTTCCTCATCGGAAGTGGCATCCACGGAGTTGTGATTGCTGGCACAAATGGCGAGGCCGCTACCTTGACGCCAGAGGAGAAATCCAAGCTTGTACGCCTCACTCGATCCACAGCGCAGAAACTTGGTCAACCCAGTCTGCCAATTACCTGTGGTACCTTTGGTGGATGTACACAGGCGATAATTGAAGATACAAAGCTGGCTGCTGATGCGGGCGCTGATTATGCTCTTGTACTGGTGCCGTCTTATTTCCATTTCGCCCTTGACGCAACTGCAATTGTAGGATTCTTTCAAGAGGTGGCTTCAGCATCCGCGATTCCCATTATTATTTACAATTTCCCTGGCGTTGCAAGTGGTCTCAATGTCACATCGGAAATGCTCGAAACCCTCGGAGAGCATACGAATATCGTCGCTGTGAAATTGACCTGTGGAACTATTGCTTCTGTCACTAGGTCAGCGGCCAAGTTTGGTCGAGCTATTGACGACAACCCACAATTTGTTGCTCTAGCAGGTCAGAGTGACTGGCTTGTTCCTTGTCTCAGTGTTGGTGGTGCTGGATCTGTTACGGGTCTCGCCAACCTATACCCGAAGGTAGTTATAATGTTTCCCAAGCGCCTGAAGCGATTAGTTGCTGATAATCCTTTAACAGACCTGCAAAGAGATATTCAATCTCTACAGGACTGGAAAAAGAGAGGAGGCTGAAAAGTTGCAAATTCAACTTTCAGTAGTGGAATGGGGCTTCGGCAAGGGAGGGATCAACGGCACGAAGTGGGTTGTCGCCAAATATTTGGGATACCCAGAAGAGAGTGCTTGGTGTCGTCGACCTTACCCAAAGTTTGTCGACGAAGAGAAGCGCGCTTGGATCAACAAACAAGTGAAGGCACTGGAAATTGTGGAAAAGGCACTTTGAAACGAAATCCTGACGCTCATAGATTGCATATATTGCATTGAATCATTATACATAGAAGTTTTATACAATAGCAAAGGCACGATCAAAAGTATCATGCATCACCTTCCGAATATCCATTCTCTGCTTCGCCTCGTCTTGTTGTCGTATGACTTCACTCAAAACGTCGGCTGTGATCTTTGCATTCGAGGCAACGTTCTCCATTCCTTTGATGCAAGAGATAATCCAGGATCGCTCTTCAGTGTCTTCACTTTCAACACCCAGCATCAATAACGGCCATAGCATGCTCACTGGGAGTGACGTGCTAACGTGACCCGATGAGTCTGATGAACCAATCATAGAATTATCTGACAGGGATGATGCCGGTGGGGGTTTCATGATGAGTCGCGTTACTTTGCGAATTTCATTCATGGCATCGAGGACATCAGTGGTACGCGGTAGATCTAGAGTGAAGGTTAGACTCGAGGTTATCAAGTATGAAAAGGGCATTCTCACTCTTATATGAGACACGGTGCAGGTGAATAAAACTGGCATAGTAGTTTGCATGATAAACCCTCATGGTTCGCGTTATAGTCTCCGCCAATGCAGAGGCTAAAAGTGTCGCAAGGTTTCCAGTAACGGCATGATCCATGAGTGGTGGGCGTTGCTGCCAAAGGGATTTGATATCTCGACTTATGGCGGCTGATATTAACATGACCTCTGTCTCATCCTCGACAGTTCCGCGGCGTCGATGCCAAGGGTCAATCCTTGATATTCGGCCCATGAAAAGTTGGACCTTCTGGAAGAAAACGAAAGCAGGTCGCATGATGAGATCTTCCAGTGCTGCCTCTGCATCGTCCATTCCACTACCAACCTCTGTGATTGCACTATCAGGGGATCGGAGATCGGTGTTAATGGTACTGTCCTCTTCTGCCAAGAACAGGCCCTCGCCCCCTGCACTGACTGCACGAGCATCCAATAGTCGAAGCCAAGAGAGAAGGCGTTTTTCTATAGGGTAAAAGTATTAGCAGAGTCACAGCCTAGAGCTCGTTCTCAGGTCAACAATACCAGTCACACTCAGAGAATCCATTTCTACCATTTGCAGAGCATTGAATCCCTCCCGCAGATTTGCATGAGCATTTGAGACGTCCTTGGTAAGAAGGTCAATATATGATAGTAAGAAAAGGACGGCCAGAATATGCCGTAATTGTGAGAGCAATATCTTCCGATCTTGACATATGTCTCTCAAGCAATCTTGCAGTTTGTCCTTTGCGGTCTTGTAGTATTGGATATATGTTGATGGCTCTAATGTTCCAGAGGACTCGAGTTCTAGGGCCACGAAAGCTATCACACCATATTTGACCATGCGGGATGAAGAGGTCATTGATATAAGTTCCTTTCGCATCCAAAGCCAGCGAGCACTGGTTTCCACCGTGGCTAGTATTGGCGGTGCCGCAGAGCGAGCAAAATAGTCGGCTAGTTGAGATTCACTCCATCCCATTGCGACGTGAGAAGATCCCATCGGTGAAGGAATGCTTGTCTTTGAAGATCGTTCCATCAGTGCCGTCGAGCTAAACACCGAGGTAGGGAACTGGATATCTAATGGCGATGATACTGTGAAAGATGCATCAGACCACGGAATTAAATCTTGTGATGAATTCAAATCGATAGTATCCCAACTCGGTGAGAGACTGGACGGATAGTCATCCCACATGAAACTCGCATAGTTGAAAATCCGACTAAAGGCCGAGTCGTCTCCTGTTAAAGCATCCTGGCTCTCGATAGCCGAGGCTGGGGCCGACGGCAAAGCCACTTTGACTTCATCGATTGTCGATTGCGACTGTTCGGTCTGAAGCTTTTGACGATGCTTGATCTTCTTCGTTCGAATACCAAATTTAGAACCATCTTCCTGCTGCCAAGAGCAATCTAGTTGCAATCGACCGCAATGTCCACACTCCGGCCGCCTTTCATCGCAGCGGACTTTGCGTCGTCTATCAAGATTTCAGTACTCGGGACGGCCCTGGACAAGAAGACTGAGTCCTTACCGGCATGTCAGACAGCCATTACGCGTACGTGGCCGATGGCGCCGATCTAGATGCGGGTGTTGTTCCCACTGATGAAACATGATGGGGGCTATCAGAGTGATCACTATTGACCGTGGGCATGAGACGTAGACACCGGGGTCAATTCCCCTCTTTCGTTACTCACTGCAAAATGCACGTCCAACGAGTTGATGTCGGGCTCGGCAAGTCTCCGGGACAGAAACCGGGGCAAACGGGGAAGCCTCCACTTCTTCCCCGCCATCGGCTTCGGCTAAGTGCCTTTTCGGGAAGCATCCGATGAGACTGGCACTTCTATTCTCTTCTTTTGGATTAGAGTGCTACTAGTTCATCTCCCTGTGCAGGTGCGGGGATGTATCGCATGGAGAGGGATACAAAGATACAAAATTTGAGCAGCTATCTAGATCCCTTAATATTGGACATTCAGGTGTTTTTCAAATAGATACTAATTGCTTCAAATTGTACCTGCAACCTTCAAAATTCTAGATTGAAAACTTCCCAAGACTACTTCGTTTACTACTTTTATACAATGACTTCAACAAAGCCGATTATTCTCCACCTTGGTGACCCTATTGAGTTCAATAAAGATCTATATTCCCAAATTGCCAATGATTTTACGGTGATCCGCCCATCGCTAGAAGAAAGACAACGAGGTGCATTTTTGGAAGCTCTCAGAGAAAGAAAATGGGGGGATTTCCAAGCTATTTTCCGTCCATTCTGGAACACGGGAGGTGAAATGGGGCGATGGGATGCAGAACTGATTCCACTTTTGCCGCCATCCCTCAAGGTGTATGCAAGTGCAGGAGCAGGCTATGACTGGATGGACGTGGATATTTTGGCGGAGAATGGTGAGTCTCGTCAGAACCATCTGCCAGACACGTTCCCATACTATTGAAATGTCAGTAACATTTGCAATTTACTAGGCATTATATATTGCAATGGCGCCCAAGCCTCAAGTGAAGCCGTGGCGGATATGGTGCGCATCCCTATGTTCTTGGTCGCCTATATCACAACTAACAAGTATTGTAGGCGATTTTCCATATTATATCGGTCTGTCGTAATATGCAATGGTCCATGGACGGTGCTCGCTCCGGAGATTCTAAGCTTTGGCTTGAGGCCCATCAAAATACCGCGGCTACTGCGCATAACCCTTGTACCCAAACCCTGGGAATAATCGGCTTGGGGAATATTGGCTAGTATGCGATCCAGAAAAAGAGACTAGAAGTCGCGACACTAACAGTTCCAGCACAATTGCAAGAAAGGCTTACGCTTGTTTTGGAATGAAGATATTTTACCATGATCTCTATCGCAAGTCGAGAGAGCAAGAACATGCAGTGGATGCTTCATTTTGTGAATCGCTTGCTGAACTACTAACCGTGGCCGATTGTGTTGTCTTAGCGACTCCCTTTGGTGGCTCAAAACTCATCACGAAACAGACTCTAGCAGAGTTCAAAAAAGGATCCAAGTTCATAAATATTGCACGCGGGTCACTAGTGGATGAGATTGCTCTTGTCGATGCGTTGAAGTCGGGACATTTGTCTGCTGCAGGGCTTGATGTTCACGAGAACGAACCGGATGTCAACAAGGATCTTGCTCAGATGAGAAATGTTACGTATGTGTTTTAACTTTCCATACTACTTGAGCAAGCCGGACATACTAAATCAGTGAATTTCATTATAGGTTGACTGCTCACACTGCCGGTGGTGCAGTTGAGACTCAAATTGGATTCGAGAGGCTCTCCATGGAGAATGTTCAAAGAGTACTATCCGGAAAGGAGCCGCTGACTCCAGTCAACAGGCATTTAATGAAAGCACAGAGGTCATAGTCTCCAGTGAAGTTGCTTCTTAATATAGTGGAAACAAATGAATTCTGTACAGTCAGATCTGGATAACTCGATAGTATTAGATCGCTAGACATTCTGGATATGCTGCCAAATATGCACTTTCAATCTCACGTCCCATGTCACCAACACCTTCAAAGATAATGTCAGATTTCAATGACACACCAAGTGACTTCACAGCGTGACGTAGCTCCTCGGTCAATCTCTCTGCATCCGAGATCTCACTTTTTTGCTCGGGCTTGTCGAGAAGATGGTAGCAGTTAGCTAGACGATCGGTGGCGAGACATGCCCGGACTTTATGAAGTAACATTAGAAGAGTATATGAGCTTTGCATCGCACAGCAGACAAAGTATGGAATGGTATGAGGCCATTTGCGGGTCATTATTCTCTCACAGGGCTCCAAGCCCGATGGGACTAGGTATGGAAGTTGACGAAAACAGGTTGCAACAACAAGGGCGGCTTTGAGGCAAATTTTAGAAGATTCTTGCTCAGTAAAAGGGAAAGTTGACTCGCGTTCTGCAACCCAAACAGGCGACGGCGTGGAGGAAAGCCCGCGGCTATTGATTGAAGCGAGGTCGCAGTATTTTTCTAAGAATAACGGAATATCCATGAAAGCCCTGAAGCGATGGAGTCGAACTCGAGCACTAGTCTAGTGAGTAAAGTTTCAATTAAGTGGTGTTGTTATAATAAACTGACGTATAGATGAGGATTCGGCTCAATCTCCACATATTTTCGGCGATCGGCTCTTCGTACTCGGATCCAAAATGTGTTCGTAGACAACGATTAGATTCGGTCATCAAAGACACTATGGAGTTATCCAGTTCCGTAATTTGTGTGCCGATATTGGGTGGACGGGCCGAATCAACGGAGCTTTCAATCTTCTGAGCCATTTGATGGGAGGCGAAAAGTATCATCTGTGCTTGCATCATAAGACCCCAGGGCTAAACTCAAGTCAGTTGAAATTGAACTTGAAGCGAAAAGTGCACAAGAACGGACTTACTTCCAAGTGAACATCAAACCGAGGATATGGAGTTGTTATTCGCATGTCATCGCAAGCAATTACTGGTGGCTGAACAGTCGTTAGTTGGAAGTATTCCACGATAGACTTATGCAGATGATCTTACAGAAAGATGAACATTGGAAGATAGGTAGGCGACAAACATCTAGGAGCTCCATTAGCAAGGTTTAATATCAAAATTATAGAACATACAGTTATCCACCAGGCTCTTCTTTGCGCTTCAGAAGACTCCTCTGGAGACTCTCCAAGTGCATGAAGAGAGATATCCATAGCTGTCGTAACAGCTTGATTGATACGAGCTCGCATCCGGGAAACATTGCCGCGTTGGACATACTCGTAGATAGAAAGCACTACAAGTGCTAGGATTGGGTCAAGTTGAATTGGCAGATCGGGATGAATTGATGAAGTTCGTTGCGTAATGTCTCCAGGCCGTAAGTTCGAAGATGGGCATAGATCATCAATCTCTTTTTCAATAGTCACCAGTGCCGATTGAGCAAAGAGCTGCGCATATGATCTTCTGAGAGCGACATTAGACTCATTTATCTGAGAATCGTTCTGAGAAGGGGGAATCAAGACAAAAATTGATGACAAGGCAAGCCCCAGGGATGATTCTGGCCAGTAGGGAAGGTCGGTTTTCCTTGGATCTGATTCACAAGGAGGGTGGAGGTGACTCGGCTGATCTTCGCGATGTGGAATTATGGAAGAGGGGAGAAGGGGAAGATATGGATGAATGAATACATAATAGGCGTTGATGCTATTCTGGTCAATCGATAGATCAAGTACGTTCCTAGATTGGGCTTGATTCTCTTGAACTTACATTTCGTCTTCGTTCTGATAGGCTCGGATAGAGATCCCCTCTGTATTCGAAGCTAATGATGTGCTAAATGGACCGTCACTAGGAGTGGGCAGATCCCAATTTTGTTGATTTTCAATTGCATCGGATGAAGTGTCCGTGGGTAAATCCAGGTTATGAACCCCAGCAAAGGGGGTGACCAGGCCCATCATATTTTCGAGGAACGGGTCTATTAAATGGTTAACATTACAAATTAGATAAAACCTTTCATAAAAAAGGACAAGAGATCTACTGCAATGGGGATATGGCGCCTACCAAAACCATCTATCATTTCTGAAGGGAGACATTCTAACGGTGGATCACCGTTGGAGCGACGTTGTTGCGCTTCTTCATAACGCACGCCCCTACGTGGACCACCGCGGCGACTAGGCTGATAATTGCAGATACGGTCTTTGCCAGAGCACTATCCTCGGATCTTCTTTTTAGTCTCATTGTCAGGGAATAGAGCATTCATCCGATAAACGTACACTTTTACAAGGCTGTTGGCCATCACAACGAGTCTTGGAGGATCGACTGCACTTGGAATTTAGCGGTTACTTTATTCTCGACTAAGTGGATCCATACCATGCCAAACAGGCCGCCTTTACAGGAGGCTTCGTAATTTTAGGCATCTCGGCGATTTTATCTGGAGGAAGGGCTGGGGAACTATGATGTTGGCGGATGGAGCGTCATTAAACACGTGATCTTCAATAGATAGTAACAGACTGTGCCCAAATACAATTGGACAATGAAAGAGATCGACGATGGGCAAATTTAGATGCTGCACGTAATCGAATGGGAAATCCCCGACTTCATCATGGAATTTACCGGAAAGGAAGAAGGAAAGTGGGTGAATCTTCAGATGTGGACAGAATTCGGCCTTTGAAACGATCAAAGGCCGAGATATCCAACTCATTTCGGCGTCTGGAAACAAGAGTATTTTTTTGTTAAATTTGATATCATTTCCAGGTTGTATTTTTGAGAAGATTTCACGAAGATATTAAAATTTCATGGATTTGTACTATTCATGATGCTTCTACTTCCGTTCCACGAGCCTCAAATTTGACCAATGTTAGAAATGCCATGCACTATACCACCTAGAAAGTACTGTTAACTACAGCCTACCTAGCTAGGTACCTAGACAGCCACTGTATACTGGTACATTGGTAGTAAGTAGTGTATTCATCTGATAAACGAAGAAGGAGTGAATGGAAAAAAGGGTATTGCGAGTTAGATACTTCAAAATATTCAAACAAGACTTCAAATGCTATCCTCTAGCTCGCAGATGCTATATTTACCCAAGAATACACTGAAAACCCTCCATTCAGCAACAACCTCCCTTTGCGCACTTGGGACCAACCTCCGGTGCCTTAGAAGTATCCGTCCGGCAGAAGCAAGACGACTGCACAGGGATATCCGCTACAGCAACAGCAATCTTCAACTGTGGTTCGATAATCTGGGCTTCAGCCGTACGACCCAATCGAACCAAACATTCATGATAACCTTGCAAAGCCCACACATTATTCGGATGCTGACGCGCGCGCATGACAGATTTGTCAAGGCCTAGATCGGCGCGGTATACATCTGCCGCATCCTCTACGTGGCCCTGCTCCAATAGGAGGGCTGCATATGCATGACGTGCAGGCTGCATCCAGCTCCAAGGTTCACTATACCCCAATCCATCATCTACTTCGATTGAACGACGAAGATGTTGAAATGCCTCCTCGTAATTCTCGCGTCGGTATTCAATCTCGCCATCTAACATTGCCGATGCAACGCCCAGAATATCAATGCATTTATTGGGCCAGTCGAGCCTTGTTTCCGGAACACGTTTCTCTGCTGCTCGATATAGCTCGCGTTGTTTCTCGGCTTCGGGAACATTACTCGTGGCTGCGTATGCGACGCCCTTTGCATAGTGGGTTATTGCGGTCGTAACGGAAAATAAAACTGGGTCTTCTGGGATCGGCCGCTCGATGATCTCTTCCCACATGCCGAATCGAACCATGACGTGCAAGCGGACTGACATGAAGATTTCCATGTAGTCGGCCATCTCAACGAGGAGTTCCCTTGGAAGGGTAGCTTCCATTCGACCAACGGCTTCCAGCGCAACCTCCCTCTGACCGGCAAACATCGCTGCATATATGAGGGAGTGATAGTTGTGCATGCGATAGACCGAGTAAAAATTGAACAAGCCCTCTTCCTTTATATACTTCTCATCAGCGATGCAAGCATTCTGGTTCGCGCGAATCGCAGCCCGATAATCCCCCACTAAGACATCTAGATGAGAAGGCATATGGCGCACATGACCTGATTCAGGAATCAAATCTCTCAAATGGTCTGCCGGTACCAGTCCCAATTCTGGGGTCGGAGACATTTCGACCAGATGAATGTATAGATGTAATAGACCAGGATGTTGAGATGCAGCCTTTTGCTTGAGTGCTGTTTCAAGCACACGTTTCGCATCAAGCGTTCTCGCCCCCGGCATAGGCTCCCCAGTCACCAAATCCCATAATTTCCAGGGAGTGAGACTGGTCAGGGAATCCGCGAACACAACCGCTACATCCAGATCATCGCTGAAAGCCTCATAGGCGATTTCCATCGCCCCCGCATACGCTTTGTTCTGCAAAGCATATTGCTCCATACTTGCAGGCTTGTCACTATGATACCGAGCTTGAATAGCGGTAATCAAAGCCTGTTCGACTGGCGAAGCTTTGGCAGCCAGAGACTGAGCCTTCCGTGAAGCGTCATATGTTCGCTTCACCACAGCAGGTAGATTTGCACCGAAGAATTCCCAAGGTTGGTTGTAATTCGGGCCCAAGGTATATGCCAGGCCCCAGTAAGCCATGGCACACGATTCATCGTGAGCGATCGCATGCTCGAAACATGTTGCGGCTTCTTTGTGATTGAAGGCGTACGCCCACGTCAAACCTCGATTAAACCATATTTGAGCTTCAGGACTATCAGTAGTAATTATACGACCGAAATTGCCCATATCAAAAGCATAGTCCGTGTTTTTTGGGAGTTGGGTATCCTCTGCTGCCATGCTGGGAAATCTCATGCTGAATGGTATGATGCAGGGTGTGCAGATTTGGGGTTGTGGAGGGGCTCGGCGGAGGATCGTATGAGGGGACACGACATTTATACACCGCACCACCTCCTATCACACGGCAGAATACCGACTTGACGACGAGATTCCTTTGAAAATAAGTATGGAGAAGAAGAGGCTCATTTACGCGAATGTGACTGAGAAAGTAAAGTCTTGTTAGGCCCCCCGTAGTGAGCGTATATGCCCCTCTTATGTGGTTCGCTAGAGTGCCCATCTGACGAAAGAAGCTTAGAAGATCATGATGATGTTTGACCTTCACTATCGCAAATAGGAAAATCAAGAGTTCGGAGTCAACTATGGATATGGGAGTACGGAGATGCATTGGCCCTGGTCGAATTTACAATATCTCATCCCTTGCAGGGGTTCCGGCAGCTGAGAACGTGAGATCAGATCAGACTAGGTCGCGAACTCATTCGAGCTTATGCATTTTATACCTGGAGTCTACTTCTGTATCAAAGGTGCACTACATATATAGTGAAGTATAGCCAAAGATATATGGTTAGAGCCAGTAGATGTTGTAATTGGAGACCAATAAGGAAAATCAAAAACAAGCAGCAAGGGGAATCAGAGAGCATCTCCTCCATATGTACTCTAGGCTACATCATGCATGCCTCGCTTGTTTAGTTGGGGAAAGAAATAGCCACACAAGTCATCGCTAGCAGTCGAGCATAACTGTATGTACGCAACGAGAGGAACGGAAATGAAATGAGAATCAGAACAACAAAAAAGAGGAAACGCCAAAGTCACAAGACCACTCAAGCTATACATGACGGGCTCACACATTTTCAGGTCGCGATTGAGCCAGAAACCGAACCAGAATTGGTCATCGAGTGGATGCTGCCGGGAGGGGCCGTAGTCTCGCCGTTCGTAACGTTCGGAGTGGTGGGACCACTAGGTGCTACGTGGCTCTCAGTGTTGCCCATCAAAGAGGGCGGCGGTCGGATCTCCTTTTTGCCATTTGTCTTATAGTGAAGGATCATATCACCAGAAGTGCGCCAAAGATGGGTTCGCATAGTGGCCAGGGTCATGTTGGATGGCACCAGCTAAACTATTTGTCAGCGATGGAGACTAAATCTTTAGTTCGAAGGGATCATACCATCTTCTGGCAATATAATTCAAGATATTCTTCCGGTTGCATGGGATTGGACTCGGGCTCGTCCGGGTTGGGAGGATCAATCCGCTCAGCCACATAGGCTAAGACCTTCTTCGCACGAAGCATGCGGTTAGCGTTAAGACGAGAACTGTTGTTGCCATTGACAGGAGGAGGGCCCCCATTTGACGTGGGCCTATAGAGAATCATCGTTAACTTTGAGATCGCACGGGATAGCCTTGAGAAACCTCAGTAGACTTACACTTCGGGCTTTACAACATGAGGCAAAGTCTCATCAAAAGGTTTCAAAACAAAGGCGACTTTGACCTGTTCCTTGAAAGGAATTTGGTTCTGAATAAGATTAGAAAAAGAAAGAACTCAAAGCGTCCTTCGTAACAACTCACCTTCAAGAGAAGGTCACCAAGCCAATAGGGAATGGCTTTTTCAAGCCTCTCGATATCCTGCCCGATGTTTTCGACACTCCCTCGGTATAAGTCCGAAGCGACGGCAGTATCGCCAGTCTCCTCTTGTATGAAGACCGCAGTACGCGGAGGGATGCTGAGTCGAGGAGTTTCCGTTTCAAGACTAGGGGTGATAGCTGTCACCAAGTCCTTGCCCGGATTGGCAATTAAGAATTCATCATACTCGTGACGAATTCGTTCAATAACACCACTGATGTTAGCTTCATAGACTTTCTCTTCCTTGACTTCAGAAGTTTCAGACTCTTCTATCTTTTCCTCCTGTATCAGGGGCTTCGCATCCGTCGAAGTTCGGCCCATTCTCTTGGGAAACTCCATGCGGAATTTCTTTCCGAATAGCGAGCCACTTTTCTTGCGTTCTTCTGGCTCAGCCGGAGATTGCGGTGCTCCAGATTCAGATGGTGACATCGGTTGCTTATCCTCGGATTGAGTCTGATTCGAAGGCCTTGTAGAAAAGTAGTCTGATCTATCTGAGAAGGATGATGGCACGGCATCAGGGTTTCCTTGCGGGACATCTGGCGTCTCGGCATCAAACGCAGGGAATGGAGAGTTACTCTGCATGGAAGTGCTAAGATACGTAGCTGATGATGGTGTGCCGGCGTGAATTCCAAATCCAGTGGTGCTGGGACTTCCAGGGAAATCCATACCAGGCCGCAGAGTCGTTGAAGAGGGATCCTGCGAAATGGGGATTCCCATGCTTCGGGGAATATCGTCACCAGGGGCTGATGTACCTAATGGGGGATTCATTCTTGCGAATTCTTCAGCCTTTGCCACGGCGTTCTCTCGATATTCATTATCGCGCCGGATCTCCTCGTCAACCAAGGACGCAAAGAGCCAACGCAGAATCCATTTTCCAAGATTAACTATAGAGGCTGTTAGCACCAGCAAATGGAGTAAACAAAGTTCCTTCGGGTACATACTTCTTTGATCATCTCTAAAGTTTACCATATCATCCTCTGAAAGATCGATCTCATCTGCGTAGACCTCGGCATCGAAGCAACGATTCGGCTCCAGAATCACGGATAGTCTGCCAGTACGAACATCGATTGTGCACCAATGCGATATACTTTCCGTGGTATTGAGCTCAGTAGCTACATCGTCAAGATGACGCTTTCCAAATTCTTGCACGGGAACACACTACAGTGGGGTTAGCTTTCACGAGACAGAGCTTCAAAAAGTGCGATAAAAGAAACTAGTCAAGCTTACTTTCAAAAGATCCCACAACACAACTTCTCCCGCTGAATCTTGTGTGAGGGTTCGCTTTCGATCATTCAACATTAAGCACTTGATAAGACCATGCTGGCCTTCGATGCTTTCTTCTGGTAATGAATGCACTGGAATTGTCAGGCCAGGATCGGAATCTAGTCCATTTTGCGTGGAAATTTCGCTAGTAGGACTTCTCAATAACGTAGACGTGGCGGAAAGCTGCAAGGCAGCATTGTAAGGGATCTTTTTAGGTCCGTCCTCAGACGGCTTTTCTGGCCCAGTTGCAATTTCAAGCTCAGTGTCCACATTCCGCCACCGATTGATACTAGATTTAGGTGTGGCTGTCCAGATGAAATCACCGGCTGCCACGACCTTGACAACACCTTCGTGCTCCTGCAACGCTGCAACGGAGGTTCCTTGCTCCGGGTCTGGAGATCCCCTGATATCTGTCTTCGCGACCAAGCCGGAGCGATCGCTGGAGTAAAAAATTGACAGATCTGGCTGGTCAGAATAGAGAGACCAGACACTATCATTATGCATGGTCAATGTATTCATGCACCGGCCGGCCGTCAACGACCAAATCTTGATTGTTTGATCCGACGACGCGGTCATGATAGTATCCCCATTCTGATTGATCAAGATATCACGAACATTATCTGTGTGGCCAACGAATTTGGTGACCAACTTGCCAGATTTTGGATCCCAAACACGCACGACATTCTCTGGTCCTCCGCTGGCAAGCACCGACGAAACTGCCCCAAGAGCATAGACTGAGCCTTTCTCAGTGGTATCGTCACCACCCGCATCTATATTGAGGACCTCACCACCGCCATTCAGATCCCAGAGATAGAGTTTATGATCCAAGCCACCAGAAGCGACCCAACTGGCTTGGCCGCCGGGACTGGCCACGGCTTTGACATAGTCGGCATGTTTTCCGATGCGCTCGGGGACTTCGGTTGACTCGGAGTGCGGGCGCCAGAGCCTCACGGTAGTATCTGAGGACGCTGAAACAAGTGCGGAGTTGTTCTCGGTTAAGACAATGTCGTTGATCCAGTGGCTGTGGGCCTGGACCTGTGTCTTAAATCGAGTAGGGCCTGGCTTGCGATTGGAAGAAGAAAATGGATTCTGTGAAGAGAGAGGATTGAGAGGGAAGTCAAGATCCCAAGAGCAAATGACGCCGTCGCGGCCAGCGGAATACCTGTAGGAGGCGCAAACAGAGGTCACGTTAGCAAGCTGTGCAACCCACATGAACGAACGGGCGACGCCGCAGACAACCCCAGAGGAATCACAGCAACGGGTATGGCCAGTAGATGAAGTATTCAACAGTCCATTGTTCTGAAAGAGGACAGTGGGTACAAAGTCTTACAGGATGGAGTTTTGACGGTCAACAGTCAGGCCATTGACCCCCAGCCGGTGCCCACCGGGGGCATCGGGGAGAGGAAGCACTAAGGAAGATATCAGTCAAAATTGCAAGATGGAAAAACAAAGGCCTAGGAGGTGAATTTCAAGATGGACCAACTCACCATAGGTGACCCTCTGGTGGCTCAGTTTCCGTGCCATACATGCAGTTTGGGGAAGAAGAGTGAAATTGCGGAGGAGATGCGGAGCTTATCTGCGCTTCAATCGAGGGCCGATCACACGTTGTCGGTGGGGGTGGATGGAAAACGACGTCACTAGTATACTCCAGAACAAATTAAGCAAAGGAGAAATGAACTGATGGTAAGTGAAAAAGAATAAATTGCGAATGCAAATAGTAATAAGCACCCAAGGATGAAAGGATTTAGTGAGGGGAAGTTCAAGTTGGGGGGAGAAGAGGATCCGCCAGGGGCATTTCGGTTCGCGACGCCATAGCGCAGCATCGGCTGTCGGCCGTGTATCCCCGGATGTATTCATACAATAAATAGGAGTAGGAGGAGATGAAGATTGTGGATTGATTTGTATTCTTGATTGAATGATGGTATCATCAGTCGAATCTGGAATAAAATGACTTGCATCTCACATCATCTTCCATTTGTAGTTCTCTACTACAGCACTGACTACTATCCATACTATAAGCAGCATGTAACTGACTGCCTTGCTTATTTTCTATTCGAAGATAGAAAGATTCTCATATTTAAAGTCTGGCTCTCTTCAGATCTATTGATATATCTCACCTTCAATGATATCCACAGCATAAACATGCTAGACTGATGTCATCGACAGACTCGACGTAATATCATTCAAGTTGGTGCTCTCCCAGTATCTACAATATTACCACCTACCACCAACCATTCCTCTGGCACTCGAGCTCTTTCTATACTTTAGAAAGTCATGGGCATCCCACTCAATCAAATCCAACCTGTCTACACCAACCACACTCATAAAGAAGACCCAGCAATCCACTCCTTGCTCAGCCACTTCAACCTCCACCCCCACCCTGAAGGAGGATATTTCACAGAAACAGATCGAAGCACCCTTCGAATTCTAAATCCATTCCAATCAGCCAGCACCACCACACGACAGACTCAAGATGAAGACACACGCGCCGCAAGTTCAGCCATATACTACTTGCTGACCCCAGACTCGCCACTAGGCGTCTTCCACCGCAATTCAGGCCGGACAACGCATACATGGCATCGAGGAAGGGGTCGATATGTCATTATTCATCCTGCGAGCGAAGACCAGAATGGTCATTATGGGGATGTCGGTAATTGCAAAGCGGAGATTGAGACCTTTGTAGTGGGCCCCAATGTGGAATGTGGGGAGCGTATGCAGTGGGTGGTTGATGGTGGGAAGTATAAGGCTAGTTTCTTACTTCCGGATTCATTGGATCAGGAGCAAAATGGGTACTCGGGTGGTTTATTGATTAGTGAGGTATGTAGAAATGATTCGACCTCCTGGATTAAGGCATAGAGCATGCGTTGACGAGATGATGGTAGGTTGTTGTTCCTGGGTTTGAGTATAGAGACCATGACTATCTACGAAAAGATCAGTTGGTCAATCTTCTGGAAGAGGATCAGGTACATGCCTTAGAGTGGATGGCCAAATAACTATGCTAGTAAAGCAATCATGATAATTGAACCTTTGTACATTTCGAAGGTGGGAAATGTACAGCCATGCCCAAAAGCTAGGACTGAGATAATCACTTTTGCCAATTCTATATCTAGATTCCCCCTCTATATAACCTTGATAATATACAGTACATAATCCAATTGACACATGACAAAGAAGCCAACATTTACAATCCACAAGGCTGTCCAACACATCACTCCTTCTCAGCCTCCCTCTTCCCTTCAAGCGTATTCCAAGCCCACTGATAACTTCCCAAGAACACCGCACCACCAATGCCAATCCAAGCAACCCGAGGTCCAATACCACGCCAAAAAGCACCAAAGCCCTCCTGCGCAATTCCCCGCACGATATCCCGTACTCGAATCGGGGCATTAGACCCTCCATCTCCACGGCGAGCAAGCATAACCCGAGTTTTAATCACATCCAATGGAGTCGTCAATCCAGCTGCAATCGCACCAGCAACACTACCAAACATCGCGCTCGTAGACGCAGGAATTTGATCCTGTTTCACAAGTCCCGAGCCCGCATCCTTTTGTCGAAGATATCGCTGCGCATAATTCTCCTTCATAGATTCCCACATCGTGAATTGAAGCACGGTAAATGGGATCTCCCGCGCAATAGTTATACCAGCTCCCCGGTACAATTCCCGAAATACCTGACCATACCCTCCCTTCGCAGCCGCGGGGGCAGGACTAGTACCAGTCGGTGAAGGGATAATGGCATTTGTACCGGCAGCAGGGACGGCAGTTGAAGTGGGTGCATGACGAAGGGACAAGATATCCTTCAGTGCGAGACGACTCGACCCTCCGAATAAACCGGCCTGAGCTCGCTGTTTGACGACTTCTGTCGGGACGCGCACGGCACATGCGGCGATTTCACCTAGTGATGAGGCGACGGAGTGTGTGAGGAAGACATGGGTGCGAGAAGCGGGTGCGGAGTCTGGGGAGGTGGGGAGAAGAGAGCGTTTGACGCCATCGTAGACAATGAAGAAGGAGGCTGCTGAGGGGGCGGAGCCGAATAGTACGGATGGTAGTCCTGCGTAGATACCTCGGACTGTTTGACGGAGGGAGAGTCGAGAGGCTTGCGGTGCGGTGTGATCGCGTGCCTTTTGGAGACGGGTTTTGATGGTGTCGAGGGGATACAGGGAGCAATCAACTGTTAGACCTGCGACGGCACCGGACTTTAAAAGGGAGAGGTTAGTCTTTTTTTGTCTATGTAACTTGAGGATTGGAGTTGTGCTTCGTACCAGAAGGGACCTTGTCCATAGAGAGGAGACTGATGTCTCTCGCTCGGCTTGTTCGGCCATGATGTGAGAGGAATTGTAGGAGTAAAATGTGTGTGGAGGGTGTCTGTTCTATTGCGCAAGCATAATGTGTTTTGCAATGACTTCAGCGCACGACCAGAGGTGATTGAGGGAGGGGAGAAAGCTCAGGCTGTTCACCGGTGAAGTGCAAGAATGCCCGTGGAGAGAGCTCCGCAATTGACGATCCAACAGTCAGGCCATTCCGATACCGCCGGACCGGAGGTTGACTTAGGACATCATCGGGTCTGAGCCAGCTACTATTTTATTATCAGACATTATATCCTCGGGTAATCCAGTACCTGCTTTTCTCATGTTAAATTGGATAAAAAAGATGGTATATTCTTATATTCAGAAAATTGTATCTACTGAATTGGGGGCTCGTAAGTACAGGTTAACCGCGCAAAGACTCAGCCATCAGAATATGAAGACCCCCCAGAAGATAACCGACACTGCATGATCCACGACAGATCTAAGAGATAAAATAATCTAATCCTAGCCAGCTGAATCGGCAATTTTTGCCAACGAACGAGAGTCTCTCCAAGAACGCCTTGAAAAATCACTGCTTCATCCCGCAGCATTTATCGAAGAAGAAAAAGAATCATAACCACGGGGGCCAAGACAGTGCAGAATTAAGAAACCGCATATTAACAGCGAATATAGAACTAATAAAAAACAATGAGTCGTACAAAGCTCGACGCCATTTGCAGCGACCCCAGGCCCTGAGATCCTTCCATAATCCTCGGATATTTTGGCGGAAGCTTGCCTGGAGCGAAGACAAGATTGACTCGTCAAAGTTCAACCGTCGGGAATAATATGCACAGTTGAATGGAATTGGTACATAGATGTTGCGATTATTTACCCTTGGCACCTTTACTGGCGACAGCGGGACTCTGAGAAGGAGGCTCAAGAATGTGCTTGTGGTTGGTCGCAGGGATAACTTCGCCTGAGCCCTCTTGTACGCATGTCATGATGTTGCGCACCCACTCATCAGCAAGGACTTCATCAAGAGTTGCTCGTTCCTTCGGATCAACCTTGAGCATACGGCCAATGATGAATCGACTTTCCCGCGGCAAAATGCGGAGAAGGCGCCAAGGACCCTTGATGACTTCCTGCTTGGGTGGTGGTGGCTGCGAACCTGGCGGGAGAGGCGGGGCTTCTTTGCTGGTCGTTCGGGTGGGCTTGTAGTTTTTGTTGCTGGTCTGACTGGTTTGCTTCTGAGCATCCGTCGGGCTATCAGTGTCCTTTGGCGACTCGGGTTTATCCGATTTGTCGGACTTGTTTCCGTTTGTTCCATTTTGCTCCTCTGCGGGAACAGTCAATTTGGCTGGCTGCTGGGGTGTCGGTCCATTTGAAGTCGGAGGGGCCGGCTTCTGTTCAGGTTGTTTGTGTTCATGAGCGGCGGAGGGAAGATCAGGGCTAGACTTAGGTCGACGTCGGGGATCGACATCGGGAACCGGAGTACCAGGCGTGGGAGTGGAAACGAACAACCGATAAGAGTTGTCCGTGCTGCGCGGTTGCTTCCACGGGAAGCGACGTAAAGTCATGCAACAGAAGATGATCGCCAGCGACCAAACATCCGTGGGGCGAGGGTCGTACTTCTTCTCGTCGTATACCTCGGGGGCAAGGTAAGGATCCGAGCCAACAATTCCTGAGGCTGGGACAATGTCATTCTCAAATGGATAGCGGAAAACCACGGCACTTCCAAAATCAATCAACTTCATGATACCGCGATCATTGACCACCACATTGTCCAGCTTGAGATCCCGATGGGCTAATCCCATTCCATGCAGGTAAGCCACACCGCTGAGAATCTGCTTGAAGGAACAAGCAATCTCCTCCTTCGTCATTTTGCCTGTCATGACAATTGCAAACAGGTCAAACGGAGCATACTCCATTACTTCGTACCAGTGTTGTCCTTCTTGAATGATATCAAGGGTCTCGATGATATTACCATGATGCAGGGTGGAACCGATACAGAACTCAGCTGTGACCTTCTTCGAGTATTCCTTCAAGCTTTCCCAACTGTGACGGTCTCGGAATTGCTTGACCGCAAAAGTGACACCATCACTGTTCCGTTTTAGCAGTCGCACCGAACCACCGGCTCCAGAACCGAGAACCCGGCCCAGTTTGCCATATTTGGAATTCAATCCATGATCATCGGCGAAGGGGACGTTATCAGGTGCCATTTGGTACGGTGTATTCTTTCCAGAACTCCGGCTTGATCGTTTTCCAGAGTTGGGCGAGTCAGGCCGCTTGTTTCGATGGCCCATCTTGAAGAACCGCTTCAGCTCAGACATGGAGCCATGGTGGCCATGATTACTCTTATGGTCCTGATCTTTCTTACTGCTTCCGAACATCCCTTTCTTGTCGCCCGACTTGGTGACGTCGCTTGCACTGGCAGAGCGTGGTGGACCGGGGCGAAATGATCGCTTTGAATCACGACCCCCAAAGATGAACCGTGGATCTAATTGAGCGAGATTCTTCGATTGTGGTGGACGCTTGCTGCGGGCGTATGGGTCGTTAGGCTCACCTACAGGCGTCATCGTACCCGGTGGCGTATGTGATTCCCGTGGGGTCGGGGGAGGACTCTCCTCATGAGAGCTGGCATCTGTCCCAACGAAGAATTGGGCGCGGTGATGTGGCAATGAGGTAACTAACGCTGAAGGCTCAGAAGCTCCGCTCTGCTTCATGGACAGACGGTCGGTAGACCCCGGACGTGACGATGGGGCACTTTGCTGCTGCTGCTTGCCATTCTGGTCCCGGGTAGAGACAGGAGGTGATGTTTCGGGAGTGATAGCTGATGTCTTGGCGTTGCTGATAGCATTTAAAGAGGCGGTGGTTTCACCGGCTCGGGATTCGCGGGATTGAGTGACAGCTGGGGTAAGGGGAGGCGACTGTACAGCGGATGTGGGGGGAGAAGCATGGGGAGAGGTCACGTAAGAACCAGGACCATCCCGAGCACTGCGATCGCTTGAATCGCGCGAAGCGACCTAAATGAAGTGCGTGTTAATTGAGGATTGATCATGGGCGGTGATTCTTCAGCGAGCTAACAGGCTTGCAGGCAACGGTGATCAAAAGACATAGACAGAGAACCTCCCGGGTCTCCTTTCCAAGTGCAGTCCTCTTGCAACTCAAGCTGAAATAGCTTTGAAATCATATAGAAATGGGGTAAAATCATGAAATGTAGACCTACCCTTGAGGAAGGAAGCGACATTGGCTCGAAGGAGAAGTTATTACGTAGACGAGACTCCTGAAGCTGAGAGCTCTGCAAGCTCATGGCCAGCGACCGCAGCTCCTCGTCGTCGGTTCTTTTCTGAGCGTCTGCCGGAGATTGCTCCGGAACGGGAGAGAGTTCGGACTGTGAAGGGGCAATCTCCTGCGTGACGGAGGAGAAGCGAACTTGGCCAGGCTGTGACTTTGACTTGGCGTCGGAGTCAGCGGTCTCCGCTTGGCCCGGCATCTTGGCGGCGGAGGTGTGCATAGCATGGGAGTCTGTCGCGTTCGAGCATGCGGAGTCAGCAAGGGAAAGAATTTGAAGGGGTGGGGGATTATTATTTGGATTGGAGGGGAGGAGTCAAGCCAAGACATACCTGAATTCATGGAGTTGGCGGGTGAGGCCGAATGGGCCTGCTCAGACGTCATACTCAATCAACACCAAGTCGGAAGCCTAGTGGGACGGCATGCCCCTCGGGGGGAGGGGAGGATAAGGAGGGAGGGGGGAGAGGTCTGAACTGCGGGGAGATGAAGTTGAAATCCCAACTGCAGTCTCAGGTTCCGCAGGTGTAGATGTTGATTAATGGAGATAATATTTGGTGGTTGAAATGAATTTGTGGGGGTGGAAAAGTCCGGAAGCAGAAAAGCAGTCGAACAGAAAGCGTCGATTACGTGGGTGAGGCAAATCTTTTTTTCTAAGTTTTCGGCGCCGAATCCGTGCGATAAGCGGGGTCCCACCAATAAATCCAAGGAAGTAAAAGAGAATAAGGGAGAGATGATATTTAGGAAGAGGAAGAGAGAAAAGGAGAGGAGGAGTAGAGAGGAATAAAGAGGGAGAAGAGAAGAAGAAGAAGAAGAGAAGAGGGGAAGGGAAGGTTGGAGTTGGGGAAAGTCTGGGCCAACTGAAGAGTCATCACTCAGCATTAACTCTCTCTTTCTCTATCTTGTCTGTGTCTATTACAACTAGTTATAGTAATTAATTAACTCAGTCCACATTCTGAATAATTCTCGAGTATAATTTACTAGTTACCAGCTACTAGCTTATACTGACAAGCAAAAGAGCTCGGAAGTCCGCGGAGTACCAAAGATGATGTCGCTGTTGATGCAAGCCTGTGCCGACTTCCCGCGAACAGATGCGCCACGTTCTTTTGGAGGTTCTGGAAGTTTGCCTGAATTGGTTAGTTCATCTATTATGGAGATCATTCAATTATTTAGTAGTCCTACAATTATATAGTTGAATATTTATAGTTATTGAAAATACTCTACTACCTAGTACTAGGTACTACTGCTAGTCATACAGTAGTATATTCGTTCCAGTTTGCCATGTGCACCTCTTCTTAGTCACACGGCATAGCCAAAATGCAGATCGATGGTCTTTACTAAAGATAGTTAAGTACGAAGTATGTAACTATATGTATGTACAACATCTGGCATTCCAGTCACTACAATATTTGTTGAACCATATATACAGTAGTAGGACTCAACTGCATTATAGATATCTTGTATACTAGTGCCCAGGTGTACTAGTTAGTAAATAATTGATTTTGTTTGGATCTGGAGTAGTATGTAATAATTGTAATGTGACTAAGTACAATATATCACTGCCTAGGTAATACATAGTCACAAGTACCGCGGAAGATTCCAAGTTTTGAACTCTTGGAACTTGGTCAACTGAGCGATAAAGAATAGCCGAACTTGGCGCTGTCAGATGATGACTACCACCTACCTAGGCAATACTAGGTAGTACGGAGTTTCAGATTACTTCAGTACACTACTGTATAACTATTAGTAGTAAGGAGTAATATTCCAGCGGGTCAACCGACCCGGTAACTACCTAGTTCAAATTAGTAGGTACTGATTTGATGATAGGGAATAAAGATATCCAGTGTCCATTGTTCTATGCAGACATCGCTCGAGTCGCATGCATCAAGTGATCAGGTATAATACAGCAGGGAAGCATAGCCTTTTCCCCTAGATGAAACGCCCATAAAAAGTAGAAAGAAAACAAATATGATATAATGACAAGCCAATGCTGTCCGATCCATCCTCCACGATGTGCTCGCGCACATGGATGGACAGAGGCTAGACCAAGATGTCGTGTCCGTGGTGTTACAAGTCCAACTCAATCCCGCGTTCGAAAAGGTGATATCTCGTAACTTAAGGGACAACCTTAATACCAATAGACTTAGCCTGCGAGATAACACTCTTGCACAGACCCTGCAGACTCAAGCCGGACAACCGGGTCTCGGTATGCTTAATCTGAGCAATCTCATAGACATGCTTCAATGAGATCTGACCACAGGACTCATGACCGGGACGCATAGCTCCACGGAGGCGATTCTTTCGCGGTTCGACATTGGCAGCGTTAAGGAGAAGATAGGTGGTAGTCGGGGTGCGCAAATCAAAAGCAAAGGATCGATCAGGACGAACAGTGACGCGCGCGGGAATGGGGACTCCGACATTCATGTGAGCAGTACGTGCGTTAAATTCCTAAAGTAGATTTACTCGTCAGCAAGAGAAATCCAAATCCCGATTGCAAATCCCAGTCCAATTCCGGTCACCATGGGGGAAAAGCTCACCTTGCAAAAGTCCATACTCTTGACACCCTTACTACCCAGGGCTGGACCGACAGGGGGACTGGGACTGGCTTGACCAGCCCCGACAATGAGCTTGACGAATTGCTCCTTAGCCAGTGCGTTCTTGGCCATGATGGAAGTAGACACTTTGGTGTTTATGTGGGAAGAAGATTGCTGAACTTGGCGGAGAACGAGAAAGTCGCGACTTTCGCTGAAGACGGAAGATTTTCCTGCTTCACCGCTGATTGGCCGAGGGAGCGCCAAGCGAGCTGGTAAGCGCCGGGGGTCAGCGTCTTCTTTCTTTTCTGCTGATTATATTGATAATTTATCCAGACTAATATTTTGAGGATTATTTGATCAATAAATCACATCTTTTCTCTTTTCATTAAAATAGATATTATACTGTCCTCGTTTACTCGTCGGCTCTGTTTGTCACCTCATCCGGGCGGCTCCCATTTGCATCCGAGCTAAACTCTGGGCCCCGCGTCGATCTTCCCTCTTCTTCACCTCCCTTTTCCATTTCCTCTTCTTTTTGTTCTCGCTTTCTGACAATTTGCGTGAACCCATAAATCATTTTCTCTTTTTGAATTGTCTTCACTATGAACTGGCTCAAGTCAACGTATGTTATCCGAGTTTCTTTACTGTGGCGGGGTAGCTAACGGGATGAATGCGGGCAGTCTTTCAGCGGCCGTGGGTACGCAAGAACCCATCTATGGCCCCGAGGCCATTCAGTCCGTCGCCCAGCAGGCTGAAGAGACTCCCTACACTGCCATGACGAAGGATGATCTGCGATGGAAGGCCTATCAGTACACCAACGTCGAGACCCAGACCTTCTACATCATGGCTGACGACGGGTCATTGGTTATGGTTCAGTTGATCTACAGCAACATCGCGTAAGTTGATCGGTTGCAACTTTGCTTGCAAGAGAAATTTCTTAGCTATATATCTCTTTTATTCTAAATTTGCTAATCATTTACGGTATACTTCGACATGTACAGGGGCATTCATACTACCGCGCATTTCAACACCAAGATATTCAACCTCCAAGGCGACGGGGACCACATCTGGCACTCGGACTCTCTCTCCAACATCATTTTTGACGAGCAAATGCTTTCTATTGCCGCTGATAACCTGACCATCACTCTGAACGAGGAGGGCGACTCATACTCCATCAAGTCCACCGTTAACCCCAACTGCGCCGTCGACCTTAAATTCACCCGAAAGGCCCCGGGTTTCGCCGTTGGAAAGAATGGCACTTCAACTTTTGGAACTGACCCCAAGAACCCCTGGGGCTCCGTGAGCCACGCTTTCTGGGCTCGCTGTGCCGTTGAGGGTACTATTACCACCAAGGAGAAGACCTACGACCTGGCTGGCCGTGGTGTTTTCATCCCCGCTCTGCAAGGCATGAAGCCACAACACGTCGGTATGAAAAGAATCCCTCGTTATAATATATCATTTCTCAAATTCTAATATATTGTAGCTTCTCGTTGGAACTTCATTAACTTCCAGACCCCCTCATTCTCCGCCATCATGATGGAGTACACCACTCCCCCTTCCTACGGCTCCACTGTGGTTAATGTTGGCGGCATTCTGAAGGACGGAGAGGTTGTCTACGGCGGAGCCACCAACAAGATTACCCACACCAGCTCAGAGCAGGACCCTGAGAGCGAGTGGCCCGAGCCTACCTCTATCAAGTGGGAGTGGACCGGCAAGTCCGCTGACGGCCAGGACATTCACGCCCAGGTCGATGGTCCTCTCGGTAAGCGATTGGACCGTGTTGATGTTATGGGTGAGGTTCCAGGCTTTATCAAGTCCATTGCCGGCAGTGTTGCCGGTGCTCGACCATACATCTTCCAGGTATGCTTTCTTTATTGCCCGAGCTTCAATTAGCTTGCTCTAACACTTTCTAGTTCTCTCCCCGGGAGAAGCTTTCCCTGAAGCTGAAGATCGGCGATACCGAGACCATTGAGGAGGGCTTCATGTTCTCAGAGTCGACCTTCATCTCCTAAGTTCGATAAAGGGCGTCTTTTTTCACGACCTACGTACATAGGAACATCACCCGATGTGGGGATTTGTTGGCGTTTTTGTTCGAGTTATTCTACATTACACTGAGGGCAGTCGAGTATGGCTCCCGCGCGAACCAGACATTCCACAGATTGTATACTGGATACTTAATGCTATTGACTATATTATTCCATCAGACTCACTAGGGCTAGTATCATGCCGTCAGGCCCGCTTCAGTAGACTACTACTTCAGTTGTACATTGCCGTCTGGCATGGTACATTAAGTAGGCCTCGTACATGTTCGAATCGTGATCTGGAAGGGAAGAGGCATGAAGCCCCGACGAAGGTTTATACAGCTGGACAATAACTTAATGGCTGGAAGTACCAATAGTCTCAGGGATATTCAACTTTATACAACATCATTCACAATAAAATACAATTAATTTAACAAAAACAAGTAAAATGATATATATAAGGTATCCGCTAGCGGTCTTGGGCAGAGAAACACGCAATCTCCTATTAAGCATAATCTATGGTTGAATTGCCCGAACTCCAGCCCCTGTACACAGACCATATCACAAACAATTAAACAAAAAGGGAAAAATCAATTATCAACCATCAGCTGCTCGCCTTCATCCAGAAGAGTGGTAACCCGGGACAGGTCGGAGATCATCTTGCGACCATGGCCAACAAGTAACAGTTTCTCCGCATTAGCAGGGAGACCCAGGTATGTAGGGGGCTCGCGTTCAGGTAGGTTATTGACCCAAGCGACGAAGTCGCGCATACTGGTACTACTAGGAAGGACCAGGAGATGATCTTTTTCAACGCCCGAGACCAATTTGTACTCATCTTCGAAGGCGGCGGCAGTAATAAAGCTGCTTACCAGACCTTCAAGTTGCTGATAGTCACCGGCATCGTCGATCTTGCCGCCATACATTTCCGCAATAAGAGTGCGGATCATCTCCCATGGAAGCTTGTTGGGTGCAACGTTCGAACGGCCTTGGGCGACGGTATCAACCCAGTGGTCGATGATGAAAGCGGAGCATTCGTACTGTTCAATATGTTAGTATCGTATTATAAAAGGATCATATGAAGAGGAGAGTAACTCACATCACTGTCGTTGAATTCCCAGAAGCCCTTCCATCCCAGACTAGGGGCGTAACGAAGACGTTCTTGGACCACGGCGTGGAGGAAGCAAAGCAAGACATAGACACGGGCCTTTTCGACAGGAGCCTTGCTAGCACGATCGGACAAGGAAGACAGGGAGTCTTTCATATTGGCACGTACGCCGGCAGGTTGCTCGAACATCAAAACGCGCGAGGCACGAATAAGATTGACCGGGATCTTGGGACTGGATTCCATGGAAAGGAACAGACGGAATTCCTTATGAGGCTTAAGAGAATCCAATCTCTTTTCAAGACTTTGAAGCCAAGAGGGAGCGAGATGGACGTTCTTGACGAGTACCCAGTTACCAGTTGCAGCGGCATTGCTGATGGCCTTGTCGGCGCTCTCGAGACCCTCGTTTGAACCCATGGCGATATTGGCACATGTTGCGTTGGTACGTTGGACCAGGGCATCGACCTTGTAGCTAGCGTCGAAACCGGGGCTGGAGCTGAGGGAAATCGGCGTAGTTGCGGTGACTTGATCAACGACATCCTTCAAATCACTGCTGCCCTCGAAAAGTTGACGGCCAAACACGGCCTCGATGAAGCGCTCCGCGGAGGGGACGAATCGGTCCATGCGGCAAAGCTTGACAAGGAGGAGAGAGCGAAGGAGTTGGTCTAGGCGGGGTGTATTGTCTTCCCAGACGACCGGAACAACATTCTCAGCGAGCTCTTCGGTAAAGAAACGATCCCACTGGTTTTCAGTGACATTGGCAATGTGTTCCTTGAAGATAGACATGTTGTTTAGCTTGCTCATGACTTCGTCGCGTGTGGCCCCGGTGGTTGAGAGATCAGCGTCTTCAACAGACTCATCCAGAATACGATCGAGGATGGTTCTGTCCATTGGGAATGGTGTGGCTTGAGCAAGGAGAATTGCAAGCGTGATACGGTCTTTTTGAACGAGACCAAGGGAAGTTCGCTGGAAGGTGGTGATGAAAAGATCGCGAATAATGATCTGTACGCGCGCAGAATGGTCTTTCTCCTGAGCAAGGCGCTTGTTCTGGTAGAGAACCGAGTTGAAAATGTCCACAAAGTATTGGAGAGAGAATTGGTAGAAGTGGTTGATGTGATGAAGCTGCTCCAAAACTGCAAAGACAGCACTGCAAGCTCGAGCAATGATGCTGTATTGATTGGTGACACTCTCCACCTCAGACATCACACCTTCAGTCTCCGACATCTTCTTGGAGATTTCAGCAGCCTCCTTCTTGAGAGTCTCCAATGTTTCGATGACATTATCATCGTCGAGAATGTTTCCACGGGACTCATTGAGTGCCTGCAGGAGACGTTTCTCAAGTTGACGAAGATGGACCTTGAATTCACCTTGCATCTTGACGAGGTTGTTCCGGCGCTCATCAACATCCGGTCGCTCGAACTTCAGCACGTCGTTCAATGACTGAGTCTGTAGACTGCTCTGTGTGACCGTAAAGTTGACAAATGTTGTACGACTGCATACATCAGGAGGGAAAGTAGCAGACGGGTCTCGAGTTGAAAGGAACAACTTGAACGACGGCGAGAAATCAATCTCCTGCTTGCCGAGTTGAATAAGGACACGGCCACCAGTCTTCTGGTACTCTTTGTTGAGAACGTGGTTGAGAATCGGGTCCAGGTGTTCTGCATCCTGAATAAGGATAGGGTTGCCGAAACGCAATGCACTTTCTAATTGCTTGACGAAGGAATCATCCAAGAAACTGGTCACGGTGAGCTTGCGGTCGCTACTCTCCTTCTGCAAGAATTCCGTGACACGACCAGATGGGTCGACGATCAAAGGGTATCTGTTGAATCTCTTCAAGACGATTGCATTCTCTGTGCATAGATCATCAACAGGGAGAGAGTGTTCTTGCCAGGTCAGACGTTCGTCGGCATTGGACAGGTATTCCGTAATCGGGTTGTGTGGCTTGAAGTTGATGCCGGACTGGCTCAGTTGATGCACCCAATCGTCAATCATGGCCTTACGGAATTGTTGATCATAAAGACCAGCATAGGCAAGGAATGCAGCTGCGATGAGGACGTCGCCAACAAGAGTGCTGATTTGGGTCTCGAAAGACTTGCTGCCATCCTCCCAACGAACACGCTCGGATGCTAAACTGTCGAGCAAGCGTACACTTCGATTGACCTTGAACTCGACCCGGGACATCTCAGTCTTGATTTCCTGAGTCTCGCTGATCAAAGAAGCATATTCAGCCTTATAGCCTGCAATACTGCTTTCCAGGGCCTGGATGGTATTGATGATGGCTTGAGCTTCGGCCTTAGTCTGAAGAGCCTGCTCCTCCAGTTGATCAACCTCTTCACGTAGAGGACCAACCCTATCCAAGATGGCGGAATAATTGACTTGGGCTTCGACCCATTGCACTAAAGGACCACAAGCCTTACTGGCGCGGTTCACTCGTTCATAAGTGAAGTCTTCCTTGGAAAGGTACTCGTTCTGCATCTTGGTGCGGTGTGCACGGGTCATTTGTTTCTCGTTGTTATAATGAACGATACTGGCGATGAAGTCTTCTCTTCTAAGAATAGATCCAACAGCTTTCCAGTCGCCAACGACCTTATGACCAAGTAGGGTGCAGACAGCTTCCATGGCAAGTCTGACACTAGCAGGAGGGTTGCTCATGGATCGAACCTCAGTGAGGTGCTGACGCTTGATACTGCTGACACTCTTTTGGGCCTCGACGACGGCTGGTTCCGCTCGAGCTAAATCTCCCAATACAACCTCCTTCCGCGAGGCAACTTCCTTCTCTTGCTTCTCCAAGGCCGATTGCACCTCTAGGGAGGTCTGCTTTCGCTGCTCTGCCTCCTGCTGATCAGCAACCATGCGCTGCAGCTTCTCGTTTGCCTCGGCATCCTTCTTCTCCAGCTGGGTTTTCTTCTGAGCCAGGCTGGCCCGCAAATCGCTGACCTTGTCAACGGTGTCACGAAGCTTCTCTAGACCGACATTCAAGTGACGCTGTTGTTCCTCAAGATCTTCTCGCTTCTCGTTGAATAGCTTGACATACTGAGCAACAAAGTCAAGATAGTGGCGAGGGGTGAGGAAAGTTGTCCGGCCCTGCTGTTTCTGCAGACGCTGGTTGAAGCGGTGCAGAGAGTGATGTATGTAGACCATCGAGTTGACAACCGTGTCTCGGTGTGATGCTGGCAATGAAAGCTCACGGTATGCCACAGGAATGCTATCAGGTGAAGTGAAGTTGGGCTTGTCCAGATCGACTGACTGCGTGAGTTCTGAGCCGACTTGGAACAGCGCCTGGTCAGACCAGTCACCCATCCAGTTAAGAACACAACGATTGAACAAGGCGGGACTGGTAGCAGCCTTAGATGAGAGGCCTTCCTCGGGCGGGTTCATGGTAAACACCACGTGCAAGTTCTTGACAATTTGCTGGGTGAACCACTTGTAGAGCTCTTCCTGGGAGTCAAGAAGCAGGCCTTGTCGCTGAGCTCCCTCTCTGCAAGCTGTCATCAGAGAGGAGAATTCGTCGCCTTCGAACAAACCAGGCACCTCAGCATTAGCAAGCAAGGTATTCATGCGTTCCAAGAAACCGGAGTCAAGGACGTTGGATTCATCCATGATGAAGCATATCTTTTCGCCCTTGCAGCCTGCCCGGCGAAGTACACTTCTGAGATCATCGTCGAAGTCTTCCGAAGAGTATTTGCCGTGGACCTTAATTTGGAAAATTCTCAATCCGTTCATCCAGGCAACAAATCGGGAGAGTGTGGTCTTTCCACTACCGCTGACTCCGATGAGGATGAGATGACCCTGGGGTTGACGGAAGACTCTGTCAATACGGAGAGCATGCTCCAAGACGTCGTTAAACAGGACCAAGGGAACGTCAACCTCCTCGTCACAGAATGTTCTCAGACGGGCCTTGACGAAGTCGCGGAGGCGTTCTTGCTCGACTGGTACATAGTGCTTGGAAAGCCAGTTAGAGAACAAGATTGGTCCCTTGAGAGCTTCTTCTTCGTCAATCGTGGGGAAGTGCTCCAGTGCAATACGACGAACAGCATCCTCCGTCCAGGCTCTTTCATCTTCAGCTACCAAACGGTCCTGGAAAAGACGCAAGGCTTCGTGAGCCCAGATTCGGACAAGCCCCTCAAGAGACAAGTTTTCAAGCGGCTTAATAGCCTCGTAGACACCACGAACCCAGCGAGTAAGCTCACGAGGCGAGTACACATAGTGTGGTTGGATCTTGGGTGTAAATCTTGCTTGAGATTCGAGATAGAATTGGACCATGGCCTTGGTGAGGCCCTCGGAATGGCCACGAAGCAAGGGCAGGATCTTGAGGATAGCCGAGTTGAATGTACCATAGATTTGATTGAGAGAAATCTCACCGGGGTAATCGACCATGATCAGAGGAGCGTGACGCAAGAACCGCTCTCCCATTGCAGTACGACCGGCATCGGTAGGGGGGTTACAAGCACCGACAAATTGGATGCGATCCAATGTTACCCATGTCTTATCAGTGGTTCTCCAGAAACCATTCTGCTCGACAAGTTGACGCAAGAAAGAAATGGCTCTCTGGGTACCGTAACGATCAGGTGCTGGCAAGTTGATCTCATCGCAGAAAATGACCAACCAACGACCAATCTGGCTAGGGGACATGACAACTCCATTGAGAGTCTTCTTATACTCACAATACTGCTCAAACGTCTTGATCAAAAGGTCCGGCGTCGTTGCACTTGAGAAATTGAGACCGACGACCTCCATGTTCGGAAGCTTCCTGAGAGCAGCGAATAGTGTCATGGTCTTACCGGAACCAGGAGGACCGCAAAGTAGCAATGGTTTGTGTTCAGCGAGCCAAGAGTACAAAACATCTTCATGGCGAACAGTATCCACGGTAGGAATGATAACGTCTGTTTGAGTGATAGAGTGCGTGTTAATGTCGATAGAGGGCACTTGATCCTGCCAGCTTGTCCACTCGGACTTGGGAAGCGTAACATCATAGTCAATGAGCGATGAATCACCGTTTGGTGGAAGATCAGTGGTAGACATGCCGGTGACAAATTGGCCGAATGCTTTACGGTCTGCCAGAGGGCAATCGCCCGTAAAAGACCAGACCAAAGTAAGCAAAAGCTTCTTTGAAATGTACGACTCAATTTGCTCAGAGTCCAGAGGGAAGTCAACGTGCTGGATGTTGTACTCCAAAACATTGCGGCAGGCCTTGTTCAACAAACTGAACAGAGTGTTGAGGGCTCGGATGTCAGTGAACTCCATGATATGATTGTAATTCTTAGCCTCCGCGAGAGCTTTGAGTACAAGATTATCACTCTCCAAGAAATGTTTGAGGATTGTGGAAAGCGTCTCCTGTGTAGTCGTAGTCCGTGCGGCAGCCAGGCCAGCAGGGGCACTGTCATCGTCCAGATCCTCAAAGGTCTTGGTCTTCAAGCCCTCAACGTAGTTGGTAATCATCATTGAGGGGGTGACGGTATCGGCATTGAACCAGACCATACCACAACGACTGACAGTGGCAAGTGTTGCGTACTTCAGAGTTTCAACCTCGAACATGATGCGAACGTTCGGTGGGAGGTTCAGACGCTCACCATTAGGCAAGGTCAGGAGTTTGTTATCATCCAAGACACTGTTCAGGTTCTCGACCCATTCAGGATCAACATCGCCATCAAATACAATCCAATGACGCTTGCTATCCTCGCCACGAAGGTTGTCAACAATCTTGCGAAGGATACCAGTGAACAGACCGTCGGTCCATTCGCGAGTCGTACTGTCCAAGTTACCGTACAGGGCCTCCTTGGACATGACCTTGGAGTCAATGATGTGAGAGACACCGTCAATACCATCGACCTTTTGCATGGCCTCCAGGAGAATTTTCCAAGCCGTGGATTTACCAGAGCCAGATTTACCGACCATCATGACACCATGATGAATGGTTTGGATTTGATAAAGCTGCAGAGCCTTGGTAACCCACATCTCGCTATCAACGTAATGGTTTCCTTTGCCCGTGGCGATTTCCCGAATTGCTGCCGTGAGCTCCTCGTAGTTTGCAGGCACATATTCGACGCCAGGGAAATCTTTCATTTGGATCTCCAGCATGCGTTCAACGTCTTCTTGCACAAGCTTGGGAGCAATGGTTTCCCGTAGACTTTGCACAATGATTTGAGGCTCGACAATGTCATCCGGTCCTAATTCACCATCGGAGTTGGCGATGCGAGAACGCTTTAAACCACCAGAGCTAACCAGTACACTCTTCAAAGCACGCAGACCGAAGTCATAATGGGCCTGCTTAGAAAGCTCGGAGGAACAGTGATCGAAAAATGGAACGGTCTGCTTGGACAAGGGCTTGGCTTGTTTGAAACCCTGGGAGAAGAGCATGACTTCCGCAATGAGCTCCTTGTCGGGCTTAGACATGGCGACACTGCGGAAAAGCTTCTTCAGATTGTCAGGCAGGTTTGATCGACCTGCGTAGCCAGGGTTCATGGTAATGAAGATACCAGTATTGGCGTTGACTGCCAGGCGCCGTCCAACCAGCTCAATTTGGTTGTTATCATCCTCTTCACGCTTTCGAAGACCAATCTGGATGTTTTGGATTTGCTGGGAGACGGCAGACAGGATACGTTCTTCCAGTCGATTGAACTCGTCGAAACAACCCCAAGCACCAACCTGGCAAATACCAAGGAAAATGCGGCCCATGGCCTGGAAATCGAAAGTGTCATCACAGCAGAACACAAGGGTGAAACGGCCGAGCTGCAAACCAAGCGCTTTGACAGACTCCGTCTTTCCGGTTCCAGCTGGGCCGTAGGGAGAACCTCCAAGTCTCTGGCAAAGAGCCTGGGTAAGGGTAAGGAAACAACGGTCGGTGAGAGGAGTCCGGACAAGTCGTTCCGGAACACCCAGATATTCGAATCCGTAATGGAGCTTAGCATTAGCCATATGGACAAACAAGCGCTGCAAAAAGTCACCCTCGGGTTTGTACACATATCGCATCTGAAGGAGCCACAGATGGTGTGTAGATGTGGTTGCATTAGATTGAATGAGCTTGGATATGGTGTCTCTCTGGTGAACAAACTCAGTGATCATGTGCTCACACTTCTTGCGAGTAATGGCATCAAGATCACCAAGAACGGTAGCAGCCAGCAGTTCAAGAATTCTGACCTCTGCATCATACAAAGTAGGGAGGTTTGCGCCTCCATTTTCTAAGGACTTTTGGACGGCATTGGTCCACACGGCCTGGCTGGCGAGAACAACAATTTGGGCAGGGTAATTGGCAAGGAAGTCACTGAACGCGGTTCGATCCACCTCGGCTGTGTTATAGAGAGTGTCGAATTGCTCAACGGCTTCGGCGAGAAGCTCAGCCAGGGTTAACTTCATGTTACTTTCCAATGCGGATAGCCAGTCGTTGATTCTCGGCGTTTTGAGAAGATTGACTTCTTTCTTCAAGCGTACCTCCTCGCCCTCCTTGGAGGTGAATCCAACAATGTTGTTGTCATCGTCCATGAGAAGGCCGGAAAGACCAGCAAACATCTTCTTAAAGTGCTTAGCAACTCGGAAGATGTCATTGCTGTTACCAATGATCTCCAATAAGTCTTCGTCTCCGACGAAGTAGAAGCGAGGGAACGAGACACGCTCGCGCTCCAGATATTCACCAAGAGCCTTTTGAATCTTGTTCAGCAACTCTGCCAGCCTCTCCAACGATTTCTGAACGCCGTTGATGGCAAGTACTTCGAGAACAAAGGGAGACTTGTAGACCTTTTTCATCACAGCAAAGAACTCGGAGTTAATATTCTGGAATCGGCTAGACTCGAGAGGCAGAAGGTGCTTGATGTCGGCATTTCCGGTAAATACACCCTCCAAGTAGACCCATTGTCTTTGCACATCAATCCAGACATCGAAGAGAACATGGACACGGTTGAGCTTATCTTCCCAAGCGGCAGCTTCTTCTTCAAACTCCTTGTAGTAGGGAGAGTTTCTCATCGCCTGCAAGGAGGACAGGTTCTCGCTGCATTTGGCAAAGAGATCATCGAAGCCACGAATCAGACGGCACTTATTCTGGTAGTTGACCAGGTCCAAGGAATAGGTTTGCCAGGTTTCTCGAACCTGCTTCAAGAACTCCTCCAAGGCCATTTCACCAGCAGCCTGAGCAAGAATACTCTTGATGACAGCGTCACTTGCTGTGAGCTGCAAGTCCCAGACTCGACCAAGAGTAAGATTGTTCAAGCCAGGTCTTTCGCCGGGTTTCAGAGCCTTGAAGATTTTCTCCCAGTGTCTGTCTTTGACGGCTTCAGACTTGAGATCAGAGAGTGTGCTGTTGGCTTTCAACAGTCCTCGGAGAACGTTCTGGATGTGTTCAAATGCAGCGTATTGTCTCATTCGGCTTGGCATTTCTTTTGTCATTTTGATCAAGCCATCCAGAGACTGGCGAATTTTGCGAGGCTGAACGGAGGCCCACAAGGTCTCGCGGAGATCCTCGAGACTCTTCCAAATAGTTGCTAATGCCGCCCAGACCGACATGAAGTCCTGGACTTCCTCAAGAATGGCGGGGAGGGACGACTCAATACTTGCGGGGAGATCGAGAGCCTCCTTCGCTTTGGAGACCATCTCGAACTCGGATTGGAGGGACTCCAGGCGAGATTGGAAGGAACTCAGAGTGCGGGATGCCTCGTCAGGTGGAATGGTACCAGAGACAGGCTTCTCATCATTCCATTGTGCAATAATTTCAGCAATCTTGTCACCGATAACACGGTCTTCGGCGGCGATCTTGGCACGAAGACCTTCCGTTTGGTCTTGCACAATCTTGCTCTTCCGGGTAAGGAGCTCGTTAAGAGCGGCCCATTCTCCATCCACGTTCTCAACGTGGAGCCAGTCGTTAGGGAATTGATACCGTTGTCGAGATAGAGTAGTTTGACCCTGACGGAATAGATCAACCTCTGGCTCCCAGACACGAGTCTTGCGCTTACACTGTTGCACAATCGTGATGAAGGACACTGCATGCGCCGTAGAGGATGCTTCCAGAGTCTGGCCCTCCAAATCACGTCGCGCAGTCGCGATATCAGTGTGCACCTCTCGCATACGGCCACCGAGTTTGGCACCAAACTTCAGCAGGATCTCATGCTGCCATTGATCGTACTTGGCATTGACTTTGGTCTGGACTTGCTCGTAGTCAATTCGGATATTACCGAAAGCCCGGCTGACTTCTGAGGTGTCGAACGTCGCGCGACTCTTTCGAATTTCTTGAAGCAGCTGAAGCCACTGAGACAAATCATCACCCAGAATATCATACACCTGCTCAGACTGCAAATCCCAAAGAGATTGGAATTGCAGCCATTTGTCAACATACTGTGAGACATCCTTGAGTCTAGACTCGATGACTCCATAAACTTGGTTGAGCTCATCGGTGCAAAGTTGTGGGAGAGCCGCGAAGCAGGCCTCTGACTGACGAACGGCCTGCACGTCAATGGAGATCTGGTATCGGGAAGCTTTGATTTTCTCCAACTTGCAGATGACTCCCAGCCAATTGTCAAAGTGCTCGAACCAGCTGGCGCGAGCATACTGCAGTGGTGGATCAAGGTGCAGAACCTGGTTCTTCATAGAGATCTCATGGAAAAGCTCGGGGAACTCGATCTTGTAAATAGTGTTCTCCGGTTCAGTGACAGCGAATTGGGACTGGAAGGTACCCGCCTCTGGGTTGCGGGATTCTTGGAATGTGCTGATCCATTCCCGGACGGCGCGATGAAGTCTCTCTTGGAGAATAGCCTGGATCTTCTCGTTGAGCTCGGAAACCCAGTAGTCTAGGTTGACGTAGTTCTCGAGGTTGAGCTTATCAACGGCATTCTGTATGGTCTCCAAGCGTTGCTTGAATGCCGCAAATTCGTAAGAGCAGGTCTTAAGCTCATGAATAGACTTCTGGATGTTCTCGTTGATGGATGACAAGACGGCCGTTTTGGATTGCAAAACGGATGCTGAGCCAGCAAACTCACGAACAAATTGAACGTGTTTGCTCTCAGTGCGGTTTGGCATGGTTGTATCTATGGCACCGTTGGCAATCGCGGATTGCTTGACATGCAGTTCGTACGAGTGAACAAATGACTCCCATCTAAGAGGGATACCCTTGGCAACCATGGCCTGAGAATCATTGACATATCCATTCAGAAGAATTGCAACATCAGACATCGAAGCAATGGTACGATTCGTTTGAAGAAGAGTTCGTACGCTCTCCATTAAACTAATCGCGTAGGGATAGACACGCTTGGCTTCCTTCGAGATATTGCTCACAGCATGGGGAACCTGGAAGTTCAGCCAAATGAGATTTCGAACTTCCTTGAAAAGAGCAATGATCTGGGCGTCAAAGTTGACTGTTAGCTCCAGAGTGTTTCCGGCGGCACGGTTGCGCACGATGTTGAAAAGACGGCCGGAGATGGTGATATGGCGTCTCTGAACATCCCAGAGCCAAGACTCGAAGACTGGACGAGTGTCAAGTTTCTTGCGGAACAAACTGCTTTCGGTTTGCAGTTTTTCTCCCTCGGTATGCAGGTGCCAGTCTTCTCCCAGCACATTTTCGACTTTGCGCATGTAGCCATCTAATTGGCGCTCAATCTGTCTGGCCCAGATGATGGCGCCAGATACAGGAGGAAGGTCACGCAATTGAGCCATTGCATGGGCCTCAGAATGAGCATACTGATGCTTGAATCTTTCATGGAGGGCCGAGATATCGCGCTTGACATTATCGATAAGTTGAGTTTGATATTCTCCAATCGCACCACGAATCTTAGGTCGAACAAGAAGAGCGTTGAATTTGGAGAAAACACGGAACATCTCATTTGCATTCTTGGCCGTCGCGAGTCGATCGCGCAGACGAGCAATAATGGAGTTTTCAACACGAGATGTTCGCTCACTGTAACCGATCTCTGCCTGCTCCCAGGTCCGGGACCCTTCTGGTGAAACATCCAAGACATCGATGTTCTTCAAGGCAGTGTAGGCTAGAGTAACTTCTTCCACGGCATCGACATCGCCGATTTCTTCCACGATAACAGCCTCGTCAGAGTCAACGCCAGCGCCGGTCTCTGCAGGCGACAAGTTCTTCGGTCCAAGTACGTTGATAATGGTCTTCTGGAGCTGCTCATGGTTGACTCGGAAAGTATCAATGTACTTGAGGCGTTCGCGCGTCTTGTCATGTCGAGCGTTGATCTTGATTGGAATGAACTTCTCGTTTCTGCGCCTTGTTGATTCACGAGCAACATTAGTGAATTCTTTGAGGTTCTCATCCCATGTCCTCCATATGGCCTGGGTGATTTTCATCAATGACCGGAATTCGCGGTAGTCTAGGTGAAGAACATCGCGGCCATCGATAAGGTCATGAACCTTCTTGTCAAGATCTCCAGAAATTGACTCAACGAGTGACAGGGCGCGTTTGATGGGGTACGGGCAGATCTTCAGCTTCTTGTTCAGATGAGTGAAAATCAAGCCTAAGGACTCCTGCACCTTCTGCAGAGATGTAGCAGACAGAAGTTCGTCCAAAGGAAAATCGCGCATGAGCTGATTATATTTCTGGACCAATTCAGAGGCATCTTTCAGCCCAGTGTCTGCCACGAAACTGAGGGTTGGTTGATACCGCTTTGCGTGGCGCAGAATGTCCATAGTTAACCGTACTCCATCGCTTGCCAGTTGGGCCTCGATTCCCTCAAGCGCAGACTCCATAGATAGCCAGAAGTTAACTTCTGGTGCAGCAGACTCTCCATCTGGGTCTCGAGACATTTTGGTGATGGTCTGGATAGACCGAATCCAGCCGTTGACGGTGTTCTGGATGCTATTCGTAAAAGCGCTGCTATCTAGTACCGACGCTGGAATCAATTCAACCGAAGCTTTGATGTCTTTCGTTTCGGCCTCCTTCAGTGCAGCTTGCACAACTTCGTGGAGAGGAAGGTTCAAAGCTGGAATCTCCACATTCTGTTGCAGATGCATGAGACCCAGCTCCAACTCTGCAATCTTCTTTCTTGTGCCTGGAATACCCGTCTTCGCTTCGGTATCAGCTCTCGGCTTCGCTCCGGTAATTGTTTCTTGGTTGCGAGTATAGGCCTCAAAGTAAGGGCTGAGGCCATGGTGAAGAAGCAGGTGCAAGATTTGGTAGGGCGACATGGCATTTCCCTGCTGCGTCTGAGAGTTGTTAAGCGATGCGAGGCCAGGAAGATTCATTACTTGAATTTGCGATGCAATCGGGAGGGAGGGGTCGATCGAGGCAGGGCGTTTGATGAACGCGACGGAAGCCACAGTTGTCGAGGCGGAAGATATTTCGGATGAGAGATTATAGACATACTGAACCGATTCTATCAATGCATAATCAGAATCCAAATCAAGGTATATTCAATCAACACAGTTGACCGACTCACCGGAACCTTCGGTTTCACCGTTTGTTTCCTCCGCGGCCACGATATCCTTCTGCACGTAGAGTGCGACTTGCGATTCGGAGGCAAAACGCGTACATCTTTGCGCAGTTTCACTGTACTTAGTAGCTGAGAGCAAGCTCCCAGCACTTTCCAGCTCGGACTTCAAAGCGCCCAGCGTTACCTGGAGCACTTCCGTCAGGTACTGAATGACGGTGCCCGAATCCACAGCGACAATCGTATCTGCCGTCGGCGCGCCATTTGGCACGCCAGGGGTGACAACTTCCATATCTGTTTCGAGCTCTAATATAGCGACAGGGATTGGGAAATCATGGACAGATCAAGAAAAAAAGGCGGAGCGCGATCGGAGCAGTAGATTAGATATCGACAGGTGTCGCGTCGAGCGAGGGGGGATTCGAGAAGGAACGGCGGGCCGCGAAATAAAAAAGAATAATTTAGATTACAAAATAGAAGAAGAGAAAAGAGAGAGTTGGCAAAAAGTGGTATGGTCGATAACCAGACACGCGGTGTGTTTGTTCTCTACTCAAAGAAGCATCCAAACTTCCAAGATGGTCTCAGGGGATGCACCTTACTATATCGGGCCTAGTGCCCACGCCTAACCATGTGACGGCTGGCGCGGGTTGTAAACAGCTACGATAGGGCGGTGAAGTCAAGGTTTGTCTTATCCAGAGGAATTCTATAGTTATAATACAACACCATTTACTATCTTATATATGGGGCTATCTAATTTCTTTCTGTCACCGAAAATACAGTAGTCTTTTGTTTGTGGGCTCTTGTAGTTAACGTACTTAGCACACTGTTTGGGTTTTTCGTGTTAACCGCTTGGTCGAAAAGAGACCACAATATCAGAACTCCTGCCCCGATAACTATTCCTAAAGTTCAGAAGAAGGTATAGGTAGCGCGCAAGTTCTTCTAACAGAGTGACAGACTTACATAAAAAAACTTGTTACATTTCAACTGTATATAAGGAGTTTTTGACTGAATTAAATAGGCAAATGAAATACTTTGTTAAAGTAGATGACGGCAGAAACACTGCCATTTTTGGCCACAAGTGACGCCGTTATTGTCCATCTGCCAACCTTAATGCCACCCATACCAGACCCGCCTCAGACACGCACTGTCGCGGTGCGAACCAGGACCGTAGCGGAGGTGGTCTTAGGTTGAAATAATTTCCAAGATTCTGGAAAAGACCCTGAGCACACGGGGGTTTAGTTAGTATCCCCTCTGGCTGTATAAATTTTGGCCCCCACTATTCACTATTATTTACTCTTGCCAGAATGATCCTTAGTGTATACGATAGCGTTGTATGTCAAAAGCGAAAAGAAACGTGAAATACCCCACGAGACCCTCTTTCCTGTCTTTTTAATATATCATACCACTATAGTAAAACCGGGCTAGGGGTTAACATTCATGCAGTTAGAGACGCGGTATAAGGAAATGCTGAGGGTGCACTTCAGTCATTCGTGTACATATCAACCATTCTATGCATTGATCAAATTTTGATGGTAGGCGGATTTGTTGATCAATTGAGGTAATATCCTTTTGAACCATATAAACTACTTTGCGACAGCAATCGCCGCTAAATTGGTTCGTGTTCAAAGACTTGCCGTTACATAGTACTTATGGACCTGTTCCTGTAGGTCGTGGAACTGTTCGGAACTATTCGAACTAAAAACCCTTAGGTCGGTTCCAGGGTATTTACCACACTTGAACCAAAATATGTGCTACTTGCACTGCAAATCGAGCCCCCTCTAAACTGGATTGTCATCCATATAGTGACAGTTTGACCATTATTTGTGATTTAGAGCACAATTCGAACATAATCGGGATTGAATACGGAGCACTCCGTAGCCAATAGACTTCCCATTGGCGGATTCAACAATCGAATCTCGAGGGTATGTACAGCACATATCAAGTAACTAACTAATCTAGCTTTGTCTAAATGCTTAGCCGTGGTCATTCCCCTGGTTCGGGTCGAAAGCTACTGTAGCTCTCGGCCCGAGATCGCTCATACTTGCGATTGATCTTCCAGAAGCCTTGGATCATGAACATTCTCTGTCCACCCAGTTCGCTTCAATAATGGATAATCTCGATCTGCCGAACGTTTCTTTGAGGCGATTTAGTCTCCGGTTAGAAAAATATCTGCATCACCTGGGCAAGGATGCAGCCGAAAGGCGCATCAGATTGTAGCAACGTCTACCAAAGGTACTTTTGATCGCCTCGATGCAAACCGAGCTATCCCACTACGTATCGTTGACCGACTGCCTTCAAGTTGCCAGTGCGAGGCCCCATTCATGAATGAGTGAGGGACTTAGCGTGATACATATTCAGCTAGTACTACTACTAAGACATAGTATGTCTTAAATCTTCATCCTCACGAACACTACCCAAGGCCACAGAGCATTTAGGGGGCCTTAACCAAAGGTATAAAGGACAGACACTTTCAAGTTCAAGAAAATTTGATTATACCTGTTGAGAAGCATCCAGCGATGCCCAGTCTTTTGGACCGTCTACCAGATATAGCTCGCATTTGTTGTTTAGCCGGTCTTATTATTTTCAACGGCTTGGCCTACTATGCATCTACTCAATGGCCTCTTGATAGCAATCTACTGCTGTTCAAAATCAGTGCAAGCCTCTACCTGGCCTTCATTTATTGATAGGTAGCCAACGCTAGATAGATGGCTTCAAATTAGCTTGAACGAGACCGTAACAACCGAAGCTAGCCTTCAAACCAGAAATTTTGATCATGCCCTTGTGGAGCGAACTCCTGTCAGGGTTTGTGAACGGATTCTCGCCGCAACTGCATCCTGTGTCGTGATCACGAACTTTCCAATTGCTATGGCAAAATCTCTTGCTAGTACCATCAAGGAATTGTCTGACCAATGTTCCTGCAACAGCATGCGTGGAACCTACGAGTCTATGTCCTGGGTCTACTACTCCTCCGGCCGACATTGCGATACGACGGCGCAACAGGCTACCATCGCTGGTGCAATTAAAAAGTGTCTCGATGATACCAACGGCAACAAGCTTTGCGGTACTGAATGTCTACGTATGGACCATGGAGGCATCTGGGATGGATGGTTGAAGATCGGCCCCACAGCAAACTTCCAAATCAAACGCCTATTGCAGTCCTTCCTTGAGCTTCAGTAGTTGTCTGTCTAGTGGTAACAACGATATTTGAAAGGTGTATGGGGTATTTCGAGTCCTAGAATGGGTGAAAGGAATAGGAGAAAAGACAGCTCGGACGGAGGCAGCATTTGGAATCATGAGAAGGGAACGGGGGAGCTGTTCAGATATTAAAAACACATACTACGCGTTCGGGTGATCAAACTCATTTATTCGCATTTCTTCTTAGCCAAAAATTTTCTGGCTATCTCCATTGGTCCCTGTAATATACCTGCCTCTATATGGCAGTCCCAATATCTTCAGTCTTCATGCCTCGCCCGGAAGATGATCGTCTACAGTCACAGTGAAACCTGAGACGGAAGTCGGTCGGCAACATCGCTTCAATTACTTCCAACGCCCGCTCACTTGCGCGGACTTTTGCATAACGAGAAGATAATCCGACCTCTTGGGCAATAGCTTCACCATGAATCAGGACAGCAGCGAGAACGCGTGGCTGGTCTCCATCTCCGCCCGAGATCTCGCCTGCTTTAAGACAGTAGTTGGTGCATCCCTGAATCTCTGTCAACTGGTGATAAAGATATGTCTGTAGCATTATTAGACTTATGAGGTCGATTGCATGCCTCTAGCTTCTTCTGCTTACCGTTGGGTGTCGATTGGCGAAAGTGTCATACAAGGACATATCCTCAAAGAATGGTTTGATGTGCATTGTGAAGAAGGCTTCAACAACCTCATAGTCGAAATCTGAGTCAACAAACATGGCAGCGATGTATGCCTCGATCATATCCGGAAGACACTAAATTCACAATATCGTTAGAATTGAAACCGATTTTCCCAAAGACTTCAACAGAACGCACCTTTGGGGCATCTTTGGTGCCCAGCCAATAGTCTCTTGCACCACCACTTTCTTCTGCTGCCACTTCAATATCCTCGATGTAACTCGCAATGTTTGTCTGGATCGGGTTACTGAAATGCTGAAGATGTTTGTGGAATTCCAATTTTGCCGCGAGAGCACCAAGAAACTTATTTGAAACCATGGCCATCTTCCACCTCATATCAGCAAATATAACATTCGTGTGGCAAAAGCGGAAACGAGCAACTTACCTTGTGCTCGGTAAGCCATTGGGGATCCTTGTCTGGGTACTTTCGGTAGAGATATTCTACGCACACCATGTCCAAAAGTGCATCACCTAAGAATTCTAGTCGCTGGTAGCATGGGACCTTGGCATATGCTTGCGGGTAAGAGGGGTGTGTGAATGCAGATCGTAATAGACGGGGATAAGTGAATCTATATCCCATCTTTTCGAGGATCTTCTGAGAAAGGTCCCTTTCAGACCCATCGCTGACTTTGAGCTGGTATGGCGGCTTCGAATAGGATTGACGATAATCATTCCAGCATGTTGCTATATGATCCTCACTTCCCACGAAGACTGTAACAGCTTTAGTCGCCATGTCAAATCTGCTTCTTGGGTCCCCCGAGAGCAATGAAGCTCCTATCAGTGCCTCGCACACATCCGCAATTGTCTTTTCAGCAAGATTATGAGTACTTTCGGTAACAAGATGTCTCATATAGTCTCTGCCGCGTAGGAGCTGAATGCCAGGAGGGTACCAACTGTGTCTGTAGTTCTATATTAGCTATTATTTTCCTCTCGAATTATTCCAAGGATCAAGTATTTAAGACTTTTCTTTCTGACATACCGAGAGAAGCCACGACTACGAATGTACTCGTACAGCTTGATCTTCGTGGCGACATTGAACATATTTTTGTTGCAGATCAGACACATACGATTGACATGATAGTCGTATTCGTCATCATCAGGGTTTTGGCAGAAGAGCGATATTGATGTCGCCATCTTGAGATAACTATCTCCCAAAAACTCCAATCTTTCGTAGTTCTTTCCCATTCCACGTTGCATGTGGACTTGCAAGCTTCTATGCTCTTCGGTATTGTCGGAATCTTTAGTCATGGCTTCAAGAGCATAATCCAGCCTCATATCCAGCCCAATTAATTGTATGCCTTCTTGGACGATCATATAAGACTCCATCCTAGTGATTATTGCCGGAAGTGCTAGGCATGATGTTGCTGTCAATAGAGGAATCTATGAATTTTATGAGTGAATGATGTTTGGATATGTACTGAGCTTCGAATGGGCCGACAAGACTCACAGGTGAGATTCTGAGTGGTTCAATACAGATTGAGCACTGCATTTTGTCGGCTTTTTCCGCGTCGGTCGCTTTGTCAAGGAAATTCCTTCGATAGGAGATACACTCAGCTCGGAACACTGGCTGGTTCCAATCACATTTGTCTAAAAACTTTGGTCGAGAGTTTTTAGAAAGACTGGTAGAGTAGTTCATGATGTTCTCCATCCACCTTCGACGTGGAGCCCAGTCCGGAGGTGGATCGGATGGATGCAAGCTATAGTCAAGGGCCATTGTAAAGTATCTTTTTCTGCCATCCCAAGGGTCGTAGATGAACTTTTCGACAAGAGACTGCTGATCCATTTCTTTGGTCCAGAATATCTCACGATTATCATGGACGAACTTCAAGGTATCCCAATCGATCATGTGCCGGGGGTCGGAATCGGCAGATGCTTTCCCGGTTACAATTTTCGCCGGTGCAAACCAGTAGGGAAACTTTTTCGAATCTTCTTCAAAGCTTTTTTGGAATAGGTCACTGAAGACCGAGACAGTGAAGGCTGTCAGGTGCTCGAGCTCTTCGAGTGTAATCTGGAGAGCGAGGTCAAGACGGACAGTGTGAACTTGGGCTTCTTTGTCATGTTCTAAGAACACAGGAAAATGTGGGAATTCAGGAATGACTTCCCGCGTCAGAATCACCAAGCTCCCATGCTCGCGCACAAGTGGTTTCGAAGGAGCGAATGCAATGACTGTGCCGTACACTGTTCCTGGATTGCTTTCCTTCTCGATTGTCCAAACTAACGGCTTGCAGCGCATCGTATAACTGTTTGTTTTCTTGGAGACGGTTGCCAGCTTAGCATTTCGCATAGCCGGGAGCCTTCTATGATATACTGGGCCGAAATGATCATCTAGTAGCTGGTTCTTCCGGAGGATCAGGCATAGATCGAAAGCAGCGGACTGTTTCGCTGTCAATTTCTTGCTCTCGGATCTCCCAGTAACTCCTCTAATCGGGGACTTCTCGGGGAGTATGATCTCGCATATGAATTTGCCACCGGTTGGGACGACAAAATAAGAGATATCCGTTGAAACTTCATTCTCATAGCGCTAAGGGAAAAGCTCTGGTTACCAATAACCCGACAAGGACCGCGTAGATTCCCTTACCAATGAGTGGGCGAAACGAGCAAGCACATCGACAGCATGGGGATATGTCAGTTTTGCTCCCGAAGAAGAGATGGTGTAGGTTCGCTTTCCCTCCTGGCATTGCATAGCTTTATTGCAAATGTCTTCGTCGCCGTGTAGAAAACGGTCCTTTGGAAGCCCGTCAAAAAATGCACGCATAAGAACCTAGATTTTCGGGACTCAGTATGGGGCTCCATTGAGGAAAGTTTTCATAAATTTACTTCTCCTTCTTTGACCTCTTGCAAACGTTTTTGATGCTCTTGATTCGAATGTTCAACCATGATAGCATACTAAAAAACGTCAATTTTCCCTCATACTCAAGAGACCTGAGAAGAAAAAAAGACACACACACACCGTGGATTCCGCATGTCTGGCTCGTCCTCTGCTCTGTATGTACTGTATCAGGGTCCTGTAGAGATTGAACCTAGAATTTTTCAGCAACTTTAGTATTATATCGAGCTAATCATATGAATTCTACCTGACTATAAGATTGCAGTCAGGAATATCGAGACCTTCCTCGGCGACAGAAGTTGCAAACTGGTGATATTAATATCCTGTTCTCCCTTCTCCGGGGTCTTTCTTACCAAACAATTCACTTCTCCCTGGCGAAACTTGATCAAAACAAGGAATTGGTCTCGAAATGTCACGGTTCCTGTGACATCTTCCTTTCGAACCCCGACAAGCATGCCTGGACGGAGGTTGGGGATATTCCATATCTCACAGAGTCGTGTGAGGGCCTTTGCTGTGCTTCTTTTTTTGGTGAACACAATGCTCTTTTTGCCTTCTGATCTGCTGAATTGCTGTGTCAATTGTCTCAAAAGAAGCTCCACCTTCGGACTGAGCTGACCCGGTTCCTTAGGACTCTTGAACATGTAGTCCTTCACAATTTTGGCAGCCTCTCTGACCCTCTTTATGTCTCTCTCATTATCTTCGGGAGCGTCCACTTCAGAGCCTGAAATTCTGTTGATCTTCGCTTCAAGACGAGGAATCACCTTATCTGCTAAAGCGTGTGTCCACACGTAGTCCGCACACCATGGTCCTAGCTCTGTACTTGCGGTCCATGCGAACCGAAAAATGGGCAGAAGAATCTTTAAATCGCCAAATTTGTCCTTCAAAAGTTGATAAAGGGTAGTTTCGAATGGCTTGCCAAGTCTTGGGTAGGTCCAGAATTCTTCCTTTGGACGTCGTACAGCACGCAAAAGCGCCGTTAAATTTGTCGTAGTGGCTATTTTGCTATCAAGAAGTGCCTCAAGCTTCCTACTCACTTGTAAGTATTTCCCCTGCACCAAACTTTTTCAATGCTTACCGAGCCGCCTCCGTGATACTGCCTTTTGCATCGATCGGAGAGGCCGTCATTCCGAAGATTCTCGGTCGTTCGGAGGGTTTTGATCGGAGATATGAGTCTCGGATAATGCTTCGAAAAGGGTCAGTCCTATTTTCTTCATACCTCAAGAGCATCGGGTATTGTACTGACCGTGCATAAGGATGCTCTTTCTTTGTGTGATGGGCTTCATCAAATATCAAGAGGTTTATCTGCCCTATCTTGACAAAACCATTGAGAAGACACTTGTGAAGAATCTCGGCTGTGCAAACAATGACTAAGTTATTCTTAAAGTGAGTATCCCAGGTCTGTCGGTCCCAGAGATCGACCCCCATGCTACCATAGAAATGGCCTACATTCTGGTCAATATTGTTGCGCAACACAGCAGCTTGTTGAAAAACAAGCGTTACGCTATCAACCTTCACATAGTTAGTCATTTTCAAATTCCTGGTTCAAGCCAATCCTACCAGAAAAAAGGCAATGCGAGGAACTTTGCCGTTTCCTCGATCAATCAGTTCACGTCGCAGAATTTCCCTCAGTAGTAGAACCGCGATCAACGTCTTTCCCGAGCCTAATTTAGTGTGGAGATGCATTAGATGTGGGACTTCTGGTTGTTTGATATTCACTTACCTGTATCAAGCACCGCTATGGTGTTTTGAAGTTTAGCTCGCTCAAAGAGCTCAATCTGGTACGGACGAGGGTCCAGATTGCCTGGATTTGGGTCATGTTTTGCAAGTAAGGATGGAATTGCGAGTTCGGAATCCGGTCTATTCGCTGTTTCTCTAGCTTTTGCTCCCATTTTGTTATTCGAGTCGAACGCGAACCGGTCTAGTCTGTTGGATAGATGAATTAGTAATTGTTCAAGGTTGGCGCATATTATATAGAACGAACAGTGCTTGGAATTGAGCATTTTGAACTTCGCGACTCTGAGCAGATGCTTGGCAGGGGTTTTGGTCGTTATCACTTTCAGATTCGCCCGAATGGTTCTCCGGATCGTTGGTTTCCTGTGTCGATGCCATGACAGTGCCCTGTGTTCAGCCCTCTTATTGATGTGCTCAACATGTGGTAGTGAAAGGGAAAGTTCGTAGGTTCTGGTGAACAGACTATGCTTTGCTGTGAATTTCAACTTCAGATTCAACTTTATGTTGTATTGATGTGAGATTTGTGAGTACAAGCTGTCGAGTGTGGATAGAGTGATCAATCAGAAGGGTGAAGCATATGGAAAGTTGTGGTAGAGACTGAAAGAGTCCGTCAACTGAAATATATTTCCGTGAAAGGAAGGAGCCACAACGACAACCAGACAAGTTCGCACCTTCCATCTGTCATGTACTTGATGACATAATTATCCCAGAATGACCTTATGAAGAAGTTTGTTCTTTTGGAAGGCAAACGTTCGACCTTTTCTGCACTTTTCCTACTAGGCATACTATAGACTTCAAACCAATGGAAAATGGAATCTTGTCTCAGGGAAGAGGGCTAGGCTACTCCACAGCGATAAGAGCACCTCTCTTATCGCTTATCCTGCTGGGGCAAAACTCAAGCCGAAGCTGCGGGGCGATGAAGCGCGTTTGATTTCAACCTCCACACATCATCCCTACTGACAATCATGGAAGAAACGCAAAATCTTCGATCCGTATTTTCGTCGGCGAAAGAAGACAAATCCTCATTAGAATCGCGAGGAGATACCAACACCGAAACCTATCGTGACTTGGTAAATGCGACAATCGCTAAATTCCAAGAATGCCAAAGACAAGTCAGCATTGTGTCGCTCTTCAGCTCTAACGAGTCGATTGATGATTTATCAACAGAAGATATCCAGTATGAGGTTCTTCTGGACTATTTATGGTCGTCATGATGCTAATCATGCTTAGATACATGACACTTGAATACCACCTTGCCGAATTGATCCAACGCACCCTATCATCCGATCGAGAAGCCGTCCTACGTCGAGCGCTAGAACAATATGAAATATTCCTCAATCGCTTGGATGAGTATGAGCTGTTGTCAGCAGGTGACAAGAAGCTTTTCGCGCAATATATGGCCAATCCTACCACATTCACTCTGGCACCTGCCAACGATGCAGCTACCAGACGAGATATCAAAGTGAGACGTTTCAGAGAAGAGAAGGAGCTGAAACAAAAACTGGAGGTAGGAAAATGGCCCCGAAGAAAGACTTCTGTATGTTCACTGACAAGTAAAAAGTACCTTGCCCGTAATGAAACAAAGCTGCAAAGCGACGAGGAGGATACTAGAAAACTCTACCTGGCCGAACTTCAACTCTACACTCACCAAACCTTCCAAGCACTAGACATTCTAATGCAGGAATTGACGATGCTTTCGATGATGCGGAACGCTCCGCCACCGAGTAACCCACAACCAGACGACCCGAGAGAACGGAGTAATTTGGGAGGAGTCAACTACTCCGATCGTGTGGACCCGTCTTTGTCACAGCTACTGAATGGCGGAAGGAATGGTCCAATCCTCAACAGCAGGGGAAAACCAATGCAGCCTTTCACACTGCTGGATCGACGGACACAACTCCAGCAAGGCGTGTTTCGCTCAGGTCATAATCTTCCGACGATGACAATCGACGAGTATCTCGAGGAGGAAAAACGCAGAGGTAATGTAGTTCAAGGCGGAGAACAATCTGGTATAATACCCGACATCGATCCAGATGATTTCGATAAGGCGGACGAGGAGACGATGAAGGCTCGGGCTTGGGACGAGTATGTGGAAGCGAATCCAAAGGGATCGGGAAATACCTTGAATCGGGGTTGAGGGCTTGTCCATCAAACATAGCATTGAAACACCATCTTGACCAGAGGATTGCTACTAGATGGGGGATCGAGCTTGGAGTGTGATGAACTCGCACAATATATACTAGGTAGTACCTGGCAGTGAATTATTGGCATAAGCCTAGTACAAGGATGAATGATGAGAATGGAAACAAAGAATAAGGTCTCGTCAATATCGTTGCATTTTCTTTTCACAGGGTATCTGCATATGGTCCGTAAATGTATCTAAAAATTTTGCTTTTTCCATTAAGAAGAAACGTTGTCCTTGACAAGCTTTTTGCGTTGGATCTCCTCTAGGATCGCTCCGGCGCCATCGGCCACCAGCGCGTTGGCCACGGTAACACCAAAAGCCTCCGCACTCTCTGGAGAGTTGACATCTCCATCCAACTCTACTTGCGCGGCTTGTTGACCATCAACGCTGACAACAACAGAGCGCATACGGAGTTTCTTCGACCCATCAGAGCCCTGAATCCACTCGGATTCTACTCCAAGCGGGGCACTGCAGCCTCCTTCGAGGGTTCGTAGGAGATTGCGCTCTGCTAAGCAGGCATATGTGGTCTCCTGGTGGCCGATTCCATTCAACATCTCCTGCAACTGTGTGTCGTTCTTCCGAATTTCAATTCCCAGAGCACCTTGACCAACGGCGTAGAGCATGCCGCCGTTCTTCGAATCGAGATATTGCGTGATGCGATTTTCCAAATCTAAACGCAGCAGACCAGCGGCAGCGATGACAATACATGTGTAAGGACTATCTTCAGCGTCGAGCTTGGCCAACCGAGTGCCAATGTTACCGCGGATGTCTTGGACTTTGAGATGAGGGTATTTGCGGGCTAGTTGGGCTGTTCGGCGGATGGAGGAGGTTCCGACGAAGGAACCCGCGGGGATTTCCTCGAGACTTTTGAATGACAGTCCTTGCTTCACGACGAGTACATCCCGGTTGTCTTCGCGGGGCATCATCGGGCCCAATGTACAGGTGTCGGGAAGGAGGGTGGGGACATCTGCGCGCAAGGTAAAAAAACACTCATGTTAGCTATTCAATTTGACCCCGCGATTCCTCGAGACAGAAGTAAGGTTTCCTACCTTTAAGTGAATGAACAATAAAGTCGACTTGGCCAGCAATCATCAATTCCTCCAATTCCTCCGTCCATAAATTCTTGGAAGTAAAATCCTTCAGGGCGATAGTGGTGTTCAGGTCGCCGGCAGTCTCCTTGGAGAAGATCTGAAAATCATAGTCGGGATACGCTTTCTTCAGCTCGGCGCGGACCAATTCAGTTTGCTCCAGCGCAAGTTTGGACTTGCGAGTACCAATTGTGAAGGAAGTCCTTGAGGTGGGGGTGGCCATGATGATGAGGAGAGAGTGGTGGAGGCAAAGAATCACGCGAGTCTGAAGGGGGAAGAGCAGCCGAGGGAAAATGAGTTAGTTGATTCCCGGTGGATGTGGCCGATCACGGGACATTTCCCAGTGTTGACGGAATTACCGCGGAATACTATGACAATACAGCATGATACACACATACTACAGTACAAGTATACAAGTACGGAGTACAGATGTATATAGTTATCGTACGACCAACAATGAATGCAACCTGTAGTTCAAAATGAGGGGCAGTTTCAGTTGATCGCTTTCTACTTGGGCATTGGTGCAGAGTGACCGATTTACAGTTAGAGTGAACTTCCCCGGCCGATCTGCAGGACTGACGTACTCGTTACAGTCCAATCGCAACTAACCTCGGCTTCGGGACGTGGAGATTACAAGACATGCGACTGTTCGTCTTATCGCCCTCGTCCTCCCCCGGAATTGCCTGCGCGCATCCTCCATCATCTACGGGGTTCCAGAACTTCTCCTCACCGTTTCCCCCATCTCCCCCATCTCCCCCATTTCCCCTCTTCTTCTACCTCTACCCCTTTCTCATCTCCTGATCGTCCTTTTAGTCTTTCTCTCACTCGTGTGTCTATACACCTTTAATTCACCATCATCATCTGTGATCCCTCACCTTTTTATACCCGCTGGGCTCTTTTGTCATTTGCCGTCCTCCTCTCGCCACTTGATTCCATTTCCCTCGGCCCGGCAAAATCAACATGGGATCCAGTGGTAGGAATGTCAAACTTCCTCTAGTCCCTTTAGCCAAGGGCTCCGTTCTGCTTCCTGGTGTCACCCTGCGAATTCCGGTCTCCAATCGACCTGACTTGACAAATTTATTGTCGTCCCTGGTTGATAGACCTCAAAAGCGTGACGGTAGCTCCATCACCTTCGGATGCATTCCGCTCAGTTCGCCATTTCTGAGCCGGGATGGCCAACAGCTCCTCGAAGGCGATGAATCGGAGGATAATCGGAGGGAGGATTATGATATGATTGATGCTGGTCAGGCGCGCAAGGACGACCTTTTCCGGTACGGTACGGTAGGCAAGGTGATCGGTGTCCAACGCCGAGCTTATGCCGAGCCTTTCCTCTTGGTCCAGGGCTCTCAGCGGTTCACCGTCAAAAGGGTCCTAAAGGATCGACCGTTCTTCGAAGCTGAGGTGATTCTTCATGACGAGACCAGTAAGTTCTCTCGAGCGTGACGCATGAACCCATTCTCCAATATTAACGTTTCATCTTTTACTAGCTACGTCTATCCACGGTGATTCAGAAGCTGCTGAGCTTTTCCAGCAGCTCAGGCAACTATCCCGTGAATTGCTTACTCTGCTCCGCCTCTCTTCTCTATTGTCATCAGCGTCGACTCGCCTATCGCCACTTGTTGCACGAAAGTTTGAGCTGTACATCTCGAAGACGGAAATTGGCCAGGCTGGAAAATTAGCCGACTTTATGGCCGATGTATCTGATGGCAGCTTTGAAGAGAAACTCCGAATTCTGGCTTCGTTTGACGTGAAAGAGCGTCTGGAGCGGGTGGTAGAGATTTTGACACGTCAGGCTCAACACATTAAGAGCAGCGTTAAGGTTACTTCTATTACCACTACTTCATTTCCTCCCAACTCGGATGTGAACCAGATTGATCCTCGGGAACGTGAACTCCTTGCAAGGCGGGCAATGGCTGGTCTTTCAGGCCTTAGCCCACCTGGTACAGCGGGTGCGCGTGGTGGCAATGACAACGAGGAGAAGGAGCCGAACGAAGTTGATGAGCTGCAGCAACGCATTAAGAATGCCGAGTTAAGCCCCGAAGCCCAAAAGGTGGCTGACAAGGAACTCAAGCGCTTGCGCAAAATGAATCCCGCCAATGCCGAATACGGTGTTTGCCGCACGTACCTCGAAAACCTCGCTGATATTCCTTGGACCAAGGTGACCGCAGATGAGCTTGGTCCTGAGACACTGAAACGTGCGCGACAGCAACTGGACAATGATCACTACGGCCTAGAGCGGATTAAGAAGAGACTTCTTGAATACCTTGCGGTTCTCCGCCTGAAGCAGTCCACAAATGATGATGTGGAGCGTCAGATTACTGGTCTTTCAAAGGATTTGGATGCGTCATCGGCTGGTGACCTTGAGAAAGACATTCCATTGCTCTCAGAGGCTGACCGGGTTGCGTTGGAAACCCGGTTAGAAATTCTCAAGTCTAAGCGTATGACTGATAAGTCTCCGATCCTACTACTTGTTGGTCCTCCGGGCACTGGCAAGACTAGTTTGGCGAGATCGGTTGCCGCTTCGCTCGGCCGCAAGTTCCACCGGATTTCCCTTGGTGGTGTCCGTGACGAGGCCGAGATTCGCGGACACCGACGAACTTATGTCGCTGCTATGCCGGGTCTCGTCGTCAATGGCTTGAAGAAGGTTGGCGTTGCTAACCCTGTTTTCTTGCTAGACGAGATTGACAAGGTTGGAGGTTCTAACTTCCAAGGCGACCCTTCTGCAGCCATGCTTGAGGTTTTGGACCCTGAGCAGAATAACTCTTTCACTGACCACTATATTAACATTCCGATCGATCTCAGCAAAGTTCTTTTCATTGCTACTGCCAACTCTCTGGATACCATCCCGCCCCCATTGCTGGACCGCATGGAAACCATCTCTCTTGCCGGATACACTACTGTAGAGAAACGACACATCGCTAAGAGGCACCTTATCCCCAAGCAGATCCGTGCCAACGGTCTGTCCGAGGGCCAAGTCAACCTCTCTGATGAAGTCATCGACAAGACCATCACAGCTTACACTCGTGAATCTGGTGTCCGTAACCTAGAGCGTGAGATTGGTTCTATCTGCCGTCATAAGGCTGTTCAATACGCCGATGCTGGCGATGGCGATCGTTTGTCAGAATACAATCCTGTTGTATCTGTTGAAGACTTAGAGGATATTCTGGGTATCGAACGATTCGAGGAAGAGATCGCCGAAAAGACCGGACGACCCGGAGTTGTTACTGGCCTAGTCGCCTACTCTACTGGTGGACAAGGAAGTATCCTGTTCATCGAGGTTGCCGATATGCCCGGCAACGGGCGCGTTCAGCTCACTGGAAAGCTTGGCGATGTTCTCAAAGAATCTGTTGAGGTTGCACTCACGTGGGTTAAGGCCCATTCATTCGAGCTGGGACTTACACATGACCCTAATGAGGATGTCATGAAGAGTCGAAGCCTGCACGTACACTGTCCGTCTGGTGCGATCCCCAAGGATGGCCCCTCGGCTGGTCTTGCGCACAGCATTGCGCTGATCTCCTTGTTTTCCAACAAGGTTGTTCCTCCTCAGATTGCTATGACCGGCGAGATTTCGCTGCGAGGCCGTGTGATGCCCGTGGGCGGAATTAAAGAGAAACTTATTGGTGCACACCGGGCTGGCGTTAAGACAGTGCTGCTGCCGTACCCCAATCGCAAAGATGTCAAGGATGTCCCTAAGGAGGTGACAGATGGTCTGGAGATCGTCTATGTCCAGTAGGTCATTTGCCAAATTGTCACTATTTACTATCTGCTAACTTCAACCTACAGTCATATCTGGGAAGCACTTCGCACAATCTGGCCAGATGCTCACTGGCCCGGCCAGCACCAGGTGAACTTCGTGGAGAGCCGTCTATAGACGACTGTTGATACCCATCAGGATGTGCAGCTGTTGTCATGCCGTTCTTTTTTTTGTCTATTGCTTTTACTTATTCTTACTTGATCCCCTCAGCCACTCTCAACTCCAGTTGTCTTTGCATAGCGTGATTTTCGCCAAATTGGCAATTGCAGTTGTCATTATTCCTTGTTTATTTTTTTTAACACGCAGTTATTTCTGTCGGAATATTGCATGTTCATACCTTACATTTATATTATTCAATACAGAGCACAAATATTATTAGAATTTGGAAGTTACAGATTCTGGCAATGAAAATCATATAAGACATCCAGATTTCTTTGATCTGATATTTGACAATATATAATACAAAAGCCCGATAGCAAGATAGAAGCACGCACTAACACCGATGATACAAGAAATTAAACCCTCTTCTCCTCAATCATGGGGTCTTCTTCATCCACTTCGGGGCAGGGGCATATCTGCCCTTAGCCATCTCCTTATGAGCAAACTCAAGGCCCAAAGCCTTCCAAGTTGGTCGCCATGCCTCTTTCTCAGCCTTCAACTGCTCAGCCTGCTCCTTGTATGCCTTCCGCAGATCCTCGTCCGGCTTCTCAGATGCATCGGGCTTTTGGGCGTTCTCCTTGCGCACACGTTGTTGGTGTTTCTCTGTAGCGTCCCAAGACTCCTTCTCCCAACTGAAGATCGCAGATAATGTTAGCTAAGACTTAAACAAACCAAATTGACGGTATTCAATCCGATAAATACACAAATGGAGTTTTACGTACCGGGAGAAATCTGTCGGCTCCTCGGGCCAAACGAATGGCTCCCGCAGTTCAACGGTCATGCGCTTGATAGACTGCGGCCGCCGCCAGGCGCCGAAGTTTCGATTGTCACGGGTGATACGGGTGATGGGTTGTTGCTCGATATAGCTGCGAATGCTCACGACACCGACACCATATACACGCTCGAGGTAGTCACGGAGATCGAGCTTGTTGAAGTGAAGAGGGACGCGGAATTGGGCGTAGCGCGGGGAGAGAAAGGGGGTTCGGACGAGGGCGATTGTGAATTCAGGTCTTTTAGATGAATAGATTAGTCTCGTTCTAGCTATATATGAAGCGCTGTTGAAGGTCTGGGAAAAGGATTCCTCGTGGATCGTATCATCTTGATTCTTCCACGGGAAGGATTGAAATTTGACGGGTTGGCGGAGGTGATGTTTCGTTACTTACAGGAAGACCTGCTTTCGTTGAGCCATAGGGAGGAACCTGTTTGTCCCCAATTGGGGTATGCCAATAGCCTTGCGCACCATTTTGGAGATTGGATGGTTGTTGAAGTGTCGGAGTGACTTCCCGCAGGCGATCTTTTGCTGCGCTGGGCGGAACTGCGCGAGTGGCCGCATCACCCGCCGTAGACCAAACATGCGAAGTATAGAATTGGAGTCAAATTGATACAGATTTCACTCGTAGTCTTTTTAATATTAATAGGCAGTGGAGATACAGATTGGTAAAGATTTATGATATGATTATATAACAAAATTATTTAGAGAACATGTATGCCGGTGGGAGGTCATACAGGTAACAATAGTAGCAGTTCGTGCAATCAGGTTAGTATCTACTTGGGATATTTCAATGATAGATAATCATTCCTCTTATTTTTTAGCAGACATGCAAAGGCCTAATGTACAGTAAAGTTCATCATTCATGGTCATTATTGTATATGCCATCATTTCTTTATTGCCCCGATGGCCCAGAGACCTCCAACCCTTCTAGCCGTTTGGAACTCTCGTCCACATCGGCATTGACTTGGTCTGAGCGCTCATTATCAGGGTTTGTTTCATCCTCTGAGCCAGACTGATCATCCTCTTCCTCCTCATTCTCACTCTCGTTTTCGCCGTCAGAATTATCGGCGTCTCCATTGGCACCGACTTCCTGCATATAATTCTCGAGATCACGAGCCATCTTTCTCGAAAACCCAGAGGCTTCAACTTCCACATCAAGGCGCTTTCCGGGGTTCTTCACGAAATTCTTTTTGGCATCCTTGAAGAATGGTCCAGGTACATCGCTTTCGAAGTGGAACTTGCGCTTGAAATAGCGCTTGATGCAATTGACATCACGGTCGAAATACATCTCCGCATTGGCATGGTCAATAGAAACCATCTGCGGGAAATCAATGAGGACCGGTTCCAGCCGGATATTTTCTTGCTTTTCCGAGTCAGGATTTTCAACCTCCTTGCCTTCCTCGGTGGGTTCCGGGATCTCCTTGATAAGAATGTTGAACTCGTTAAAGTCACCGTGAATCAATCCAAAGCGTGCCAGTTCCAAGATCATATCCATAAGTTCCGAGTAAAGCGCAGCTGGTTTGGGTACTTCGGCTATTTGACGGAGAGGAAAGGCATCGATCAAACTCATGACAATGGTGTGGCGGTTCTGAGCAATAGGTTCGGGCACTGAGAATCCGTTCTCTCGTAACGCTTTCATGAAGGCGAATTCCTTCATCGCGGCCAGCCGCGACATATACATCCAAGATCCGGTGTTACGGTGTCGAAGGTAATCTCGGTTGGTCTTGACGGTTCGGAACGAAATACGACCAAGACGGTGGATCTTGAGGATTCGTTGCGCTCCACTGCTGTGCGCGACAACAACGATATCGGATTCCTTGCCAACGCCAATCTGGTTTCCAACAGAGTATACGCATTTCTGCTTTTGGTGCGCGTTTAGAGCCAAGTAGTCGAGACCTCCGTACGTGAGCCGATAACCATCATCTGTCAGGGCGGAGACATATTAGCAACTTGCAAATGAACGGGCGCAACTTAGTGACCAAAGAGGGGATGTACATTTGGCATTTTTCACCTTGGCGATCAAGTTCGTTTTGGCCAGGTTCGAAATGGCACGGTGAACGCCACTACCACCGCGAAGGCCAGAGAGCTGGGAGATCAAAGGCGTGGGGACAACTTCATGGTTGCGACTTCCGGCTTCCACCTATGATTGAATGAGGAATTTTAGCACGAAGACAACAAATCGACAGAGTCGCTGCCCGCGGGGGAGGGGCGATAAGTACCCCTTGAAGCACTCGGAAATCCTCAGATGTGAGGTAGCGGATCGCTTTGGCGTCGAGCTTCATTTTAGCAAGTTATAGAAACCAAGTTCGCCCTTTAAAATGTCTGGAATCCAGGCCAAATGCGTTGGTTAGAACTTGAATCAACCTTGATGGCTGAGATGCGGAGAGTAAAAAAAAGATAAGCTCGTAGCCCTAAGCCCTATTTCCTATTCGGGAGAGGGGTAGCTGATAGAGCCTCACCGTTATGTCGACCAATGCTCAAGAGCTGGGCTATATGATGATCATCAGTTTTCAGAATAGGATTATTTAGAACATAAATAGGGGATGAACCACATTGTTACGTACAGTTGCTGTGATAGAAGGGGCTTGCAAATGGAGAGCTGGATTGTTCAACATCGTTACCAGTAGTATTCCCTCGTACCACCCAACCTGAATGCCTAGAAGTGTAGTCTACAATAACTTGATATCCAAGGCGCTGAAGCATTAGATTCCATCAAGCTTTGAAATGAATAGAATGTAGTAATAATGATGAAAATAAGAGTCCATAGTATTTCCTTACTTAGTCTTGGACACATTTGATCCAACGACAATCCAGCCATTACATGTGATATACGTCTGCCACGCAATGTAACCAACCGGAGACAATTCGATTAGTTTATTCGGGGCTTTCCCAATCAGGGTTCTAGATAGGTTGTTAGTAAAATATAACAGAGTGGTAAGGAAATCAAGCAAAATGTACCTTGCGCAGAATGACCAGACCCTCCAGGGTGCTGCTGAGTGGGAGGTATTGTTCATCCTCTAGCTCAGCCCTCTCACCATAGGACAGAAGCACGGGAGTGCTTTGTGTTTGCCACCCAGTAATGGTCTTCGGACGACCTGCTTGGCCGACAACATCCACAGCCTGACCCACACGGACATTAACGCTGAGGGGTTGCAGATCCTCGTCAAGAGTGATAAGGAAGCGGGGGAACATGGCGGTGATTAGGAAGTAGAGTAGATAGTGGTGTTCAGCCAGGATGAACTGCTTGGCGTCGATCAGGGAAACAAGCACAGTGAGCAGACCAGCAGCCGAGACGCGGGAAAGAACCTGTCGATCGGTGTGGAAAGGATTCAAAGTCATCGTACCCTTGCCCATGTGTAGGAGACCCTGGGCAATGCGAACCATGAACAAAGAGTTCTGATCGCGGTGGTAATAACTAGCAAGTTGTCGCAAGAGCTGCGCTAGACGAGCGTTGTTGGTACCGGCACCGCACAGACCCATGGCAAAGATTGCGTTGATAGCTACATCGTTATCATTGTCGTGACTGTACCGGGACAGAGTGTCGTAGATCTTCATCTGGGGGTTGCTAGGGCTGATGAGACCCATAGCCAGAGGTACAGCACGTCGGATGTTACTAGAGCCATAGTGCATGAGGTGGCCAAACTGGCGCAGAATCATGTCCTGACCTACATCTTCACCCATGGCAATGAGAGAAAGACCCAGTACGGCATAAGATTGAACAAGCTCATCACCCTTGTTCTCTTCCTTCTCCTCAATAATATCATTACAGATGTGAAGAAGTTCCTGCAGCTTCAACACGGTTCCAGTACCAGCCCAAGCACAAACCGAGGCAAGAACTGAAGTTGGCTTGGCCATTGGGTGATCAACGGCCTTGAGAATGTCGAGGATAACGTCGACTTCCTCCTGGCGACCGAAGTAGAGAAGGGCCAGACCAAGAGCCATGAAGCGTGTCCACTTATCCTTGAGTTGCTGCTGGCGGTCTTCATCCATAAGTGTGGTCGCAATGGCTTCGCTGACCTGGTGGTTTGAAGATCCAACAAAGATTAAGCCCAATGAAACTGCGGCCATGGCAGAAAGCTGCATATCAAGCGAAGAGTCGCCTACAATAGGCAAAAGAATTTCAAGGAGCTCCTCCTTGTTGGAACCAGCATATGCCAGACCGAGACCCATGATACAAGCCACCCGAATTGGTACACTCTTGGCCTGGAAAACATCGGGATCACTCAGGAGAGCAAGTGCAGGATCGGCATCGAGCCGAGCACCAGAGTTCAAGATACCGACGGCAAGCAAAGCACCGGCCTTCACCTGGTCCTCATTCGCGTACATAAACTTGTCGATCTTGTCCAATCCATCCTCGACGTCACGGTGCAGAAGCATGCCCAGAGAAGCAGTAGTCGAGAGCATACCGTCATCTTTAGTCTTCCAGACCCAGGGTCCCTTCTCCCCCTCGACAAGCATCATCTTATCGTTCCCGAATCCGGCATTGGCGAAGGAATTGACGAATGCACTAGCCAAATTGTGTCGTGCCGAATCCAGGTTGGTGAGACCGGCTCCTCGGCTGCTCTCCAAGTGTGTCTTGTAGATATCCTCAGGCATCTTGGGATCCAAAATGTTGAGTTCCTTACCCAGAGACTTGAAGTGCTTCGGAATGGAGATATTATTCAGACACTCAGCAAGAGCCTCGTCCTCTTCGTCCTCTCCTTCCAGATCCAGCCAGATTTGTTGACGGGCCACCAGGAAGGCCATTTGCTTCTTAAGTGACTTGTCGGAGGTGGCGTTGATATCGCTCTTGATGAGTTCGATATCGTTAAGTCGGATGGCAAGTACGATTGCCTGGGAAAGCTTGTTGTAGCGAACGTAGATATCGTGTGCCGTCCGGAGGAATTCCTGGTCCTCGGGATAAGTGAGTAGGTTGACCATGCTGACCATGTATAGGCAGACACGGGCGTATGTGTTCTCATCAACGAACTTCGCGATTTCCCCGATGATTTCCATCTCGCTCAGAAGGTCAACGGCGTCCGCCTCGGCATTGTGCCTGAGGAAGTAGGGAACCAACGACAGAGCAAGATCTACCAAATCTTGGGTCTCTTTCTCCGCATTCAACCGGTTCTGATATTCCTGACCAATCTCAAGCGCCAGATGCCTGATGTATTCGTGACCCCAAGAACCAAGATCCTCCGACTTTGCCAACAGACGGTATTTCAACGTCTCCAGCTTTTCCTCGTCTCCGTAGGTCATGCCGAGTACTGAGAGCATATCCGCCAACGAATCCTAGAGAGTCATCGTTAGAATCTGTGCAGGAGCTTATCATAGGCAAATATGAATTCGTGATTGGACCAACCTTGACGGCACCTGCATCCCACTTCTCGTACGCCTCTGTCAATTCATCGTAATGCGGTCGAAGGAATTTGAGAGGTTTTGGAACTGCGGTCATAGAGGAAGTAGAGGTTTTGATGAAGTTCTTGATGGCTTCCACGGCTGGCTCATAGAGGGAGGTATCCGATTCCTATCGAAGACAAATGTTAGCATCAACATCAACGTCATCAGCGACCGACACATCGAAAGGGAGATTGTCACACCTTTAATCGTTCCACGAGCATTTCCAGCTCATCCTTCAATTGTTGGTCCTCCTCACTGAGTTCATCTTCAAGAACATCAGCTTTTGACTGTCGGGTATCCTGGGATTTCTCGGAGGCCACACGCTCTGCTTCGAAGAACGGTGGCCCGATGGAGTCGGAACTTACCTTCCTGGGGTTCATCATCCTTCTTCTTTCCATCAGTCGCAGTCTTGTCGTCATTTTGAGGCTTCTTGCCGTTCAGCTCGCTAATGTCCTCAACCTTGCCCTTGCCCTTGTCGGCGGCGGTTGACCGTTCGCCCTCGTTCGCCATTTCTGACGGTAATCTGGCGACCAGGTCGGGGTGGAACCTTTAAAAACGAGATAAAAGTTCGGATATAAAGAGATCAGGTATGTATTCGCACGAATATGAGAGGAAGTAACGGGAGTTCTTCAGATGGCGAGTGATGCAGTTGTTAGCTGGCTCCGTCGCCAGAGAGCTTGGGCTGTTGCAGCTCTCGGATTACATAACAATGCCAAGCCCTCGTCATTGCTCGATCTAGCACATTCCAGCCTCACTCGATGGGAATGTCGATGGATATTGAATGGTTTAAATAGTTATATACATGACCAGCAATTCAGTTCAACTATTTCAAGTGATACTGTGTGATCGTCCTTCTCTGACTGAGTGGAATTTTTCCAACATTTTTTATCATCATGCACCTGTCGTCTTCGTATAGTGTTAGTTAACTAATACTATGCAGGCCATGGGCATGCAGGCTGAGTAGAGCTCTAGTATATTTCAAGTTTCGTCCCTGCATGACTCTGATGTAACACGAGTGATATTGGACTACTAGCCTCCTCAATGCTTATCGGGAACAACAATTGCCAATGAAAAAGGAAATATTCAAGATGGTCCATTAGGTTAGATTCCAAACGTGATTTCGGCAGAATAAAGCAGTATGATCATATCCAAATTCATTTGAACATATTTAAGAAGACTCGAAGGAGCTCTTTGTCCGTGCAGCGAGCCCCTCTGTGCTCACAGTTCTTCCCTCGAATGAAAGTATGGGTAGATCACCGATATCAGCAAGACCCAACTCAAAGGTGTCAAGCAGCGGTGTGAGGCTGTGATCCCGGCTCACTGGCCTTTCATAGAATGTCTCAAATTCAGAAGAGCCCGATGATCTCAGGCCCCAATCATCGCCATCGGAATCCTGATGGGACTTCTCATTGACAAACTCCTCTGGGAGATGATGCATTTCTGTATGCACAGTTGCCACTGATAAGGCAGCATGCCTTGAAAATGAGGGATATATCATGAAATAGTCCCTCTCTTGCATCATTTCTAGCAAGTATTCCATAAAAGCCGGATATTTCTTCGAGATCTGCTTTTCTTTGGAAGCAGAGTTTGCCCTTCCTTCAAAGTCAAGGTGGCTTGAGAGGAAAGAATGAAATTCAACCCATTTGTCACCAAAATACAAAGCCGCATTGCTGTTTGGCGATTGCCAAAGCAGCGAAGGGATGTGTTCCTTCTTCCAAGTATTCTGATCTTTACCGTCATGTAAAGGTGATGTCGACGGTGGTGTGAATGGGGAATTTTCAACCGAGGGCTTGGAAGTCGGCAATTCAAGAGAGATACCTAAAAGACCTAAAGATGACGAAACGGGCCCAGGTAACTGTTTATAGCGCAAGACGTTGTACTTTAAGTAGTGAAAAAAGGATGGGGCAAGCTCGGCTTGAGGGGAGAGTAGGAGGAGATGCGTGGTGCTTGGATTCAACGGGTAAAAGCTTTCCACAGTTCGGAGAGAGGAATCGGCAGCGTCCATGTAACGAGGTTCTAGGCGTCGGCGAAGGGTAATATGGCTTTGTAGTTGATTGAGTTTGAGACTTTGCAGGCTCTCCAGCAGTTGTGACTCCACCAAGGCCGGAAGTTCTATCGTTAGTCTGGGAATTGCACCCAGATAATCAGCTGCGTCTAAAGAGTGGATAAGCCTAAGCAAGGCCCCTGATGATTGCGTGGCGTGAATGACCATATCTATTTGGATGTCATTCCAAGCTATCATCATTGATAATATTAGCACACTTGGATAGCCTGGCATTTGGACAAAAAATGTAACAAGATTTACCTTTCAAGGCATTACTTCGAAGCAAGGCGATCCACATCAGATTTTCAGAGACAGTCGGAAGCATGATGTGAGAAACACCGCTTTCATATTTATGAGCGCTGAGCCCGTTCCAGAAGAATGAGTCTTCCAGATGTTGATTTTGAGTGATGATAACCTCTGGGGCAATGGATTCCTGAATGAACCTCAGTCCACCTACTACAGCCCGCTCCATTCGAGCATGAGTAGATTGGGTTGCATGATCTGGTCTGCCATCTATAAATAATGAAGGGGATCAGTATCGATTAATAGCAGTATCCAATCGAGTTCAACTAACCGTGCCATGTCATAGGACACTCCAAATCTCTAATTCCATTCACTTGCTTGATACCCTCAATGGATACCTCATCCTTTCCCAACAGGACTAAGTGGACTTGATTCAATCTTTGGCTCGCCATTCGACAGGCTAAAGGTATCAAGGATGATATGCAATGGAGGTCTGATCCTGCAAAGACAACAGCATTGCTGGCTTGGTCTTTGGGATGCTTCTGGCTGGGAAGGGACTGGGCCAAGTCCTGGAATCTGATCTTGCCGTCATACGACTGCTGATTGCCATAAACTCGGGGGTCAGGCTGCTCTGGACTCTTTTTCAATGCATCGTGGGCTTGACTAGGCACCGTTAGCTGTGGTGGTGCTCTAGCTGTTCCAACATTCGGAGGCCGTAGATTCGCTATCGTTGGATTGTATCTTTCAACTGCGGGGTTCAAATCGGTCGGCATATATTTGAAAAATTGATAAACAAGGACGAGAAACACAATTAGAAAAAATATTCGTCTAGGCCGGTGAATAGCAGAGTGTTGAAATGGCTTAAAGCGACCTGCTGCTATGTATCGATGGTCGTCATCTTTTTTGCCCAATTCCTCATCGACATGCAGTGGCAATTTCGTGGGTGCCATATTCGGTGAGCATAAACACCATCTAGTCTTGATAGATCAGTCAACACATGACAAGTAATGGTATATGATAAATGTGCAGAAAAGAGTGAAATTGAAGGGATGATGCAAGTGATGATCTGCAGCCCGTCGGAATCCAATCGATAGGAGCTCGTCTTATCGTGGGAACCTCCGCGTTTCTTCTCCACTTCAACGTCGCCAACGCGCGCCAGGCCATTTGGACCAAAATGGACGGCGAGATGGAAGTCGATTCTCCTGACCAACGGGGTACTAAGCGCCCTGTGGATGAGATAGAGTTGACTGGGCCAGTTCAGCCGAAACGCATCAAGGTGGGAAAGATGTGCATTGCTTGGTGGCTCAGGCCATTCATCATTAGCTGTATTAATACGCTAACCTGCAATTATATAGGCTCTGGATCCCGATGTCGTCAACAAAATCGCTGCCGGTGAAATTATCGTCGCCCCGATGCACGCACTCAAGGAATTGATCGAGAACGCCGTCGATGCTGGTTCCACCTCGATTGAGGTGTTAGTTAAGGATGGGGGTTTGAAGCTACTTCAAATCACAGATAATGGACACGGAATTGATGTGAGATTGGATCGGAATAGATCTTTTGTGGACTCGATTAGAAGAGTGTCTAACATTTTCTATAGCGCGAGGACCTGCCTATACTTTGTGAGAGATTCACCACTTCCAAGCTTAAAGAGTTCGAGGATCTCTCCTCCATTGATACTTATGGCTTTCGCGGCGAGGCACTCGCTAGTATAAGTCACATCGCACATCTCACAGTCACAACAAAGACAGCCGGGTCAAGCTGTGCCTGGCGCGCACATTATGGTGATGGGAAGTTGGTTCCTGCGAAGCCAGGACAGAATGCTGCTCCGAAAGCCACTGCCGGGCGGGGTGGAACACAAATTACCGTGAGTCCTTTCAACTAAATGCTATATTCATGTAATATTCTAATTTGATATTGCGCAACAGGTGGAGGACCTTTTCTATAATGTTCCTACCCGGCGTCGTGCGTTCCGCTCTTCGAGCGAAGAGTACGCCAAAATACTTGATGTAGTCGGTCGCTATGCGGTACACTGTTCTGGCGTCGCCTTCTCATGTCGCAAACATGGGGATTCAGGAGTAGGCATCTCGACTCCATCTAGTGCTACAACAGTAGATCGGATCCGCCAAATACATGGAAGTGCTGTTGCAAATGAGTTGGTGGAATTCGATGTTGCTGAGAAGAAGCTTGGCTTTCAAGCCTCCGGGCTTGCAACCAACGCTAACTACCATGTCAAAAAGACTGTGATCCTCCTTTTTATCAATCACCGTGCGGTGGAGTCAACGGCCGTTAAACGTGCTATCGAACAGACCTACGCGGCCTTCTTGCCCAAGGGCGGGCATCCATTTATTTACCTCGACCTGGAAATCGAACCTCACCGTGTTGATGTCAATGTGCATCCTACGAAACGGGAAGTAAATTTCCTGAACGAAGACGAAATTATCGAAATGGTGTGCAGTGAGATCAAATCCAAGCTCGCTCAGGTTGACTCCAGTCGAACATTCCTCACACAAAGCCTTCTACCGGGAGTTCAAACCGTTGAAACAATTAAACCTGGCCAAGAAAGTGCTATTTCTGTCTCTGGCGAAGGAACAGCCAGTAGCAAAACGGCAAACACCCCCAAAACTCCAGCGACTTCTAAACGACCATATGAGAACAACCTCGTCCGTACGGACTCAAAGGTCCGCAAAATCACATCCATGCTCACCCCAACACCTATATCATTGTCCCAAGCCGATTCATCTGCAGGTCCTGGAGCTTCAATCGTGGACGACGGTCTTCAATACGAAACAACAGATCGTCAGCCTCTCCGCATCGCCCTTACCTCCATTAAGAGTCTTCGCAGTTCTGTGCGTGCTGCTATGCATAATACCTTGACCGAAATGTTCGCATCACATACATATGTCGGCCTCGTAGACGAACAACGACGCCTTGCTGCAATTCAGTCCGGAGTAAAGCTGTACCTGGTTGACTATGGTCTAGCCTGCAATGAATTCTTTTACCAGATTGGGTTGACAGACTTCGGTAACTTCGGCGTCATCAAATTAGATCCTCCCCCAAAGCTTGTGGATCTTCTCAGCATCGCAGCAGAAGCCGAGCAACAAGCCCATAATGGCACGGCAGATGACGCCGAGGCCGTGTTCTCCAACGCTGCAGAGGCCGTGTCACGCACACTTATCGAGCGTCGAGAAATGCTTGATGAATATTTTTCCATGCAGATCAGTGCAGAGGGTGAGCTACAAACACTCCCACTCTTACTCAAGGGATATGTTCCGTCTCTTGCAAAACTTCCACGATTCCTACTCCGTCTCGGACCATATGTAGACTGGTCTGGAGAAGAGGAGTGCTTCCGTACTTTCCTACGAGAACTTGCGGCCTTTTACACACCAGAGCAACTTCCAATTCCCCCAAATAAGAAGATATCAAATAGTGCTTCTGAGCGACCTGAGCTCGATATAGCAGGTGACACAGAGACTGATGGCAACACCGCAAACGAGGACCCTTTGATCCAAACCCGGCGTCAGCAAATGGCACGAATGCTGGAACATGCTGTGTTCCCTGCGATGCGGTCTCGGCTCGTGGCCACGTCACGAATGCTGCGGGGTGTAGTCGAGGTCGCGGATCTGAAAGGACTTTATAGGGTGTTCGAGCGATGTTAAAGTTCTAGGAAAGATAAGTTACATCAGATAATATTTTCGGGCCCTGCCACGCCTCCGTTATGTACAGCGGGCTTGGGGGTTCGTGTTAACCTTCAAGAGTGTTGTTATAAGGACCACCATTTTTACGACTTGGGCCGTCGTTCTGCCGAATCTACGTAGTAATTGAGTATGTACTACCTAGGTAGGATATATCATACACATTTACAATTGCCTGCGCTCTCCAATGTGCCACTGATGCTGATTTTCTGTCATCGACTCTTTAGAATTCCAGTCACATATGGAAATTCTTAGATAAAGGGTATAGAGTCAGATATCTACTAGGTAACAGACGATGATATGGTTGATACTACCTACCTTGGTAAATACCTATGTAATAGGAGTACAACTATTGGACTCTCCTACTACAGTATACAGTGCAGACTCAGATCAGTTTAGAGATTTATGCATTTGGTCTTGGTCTTCTATCGAAATAGTGGATTATGGCAAGGAGAGATTTCAAGAGGAGCGTTATCAGAAATTGATGAAACCACAGAAGAAAGAATGCTGTCTCAGCTCTGTCCTCTTGCTAGTCTCTAAAAATTCATGCTGAGTTTTAGGTCCCAGATGTACTTTGCATACGTTGAAGAAGAGGAACTTGAACTCCCACACCGGACGATAAGATTGAAGATGAAGTTATGATAAAAAGGGAGTGATTCTGCTTTGACCACGCCATTGCCATTTGAACGGCCAATAACACATGTACCCATAATCAGATACAGGAAAATAATATGTAGAAGTTGTAGTAGTAGAAGACAGAAGAAGTCAGATGTATGCAGTCACAGAGGCGATATACCACCGAAAAATGTCCCAAACACCGGTTGGACAAAAATCATCACCCAGTATTCTTGGTCACAGGATAGAAACACATGAGGCAAAATAAAGGTAGCAGAAAAGCCAAGAATGACCCGCGGATCCGACTCTTTGCCGAGAGAAAAAAAAATTGGGAATGATATGGAAGAGGGTAAAAATGTGAGTCCCAAATACATAAGGGAAACGAGAAGGGTAGAGAGGGGAAAAAAATCATATGAGGACATCAGAGTATTCGCAATCACCATCATCGTGACAAGTGATAATCCCATTCCACCAAATCCCCGCAACGCCATGCGCCAAGACAAATTCGAAATTTGAAGGTCATCTCGTGTGTTCATGAAAATCGTAGGTCAACTCGTTCAACATAAATTCTTGCAACAGCCATCGAATGGTTTTCGAGCAGATACAAGGGTGTAGAAGGGTAATTAGGGATGTGACGACCGTGTAAGTCGGTTTAAACAGGGCGTGAAATGAAAGTAGAAAAAAAATTCGAGTCGAATGTAAGTTGCACTCATCCTCTGCAATATGGCTTGTTTAGTAGTGCAATTTCGCGGGCAACGCTGGACCACTCTAATTCACGCTTCATAGGGACATTTCGCTTTTTCATTTGGAGCTCTTCCCATTGTAAGAGCTCATACCTGGGAGAAGTGTCAGTGGTGATTTCTTTTTCTCTCGAAAAAGAAGGGGCTAAGGAAGAATCTTACACAAAGCGTAGATGAGGCTGGATGATTACATTTAGTCGTCGAGCTCGGACAAAGCAGCTAGAGAGAGATATGGATTAGAGACAAGTCCATGAGAGAATGAGAGATACAACATACTATGCTCGAGGGAAAGATAGACCTTTCGTCGCCATGACCTCGGCGATGCAAATGCTGGCGGACCTTGAAACGCCAACTCGGCAGTGAACCAGGGTTGCAGAACCGTCGTGCTTTCCCTGTTCTTGTATGGGGAAGTAATAGTTAGTATCCCATGGTACTTGAAAATACTAAACAAACTCTTTCTCAAGAGCACTCACCGATAAATTCCAAGCAACGATCGATCTCCGGCCAGAGCGGGTCGATGCCATTATCTTGAACGTTGTGGATGTACATCAGGTTCTCCGTGCCCCATGCAGCGCGTTCTTCATCGCTCCATGAGACAGGTTCACCAATACTCAAGACGCGCTTGATGCCAAGCTCGGTCAACAGCTCGGGGTTGTTCGCGTGATGGAGGTTTCCAAGGTACAGATATGGTAAAATACGACTTGGAAGAGAGCCGTCTATCTTATGAAACCACTGTGGATCCCACATACTCGATGTATCGACAGAATGAGAAACAGGGCTTTCCTCTAGCAGGCGAGACTGGATATGGCTAAGGAAAGCGACGTCTGTGGGGTACGTGAAGAAGTTACGCTTCTTTTCACAGTGCAATCGAAGCCACGCCTCGTGGGCCGGAACCCCCTCAGCAAACATGAAGTATGCGACGGCAAGAAGCGAACTCTCTGTGTATCCGTCTGCACAGTGAATGAAGACTTTACGTGGTTTTCGCTCTGCATTAGCAATGGTAGCATCGCCATCATGATCGAGAACTTCCGCAGGTTCATCGGGATTGGCCAGGTAATAGACCCATCGAATGGTGTTGACAAGGTCTTCAACTTCTCGAGTGTTACCAGATGGGAGGACGACAGACCCGGACGATGGGAACTCCATCCGCTGAGGACCCTCTTCGAGCTGCTTATCAATCATGCCGAGAAAGCGAGGACCTGGAATACTGGCGAGATCACTTGCTTCGATCCAAAGGTCATAGTCATCCTCTTTGCACGGCTCGCATAAACCCGGTCTGAGTAAATAGTCCGGTGTTGGCCCCAGCCAGACATTTGCTGATATCTCCGAAGCGCGAGACATGCTACACATCTCCAACCGCTCCCATTGGACTTGAAAGACGGAATTAGCATCTTAGTGAGATCAAGCTGGCGAATGGCAAAACTTACAAAAGTCCATTACCTGACCAGTCGACTGGCCTTTGGCATCAATAGCTACTATGTTGGGACACTTCTTTTCGAAATCGGAAAAAGAACCTGCATGAATTAGCCACGGGAGCCTCCGCCATCTGCAATATAAGAAACCTTACTTGTAACAACAAAGGTGTTGTAAGTTGGTCGTTCTTGGAGAGAGTCATGTTTCATTCGCCAGGCTTGCTGCGCTAAAGAAAAGTCCTCTGCCAGTGCAAGGAGTTCGGACTTGCTGGTACCGTCTTCTGCGTATACCACGATATCCGACATCGCGGCCAGCTTAGCAGTCTGTATTTGAAAGTTTCGCACTGAGAAGCCCTCTGGTGGGTCTGCCATGAGGAATCGCGATGAAGGCGATATCACCTCACTTGGGCAAACAGCACCCTTGATGCGCGCTCTGCTCAAATCACCGCCAAGCTTGACCACGGTAATGCCTCTATAGCATCTTGGCGTGCGGCGCGAAGCCCGTTTGCGAGTTGAGAAAAACCCCAGTTGCACGTGGTTGTCAGGGTGAAGTCCATGTAACCAGGGAAACATTTGGGCAGGGTCGGGCATTGGTTGCGACGCTGCATGGCTAAGCGCAGCAGCCAAGGTCTCAGCTTCAATGGCAAACACTGCTGGAGATGGACCTCGCGAGATGCGCACAAATGCATCCGGCGGATATAACAGAGATGAAGGTTGTTCAGGGTGGGTTTTTGGAACAGGAGACTCTAGGGACGAGTTCTCAGCGGAAGATGGCCCCGTCGGACATACGGGAATATGTTTATTAGGGACTGGACTGGGCCGTCGGTTCACATTGAGTGCCGAGGGTAGAGGCGAAGGAGGAGGAGTCGAATGATGCAGCGTATGCTGCTGGACGAGGACAGTCGCCATAATCACAAATATGGTCGCCGATGGCGCAAGTGTTCAATGATCGTATGTAGGGGTCAAAAGAGTTCGATTCACGTTATTCGGCAGCCAGGGACAACAAAGGATCACATCCTTCGCTAAGGTAGGATTTGGTTGGAAGAAGTCGAGATTTGTATGTGAGGGATTCTTCTTGTTTGCCAATTGCCACAGCTATTCTCGGTTGGTCAGCGCTTTTGTATATCTATGAAACTCCTGTGTTTTGAGGGATGAAGCAAGTCTGGAATGTCCAAGGGGGGGGGAGGAATACAGTTATCAAAAGGTCCACCGTCATACGATCTGAGTGATGATAGACACAGCAAGGGGGGCCAAAGAATGAGTTTGGGCTGATACAGTACGAGAGTGGGGGGTGGAGGGCAAAGGAGAGGGACAAGAAGAAGAAAAGAACCAAGTTGATGGTTCCTGTTGGTATGAAATGATCGAAGAAGAGAGATATATAGAGTAAGGAAGAAAAAGAGGGAGAGAAGGGGGAGGGGAGTGAGGAAAAGAAAAAGAAGAAGAGGGGAGAGTTGCAGGGTTGTGTACTTCTCTTTTCGCTGGAATTGGGCGTGGGACGAGGAGAGATTCTCGTTCTCTCTCGAGTTGTGCCACACTCCAATTCTTCTCCAATTGATTTTCCTTTTGTTTCTTTTTTTCTTTTTATGCAAGTGGTTACTTCTCTCTGGCTGGGTGTTGTCTCGTTATCACCTTTATCGCTTCAAGTGACAGATGCTATAATCTATCTGAATCTCGTCATCAACATCATCATCATCATCATCATCACTTATAATCATCATCCTGTCCGGGTCTGGTCCCCTCCGTTCGCAGTCCCGAGTTCTCCACTTTGACCCACGGCGGATCCTATCAACACACGATTATCGCATCTGAATCAATCGCCAGCACGCTACTTCTGGCGGGTCTGATCCAATCCTCGTCTTGCTTTACTTGAACCCCGCGAAGACTAAGGCCAGCCTTCCCACGGACGACCCCATCTCGGCGCACCAATCATTCTCGGGGGGCTCATTGCCATGACGCTGTGATTTTCTAACGGATTGATATGCCCCTCGTTCTCGGCCCAGAGTCCTGTCCACCCAGCCTTGTCTGTGCGTCCGGGGGTAACCTCCACTCGCTTCCCCCTACGAATCGCTACTGAGAGACAAAGAAGCCGCCCCCGCACATATCCACCTTTTTTTTGGAATTATTATTCTTGGGATTAAGATGAGATAAAAGTCTTCTAGTCTCCTAGTCGACTTGCGCCCTGCGTATCCGTGGTTTACCGGTTTGAACTCAATTTAGATCGGGCTTGCTCATTCAACGATCCTTCTGGGGCATGGACTGATAAGCCAAGATGCTATCAGGTAAGATTTACTTGGGCAAACATCAACACAGTACATACAGTAGCCAGGGCTCTTGAATACTCAGTCGACTCAGGTGAAAGTCTGATTATACATAAAACGTACACTCGCATACAGACAGGCAGAAACAGAACGGGGGCCGACCCCGGATCGCCAATGCGATCCACTAAGTGGGGAGGCAATATGCGGGAGAGATATCCAAACGTTCATCATCCCAGCATTAGTTTTGTTACATTGTCATGTACTGGAACTAAATAAGCAGGACAGCTCACTTCACACCACTATCGCTTGGACATCATGCTCATGTGCTGCAGGACGTGGACTTGCAGAAACTCACGGAACAATCAGGAAGTCAATAACTTGGATCGATAGACCGGTGCCCAAAGAAAGTACATTGTGCATGCGTGTGTGTGTGTGTGTGTGTGTGTGATATAGGATGTACCTTATTATAAGGAGCAGTCTGTACAGTACACGAAGATTCAACTCTTTAGTAACTATCGTGCCTTAAGGGTTTTACCCCCCTCCACCCCTCGCATAGCACGTGATGTCTCGACCACCAGGGTACAACAGGGAAAATTCACCCCTGTGGCTTTATACCAACGGTTTTATTGGTCAACAGTTTCTTGCAGGTCCAAGGCTCGGCGTCACAGTTAGATGTGGGTGCCCATGTCAGGCGGGACTCTTCCCAAAAGATCAGGCAAGTCTTTGCAGATCCTGTCTTGGTTTGCAGTAGACAGCATTAGACATGTACATCACGGTCGCTATTTGACTCTATAGATCTGGTTCCCCGAGTCCCCCGCAGTGCGGCCCTTGCAAGGGTGATGAAAGCACCGACGTCTCTCAAAGATGAAAATACCGTGTGTAACCAGATTCTCGCTGGCAGATGGGTTTAACGAGATCGGCATGAATCTTGTGGTTGTGGGCAATGTGCTTGACATCGAATATCGCTGGAAATCAATACCATCAATTTTAAACATAACTACTACTAGTTAGTAGTTATCTCTATACATACGGTATTACGGATAATACCGTGACAGTATGTATTATCATGATGGAAGTATTGGCTGTGGAACTGTCGAACTGACGTTCAACTGAACCTCTTTGGCAGGAGTTCTACTTCATCAGGTGGAACTGGGTATGTACATGCTGAACTGGACCTGACGCAAGACTAAAAGTTGTCTCGCTTTGAAAGTCAATATATTCCAACTCAACTTGAAAAGATGTGACATGACTCGATTTCTTTGTTCCACCTCCCATGAAAAAGGTAACACATACCTCTTGATCTAGACCAGCCACATCTTCGCCATTCAAGAGGTTGAATTCCCCGAAGAACTTCACTCAAATAAACGAAGGGGGTACAACAAGGGAAAATGAATCAGACAGTCATGGTACTCTGCTACGTATTGAGTACACTCAGACCAGGGACTTTATTGATGGCGGTCCGATACTGTACTTCTTACGTGGACAACATTCAGGAACGAGCACAACAACTTGGATTGGTTAATGAGAGAAGACATCATTCGTCCCGATTGGACGAACAAAACGTACACAGACTGGTGGACCTTTAATTTACAAGTTTGTACTTGTGGGTTCAACCTTAGATAGAATGTTGTGTGAGGCGGATAGCTGCCGTCCACACTGGTGCAGTTCCTTATGATCGCCACGGATGCGCGTACATACATGCTAAGACCTCATAGTACCCACAAATTCGTACAAGTTTCAATTCCAGATTACTTCAAAATCAAATGACAATGAATACTCGTCTCGGTTGATGATCTTCTTTATGCATTCATGAAGTTGGTCAACAAGTTAATCCTGTCTTCTCGAACCGTAAACCGGTTTCTTGTTTGTTTCTCCACCCGGCTTGAAATACGCTTATTTGTCGGCGACAACGAGCGACCACTTATTTTCTGTTGATGACTCCCGCGATTGAAGAAGCCATGATCCCTCTGACCAGAAGTTTCCGAAAGCGTAGCAAACTCCTCCGCCGCCGAGTAGGAGGACAGCGTCGTTGTCGATCGTGCACGCGACGTGACCAGTAAGCAATGGTCTTGGTCCACCAAATTCCATTCCGAGTCCAATGGATGAGATGAGTATACTTGGATCGCATTGTCCCTTTGATGTGAGTGACATCAATTGTCCGATATCCAGCAGCAACATTTCCTTATCGGCTGGGATCACTTGGCGAGGGATTATACCTCCAGCAATAATGAGACCGAACGAAGTTTTGTTGACTGTAGCTCCGAATCGACTCAAAAAAGGGAAAATATGACCGACTATATCCCTCATGCTTTGGGTCAGATCTGTCAATTTGATTTGCAAAGAGCCATCTTCGCCAAGAGATAGATGCCAGGTCCAAAAATCCTCCAGAATAGTCCCGTTTGCTCCGATACCACCAAACAAGACACCTGAACACTCATCCATGCTAGCAAAGCCTGCTCCAAAACGAGCTTCAGGAGAGGCACCGACTGCCTTAACATTTCGCCACCCTCGCTCGTCTTTGTCACTCCATAGAAGCCATGAGTCTAAGAAGATGTTGTTATTAGTTTTTCCACCATAGACAAGGACCGAACTTGTTTCATCCCCGCATGAAACGTCGGTGGCGTTGTGTCGAAATCGTGGCTCAGGCAGGGATTGTACCTGGCTCCACGTATTATCACGACGTTTCCAGCAATCATCCATGGGCGCAGTGGGGGATCTCCGACCACCTACAAGAAGGCAGTCTGATTGACCCAGCGGGGTAATAGTATGACAAACCCGTGTAGGGATTTGAGGCAATGGTAATTGTGATTGCGATTCGGTGATGTTTTCATCCTGGGTATACAAGTCTGTAGTATCCAAGCGTGATTGCTCGCCTTGACCACCATGATATCCAACGGAGTCCTTTCCGTCCGGGATCAATGCGCCATATCGCCTGCGGCCGTACTTTTGAGCAGGGAAATGAGGCTTTAGCACAAATCGGGAAGAAATATCGCTCGAGGATTGTACATTTGAAGTTACAGGGTGCTGTGTCTTCTCCACATCAGGGATATTCGAGGCTATCAAGACGAAGTAGTGGGACGCGAAAACTGCAAATTCTTCCCACTCATCAAAGGCTTCGAATGAATCCAGTCCGGTTCTAATTGAATCGGGCAAGAATTCGCTATCAGACCACAGGTCCCACAACGTTCTTGCTCGGGCCTGGGACCAGCCGGCATTTCGAAATCGTTGTTCTTGTTGCGCGAGCGTGGGAAACTCGTGGATTGAGAATAGGGGAGCTCGGACTTTGTTAAAATGGGTCATCATGGTCTTTGCAAATGGATGATCGGGAGTATCTGGGAAAAATTGCTCCAAGATACAGAATTGAACATCTGAAATGTCCGCACATAGCGAAGTTAGACATGGTTCTTCTTTTTTATTTACCAGGCAATTGACATTCCTCACTCACCCCTCGTTAGTTTTGAAGCCCATGTTACAATATCATGGGCAGATTTGACGTTCATGTAGGTTAAAGAAACCTCGGCCAGGCAAAGCACTGAGCAGTCGGTAGAGGGTAGGACACTTGTGCGCAAGACTTCGTCCAGCTTTTTCAGGTTGTACATATCGCAGCCAACCGCAATGTACCGAGAACTGCGAATCTGTATGGGATCTTCATTCACGCCATATTGAGTATTTTCCAGGACACTGGTGATTTGTTCGCTGTGTTGAATGGTCTTCTTTTTATGATCCATGAGTTTCTCGTAGTCGATATCAACGAAGATGGTATGCCCCGTACGGCCGGACTTCTTTTCATCGTTAAGCAACATAAAAGGCAAAGGGTCACTACCAAGGCTGTCAATATTTTAATTCTTCCAGAGAAATGGCTTGTCTAGAACTCACTATCCACATCCTAAATTCAATACGAATTTGGGTTTATCTACCGGCGCTTTCGCCATGAATTGGCGGACAGTCTCCGCCATTGCATACATTCGAAACCAATACCCGCGGTTGATAATCGGGGATCGACGTTGAGGCTTCTTGACAAAGCAGCTGAAGAAATGTGGCTCGGGGTAGTAGATTCGTTCAACGCTCCGTTTAGATGCAATGCTGCTATTATTCGTCTAGAATCGTCAGTATGCATATGACAGATCTGCTCGTCAGAGTAGTACATACACCCATAACCTCATCTGCAGCTTTCTCAGCCTGAGAGGACACCTTGGAGGCAGCCATTGCCGACTTTTTAGCCGAAACGACCATTTTCGTGGATGTAATTGGAATGAAGCAAAAACTCGAGCCAATACAATTTTCGAAATTGAAGCTCGAGACTGCGCCGCGATCTATCGATAAGAAATTAGGCGGTGGGCAATCAAAGTGTGGCCCGAGCGTGCTCGGCGACCCTCGCTTGTGACGACGATGCTCCTCTCAGCTTCTCCGCAAATCCTCTCCTACTTACTCCTCTGCGTGTCGACCTGAAACAGAATATTGGAATATAAGGGCGATGAGAGGGTTCTACCGGTAAAGGGCGACTCTTCGATAGCTCAGCCTCATCTCCTATCCTCCCAAGCGGGGTATCATCCGCAGCTCTTGTACCCACCTGTTGGTGAACCCAGTCGACTTTCGCGCGCCACCAAAATGGCGATGAACTTCGTTACCTTCAATCAGGACTACAGCTATCTGGCTGTTGGTCAGTCTCCCCTCGACCTTACATCCTCGGAGAACCTATCTAGAATGTTGAGAGCTGGATTACTGACGTCAGCCAGCCACGTCCAAGGGATTCCGCATCTTCACGACCGAGCCTTTTGCGAAAAGCTATGAAACGAAAGAGGGAAACATTGCCGTGATTGAGATGCTCTTCTCAACTTCACTGGTTGCCCTAATCCTTTCCCCTCGCCGCTTACAGATCACAAATACCAAGGTTCGTTCGAGCTTCACCGCAAGGCAACCACGTCTACTATACCAAAGTATAAGAGACCACGCCTAACAATATTATCGCAGCGTCAATGCACAATATGTGAATTAACATTTCCCACAACGGTCCTCGCTGTGAAACTGAATCGCAAGCGCCTCGTTATCGTGCTAGAAGATCAAATCTATCTTTACGACATCCAGACCATGAAGCTTTTGTCCACAATCGATACGTCGCCGAACCCGCATGGTAGAGCCTCCACCTGATTTTATCTGTGACTTCTTTACTAATGGCTTCCTCTCATCTAGCTATTTGCGCTCTGGCCCCTTCCTCCGATAATTGCTATCTGGCATATCCCCTTCCCCAGAAGGCACCCGCAGCCTCGAAACCGCCAGCACATGCTCCTCCCGGGACGACTCATATTTCACCTACAACAGGCGATGTACTCATTTTCGACGCCTCAAAATTAGAAGCTATCAATGTCATCGAGGCTCATCGTTCACCACTAGCATGTATCACACTTAATAGCGAAGGGACTCTGCTTGCGACTGCCTCGGATAAGGGGACTATCATTCGCGTCTTCTCGGTTCCAGATGGCCATAAACTATACCAATTCCGACGAGGCTCTATGCCCTCCCGCATCTACAGCATGTCCTTTAATACAACATCCACTTTGCTCTGCGTCTCATCGTCGACCGAAACGATACATCTCTTCAAACTCAGTCACCAGGGACCAAACTCGGATAGCTCGCCCCCGTCACATTCACCAGTTGGTCGCGATTCAACATATGGAGCTAGCCCATTTGGAAGCTCACATGATGAGGATGAGATGAGCGGCGAAGCAAGCTCCGATATTTCTCAAAGAAAACATGATGGGACTTTGATGGGTATGCTTCGTCGAACGTCGCAGAATGTAGGCGGAGCAGTGGCTGCAAAAATGGGCGGCTATCTCCCCAAGGGAGTCAGTGAGATGTGGGAACCGGCGCGTGATTTTGCATGGATCAAAATACCACGAGCGCCTCCCGGTGTGGGCGCTAGCAACACTACTGGTCCTTTGAGGAGTGTTGTGGCTATGAGCAATAATACTCCTCAGGTGATGGTGGTCACCAGCGACGGAAACTTCTACGTTTTCAACATAGACTTGTCAAAGGGTGGAGAGGGAACTCTCACCAAGCAATACTCGTAAGCATTGAAGTCTGCAACTGGTTGGACTGTGTACTAATGAGAATCTAGGGTGGTTGACTCGAATGACAGGCTAGGATATCCTCCCGTGGACTACTAGAATAGTGTCCCATTTGAAACAAGTCACCTGATAATCTTCATCTCGTCAGTGACACTTACAGAAGACGGACAGGCTATTTCTGGTGGTGGGTCAACTTCAACGAATTTCTTCTTCTCTGGAGGCGTTCTCATTGAATTGGGCGTTTGAATTATTTTATCTTTTCTCATGAATCTTCATCGATAGCTCACGCGGGCTCTTTTTCGGCCATTATTCCCCTCGTTCCGAGCGTTAGCGTTTCGATTCATATCGACATTGCCATGCTTTGATACTTCTATCAATTATTTTTTGCTCTTGGCGGGTCTTTGTCTGAATTATCGGTTGCATTTGATACATTTGAATATTCAATTGCTTCTGCGATAGGCACATGATCTGTATTTCGGGCGATGCCAAGCAACTCTACTATATAACATCACGATCACGATTACCCACTTCTTAAGACTTACAGAACGCTTTCCTGAACATGCCGGTTCATCTTAACATAGCTGTCTGTTTAATGATAGCAGCTCAAAGCTGTGCTATACCTGAGCAGATGGCCCGATTGGTATGGGTTGTATGTCAAGCATGGTCGTGGGAGCAAGCTAAACACCTTAGGGCTTAACTCCTTCCTGTCAAGGATTTTGAGCTGATGGCTGTTTGTGATATGGAAATTCTGATGTCCATTTTTACGCTATTCTAACAGTAACAAAGCCTTTTGAACGAAATTATTAACCATAGCGGAGTACGCAAAGGCTTTGTTTATCAAAGAACGGAGGTCGCCTACGACTAAGTCAGGGCTTAAAACTTGAACCGATGGGTGTGTAAATGACAACAAAGCAGTTGCTATGTCGACTATCTATGCATATGTACTGTATATGTCCAGCTCTCCTCTCTCCGCTATGTATGTACTCTATAGTTATATCCAGGTGTTCACCTCCAGGGCTTCGTATATACTTTAGTCATGGTTATACAAGAATTTGGTGTCGGGCGGTAATCCAGGGCCGCCTCCGGGCGATAAGCCCGTTACGGCGAACTCCGCGTCTCCGTCCAGAGTGGGTCGATAAAGTAAACCAAGCCGTGCCCGACAGACGCCGCCAGTGGCCCAACCTAAAATTGTATGGTAGATTAGCAGAGCTCTTGATAAGGACCAGGGAAGGCTGTGTTGCTCGGAACATTGGATCCAATACTCACCCAGTGGATCCAATGATAAGTAGGAAATTCCGACGCCACATAGGCTCCGAAGCACCGTGCGGGATTCAAGCCTGCAGATAAGAAGGGTTATTATTTAATGCCGATTGCCCCCTGCCTATCTATTGGCACTGCTTTTTCTTCTCTTCTTCATATAGCTCTGGTTGTCTCCCACTTACTTGCTCCAATATATCCTTCACGGGTGAAAGCAGTTCCCCAACTGGTGATCCCAAGTACCACACCAACAAACCAAGGACCAGTAGCTGGGCCAAAGACGTTGCCTTGTCGAGGATCGAGTGCTACTCCAAAAGCCAGAAATATCAGGATCAGACATGCGATAAACTCAATTACTAGCCCATCGGTGGCAGGTACCATGGAGGTATCAATGTGGCATCCTCCAACGGTAAACTCGCGAGTTCCGTATGCACTATGTAGTGCAAAGCCAGCTAATGCACCGCCGAGTGTTTGGCCAGCCAGATAGAGGATCATTCGAGGGAAAGAAATGATTCGCGCGAAGAAAGTGGCTAGTGTGATAGTTGGACTAATATGACCTCCACTTGACGGGGAGAAGGTATAGATCAACAGCGGAGTCAAAAGGAGATTGGTGATACCGCCGAACAGTGGAGAGAAAAAGGTGACAGTAGCGTAGACGCCGGCCTCAGTCTGCGGTGAAGTCGTCTTAGATAGTGGGTGGGTAGTGACCCATGACGAGATGAAAACGTTCATCAAGCTGGCTATATGGTAGATCGCTGTCAGCCATCTTGCATTGACATAATATCATTATCTTGTGAATGGCATCAATCGGGACGGTGGAAGCAGAAATTTCTTCTACCCACGTAAGACCATATCAAAGCAGTTCTTACCGATACATTCCAACATGGCAAATTTCCATAGATCAACACTGAGAAATCCCCGTAAATCGAAGATCTCAGCCAACGTCATGCACGGTGCAGCATCAGGCACCTTTTCCAAGACGTCGACATTCTTTGGGTCATTCCGGTCGACAATGAAGTCCTGGTTTCCACCCAATCGACCTGCGAATGGGGGGATAGCCGGTTCGAGGGATGTATGATCGCCCTCGAACTCGGTCTGGGGAAGATAAGCAACGACCATAGCGTTTCGATTGAGTTTCACCGCAGCTACTCCAATGGTCGATTAGGCAATCGGTGATGAAACCTTTGCTTGGCCGCTGGGATGAAACGTAACGGGCTGCATGCTGATTGGTCGGTAATCCTGACTCAGCAATGCAAGGTTTTTGTTCGGCGAAATAGTGACCGCCGAGCCAATCATAATCAGCTAAGTGGGGATATATTGGCCGAGTTCTGTCACCCTGAAGATTGAGCTTTATTTTGATATTGGATTATTTTGAATGATACTTCGGATAAGGAGAACTATAACATGGACAATGCAATCTAATCAATTTTTCAAATAATTACGGATGATTACATCATTACAGAGTGCTGCCGCGGTGAATTATGAGTGCTAAAGAATGAGAAGAGTGCATGGCCGACAGTATGTGATAGATTGCATGTACCATCAGGGGGAAGCCTATGCCATGTTCAAATCGACTATATAGTAAGATCAAGAGTGCGACTTTGCTATTGATTGAAACATACTTCTCTAGCTAGGTACAATATTGTACTTGGCAATTTTTAAATCTGGAGTTTCTATGATTAATATTAACTAAAGCTCGACCCGCTCCCTTTGCCCACGTTAATGAACCATCATGTACATATGTATGTACATACAACATGGGATTGACATCCTACATTTACACCGGGTCCAGCTCTATTCGGGCCAAACCTTATTCAAGATCAGCAAGAAGGGAAAGGAAAAAGATACAGACTTCATGGGTTTGAAATGAAGATTTGTATTGTCTGAGTGCATGTGATCACGTGCCAATCACCAGCGATCTTGCTAGATAACGATAGTGGACATGAAAATATGTAGCGACGGCTCATACCACATTTAAAACAACACCCGTGCTTTTATTGGAGTAGACTCCAATGAAAATAACAATTCACACTTGAAGGCTTCAAGCTGGAACAATATGAATTGAATTCCATAGCAAAACATTAAAACATTGGGAGTTTGCTCAGATATTTGATGACACCCCACTCCATGCACATTTCGCACCAGATCAGACGCGTGAACGCATAAATACCGGAAAATGGATGCTACGACTCACGATCAAATCTCTGCCGGGGAACAAAAGCCAACTGGTGGCCAATCGGAACGGAAAGCGAGCCATGCCTATCAAAAAAACCCCCGGGTCTCTGCACATAAATCAAATGCCTTACAGGCCGGGATCAGAGAATTCCTAAGCACTCCGGAATCACAGTCACTTCTTAGTAAACTCGGAATACCATTCGATACTATCGTTGCATCTCTACCAAAGCGATATACCATTTACGAGCCTCTTGTTCTTCTTCCGGCAAATGCATTCAATGCACCCCCAGCATGGGGCACATTCTGTGCCGCACTCTCGCCTGAGCAGGAAAAGTTACTATACGCCTCAATAGCAAAAGCCTTTGGACGACTTGGTGTGTCTCACGTGGCAGTGAACGCACCCATTGCCTTGACAACCCAAGGTCAAGAGAACAGGATGCGAAGTCCTGCCGGCCTAATCCCACTGCACGGCAATTTTGGCGATTGCTCTGCAATTACGGGAGATGAAAGTGCCCAGCCTAACCAGCAAGATCTGGAAAATGCATTTTGGGTACAAACCGTTCAAAACCATGGTATTCAGCAGATCTGGGCCCCGCTGTATACAATGTTCTCCCGGGGAAATATCACGGAAAAGGCTCGGATTTTGGGACAAGGTCCCTCCCAAGGGACATTTCCTGGCTTGGATGAAAAGTCATTACAAGGTCAAAAGATCTCGGACATAAGTGTTGTAGATATGTATGCAGGCATTGGGTATTTTGTCTTCTCGTATCTCAAGCGAGGGGTCAAACGAGTTTGGGGGTGGGAATTGAATGGTTGGTCTGTGGAAGGGCTTCGACGAGGATGCGAAGCTAATAAATGGGGCTGTCGAGTGATCCGTGTTTTGGAGAATGGAGAGTTAGACACGACGATTGAAGATCTCGTGGCTAGCCTCACAGCGAATGACCGGGTCGTCATCTTCCATGGAGATAATAGGTTTGCAGCCCAGATCCTTCTACAAATTCAGAATTATATGGAACAGAGGAAGCAATGGAGTCCTATTCGCCATGTTAATTTGGGCCTTTTGCCTTCCTCAAGACCATCATGGGACAATGCATGCAGGGTTCTTGATCACCAGCAAGGAGGTTGGATCCATGTTCATGAGAATGTCAATGTGCGGGAAATCGATGAAATGAAGAAAAAATTGAAGATCGAACTGCAAGCTTTCCGAAAATCGGTTCACGTCGAAGAGAAAATCCCAAGGGAGCCTGTTGCCGACTGTTGTCATGTGGAATATGTCAAGACTTATGCCCCAGGTGTTATGCATTGTGTCTTCGACTTTCAAGTTACATTCCCCACAGAAAGCTCCAATCATGAAGAGCTAGAAACATGAAAGTTGGGAGGCCGCATTTCGGAGCAATTTTGGAAATTGATATTGCGTGGTACTTGAATTTCAAGCCATTCGATTGGTTGACAGGCACGTCCGGAGATACCTAAGTACCATTACACTAGTGCAGTGTAACCGGTGGGATGAATTTAAGTTTATACTTCAAATTCCTGCTTGAAAACAATCGGCAGTCTCTCACGGGGAAGTGTATTAGCTACAGCTCGGGCTCAATGGCATCGCATGTCTCGTCATAGCCTAAAATGGCACGCCAATTCATATCATTAAAGTTAGCACAAGACATAAATATCAGACATCCCATCCAAATAAAGTCCTGTATGTGAATGTCTATTTACATGAAAGAAAAAATGCTTCAACCTCGCTCAATAACCTCGAGACCAACTAAAAATTGCGACGGAATTTCGAGGGGATGTTAACCTCGACAACCGCCATGCGCTCCAGCTTCTCTAGTCGAGCTTGAGCAAGCTCTTCCTCGTCGTGACGGCGGAAATGCTCGATATCCTCGGGATGCGTCAACTCTTCCTCCGTTGTCTCATCACCATGGTATTTCTCGAAATGGTGGATCTCGTATTCATACTCCATATCTCCATGATGTCCAGGTCCGAAACCGAGGTCGGGTAGTCGGGTGCCAGCAGCAACTGCTTGCAACCAGGCATCACGAGTGATAGATCCCGTATGCCCAGGATCATATAGGTCGAACACAGTACGTACAGCAGCCTGCTTGCGCGACTCATCTACGCCCTTATTGGATTCGTCGTCGAGACCGTAGGTTTTCCGTACTTCATCGGCAGTCCATGCCCCGGATGCATCGTAATCGTGAAGCGTAAAGAATGAAGGTGCGTCAAAGCCTTCAATATGATGTTCCTCTGAGAAACGCGTTAGTCGTTATCCAATTTCCAACCGAGAGTTCTAGTTCAACGTACCCATCATGTGTCTCGTGGCCCAATCGTCCGACTGCGGCTGGTCATTGGAGTGAGAGCCATGGGCACTGGCCAACCCACTACTCAAGGCGAGCACACCAGCAACAAAGCAAACCAATCGCGGAACCATGACGAATAAAATAGTATGAAAAGACAATAGGAAATGGGTAAAGGACCAGATAGTCGCATCTTGTGGAGAGCCACAGGGGTCCGTGGCTTAGCTTGTTTGCACTGTTTGCACCGTGAAATTCCCGCGACGCTTTGGGAAAACTTACGGTGCAACAAGTCCCCCAAGCATCATCCCATTTCAACAGCGGACTCCGTGGGGAGTCCAATTGATACAGCTCCTCAATCCCTTATATCTATTCATTTTCACGGCTTCTGAGTGTGTCAGAAATGCTTTGATAATGCAAAGTTTGTGGTCCCGAGCCGCCCCGTCGCAGACGTCCTGTCGGTGCGTCTCGTGTTTGAGCACGACCACCAGCGGAGTCGCTTCACGATCGGCTGGAGCTGCTAGCAAGAAACGCCTTCGCATAGGCAATTCAGTTACTGCGCTTTACACGAGTATTTTCGCCGCCGCTGCCCTTGCCGATGCCCGAGCCAAAACACAACGACGAAATGACTGGGAGGAAAAGATTGCCGCGGTCAAGGCTGAAGTAGATGACTTAGTGGATGAGGAACAACGGATACTGGAATCTCTTCAAACTCGACGGAAACCACGGAGTGTACACCGATTGCTGCAAAGTAGGGGGTTTGGCACGACTTCGAACTTTACGTCCGCACCGAAGCAGCGAGTCACCTTGGCCCCGCCCACAAGGTCCTATCATACCAAACGCGGTCTTGCAAATGCCACCGCCGCAGATATCCAGGATCAATTGTTGGAGGAAACGGATGTCTTCGACCCCGAAGAAGATGATATGGTTCTGGAACAGAAACCTCTGCCATCATGGGTTTTGAAAGAGCCCCTTCGTATGAAGGCCATTCAGAAGCTTGCGCTGAAGCAATTCGCGATCCGACTTTTACTCAGGCCAGCCGTGGCACACCGATACTCTGGAGTCAAAATGGACTACGCCCCAGACTTTGACGTCCCTAAAATCAATGTTGATAGACTTTTGGATGAGTTGAATAGCATTCGTGGCCGCATGAAGCATTTACGAGAGTACAAAGATGCATCTTACGAGGATCTAACTTTAGGGCTCACGAAAAAGATGTCCACCCAGGGCCAACGCAACAAGGCTTCAAGATTCCGTGATCGGTTAGATGCTGAGCTTGAAGAGGATATTCATCTATACATGTGCCAGAAGATGTCCCTTCAGGAGCTACTGCTGCGTATTTCTGGAAACCTTATGGAATCCGTTGAACCTGATCGCACGGCGGCATTCCGAACCATTCTTATGGCTTTCACTCGCACTCGACAGAACGATCTTTGCGAGATGGCCCTCAAGATGCTGATTCCAAATCAGTTTTATCTTAGCACATCACTGGTTATCACTATATTGGCGTTCTTCCGCAAGTCTAAGAATCTTAAAGACTTCGATCTGTTTCTCCAGATGCTCAGTGGAGATGGGTATGCCATCAATATTGGATTCCTTGGTTATTACCGACACCTGAAAATCAATGGTGTTGATATTGTTGTCCCGCCAATGGACAGTAATAATCCAGTTCTTTATACAGAGCTAATTGCGGCTTCCTTGCGATTCGACCAGCCAGATAGAGCAGATGCTTATCTTCAAGCAGCTCGCAGAGCCGGTTTCTTCGATAACTACCATACGCTGGCTGTCTACCTCCGATTCTACAGCATCAGACAGGACTGGGAGAAGGGTTCATCGGCACTAAAGAGAGCCATCACTTATTTGGTCTCGTCAACGGATCCCAACGCAGACTTCGTTCCCCGTCTTCTTGTTCGAATGGTTCAACTCTGTGACTCATGTAATCGCAAAGACGTGTCACAGGTTCTGATCGAGGCTGCCGTACACAGCGGCTTTGACCCCAACATTCCTCTAGAACAGGATGAGCTTATCCCCATCTTCGACGTAGAGGGTAAACGGTGGCGAGAGGCTGCGAAATCAGCAACAAGGAATGAGCACAACCCTCTATGGCAAAAATGCTATGATTTTGCAAGCATATTTGGTGAATACTTGAGCAGGCTCGAGACATCAGAGAGTGCTACGGAGAGCCAGAAGTTTGATCAATTCTCTGCTCAGTATGCTCATCGTTCCATGGTTGCCTCACTCGCCAATCTACCTGAACAAAAAGAGCCTACACCCTCACGGCCAGACTCGATGCCAACATCTCAGTCAGAGGTTGACTCATTGGGGGAAGTAACACAGTCGCAGCCTTCCCACACGGAAGAGCTTACTTCCATGAAAATCGAACTCGCCCAGCTTCGACAGCTAGTCTTTCAAATGCGCAAACATCACATTGAGACATCATTTAACGATGACGACCCTTTCCATGAAGACCATACCAAACCAAGTCTTCAAAATCTTGATACGGTACGCAAACCCGCCAGCGACATCGAAGACCCGCACATGAGTATCAGATTCGAGCGGAAATCCACGCCTGTCGAGGAGACGGTACCTCCCTTACCAGAGAAAAAGGCACGAATGGTTTCAAGGTCGAGGGATTGACCAATTCAACTTTCTCGTGAAGTTGTTCAATTTCGGACATGTCAGCCGATTAGATGTCGACGTTTTGGGTCGAGATCGACGGCGTGCTAATTCGTGTATACGTTGAATCGGACCGGTCTCTGGTTGCCGATTCATGTTCATAAAATTTTGTATATTATCATAGTTCATTTCTTCTCGGAGAAGACACAATACCAATAGACAGCATGTATCATATCAATGAGTTCTCACCAAAGAAATCTTACTACTCCAACACTACTACCTAACATAATTACTTATCCAATGAAAAGGATAATTACGAAGTTGAACTTGATTCCAGGAGCGGATGAGCATCTCATGAGCTGCAGAGGATAGAAAATCTATCTCAGGACTTTTAGGCATATACCGTAATACTAGTATTTGACAGAAGGGAATCTAAAATAACATTGCGCCATTAATGTCTAACAAAAAGGTAACATTTACCGACGCTTCTCAGCGCGCATCTTTTCCTTGCGAGAGAGTCGATCGGCAGCACGCGTGAGAGCGGAACGGATTTCACCCTTGGGGAACGAGTTGATATCATAGTAAGTGGGCGCGATGTCCTTCTTCAGCGTTAGCAAATAGTCATATAGGCGATAGATAGAGGATACCGAACATACCAATAGCCATTCAGGCTTGATAGCAACCACTGTGCGAATATAGTTCTTTGTCGTAAGAACGAACTCGTTGTACAATACCCATTCCGCGTCGTGAGCCAGAACGGTCGAGGGGTGCAGGAGAACACTTTGGTTATCCTTGATGGTAGTATAAACGCTCTTGCCTTGAGCTTCCTTCTTAGCAACTTGCATGAAGAACCCGGCACATAGAGCGCGACGGATGTTCTCGTAGTACTTCTTGTCGTCGAAGGGGGTAGATACCATCTCGAGTTCCTCGCGTTCCATGATGCGGAGCAATTGCATACGAACATTATCGGCAGATTGCAGGGAACGCAACGAGAGGAAATGATCGTGGCACCATTGCTTAGGGTTTGCTTGAGCATCGGCACCCTTGAAGGCATGGTAAACGTTCAACAAGGTTAATTGGTCACCGTGCTCGTGGGAGAAAAGAGCCTTCATCTCATCCGCACGCTTTCGCTGGGAAGCGGGACGAACAAACACCTGAGGAACGGAAAGAAGGGCAGTGATGGAAAGAATTTCGTTGGAGCAATAGAACTCAGGGGAACTGATCAGCATGACTGCCAGGGCCGGATCCAGAGGGAACTCAGAAGCCAGACGTCCAAGTTGGGTCAGTTCACCCTCGTCATCCAGACATGCCAAGTAGTTCAGTTCCTCCAGGGCTCTCATCAAAGTTTCTGGCGCAGGAGGATCCATCAGATCAAAGTGGACCAGATCGTCAATTCCAAGCTTCTTCAACTCAAGAACTGTGGAGGACAAATTGGAACGAAGAATTTCGGGATATGTCTGCTCAATCAACTCCTTCTTGAAAGCATCTTCCGTATATAGACGGAAGCATTTTCCGGGGCGAGTACGACCAGCACGACCAGCTCTCTGCTGCGCAGAAGCCTTGGAGATGGGGGAGACGAGAAGGGATTCGACACGAATACGGGGATTGTAGATTTTCTGCTTGGAGAAACCAGGGTCCACCACGTACACGATACCGTCGATAGTAAGAGAAGTTTCCGCAATGTTAGTCGAAATAATGACCTTTCTGCCAGGGCGGCCACCAGGACGACGAGCCGGCGGCGCGGGCTCGAAAATGCGTTGTTGCATGTGAGGAGGCAGAGAACCATAAAGAGGATATACCTTCAGAGGACCAGCATCGGCTTCTCTGACCATTTCGTCACCCTCGAGTGCAATCTTGCGCGCAGCATCTTCGATCTCTTCCTCACCAGTTAAGAAAACTAGAATATCTCCTTCGTCTTCAGTGGCGTGGATCTGAAGAACGGTCCGAATAGCAGCTTCGACATAGTCCTGTTCGGGTTCTGGAGTATAGAAAATCTCGACTGGGTGAGTTCTTCCAGGAACTGCCAGAAGAGGGGCATCCAGGAAGTAGCGCTGGAATTTTTGCGCATCCAGAGTAGCAGACATGATGATGATCTTCAGGTCAGGACGGCGCGCCACAACTTCCTTCAAAAGACCCATCAGAACATCAGTGGCCATTGTTCTTTCGTGAGCCTCGTCAAGCATAATTGTGCTGTATCGTGAAAGGTTGTGGTCGTTCATGGCCTCTCGCAAGAGCATACCATCAGTCATATATTTCAAGAGTGTCTTCGGGCTTGTCTTGTCCTCGAAACGAATACTGTAACCGACTTCATCACCGAGCTTGACATCCATTTCTTCAGCGACACGCTGGGCAACGGACATTGCCGCAACACGACGAGGTTGGGTACAGGCGACCATCTTGCGCTGAGTCTGAGGAAGGTCATCGAAGAGGACGAATTGCGGGATCTGGGTGGTCTTTCCGGAACCGGTTTCACCAACAAAGACGAGAATTTGCGATTGCTGATAGAGTTGCAGGAACTCATCACTGAGCACAAGAAAGAGGTATCAGTAAATCTGGACCAATTCTTATCAAGATAGAATCGGAGGTTCAACTTACCGCTGTTGGTGCACGGGCAGATCGCGACGGCCCTTCAAGATAGAGAAGTACTTGCTGGAGAAGGGCTGACCGTTGAATGGGTTCACATCACCATCCTCAGCCTTCTTCGCCAATGCCGCCGTGGTTTGATGACGCTTAAACTTGGCAAAGCCAGAGCTCAAACTGCCATTGGAGCTGTCATTGGCATCCTCGTACATATGGGCCAGATATGGGTTGTTCTTGGGGTCTCCGGCGTCCATCTTCTGGCGTTTTGCTCTAGAGCCGTCCTCCGAATCTGAACGGCGATCAACCATAATGCGCGATGCTTCAAAGTCGAAAGGTATTGGGCAAAAGTTGAAGTGGACCAAGTCGAGCCTCTTTTGATGGCGAGTGGAAAAGGCAGAAAATTTCTGCCTGTTTTCACGGGGCGGTCTGGCTCAGAAACAACTGACCGCCTTGAAGCATACAGTATATCAACCAATTTTGACCACAATCCCCCTTCTTTGTCACCTTTATTCTGAAGATTATTGATTCTGATGGCTTGACCAAGTTTATCTTACTAGCAGAGCTCACTACGTGGGTCATATGTCACAGATATAGTGGTATGCACGGAAGAACTGAACATGGAGAGAAGGGTAAGGTAGATGGGCATCCCTGAAATGACACAACTATAGGACTAGTTACATTAGTGTAACTTTCCGAAGTAATGAGTAGAAGATGTGAAAGTGCTGGTAAAGTGAGGCTGTAGTTCGCATTCATGAACATTGATCTGTCACCGAGTCGGTGACAGATCAATGTCTCGGAGTATACCAACATACGTACGTAAGCCCATAGAACAGCCCGATGGTTCACTACACAAGCGCGCCAATCGTGTAGTGTGTATAGCCACTAGCAGTTCATTCCGGATTTATTTCTCGTAAAAAATCCACCTTGAAGTGCTTTCCTTGAAAACGAATTGCCTGTGGAGCTGTGTGATTGTTCGATAAATATACTACGGGAGTCCTCTCACACATATCTTGGGTGTGTACCTTCATTTTGTCCCTTTCTTTCCCTGTGCTTAGTGAGAAAAGGGATGCACTTTTACCTCACCCGAGATTGTGTATAGGATGTAGAAAGGAGTTAGAAAGGGTTGATAAAGGGAGTTCTAGGATGATAGGATGATATCCCATGATCGACGATCATACACGAGCCCGATTGACCGCCCAGGGTATTCTGCCGCTCCCCACAATAAAACGAAAGGGATTAATTGATTGGGACTCGCGGAGAGTCGTAAATTTACAAAGGGGTGGAAATTCTAGTGATCCTTTGGTCCCAAAGTGAGTGGCATATCTCTTGATTTTTGTCAACTTGGCTGTTTCTGTGTGGTTGAACTACACAGCGTGACTCTCCAGTCCACTCTGGTTTTCCCCCCAATCGTATCTTGACTGATAATTCCCCCACCAGAGCTTATATCAATCATGGATAACTACGCATCCGACGATCCAGGCCCTTCCTTCCTGGTCGGTCACCATGAAAGTAATCGTGCCGTACCTGTGGATGCGGACATGATCTTCAAGGTGCACGAAGCCAACGTGAGAGGTCCCATTTCGCTTAATGTTCTTATTCATTCAATATTAACGAAGCTTTTTAGTATGATATGTTGACCGTGCCTATTACAACACCCCATTTTCATTCACGGGTCTTGGGTCTTCTGTCATCTTATTTGTCTAAGCTTCAGTCACCAACATATGACTCAATTGGGACCATGGGCACTTCTCAGAACACCCGTCCATTGGTCGTGCCAGCTCTGTCGAAGCAGGATACCCATCTCACTCCTAACGAGGCGACTAGCCAGATTGTCGGAGTCATCAGTAGTTGGATCGACCTCTGCTCGCCTGATCCATTGATTGCAGACTTATCGCGGCAAATACTTCTTCTGGAGGTTGCGTACGCTGCTTTCTGTGGTATTGGGTATCTCTTGGTCCCCGGCCCGAAGCTACATCACGGAGGGTTGCACTCGGAGGGTGTAGTCTACTATGCTCGAGCCATCCAGGATGCTATCAATCTCGGCCCCTATATTCAATTTCACATCTGGCTTCGAATGACTGACAATCCCGAGCTGGAAGTCGACACAATGGGAGACTTGGCTCCTCTTGCCAGAGAGGAATACTTGCAGCCTGATGAAGGCATTTCTCCGAAATTAGATCTCTTCGGCACCTGGGATGCTTGGGACTTAATTCGCAAGACTTGTAGATACCATGCAAGGCTGCTCGTGGGTAAGATGCTCTCGGATTCACATCTCCCTCTCACAGAATTACCGCTTACTAAAATTTGTAATAAAAGCCCTGTCGATGCCAAAACAATTACCCCCTTTGACTGTACAATCTCGCTGGCACTCGGAGCCCGTGCATTTTCTCACTCTTGATTCATCGTGCTTCTTGAAAAACCAGAAAGGGTATCCTGTGCTTTCCAAAGCCCACCAGGCTTTGATAGCAAAGATGATGCGTCTTCGGACTGTGCCCTGGATTCTTCTCTGCGATGTCGGTCCTATACCTGGCCTTGAGGACACGGAGGATGCCGAGGGCAACAAATCCCCTCTTTCCGGTTCGGAGTACCCCAGTCTGTCGCAGGTCGCAGGGTCGACCAAGAAGCACTTTGACCCCACGCCGCATCTCTCCTATATCCGGAACCTGCAGCAGCGTCAACCTCCGCGGACTCCAATTGAAAGATTCGGGGTTGGCTATCAGGACTATTTACAGGCCCCTCTACAGCCACTAACTGTCAACCTGGAGAGCATTACTTATGAAGTCTTCGAGAAGGACCCTATCAAGTATGAATGGTATGAACGTGCCATTACAAAGGCACTCAAAGATTGGTCCGAGCAAAAGAAGCCAACATCCCATCCGGATGGAAAGGTGGTCGTTGCTGTCGTGGGCGCTGGGCGCGGACCATTGGTGACTCGAGCACTCAAGGCCAGCGAGGAGGCGGGTGTTGAAATCGATCTCTGGGCCGTTGAAAAGAACCAAAATGCATTCGTTCTGTTGCAGCGTCATAACGAGACCACTTGGGGCGGCAAGGTCACATTGGTCCAATCTGATATGCGGAGCTGGAAAGGGCCTCGAGTGCGCCAAGCAGCAGGCACGGACAACCAGGATCAGATCGGTGAATCCCTCGGCATTGAAGATAGCCTCTTGTACACTCCGAAGAAGGGCGAAAATGACCCCGGACGAGCCTCAGATTTCTCGGGACAAAACACCACCAGCTTGTCGTACACCCACGTTGATATCGTGGTTTCTGAACTACTTGGATCCTTCGCCGACAACGAGCTGTCTCCTGAGTGTTTGGATGGAATCAATCACCTTATAAATCCTGTCCACGGTATTTCTATCCCAGCTTCATATTCGGCTCATTTCACCCCTGTCTCCGCGCCGAAATTGCACTCGGATGTGATGAACCAAACTGTGTCCAACCCGGCGGCCCCGGAGACACCTTACGTGGTCATGCTACACGCTATTGATTTCTTGTCTTCGCAAGAAACACCCATCAATCCTGATGCTGGAAGCCAGAATACTGCAAACCGCTCTTCTGGCTCGGCTGCACCCATCAATGCCACCGAATTCCAAACCCCCTTCGTTCAAACTGCGTGGTCCTTTTCACACCCGAACCCTAACATCCCAGACCAACCCCCGTCTCGGTCCACTATCCCGAATTCCCACAATGTGCGACAGACGCGCTTATCTTTCCCTGCTCAGAACCGTGGTGCATGCCACGGTTTGGCTGGATATTTTGAAACTGTTCTCTACGGGGATGTCGAGCTTTCGACGAACCCGGTCACGATGGAAGAAAAGAGTGCCAGCATGATTAGCTGGTTCCCTATATATTTCCCATTGAAGGTGAGATCTCTCGTGTGCCCATTCTTTTGAGGCCGTGACCATACCTCGAATATCCTTGAAGTGTCCAATATGCTAACATGGGTTGTCAAAAAGACCCCTTTGAATATTCCCGACAATGGTGAAATTGTTGTCACGATGTACCGCCAGACGGACGACCGCAAGGTCTGGTATGAGTGGATGGTAGAAGTCTTCGCGCTGGAGCGTACCTCGGCGTCTGTAACCAAACGCGCTACTCCAGCGATGAGTGGTGCTCAGTCCATTTCACACAGCGCGGAAAGCTTGAAGATCAAAGACAATGACCAAGGAAGGGCTGGATACCGTCGTGTGCGAGTTGGCATGAGCGACCTACATTCGAGCATCAAAGATGGTTGCTTAATGTGAGAGTATGCCGCAACAGAGAGAAAGACGGTAAATATTCAATGACCATTCAGCCTAACGATATAGAGCAGTGTACTGGTACCCAAAACAATTCGCAAATATCACTACAAAGCATTCGCTATCTTGCCAAAGACCCAAATGCAACAACCGTGAAAAGTTCATTGGTACTTGTGACTAGGGTATACATAGTAAAGGTTGAATTAGATTGATCAATTATTGGTAATTCAGGGCTTTTCATGAGCAGCCCTTGAATCAGCCTCCAAAATAGGTCTTGAGGCAGCAATTTCCGCACGCTTCGGCTTCGGCACATCATCGCTATTAGATTCTTGCCCTAGTTCAGTTGCACATGTATGAGGCGTGCCTGAATCCGCTTCCACTGCAAACATGGGAGTTCTGTCCCTCACACCAGGCAAGGACACATTATCCATATCCTCCATCACCTTTGCAGGGAACCTCCAGGCACATAATCCAAGTCCAAGAAAAGAGCCCATGCAAAAGAAAAATTGAATGACTTCGCGAGCCGCGATCGCAACTCCTGTAGGAGAAAGATGTACAAGGTAAGAGTTGATACTCCAAATAGCCCAAAGACCATTCAACGCGAAGAAAAAGCTTCCCGCCGTGAGTGCGAAATAAGTTGTCATCTTGAATATCGAAGTTAGTGAGTGCCGCGCATACTTTCCAAACTAAGAGGGATATGATTTGGATGTTCGACTTACCCTCATATGGGGTGCCCGGGTGGACGCCCGCATCCCCATTAACATCAGAGCACCGAGAATCTCCCACGAACCCACCCAAAACACGATCCACTTGCACGATTCAATCTTCGCCCATGTATTGTAATGAGATATATATTCCTCAGGTTGGCGGACATATTGCATGCGACCCAGTGCCTTATAAACAAACCAAGCAAAGTCAACAATTCCTATAGACGAGAATATTCCCAGGAGAACCCAATGGAATACTTTCAACCGGGCCCATAAGCTGCTGTGGCCCATGATCTGCTCTCCAAATATGTAGACGGTGGCGTAGAAGACGTAGAAAAGGACGATGATTGCGATAAGCATTAAGCCTCCGCTGATGGGGTCGGCGGCCGAGTAGGTTGGTTTCATGTGGATGTGGCTTAAATATACAACATTGTAAACACCGAGACAAATTTCGGACCTATAAGAAGCAAGAAAGTTTAGTTGGTGACTCTTCTTGAGAATATCACAAGGTGAAATGAGCACATACCCAATGTAAAACAGTATTGATGCCAATATCGCATTCAGCGGCAGTGGCTTGAGGTACCAGCCTCTCTTCCTCTTGAGAACAACATATCCAATGAAGAGGATACTCAGACCAACAGCAATAAGTAGTTCAAAGACAGCATCAATAAGAGGTAAGACATCAGAAGCGTGGAATTGTGCCATACTTGAACCACGCCCGTTTCGCCGGCGCGACTCAAGCTTGAAGGATCGTGGAGCGACGGCAAAACTGAACTAGCTGAAGAAGAACTGGGGCGGTGAACCCCGCAAGGCAGAAGAAATGAAACTGGGCGATGCAATTCTTCTTTTGGGGGCCATTCTCTCGCCAATAAACAATGCTGTTTGATATGAAGATCGGCGCTTGGCAGACCCCATTCATGGCTTGTTCGGCTCGCAATGGTAGTACAGAGTATGTGAATACAGTAAACACTAAGTATCAGTTGAGATATTGAACTTGAGTATGTGCCAAATATTGACTCTACTTCTCCTCGTGCCTTTGACCCCAGTCTTGCAAGATGAAGTTGCATCCTCAGGGACGGACTGCTTGGCAGCGCGCCTTAGCTATGAACTCCACAAGACTCCACTCCCATCATTTGCCCTGTCCTGTCATATCGTCAGGGCTTACCAGGTTGCCTTGCACAAAGCGCCTTGTCACTCTAGATCTGCTATTCTGATTCGTGCACGCTCTGCACAACCATGCACGAGCCCAATTCAGCCTTATATTATGTACGTTTAAGTCCATCATGTATAGAGATTCAAGGAAATGAAATAGTGTTGAAGTTACTGAGAGTATTTCCAAGCTCTCGCAGTTACTATTAATTCCTATGTGGTATTTCTAAGACCCGAACGTATCGGGTCATAGTTTCCCGTGAAGTTCCTGAGCAAAGGTTGAACGCTTTCTTTGAGTCTAGTTATCTAGCAGTATGCTGCAGTACCTACTAGGTAGGTATTCATTTAAGACGAGAGCAACTGGCTACAGTGTAGTAGCTGTCATACTCAAGTGGGCTACTCGCCTGATTATAATATCACCACTTTCACTCTGCCTTCGTATGCCCATTCTCTTACTTCAATGCTCAAGTTTAATTCCAAAATACCATTCATTTAGAGACGAAAAGAACGACGTAATTGCAGAAAAGCATTTACACTAGCACTACATAGTACATATGGACCATGAGTGGAGAAATCACATGCGGGCAATCCTAAGGATATCCATCAATGGCATAGATCACTGATATGATATCGGCGATTTGAAAATAAAAATCCCCGTCAAAGGCACCGACAAGCCTCGGATCGGATTACATCGGTGGCACCGGGGGAATCTCGCATTCCGAGAGTGGGTCAGGAACCGATCCCGAGTCTGCGGTTTAATCTATTCATGTTCTTCTTTTTGAATTCAGACGCGCGGTGCAATGCCAGACTCAAAGCCATGGGATTCGATCTGTTGATAAGTTGGACAATAAACAATTAATACACGGAAGAGCGGATCTGTACTTCTCCATGAACCCCATTTCCTGTTGTTTGTGCAACCAGGGCATGGGTCAAGCTGAGCTGAATTGTGGTGTTCTTCTCCTGCAAAAATATGGAGACTGTGACCACTCGGATTGGCCGGATGTCATCTGAGAAGAATAGTTCCTGCAGGCATGCGTTCGGTGGCGTTCATCATCACTGTGCCCTAATTGCCTTGACCTCGGCCAATTTGAAGAGCTTGGATTATGTAGATCAAGAAGGGTCTTTGGTTGAAACGTGATCTACCGAATATACATAGTATAAACATTCTCAATTGTGAATTCGTTCCAGAATGGAAAGATAAGCGCAAAAATTGGCATTTCGTCCTAATACCACATGGCAATTGATGGATGATCGTCGCTTGTCTCAAATCCTCCCCCGGCCCGTCCACCGGAAAGAGTTAGTTGACCGCGGAGCCCCAGTGTCATCCACGGTCCATCTATCGCCAAGCTCCAACCATCCCTCTAGATGTTTCCGCATCGGGCTATCCGGACTACCCGTTCATGATTTGATCTTCGCAGACTCGATTTGAAGGGCAAGTAGACCGATGCACCGAGGTAGTCCTGTCAGTTGGAAGCCCAATTTACTAGATCATCACTGCCAATTTCGTCTGATCACGCAGTTAACTCGTCCTTCGTTGCATGGTAAGGAACATTTCTGGTGGATGATCATGCAGGGCCCAGTTTCTTTTTCCTGCATGCGGAACCATGGTGGGCTTCGGGGTTGTAGGAGATAGCTGGGTATAAAGTGTGCCTGGCGACTATCTTCTGCGTTTGGTCACTTCATTCACAAGATCATTATGCGTTTCTCAATTCTGTCTGCAGTGTCTGCACTTGCTGCCGTAGGGTATGCTCTGCCAAACCAGTTGCAGGCTCGAGGTACGATAACACAATGACTTCCTCCTTTCCCTTCTACGACTTATATCATTTCAGATGTCTCGGCCGACGAGCTATCCCAATTTAAGTACTGGGTTCAATATGCAGCGGCATCCTACTGCTATGACAACTATGCCTCCAAGCCTGGCCACAAGATAACCTGCGAAGCTGGTAATTGCCCGCAGGTGGAGCAGAGTGATGCCACTATCGTCTATGACTTCTCCAAGTAAGTAAGAATTCTATGAGATGATTCGATATGACCAGATATTGATTCAATTAGCACGACTGCTACCGATACTGCCGGCTACGTCGCAGTAGACGACACCAACAAAGCCATCGTCCTAGCCTTCCGTGGCTCCTATTCGGTTCGAAACTGGATCGCCGACGCTACATTTATCTACACCGACCCCAAACTCTGTGACGGCTGCTTCGCAGAGTTGGGCTTCTGGAGCTCGTGGACTAACGTCCGCGACAATATCACGCAGACCCTTAAAGACACTGCATCCAAGAACTCCGACTACGACTTGGTTGTCGTTGGACACAGTCTGGGTGCCGGTGTTGCTACCCTCGCTGCTGCTGATCTCCGTGGAAAGGGTTACCCTGACGCTAAGCTCTACGCATACGCATCTCCTCGCGTTGCTAACCCGGCTCTGTCCAAGTTCATCACTGCCCAACCAAACAACTACCGTTTCACGCACACCGATGACCCTGTTCCTAAGCTGCCTTTGATCGCTATGGGATACACCCACGTTAGCCCCGAATACTATATCACCTCCCCGAACAATGCAACTGTGAGTACCAGTGATATCAAGGTTCTCAAGGGAGATATCAACTGGGAAGGTAACACAGGCACTGGTGTGCCATTGTTGACTTCATTTGATGCTCACCATTGGTACTTTGAAGAGGCAGATGGCTGCAAGGGTCCCGGCCTGCCATTCAAACGGTCTAATTAATGACATGACAGTCTCGACATAATATTTTGAATCTGATCGAGATAGGTGCACAATACTAATTTCGATACTTGGAAAGATAATTCTTACTTTGTGTATATTAATGTGAAATGATATATACTCTTGTGATTTTAATTTTGGGACACATTAATCGTATGTTAAAGGACCTATTTGGAGGATTTTTCCCACGAGAACAGCTAATTTCAGACACCGAGGAGAAACCTTGAAGCTATCTACTTACTGAGCCTCATCCCATCTCAAAATTCATAACAACTTTCCTTGGGGATACACATCCCCTGAAAAGGCCCATACCATCTTGTTCTTCATCAAGCTACCATGAAGAATGATATGATCTGGCTTCGCTTGGAATACACTCGCAGCCAGTGCTGATGGAGTGAAGCTCGCCAATTTGCATGAACGAGTTCGAGATTTGAGAAACAAGACGCAAGGCCATTAACCAAGTATCACTAACGTACACGATTTTCGATACCATTCCTGGCTCTAACAAAATACTTATTTCACATCATCAGGAATTTCCCCTTGAGGGAACAGCAAAATCGATATCTTACCACCGCCAATTCTGGACAATATTTTTCCACATTTCGCCTGTGTATTACCACCGCTGCTACAATCGACAACTATTTTGCCTGGCCTCTGAATGGCTGATATCTGATTGACAACATCTGAATTTTGGTGATTGAAGATACGGGGTGCCCCAAGACCTTTGACAAGGCCGCCATTACGATGACTCCGAGGCCAGCAACACTTAGGTTAATGGTGGAGATTCCTACAAATGTATTATTGCTAAAATCGGCTTTTTCTTCGCTAAAGTGACATAATACTTAGAAATATCCAAGTTTAATATACGGTGAATCGCATGGTTATATCGTGAAGAGAACCTGCTCGCCTGGCCCTGCATGTTATGCTGCGCTAGCAAACGCCTCAGCTCACTTTTCTACCTCATATTTCTCAACAGTCACTCAGCCTGCTTGCTGGCCCAACTCCAATAGCTTCGATTATACCATCTGAATCATGTTTCAGATATCACCGCGCTCATGTACCCATTTGCCTTTGTATATAATCATTCTCGTCAGGACTGGAACCAACTACTCCAGGCCGGAACAAGACTTGATTGTTGAATGCTTGAACTGACCAATCAACCGTCAAGGTCAGTTAAAGTTGAAGCAATGGCATACAAGGAGAGTGGAAAAAAGATCCATGAGTCTGTTTGCAGCTTCAAAGCTGGTATTGATGAACGTATCCACCTGGGAATAAAAAGTTCCTATGAACAGGTCGTAACTGCGTTTGTTTCAGGTCTTAGATCGGGCACTGTGCACTATACACCGCGTGGTCAAACTTTGAACTCTGAAAAAACAAGGCCATATGCCAGTAAGCGTGGTTGTATGAGATTTTGACTCAATCATTGGCTGGGATAAAATAATATCAGTTGCGTCGCGGCCAGTGGGTCTGATTATTGTGAAGCGATTAAGATCCACGGTAACGTACGCTCCCAGGATATCAAAATTGTTCTACCATGGGAGGCATGTTCTGTTCCTTGCCTTGTATCCAATTGAAATATTCTTAAGACTGGACATGACCATGAATATTCAGCATTGAATACCAACTCTGTCTCGGGGGAATATCTGAGGCGTACGTAGGTCGCCCGGTTAGATCCGCTCGAGTCAGACCAACCACGCAAGCTGCTGCCGTCATCCACCAACCCAAGCTTTTTCGATGGAGCCATTTGTTTAGTCCGAGGCGCAACGACAAGATGCGATTGTGTTGTGTCGACTCTCTTTCTCCACTGCCACTGATCAAGTGTCCAGTCATCCATCTGTCCCTGTTTGTATTTCTTGACTTATCGTCTGTGCTGGTGGAGATGTTGCCCCATGGCTGGGGATAATGGCGTATTCAGTTCGTGGCAGTTGGAGTCGCTTAATATAAATAGATATTTGAAGTCAATTCGACGCTGGGTTTTTGATTTGCGATTTTGGAAGCTTGTTGTTTGCCCTATAACCTCAAGACTCTGCTGGTGTCTCCTCACTCGTTTTGGATATTCCACCACTTATTCCACTCATTGACGTCCAAACTCATATATTATCTGTTTCGATTGAAGAATTGCGTCCGATAATCATATTTGAATCATGTTTGTCAAATCATACTTGAACTGGGTCGTGATCGGCCTTGCTGGCGCCCAGCTCGGTGCTGCCCAGACTTATACAAGCTGCAACCCGCTTAAGAGTTAGTCAATGCCCTCTTCCTCGAGTTCAATCAATTTGAACATACATTTTTAACGCCTTTAAATCCATCAGAAACCTGCCCTGCCGACACCGGCTTGAGCAAGTGGCAGTTCAATACCGATTTCACTTCGGGTTCTTCTGCGTTCAGCAAATGGAACACCACGGCAGGCACTGTCGAGAGCACTTCGCTTGGCGCAAAATTCACGATTTCCGAGCAGGGAGATGCCCCTACTATCGAGACTGACTTTTATATCTTCTTCGGTCGAGTTGATGTCAAGATGAGAGCCGCCAATGGCACTGGTATTATTAGTACTGCTGTGATGGAGTCGGATGATCTCGATGAGATTGACTGGGTAAGTGGATAACAGGAATACTTTGTTAGATGTGTTCAGATTTAAGCTAACGGATGAAAACAGGAGCAAATCAGCACCTACGATACTTCGATCGAGACCGACTACTTCGGCAAGGGTAATACCACTTCTTATGACCGCGCGACGACTGTCACAGTCTCCAGCCCCGAGGATACTTTCCACACCTACAGTGTTGACTGGACCTCCAGCCGTATCGAGTGGCTACTTGACGGCGAAGTCGTTCGCACTCTGGAGTATGCCGATGCTGTCTCTGGAAAGAACTATCCTCAGACTCCCATGCGTATCAAGATCGGTATCTGGGCTGGTGGTGACTCTGACAATAGCGAGGGTACCATCGAGTGGGCTGGTGGTGAGACTGACTATACCGCTGGCCCCTTCACGATGTACCTTGACTCTGTCAACATCACCAACTATAACCCCGCCCAGGCCTACAAATACACTGATAAGACCGGCTCTTACACCAGCATCAAGGCCTCTAACAGCACCACCTCCACCAATCTGTCTAATATGACTTCGAGCTCCATCTCTAGTTCTAGCAAAGCGTCTTCCAGCTCTGCTTCTAAGGCTTCTAGCTCTGCTTCCTCCGCTGCTAGCGCATCTGCTTCTTCAAACCTCACTTCTTCTGCTCCCCTCTCGATGTACTCGTCTCTTCTGGCCACTGTTGTGGCCGCCTTTGCTGTTGGAGCTTTCCAGATCTAAACGAACCTTTCTATGAGCGATACTGTTATAGTATCTGTGCGAAATTCATGTAGCATCCTTGAAGATGCAAATATATCAACTGTTTTTTATTCATTTCTAACCCTTAGCCTACTTGAAGACGAGTAATGATTTTGCGTCATCTTCAGGTTGTTGAGGGGATACGGTGACAAGTAATCTAGAAGTTACAGGATTGACAATGTTTGTTATCGGTTTAATGTAGCTTGAAGATTAAAGAATGAATGTAATACATGAGCAACTGGACATGAAGATCATACAAGCAAATAAATTAACTTTAAATCATGCAGTCATGCCTTTCGAAGGACGAATGTGATCATCCACTTCTGGAGAACAACCGACAACGCCGAGAACTGACGGGTCGCCAGTTTACTAGAAGAAGTTAGACATGATCGTCCAGACAAATTGGAAAAGTCGGGGAGTTTGCCGATTTTTATACCCCACAACTTCGAAGAAAGTTAAGCGGGGAAAGGTGGAGGTGGAGAGACCCAGTTCAAGTACAAAATTGATCAGCTCTCTACAATGAGTACAAATATTTGAGACGCGAGTCAAATCTTTCATAGAAATCAAGTTTTTAGTTCTCTTTTCTCCGAACCCTCATTGGTGACAAAGCAAAAATGGGAGGAGAAAATAGCCCTACTATCGGCCAGTCGGGCAAGAGTACCACGGCCGAGGAATTGATTTCTTTCGATAAAAGCAAAATACCAGAGGTTGAAATAACTAATCTGCTAATTCCTGATCGTCTTGAACGAGAGAAGAAGTTTGTTCGCAAGCTTGATCTCCGACTTTTGCCTTTGATGATGTTAATATGTACGGACGATGTCTTCTGCGCTTTATTGCATAGAAGAGAAAGCTGCTAACTCTGAGAATCAGATGTCCTGAATTATCTTGATCGAAACAACATTGCGACAGCACGTCTAGGAACGCTGGAAAAAGACCTTGGTCTCCACGGCAATCAATACAACACCATAATAAGTAATATCTCCTTCAATTTTACTAATGGTCACAAATTTGAAGCTAAATTTCCAAGGTCTGTTCTTCGTCGGGTATATCTTGACCCAAATTCCTACCAACATGATTTTGAACAAGATGAGGCCATCGCTCTTTTTAGTATGTTGATTCTAGACATTATCCAAGCTAAAATGCATAATTACTGACTTCACCGACAAGCCTACTGTGATGTGTGCATGGGCTATTGTCAGCGCAAGCACTGGAGCTGTTCAGAATTATCAAGGTCTTTTGGCTCTGCGGTTCGTTCTTGGATTTGTCGAAGCACCCTTCTTCCGTAAGTTATTTTGCGGTAAGCAAAATATGCCAAGTTACTTACTAACATATGTAAAGCTGGCGCATTGTTTCTTTTCTCATCATGGTATACGAAAAAAGAGCTTGCTGCTCGAATTTCAATTCTTTACGTTGCTGCTCAGATCTCAGGTGCCTTTGGCGGTCTCTTGGGTAGTGCAATTATGTCAGGAATGGATGGTAAAGCTGGAATACCAGCATGGAGATGGCTTTGTATGCTCCCGTTCCTCAGCGTAGTCTCGGCTTTGAAATAGACTTGCTGACCTACGATAAAAAGTCATTATAGAAGGTAGTGCCACTATACCTGTTGCAGTCGTTGCAATGTTCATGTTACCGGATTATCCTGCAACCACCAAATGGCTCACAGACGAGGAACGTATCTTAGCCATTGCACGTTTGGCAGAGGATGCGAGCGAAAGTGATCATGATGAAACTGGTAGCAACTGGGAAGGATTGAAGCTTGCTTTTACTGACCCAGCACTCTATATTATATGGCTGATGCAGCTGGGTCTGAATACTGCTGCTTGCTTCACCAATTTTTTCCCGACGATAGTTGAAACACTGGGATACGATACTACCAAAACCTTGCTGCTGTCGGCGCCACCTTACCTATTCGCTGCTATTCTCAGCGTCGCCAACTCCCTCCACAGCGACCATGTCAGCGAGCGATGGCTGCATATCATCTGGCCACAACTATTCAGTAGTATTGGATTTATAATCAGTGCTATCACTCTGAATGTCCCAGCTCGATATATATCTACCTTCATGATGATGTCCATCTATGGTTCTTTTGGATGCATCTTGTCCTGGGTTTCTACTTCACTTCCAAGACCACGCTCAAAACGTGCGGTAGCATATGCAGTTGTCAACGCGGGATCGAACTTTGCGTCTATCTATGCCAGCTATTTCTATCCCGAATCGCAAGGGCCCAGATACTGGCAAGCTAATGTCGCCAATGTCGCTTTCTCAGGCATGTGTATTCTGATGGCCACCGTTTTGAAAGTTACGCTTCGATGGAGAAATAGACGATTAGATAGAGCTACTGATGCGGATGTCGCTGCCGGTATAGATCCAACTGCTGAGAGCTCTGAGTGTTATCAACTAGCGACTAGATGGAACTGTCATCCGATGTATCGGTACACTACTTGAGAGAGCTATCGGTTCTATTTATTCGTACCTACTACTTGGCAATATTTTACTACTATACGTACCGCAAACAGAACTTTTTTAATTATCTTAAAATTTTTTTTTCTCATAAAAACATGCCCACAAATATTTCGATGCATGGGCATACTTTCTCGGTTTAGCTAATATTTCTCTGAAATCGGATCTTGGATGGGGTTTTTAATACGGATGGGCTTGCTTAAGCTTTGACAGCGCTACATGATGTTCGTTCAGCTGAAATAACTTCGCTAATTTGGAAGTTGATGCAAAGAAAGGGGACCAGTAGAGGTCACCCTATTAACCATTTATGCCAGATCTGAGCGTTCTTCCCAGGGCAAAAGCCTCCTTAAAATCATATTGATTTTTCTTGACGAACAAACCAGTTAAAATTGAATTTTATTGGGTAATCAAAGATGCATGGCCCTTCTCTCTTAATGGTGGATCTCGACATTAGAAAATGTAACGTGGAGAGATGCCCTAACCAGAATAAAAGTTTAGGGCCGAGAGTGGAAAAAAGTGCGAGTTTCTTCCACTCAAAAGCCAAGAAACACGAGAACTTATAACAAGCAAGTTGATTCGGAATGCAGGGAGTAAGGAGTGAAATGTTTGGCGCGAATATTTCATCTCAATCACCAACAAGACTAGGTCAATCATCGTAAGCATAGCCCAATGAGAGTAAATAAAGAAAGAGCCTCACTCGATTTTCATTTGATTTTCAATCTTCAGCTTCGGCCAGAGTTTGTTTTGTCTCGTATTAGAGGAGATTCAATTACCTATTTGTTTTGGTTTGCATGCATTAGTTTGGTTCTGGGCTTTCCTTCAATTGGTAGCCTTGGCCTTGTTGCACCATAGTGCCACAATACCCCCTTTAAAAACTGCCAGGAACATATTAAGTTCCGAATTTTCTCATGATCGTCCAGCATCTATCCTGGTCGCAACAATAGCAGTGTCATTATGTACACCCAAGAAATGAAGCGAGCGAATGCGACCGACATGCGTCATGTTGATCATCCCTCGATTTCAACTCGCGAGATCGACGATGCCGAGTTGGCGCGGATGGGCAAGCGGCCAGTGCTGAAGGTGTGTCAATAATATTCCTATATATATTTTGAAAGTGTGGAATTTCAGGTAGAAGTACCTCGAAGTATACTTACCGCGAATACAGCGGAATTTCGGTCTCTGGTCGATTCTGGGATTCAGTTGTACAATCCTGATAACTTGGGAAGGCATCGTTGTGTAAGTCGAGTCGCGCATGTCGATACAACTCGTTTGATACAAAAATCTCATGGTCATTCAGTCTATTTCTACAGGCATATCAGAAGTATGAGTGCCCATTATCTGTCGAAATTTGCCATATGTACTGACGGGTTGAAGTGGTGGTCCTGCTGGCGCTGTGTATGGTTTCATTTTCGTTTGGATTGGTGTCGCATCGACTTTCGTAGTCCTCTCAGAACTGGCTTCAATGTACGAAATTCTGCCCAAGAAAGCGATAGAAGACTGAGCTAACAAAGTTAGGGCTCCTACTTCAGGAGGGCAATATCACTGGTGCTCAATGTTTGCGCCGAAGGCCGCAATGAAAATCACCAGCTATTTGACAGGTAAAATGAACTTTGCCTGACTTAATGACCTCGGGATCACATATTGAAAATCTTAGGCTGGCTCACGGTCATCGGATGGCAGGCCACATTTGCAACATCGTGTTATCTCGTCGGCACTCTCATTCAAGGCCTCATTGCCCTAACTCATGGCAGCTATCAGCCGCAGAATTGGCATGGGACACTTTTATTCTGGGCGGTTGCTGTCTTCTCTCTAGTTATCAACCTCGTCGGGGGCAACTTGTTGCCTCGATTTGAAGGTCTAATTCTTGTGCTTCATTTGATAGGCTTTTTTGCCATCCTCATTCCTTTAATCACGACGGCTAATCATGGAAGTGCCAAAGAAGTGTTTACTCATTTCCTCAACCTTGGAGGATTTCCTTCGCAGGGATTATCTTTTTTCGTCGGGATGGTCGGATGTATGTTTGCATTTGCTGGAGGCGATGCTGCTGTTCATGTATGATTATGTTTGAGTGTCGAGGATGACAATTCGAGAAATTCGCTAACCTTAGGGAAATTAATTGTCAGATGTCCGAAGAAATCACGAATGCATCAACCGCTGTGCCTGCTTCAATCATGCTGAGTGTTTTGATCAATGGGTCTCTCGGATTCGGGATGCTCATCGCCATGCTCTTCTGTCTTGGGGACATTGAACTTGCTCTTGAGTCTCCAACAGGTTATCCATTCATGTCAATCTTCTTACAAGCGACCGGTTCTGTGGCAGGAACTGCTGTCATGGGATCTATAATCACCACCATGGGCATCAGTACATCTGTAGGCATGTTGGCAACAACATCTCGTCAATTTTGGTCCTTCGCGCGTGATCGGGGTATCCCAGGTTGGCGAATCTGGAGTCAGGTCGGTTTGCGACTCTCCTTTGTAGTTCCGAGACAGAGATTCCTTTCCGAAGAGATTCTAATGATCAGCTTCAGGTTCACGGTAAAAATGCAGTTCCGGTTTATTCGATCTTACTCACGACGTCGATCGCCTGTTTACTTGCTCTTATCAACATCGGCTCCTCGGTTGCCTTCAACGATCTAGTCGCCATGTCTATTTCAGGGCTCTATCTTTCATATATGGCCGTGGCAGGTCTATTGCTCTACCGTCGCTGCACTGGAGAAATTGGACATTCCAATGATAGTAACACCGAAATGGTCAATACGGCCGGCGCAAGGCTCGTTTGGGGGCCGTTCCATCTCCCCGGTGTTTGGGGCGTGCTTGTCAACACATTTGCGCTCATTTACATGAGCATTGCGGTATTTTTCAGTTTCTGGCCCCCTTCATGGGTAGTCACTGTCGACACAATGAATTTCAGTGTGGTTGGAACATTTGGCGTCATACTGCTCAGTCTCATCTACTACGTTCTGCGGGCACGTCGGATCTATGACGGTCCCATAGTGGAGTTTCGGTATTCGGAGGAGACTTTCGCAGAGGGTGAATGAGGTACATAACTTACATCGTTTGAAATTCTTTTGATTTATCCGTTTTTTAATACGATTGTTTTTAGTTACTGGGACATCTGAATTATGCTATGTGTCAAATCGACAATCATAACTGGTTTATGGCCTTCTACTCGTATTATCAAAAGGAGAAAGGAGATCGATGCGAGCCTTGAATTTCCGCGATATTTGGCGACAAAATGTCAACGTTCAAATTTATGCTATCGATGATAATATCAAGTTCATAGGTGGAGCATAGCTATTTTTGCGGCGACCTGACTTGGCCCCGATGTTTCAGGAAGAATCCACCTTTTGCTATCCTTTTCCTTTTCCTCTCGGCGAATGACTCGGTCTTCTAACCCTGTTGGGATAGGTTTTCGAATGTCACCAGTCTCAAGCAAGCTTTTCTAATCTAGACTCATTGTGAATAATTCTGAAGAACTTATGGAGCATTGATTCTGATCACACTGAGGACTCTATACTTCTTTTAGGTCGGCAGTCGCTCAACTTCATCTTGTGCAACGAACAGTGCCGTTCGAATAAATAATTTTATTTGATTATAGTCTAAATTGTCAATTTTCACCCATTGGTAAATTATGTGTAATAATTGCTAAATTTATCACAGTAAAAATATGGAATACAAAAAGGTATATGGTCTTATTAGGGTATTTGCAATTTTCTATCCGCAGGACGAGAGGCAGCTCAACTATAGTGATATAATAACCAAAAAGTTTATAGAAAATGTCCAAAAATAGAACAAGCCGAATCCATTCAATATTCAATAATTGAATCTTTTGAAGAGGGTGAAGTCTCTATCAAAGTGCTGTTCGACTGTATAGGAGTTGGTAGACTTTCGACACTAGGAGTCCATGAAGAGTAACCAGTCGAGCTCATTGTATCAAAGCCCTATCCAAGAGTTGGAAAATGACCACTCCTTTCTTTCATAATGAGAAAGTCTTCACATACCATTGGGTTCGGAGAGAATTGCTGATCGATATTTGGCGTCCAGTATGAAGAAGAGGCCGTCTCCGGCGATTGCGATAGGTATGATTCAGGTGGTGAAATAAAAGCTTCAGGCTTGAGAACGCGACGCAAATATTGTTCAATAATCGTATCAAATTCAGCAGGTATTTGTGGAGCTGGATACTGTGTGGGGACTAGAGGAGCATTTGAGATGGGTGTTGAGTGAGAGATAGGGTGAGAGTATATAGACGGAGAACCAGTATGGGATTCACCACGGTATTGGCAATCGAAACAATTCGAGCAGGGAGGTGAAGCATTTTCCAAGGAAGATTCTAAAGCACTTTCCACTTTAGTTGATGCGGGAGGGATCTCAGATGGCGAAGAGGCTAGGCTGTTGTGGACAGAGGGTTTTCTAACGACCGAAGCATTTTGGTCACTGTTTGGTCGATAATTAGCTACCATGCTAATTTCACGTTTCAAAGTCTCCGATATACTCACTGTCGGGCCATATGTTGAGAAAGGTAGTCAGAGCGATGGAATGCTTTTGTGCAGCCCTCATACATGCATTGGTAATGTTTCTTCTTATGGCTAAGCTCATGTCTTCGACGATGCTCCGCTCTTGTGAAGACCTATTTCAAGCTATTGATAAGTCCATGTTCTCCGAAAAATCATATCGCATGATAAACTCCTAACTCAATTGAGACGTACTTTATTGCAACCGGGAAACTCGCATGAATGAACTCGCTTGCCTTTCTTTGCTTTACTCACGCGTTGAGACCCTGTTGAGGAGGCGGGAGAAGGAGGAGATGTAAAGTATGTTCGACGACCGGTGTCCATGGGGGAAGAATCCTCCATCGGAAACATTGGGGCGGACATGTAATAAGGCGAATCGATTTGCGGTGATATAGATGCGGTGAACGGTAAGTTGAATTCGGTCATGCTGCAAGGAATCGACATGGCTCTAGGCACACCCTTTCAGCAAAGCGAGAACAAAATCTTAGCGGTAAGGATGTTGGAATGTAGGATTATATGAGTCCTTTCTGGAGGAAAGTAAATGGAACCAAAAGGTCTTTTTTGCAGAGTGATAGATGTATCTGTTACAAGGTAAGCAAAAGCGAGCGAATCCTGTGGCGAGCACTCTTTTTTTTATACATCGATCAATTACGATCGGCATCAGCAACAGTGGACTAAGAACCGTCTGAAGTGCATTTGCAGATAGAGGGGCTAGCAAATGACAAAAGTAAGAATCATGAAACAATCGCGGAAAATTATCAGTGGCCTGCCGACAACGCCTTGCGGTGCCGATCGACTTGACATTATGCACCGTCTTGTTTAACCCCATCCGCCCCCAATCCGATAGACATACGATGCTCCACTTTCCATGAAAAAAGCACATTTGTGACAAATTCTAGAAAAGTGAATTTCAAATTTCCAAACTTAGAAGTTCCAGGGCCATCGAGTATTCTTTTCTAGTGATAATGAGCGTTTCGAGTCAGCAAACTAACAGCGAGTACAATTTGCTCAAGTGGCCATCTCGATGCGGTCAGATAGCAGATAGAGCGCATAAGACAATACTTAACGGTCAAGGATTTCATTTATCTTATAGCGTCTGACAATTTCAAAATAGAACCAGCGAAAACTCAAGCTAGAGTGTTGTATCTTTTATCTACAGGGGGAAGCTTGTCCGGCAAATTGGTGGATTAAGTCCAGTCAGAGTGGCAAGCCACCAAGATTTTTTCTTCAGTCGTATAATAAACCTCCACTCTATTTGGAGATTCTTTGCGAGAAGTGAAGTAATCATGAGTGGGGGCGAGACTGAAGACAAACCAGCAACCCAAAATAAACCAGATTGAACAGAGAAATTGAAATGAAGCCTTACACATGATGAACCGTTGCGACGAGGCTGACGAACATGGCTTGGAGTTATAATTTGACTGCATACTCCTTCACCTCATGGCGCTATCCCTGAAGTGACAGAAGAAGTGGATATATTGAGCGTATCAGAATCAACCATTCGACCAGAAGTAGCACTTCGCCTTCTTCCCGAGCGGATCTGGCACAGGCCATCTAAGCCCACCTTCAATCACGATTGCAAACCGTATCAGGTTAGAATTGCGGGCGCCAAGTAAGCTACGTCCTACTGGCCAAGCGAATATGTGGGGGTTGACAAGACTAACCCGTATATCGACATGATCGTTCATAAAACCCAACTTAACATCCTCTTCAACGTCCCGACATGGATCAACAATAGCAAGTAAGCCCATGCAAAGTCTGTAATAGGCTCTCGAATGCTTCTAAATCTTGCATAGAATAGCCTCACAGTCCGGCTTCCTTCCTAATAGTCTAGTACATCCTGTTGCCAATCTGAGTTTATGCCAAACTGTTATGCATGCTTTGGACTTCATACGCGAATTGATAGGCTCCTAATGGCATAATATTCATATGCTGCATATCAGCATTTTTATTCCTTTTGCCACCATATTCGTATGTTAGAACCCAAATCCCTGTTGTCTGTGATCAGTAACTTAGCCCAACTCTTCAACAAAGCTTATGTCATGAAACAATTGCTATTTTGTACTAGGTATCAAGATTGAAATACTTTGTAGTGTCTCCAAGCTCAAGCTCACGCAGTCATGTTTCTCACTACCAACATTTTGTACTTACACACCAATCTCTTTAAGTGTGAGCAACTTGCATGCCCACAGCCCCCAAATTAATGTTTTCTGAGCTGGAAATTGACCCCAAGCCGAAAAAGGTCAGATTGAGCGAGCGACACGAGGCTGACTACCAATTTTTGAGTAGGTCTTTATCCGTTTATTATCCCTTCCTGTCGCGTACTTCTCCCAATAATATAAGTTTTAATCTCCAGATGATTCCCGAGCTTCATACTTGTGAAAAATGATGCGCCAACCTGACCGAGACTGGGGTGACTCCCAATTCTCAGAATATCCCCGGATCCCATGGGATGCATAAATGCTACTACACACATAGGGCGCAGGTGAGCATTAGGACTGGCCCTGAATATAGGCTTTCTGAAGAGTCATTTCGTACAAATTTCAATCCCATTTGAAGAGTCAAAACCATCGTATCGACCTTGGAAGCCTTTGGTCTGTTCTTTTTATATCTGAAGGATGATAGTATCCCTATGTTGTAGCTTCATAGTACCGGTAATTGGCCAGTAGCGAGTTGACCCTAGCCGTGGTCTGTATTTCCCTCTAAACTACAATAGTAACACATAGCGTACCTCCAGGGGCCAGACATCTGGCGAGACATGTGTACTTCTCAAATAGTATTGACTCCCCAAACGCAAGGCTGAATAATTGTAAGTTAGCTCATTCCCTCGAGTTTACCACTATACCACCAGCGAAGAAGGGATGAATTCGGGATCTGTTGATTTCAGGGCTACTGTGACTCCTGGCTCTTTACCCTAGAAGTTCATACGTACCACATAGTAGAGACATCCAAGTTGTGGAGCCCCTCCCGCGGAATTCCCGAATCGGATGTTGAGCTACCAAGATTTCTTCAAAATTGCTTTAGGGCTATTGCTTGAACGGTGATTTTTTTTTGACAAAAAGTCTTATTCAAACGATAAAGAGCACTAAGTAGTTTATCAGCTCCTCTAAATTGGAATTTTTCTTCTTTTTCCAACCCCGTGGCAGTGGTCAGAACGATGCCGCGATCCGCGTCTAGTATGGGGGAATTGTGCGCGTCATCGACGGATGGAATTTGCCGGTTCGTCGCTTTAAATCTGTAACCCTCCAACCACACCCATACCCAGAGCAAAAATATATCTTTCTTTTTGGTCAATGTTCCAAGGTAATTCGGAGGATTAGGCTTAGCTCGACGAAAGATTCGTAGAATCATCGTAATAACCTTAGTAGCAGTGGGCACTCGGGTTTGCGCCAACAACATGACCCTGTGCAAGAGAATTCACCTTCAGAAAAGTTTTTGGCGGGAAAACAAGGAAGATCCAAGCTTGAGTAGCTTGAAATCACATTGAACATCTACAAAGTCCTCAAATTCAAAGCTCCGAGCCTTATAAGGTATTTACTAGATTTCAATGATCCACACGATGTTCCCGAAATTCTAATGGACAGGAGCTTAATGTGCCTCTGCAGCTTTCTAGTCCATGGTTCAAAGACACTATCTGGCATGAGAGGTTTCCGAAAGCAGCATTTTTATAGTACCATTTTCCTGTTTTCCTGAGACTCCTCAATTGATTGAGTATAGCCATGGGTCTAGCCCATTCATCCTACCCTAGCTCGTCATTTTTATGCGCCGCAGGGCCCGCGAGCTCTTAAAACCACTGCATTCTTCCAATCGGCGGAAACTGACTGTGGAATTATCATCCTGGACCTAGAGCTAGTGATAGTCTCAGCCACCAGAATGTTCACCAAGCACCCTTTCTTAGCGCTTGTGCTATCTATCCAAGCAGCCACCCAGTCTACTGCCCAGGAGTATACGGAGACCGTTTGGGGGATCTTTGCATACACCACCTTTGGAGATAGTACCCCGAGTGTCCTGTCAGAGGTCACAGCCAAGTCGTTGTCTCAATATGGGGCTAGTCGGCTCGAAGCCGCAGGATCCGCCTTCCGTGATCGATACATCAAGACAGGAGGAAGCGCCAACAGCACGGGCTCCACGGTCAAAGACCTTCACCCATTCTATCTTGATTCAAGAGATGTGAACATTCTCACAACCACGGATCAATATGTCATCGCTTCAGCACAGGCCTTCATGCAGGGCCTGTATCCGCCTTTGAACCAATCAAGTGTGCAAGATTCAGACTCAACGCCGAATGGCACTTTTTATAGCTACCCACTCGGAGGATACCAGTATCCTAAGATCTTGACACTAGGAGAAGCTGATCCACAGTCTGTGATGGTGGCGGGCCAGGAAAGATGTACTATGCACCAAGCAGCTGTGAGCGAATATCGGGACAGCAACAAAGCCCAGGAGATCACACAAGAAAGTGCAGCCTTTTATACACAACTTTTCAATGAAGTATTATCAGGGGACTTTGATCAATCACAGGCAACATACCTGAATGCTATTGAGATTGCCGATTTCCTGGACTATGAAATCTTGCACAATACCCAGGCTCTCGATAAGATCACCGACTACGACCTGCAACGTGCACGATGGCTTGCAGACCAATATACATATGCTACGAATGGTCAGAATGATGCCCATTCGGTGATTGGCCTAACCAACCCTATTGCTGGACAAACCTTGGCGTCTAGTATCCTTAGCGCATTCGCAAATAATATCAGGGCATCCGGAACGCAGCAGAAAATGACATTGCTGTTTGGAAGTGATGAGCCTGCGGTGGCTCTAGCTTCTCTTTTGGGATTGCCAAAAGAACAACAACCTAATTTCTACTCGCGTCTCGTCCGTGGTGGATCGCTTATCTTCGAGCTTTATAGCTTCGAGACCGACGAAGTCTATCCTTCATACCCGGGAGCAGACAACCTATTTGTGAGGTTCTACTTGCATAACGGGACAGATTCATCGGACTTTGTGTCATATCCCCTATTCGGAAATGGACCAAGCAAATTATCCAGTGGGTATAGTGATTTCCAATCCGAACTTGAGACTTTCGCAATGCAGTCAGTAGGGGAATGGTGTACCCGTTGCAACGCCGACACTACTTTCTGTGCTGGATTGACAGGCGGAAGTGGCTCTTCAGATCAAAAGAAACAGATGTCTCCCGCTGTGGCTGGAGTCATAGGAGCATTTGTCACTCTTGGTGTTGGTGCATTGATTGCCATGGTTGGGCTTTTGTTCACTGGCATGCGTAAGCGTCAAAACCACAAGGCCAGTATTGGGGGGTTCAAAGGTAATGACAAGAACGCCAGCGATGCGGATCTTACTTTCCGGAAGCCAATTTGGGGTAGTCACTCTAAGCCGACGAATGTTGGTTCTAATGAGGATCCATCAACTGGTGGTATTGTTGTTCATGGACATGAACGGCTTGGAAGTTGGGAAATGGGCCAACAAGGAAAAGAGACGGAGAATATCATATCTCCAACTCATGATGGTGCACCTCACATCTCACCATTTGATGATGAAAATGAAGAGGAATGGCGGATTCACAGTGGATTGACGCCTGTGAAAGTGCGGGAGAGCGTGTGATTCTTTTTTGATATTCGGAGAAGTTAAAAAAAATGGGAAGGCGCGGCCACTCTTTCGTTGCAGAAAATCACACTTTCTTCTCAACTTCTTCCCTTCCTCTTCCGTTTTTCTTTTCTTTTCTCTTCTTCAACCTCTTCTCAACCGTAAATACACTCTGCTTTTACTTGTTCGAACACAAATTCTGAGTTCTTCTCAATCCTTTTGTTGTACTCGTACTTTCACCTTCCAAGGCGCCAACGTCAACCTCTTTTCCAACGCTTCTCTCCTCATATTTGCCTCCACAGATTGGTCTTGCTATGGCCCCCATCAATATCAAGTACAATATCCCTACGCTAATGGCATTATGCCAAGATACGGAAGTTGCTTGCAATTGGACTGGTCACGCCAAGGAATGTCAGTATATCCTTGTTGAGTCTTGTCCATGTTGGATAGTGAGATATTCCGGTGCAATATCTGATCAAATGCCATAGGCAAGATACTGCGACGTGGACAGACCCAAAGATCGATACCACGAGAGCCTTCTTCTAAAAAGTTCAAAGCGAAGCACGCGAGCTCGCGGCTCGTCCAGCTGTCGCGACATTCATCCAAGCAACATGATCGGCCAATAACAAGCAAGAGAAAGATGCCAACGACTCTTTTCAAGGCAGCTACTGACGCAGGGTTCGCTCGCTTCCTAAAAGAGCATTCCTCGCCCAAGCATCAGCGTGTAACTGCTGGGGGCCGCATCGTGCCTATGGACACCAGTGGCAATCTGGCTCGAACGGAGAATATCCATGAAGAATCGAAGACCTTGAGCAAAAGCCAGCATAGCCCAATCCAGCAAATTTCATTTGCCAAAACGACCAATACAGATTATCCTCAAGTCGGGATGAACATTATGAACAGTGCGATGGCCTTCCTTTCCCCTGGTCAAGCGCAGCAAGGTGGTCTGCACCCAGCACCAATGAATACAGCGCAGAGTCCGGTCTCACTCCCAATGCCTTTTCAGTCATTCCTATCACCTGTTTGTCTACAGGAGTCAATGGATGTCTATGACGGACCACAAATGGCTCAACAGGTAGACGGAGACTATTTCCAGGCCTTGAGCATGAACCCGGAGCTGAATTTCCACCCGGCTGAAGTCTTCAGGCTGAAGATAGATCAGGTGCATAATATCGCCAACGGAATCGAGAACGCAACCATCACTGAATTTAAAAGCAACATTCGCTATTTACTCGACCTTGTCGGAAGACCGACAGACTCTATTCGAGTTGAGTACATGATCTATCTCCATGAGCAGATGGAAATGGTCTTGGAGGCTGCGAGCCAACAACTTCATTTGGTAGATGCCGACATTGCTATGCGGCCTGTAAGTAGCCCATCACAAGTTGGGCAGCGAATCAGATGGAAGCGGATCAGATCTGAAGCTTTTGACAGCTTGGAGGAGATAAAACTCTGCTTGGGCGAAGCCCTAGAACGATTTGTAAGTATTCCGAGCATTACGGATTTGGTGATGAGAACACTGTTTCATGAAGAGCTGCCTCTTGGTCCAGTCTCTCTCTCTCCTGACCCAGGTACTTCCCATGAGACCACGCCTCAAGTTGAAGAATCTTTCCATCAAGACAAAATCGAATCTCGGGGATGCAGTACCAGTAAAGACTCCGTGGTGACCATAAATGGCGATATAACCCTTCCGGATTTTGATGCTGTCTTCAATCAAGAGCGAAGACCCGAATTCAGTGAGCCCATTGAGCATCCCGAGCCCGAAATTCCTGGTCGCTTTGACGATATGGGATCTGATCTATACGGCGATGGCGATGGTGGCAGTGACACAATTGCACGAACTCTGTATGCTGATGACGAGCCGAAAGGCGACATCAGCAGCAGCAACAGTAGTACGGTTGACCACAGTGAGAGTGATTTATCCTCTATACATCGGGATGCAGCTAGCGAGGATGATTCAACTTGTCTCTCCGATTCAGTCTGCTCTGATGTTCCACCGAATGTCGGCCATACAGACGATAGGATCCATGAGCCCCCCGTTCATGAACAAGCCGATGGCATTGTGGAGAGTCGGACGCCTCGTTTCCTTCCTAGGCATATGCGTCGCTGTGACAGTCAGACTGTACCGCGCAATTTTTGGCCTCGATTCAGTAGTATCAGACCCCTTGCAGCTGAACGATGCCCCATTCCCCAATATTTTGACTCAAATTGGCGAAGTATGGGCTCTGGTTCAGAATCAGATTCATTGTTGGATCACGATTATGAAGAAGGTACAGTGTTTGAAGATTCCGTGAGCTTGAGTGACAGGGAGCCAAACGTCGCCTATAAATACAGCAAGTTGAAAGTTGAGGATATTGTGCTGGACTGCCCGACTAGTTATTTGGGTACCCCAAGCAGTGGAACATCGGACGGAAGGTGAGATCGCAAGAATCTGTGTCAGCCAGCCATTCAAAATAGTTCGCTAATCTAGATTTGGTCATCCTAGTGAGACACGCACAAGAGATGCCGGCTACGATGCCAGTATCGATCTAGCACAGGGGTTCAATGATAGTCCTAAGGTCGCATGTGTGGCGCATCAGCACGAACGAGCAGACTCGAAAACCATCCGTACTGAGCTTCGCGCAATGCAGGGGATTGGTCACTATGGACTGCCTACCGGGCGCCCGACGGTTCAGACGTTCGATATCACTGCCAACGGGCTTCCTGGTCGATTCGATGATGAATCAGGATGGATGGCGTTAGCTCTCAAGAAACTCTTTGTATAATATTTCCCGTCTCTTTTTTCGGTTTAATATCTGGAGATAGGGACGAGGAGAGACCAGTGCATCTCTCCATCTTCTCCGCACCACCGCATCTCTCCATCTTCTCCGCACCAGCGCAAGTCCAACGAGGTATTGGCCCATCATCACGTGGAATATGGATTCAAGGATGGAATTTCCAAGGATTGCAAGGATTGTCGAAAAGTCGCCACCGGAGTTTTGTTTTATTCTTTTTCTATTTTATTTTTTTGCTGTACCACAATGTACTGTTTTGCGGTTTCCCTTAGAGGATATGTCGTTTTTTGTTTGTAGAATCCTCACTCATTGTATACCTGAGCCTCTCTCTCTCTGTGTGTCTTTCACTTAGTTCAAAAACAAACGCCTGTCTTATTTCCTGCTGCGCCAATAGAAGAAGAATCTCAACCCTTGCGATCATTGCAATCAGGTGACTAATCAAAAAAGGCCTCCGCGTCAGTCTCCACTTCAACTTCCAACTCCCTTTCCCTCTTTCGCCTTGTCCAATCTACCCTCCTCTGCTTCTACTTTTTGCCTTTCTTTACTTGTTGGATCTTAAAATGCAGTCTCGCGAATGAGTACTGTATACTGTGATCCTTAAATTTCCCTTCTTTTAAAGGGTAGTTAGCCCTCGTCTCGACGAACCTGGCCTGTTGTCCTTCGCCCCCCTCCCCGCGATTGTATCCCCAGTCCGGCTTTCGCACATCCCCGCCTTTCCATTTATACTGCGCAACTTTCGTTTCCGAGTTCAATTTTTTGCTCTCGGGTAAAAGCCGGCTGTCGACTTGAGATACCGATCATCCTACAGACATCTACAATGACACAGCTATTCGCATCCAACCCGTCGACCATGACGAACGAAAAGCGCGGGAATTTCCCCGGCCTCTCCCTGCCAACCCGAAAACACTCCGGCGAATCAGGTCATTTGCCTACTAAGATCAAGAACTTTTTCCGGATCAATAGCTCAAGCAGCCATTCATCTCATGGCGGAAGTCCCGTCGGGAACGACCGTGAACGCGAGAAGGATTCGCCGAAGAATGATAAGGACAAATCTACCTTTAGACAATCAAGATTTCTCCCTACAATCGGTCGCAATCGTTCAACAACCGTTGCTAGTGAAGGCAATCCCTTAGATGACGGTGTTTCGCCTACCGCTACCGCAAATCCCTACTTTGCCCACCAAGGCCAACCCGCATTACGGCACAGGAATGACGGCTCTGCTCCATCCTCGCCGCCCGATACTCCCGAGTTGCAGGTCACCGGGGTATCTGCAGTGGAGCAAGCAACAACTGCCAATAAGGAGGAATTGGCACGTAAACTTCGCCGTGTGGCATCTGCTCCCAATGCCCAGGGCCTATTCAATAGCCAAGGTGATGGGCGTCCCCAGACAGCTGAGATGGGCAAGGAACCTCTTGTGGAAACTGCTGGCCCGGATGGTACCGTTGGTCTCCCTGATGGCAAAGGAGGAGTCTTGGCTGTGCCTCCGATAGGTGTCGACAGCAAGATTACCGGTGGCGAGGATGCTCCCTTCCGCCGCACCTACAGCTCCAACTCCATCAAAATACGCAATGTTGAGGTTGGTCCAGCAAGCTTCGACAAGATCAAGTTGATTGGAAAGGGTGACGTCGGGAAAGTCTATCTCGTTCGCGAGAAGAAAACAAGCCGTCTATATGCTATGAAAGGTAGGTCTAGTTTATTATTTTCTTCGGGTTTGCATTGGTGTCACAAATACTAACTTGATATTAGTGCTAAGCAAGAAGGAGATGATCAAGCGCAACAAGATCAAGCGCGCCCTTGCCGAACAAGAAATCCTGGCAACGAGTAACCATCCATTCATCGTCACCCTTTATCACTCCTTCCAATCCGAGGACTACTTGTACCTTTGTATGGAATACTGCAGTGGTGGCGAGTTCTTCAGAAGTATGTGCCCTTCCCCCGCAACGCCCAAAGAAAGCGCATATTGACCTAGAATCTAGCTCTTCAAACACGCCCAGGGAAATGCATTTCTGAGGATGCTGCGAGGTTCTATGCGGCGGAAGTCACTGCCGCATTAGAATATCTCCATTTAATGGGTTTCATCTACCGTGATCTCAAGCCAGAAAGTATGTGTCTATTCAGAATAGACGATATACGAAGACAAATATGCTAATGTTTTCTCTCATAGACATCCTTCTTCATCAGTCTGGTCACATCATGCTTTCAGATTTTGATTTGTCCAAACAGTCTGGTCCCGGAGGTGCTCCTACTATGATCCCCGGTCGAAGCGGCGGCAATTCTTCTGCTGCTTTGCCCACTATTGATACCAAGTCGTGCATTGCCGATTTCCGCACCAATTCCTTTGTTGGCACCGAAGAGTACATTGCGCCTGAGGTTATCAAGGGTTGCGGACACACTAGTGCAGTTGACTGGTGGACATTGGGTATTCTTGTCTACGAGATGCTCTACGGCACCACGCCTTTCAAGGGTAAGAACCGAAATGCAACATTTGCCAGCATTTTGCGTGACGAAGTGAACTTCCCCGAGGGGTCGGGTGCGCAACAGACTTCTACGCTATGCAAGTCTTTGATCCGCAAGCTGTTGATCAAGGATGAGACTAAGCGTCTTGGAGCTCGCGCTGGAGCATCTGATGTCAAGACACATCCCTTCTTCCGATCGACGCAGTGGGCTCTGATTCGCCATATGAAGCCGCCTATGATCCCACACCAGGGCCGTGCCGGTACCGACACTGTGAACTTCCGGAATGTCAAGGAGAGTGCTAGTGTTGATATTGGTGGCACCTCCGCTGCCAAGATGCCTGGTGTTCCCATGGACTCTGGTCTCGCGACCCCCAACGGCGAACTGAATGATCCTTTTGAAGAGTTCAACAGCGTTACACTTCATCACGAGGGTGATCACTAAGCAGCATCTTCTAGCATCTGAAGCCCACTGTATTTTTTTGTTTTTCCTTTTTTCTATTTCGTTTCTTCTCTCTTCTCTTCATCTCCCAGTATAATAAAGAGGGAGGGATCGCCGCCTGGGCATCGGCTTGATGACGATCATGATGCATTGACGACTGCATTTAAACTGTTACACTCCATTGCAACTTTCTGCCGGATGTCTACCGTGTCTCAGAGTATTCTGGAATCGATCTATGACCGTTTCTTCCTACTCTATGCTCTCTGTTCTGGCCATCTCGCTCTTGCATTTTGCATTCCTGTGATCACCAAAAGACCTTGGGCTTCTTTGATATCCTTTTGCGACTTCATTCTTCCCACTCCTTCCATCACGATTCAATGCTCGCTTATTCTTTGGTTTATTTTCTAGCTTTTTTTTACTCTTATCTCGCTGGAAGCTGCGCTATACATCTTTTTCTCTTCCTTTTTGCAGCGGCTGGCGTTTGGTTCTCGTTGGCTTTCCTTGTTTTATTTGGTCTATCTGGTTATTTGACACTCGTCAGTATCGTGTTAGCCGATCCTTCAGCACGTTCTTTATGGGTTTTACTTCGTTCTTCTTGAAATCTGGCGTGGTATTCTCTATCAACGAAGCTCGGTTCTATTTCTGCTGTTTTCTCAAATTGATCTTTTCTGGATCTATTGGCACCTGGGCTTGTTTGAGGTTAATGTCAACTAGAAAAATAAGAGAGTAGTAATACGTTTGGAGGCTCATTGGTATCATGGCGCTCAACATGACCTTTAGTACTAGAGGTAATCGTGTCCGAGGTTTTTCTCGTTGCGAGGTAAATTATATAGTCGCTTTGAGTCTATATCCCTGCGTAGGTAACTAACTTATAGTGTACGGGGGACACTATGGACGCCCTGTGATTAATCCAAACAATCCAGTTCACAACATTCAATTTGGAATTGCTAATCACATGTGATATCATACAGACTAATCCTATTGAGTTTATTTTGTGACAAACTCACCAAAGCTTGAGCTCAACACAATCAGCTTCGGCTGCCCTGGGCATAAAGCACAATTCGGCCCGATTAGCGGGTTATCAACAAATTCCCCCCGCATCGAACTCTCCGCCATCCTCTCCTCTCCAAATCGCTTTGACTACCCAAAATTACGCCCAAATCCTACACAAAATGTCTGCATTCGCTCAATCCGACGATCCTGACGCCGAGGATTTCTCCTACGTCTCCCCCGAACCAGCGACTACAACTCCTCCAATCCCGCCAGAGCAGTCAACAAGCTCCGACGCAGAAGCTTCCCACAACCGCAATCGCTTGAATAACCCATTACTAGGAAATGATCACGGACTTGTCTCGGAATTGGAGCAGGAAGTTTTAAATGAATACTCTCGTCTACTACGAAATATCAATCAGGTACGTGGGTGATCGGATTAGCCTGATTTTCTACGCGTTCAGACTCATCTCAAAACTTTGCCCCATCTATCTCACCTCCGTCTCTCTCTCCCTCCACTGCCCTCGCAAATATACTATATTTTGTGTCCTAGCTGAGCTAACCCTCTTTATTACATTGTTTTAGCTCTCGGATAAAGTAGGCGACCTCGCTGGCTCCCCGGCCTCCATGACTCTAGACGGAATGCGACTTCTTGAACGCAAGACGGCGACGGTGTGCACGTTACTCAAGGCTAGTGTCTACAGTATTGTTCTCCAACAGCAAATTTGGAATGAAAATGAGGGACAGCAGCAGAATCAGGAAGATGGTCAACAATATGAGGATCAGGAGTATCGGCATACGGGTTATGAAGGGGATGAAGGTGATGGGGATGTCACTTTCCAGTGATTTTTCAGAGCTGCAGAACTGGCATTTCTCGAGAATCTGGTAGATTCCTTCTGTGGACATATATTGCCTCGAAGGGGGCTGGTGTTTTTTTATTGCGTATACCCTGGGTTTATTATTGGTGGATAGGCGCGTCACCTGGATATAGTGGCATGGTTAATGATGACCAAGTTGAAAAGGGAAAAGGAAATAGCTAGATCTTGGTCAATGGCACAAGGATAATTTCAGAATTCAATGATAAGTGTTCCAGAAAATGTAATAGGCAGGTTTGATTGAAGAATTTGCATTCCTTTTGAAATATGGGCAATCGATATAGAAGTACATGCAAAAGACAAGGAGAAGAGAAAAGATAAAAAAAAAAAAAAATTATATACACGCCGAGGAACAATGCACGAACTGACCGCTTGTCAGAATGCAATGCCTAGCCTAGACCTTCCCCGCGTAGTACACCTTGCGCACATCGACGATCTTCTTTCCGCGAGCCCGAGCGACTTCCTCCGGGTCGCGCTGGCTCATCAATGCCTCGTAGGCGGCCTTGACTGTGTTCATCTTATTCCGCGATCGGTTCACCTTGGCGGCAAGGTCGTGGATACCGGCGGCACGGCACATTTCATAGATCAAGTGCTGGGTACGGAGACCAAAGCCTGGGTATTTGTTAGTAGTCTATAACGGGAAATAAGAGAATGCGGTCAACATACCAGGAGGACGGTGCATCAACTGCAGCTCAACAGCTCCAACCTTGCCGGTGACATCACCAAAGATGGTACGGTTTTCATAGCGAGGGACGGGCTGCATATTACGGATAGCGCGGTATTGCGACTGGATCTTCGCATCGGCCGCTTCCTCGGACTTGCCCTCGCCAATTCCCAACAAACCGTTTCCATTGCCTGCAACAGACAGACGGTAGGCACGGCGAACTTTACCGAGACGAGTCTGGTTCACAACACTGTGGGAAACCAAAGTCTTAGTGCGAAGTTCCCGCACTTGACGCTCGGTATAACCAGTGGCCAGAAGGAGACTCTTCAAGGCATCAGTCAACTCCTCAGCCTCAAGTGAGCGCTCCTTCTCTCCCTTTTCCGCAGCAGATTTCCGCTCTTCCACGCGGGGCTCGTCGATGGTCTCGCCAGGGCCAAAGAGATCTGGCACGAGAGCGCTATGCGGGTTCAGCTCGTTCTCCTCCTTGCCTTCCGTTAATCGCAAAGACTCAGCGAATCGCACGAAATCAGACGGCTTAATATCTTCATTTGACTCTGCAAAGAAGCGGCCAAAGTCCTCGACGAATTGATCCTCCGTCTTCAGCTTGAAATTGTAATCCGAGTTCGATTCGGGGGCGCGAACATTGCGGTCGATGCCGGGCTCAATAACGGAGAAATCGTCGAGATACTTGAATCGATATGGGTCGGTACGGCGGACGGACTGCTCAGACAGATCCTTTGGATCGATAGCGGCCTCGCCAGCCTTGATGGCCTCCATTTGAGCGGCCGAGTACTCTTTGGCCAGGTGGGCCTTCTCCTCCTCAGTATACGCCTTGAAGTCTTCAGGCTTCAATCCCGACCGAGAAGAGGATTCAATCTGATTCTCGGGACTCTTAACATTGGGGAACTTGGGTTTCCGGTTGGTCAATGGTGCTGGAGTCGAGTGGAATTGACGACGAGGTACTCGCGTGCCGGGGGTCGCAGTTCGTGAGAAGCTGCAGAACAGACATCTTGCCGGCCGGGCAAGACTCATGATGAATGAAGAGAATATTATTGGCTCGTCGGCCAGTAACACGCCAACCACAAGCTCAACAACGAAAAGGAATAAAGAATGAAGGCAATTGCAACACGCAAAACAGTCGGCGGAAGAGCGACGCCGGGAGGAATTTCTTGCTCACGGGCGGTGAGTAGTTATCCAATCAGCGAGGCGGGAGATCCGTTGCTAAGCCCAGGATTAATTTGATGGAAATCGAACTTACTTTTTTTTCTTCTTTTTCCTTTTCTGCATTTTTACTTGTCGCACATGTTGGCTGTCCGCCTGTCTATTTGGCGACTGCCTTCTTTTGGATCTAATTGCTTACGTCCGTTTGTTCGAATTCAACGAAATTCAACTTCCGCATACAATCATCCACCAAGACACCCTCCTCAACGCCCTCTTATAACGCACTACACAGCCAGAATGAATCACCAGAGGAAACCGTTCGACAGGAAGCGCAAGAAGGCTAAGGTTGAGCGCAACAAGAGCAGTGGGCATGATGATGTTCTACTCGCGGATGTCGACAAACTCCTCCGCCCTAAGTCCGCTGAAGACCAAACCAATGGCGAGAAAACCGCACCTACTCTTCCCGAGAGATTTACTGAGATGGATGTGACAATTACCATGCTTTCTTCGACTGGGGATGGCCTCGCATATGACCAAGACTTGAACCATGTATTCGTGGTGCCGTTTACAGTGCCCGGCGACAAGGCGCGGGTCAAAGTGGTGCGACATGAACAAGCCCACCATTACAGTATGACCGATTTTCTGAGTGTGATTGAGCCTGGCCCAACAAGAGACGATTCTTTGATTAAGTGTCAATACTTCAGTAAATGCTCTGGCTGTCAATTGCAGATGATGTCTTATGAGGACCAGCTCGCGCACAAGCGACGTATCGTGGAGAAAGCCTACGCCAACTTCTCTGGTCTAGTTCCTCACCTTGTTCCTGCTATTGAAGAGACATTCCCATCCCCTCTACAATTTGGATATCGTACGAAACTCACACCTCATTTTGCACAAGGTGGTAAACCCAAGATGGATGAGGAGGGAAATCCCCTCCCGAAAGAGGTGCCTCCAATTGGATTCACATACAAGAACCGAAAAATGGACATGGATATCGAAGACTGTCCACTTGGAACTGACATTGTGCGACGTGGTTTGAAGAGCGAGAGAAAGCGCGTGGCTGAGAATATTGCTTCCTACAAGAAGGGCGCCACGCTACTAATGCGTGAATCAACCACTCGTATTGCCAAGGATACACCAGGCGCAAAGTCAAAGGTCAAATATATTCCCGGGTTGGTACCCACGAAGGACTCTGATTCTGGTGACCTTATCACGATCGAGGAAGATGATTACACCGTGGAGAAACGCTGCGTCACTGATAACAACGCCACCTCTGTTGAGTATATCGATGACTATATCTTCAGCAACAAGGCAGGCGGTTTCTTCCAGAACAACAATTCGATTCTATCCGGCTTCACCGAGTACATTCGCTCAAAGGTCTTCCCTCCCGGTAACGACCAGGATGCTCAACCCATCAAGTATCTTCTTGATGCATACTCCGGGTCGGGTCTCTTTACCATCACCTTGTCCCCTCTATTCAAATCTAGTCTTGGTGTCGATGTTGCAGGAGATTCCATCGTCTGTGCTCGCGACAATGCCCGCGCCAACGACCTTCCCAACACCGGCTTCGCTGCCGCCGACGCAGCCGTTCTCTTCAAGGATGTTCCATACCCGCCTGATCAAACATTGCTTGTCATCGATCCACCTCGCAAGGGCTGCTCTGATGATTTCCTTCAACAACTTCTGGACTATCGTCCTCGCCGTGTTGTGTACGTGAGTTGCAACGTGCACACCCAGGCTCGCGATGTTGCGGTAATGGTACAAGGTGACGAAAAGCGCAATATCCGATATGAAATCGAAAGCATCCGTGGCTTTGATTTCTTCCCTCAAACCGGACATGTTGAAGGTGTCGCAATCCTCAACCGGGCTACATTCCCCGAAAAGTCTGAGTAAAATCGGGCTTTGATCTTCAAGGATAAGCATTGTTTATCGATGCTTTGGCTGAACATATTGCATTTTAATGGCGCTGTACTATACTTTTAGGTAATACCAAAGTAAAAAAGGGGCGAGGGAGGTGAAAAGGAGAATTTTGGCATTTTCAATACGCTTCTGAATGATAATATAAAAAAAGGGGCTAGAAACTAATCTCCTTCTATCTACTTGGGGACCAGACGTACTAGTAGCATACTGAAAACAAAGCGCTGTGCCGCCCACTTTGAATCATGCATGACCAGGACAGGGGCAAGGAGGAATTGCGTCACGAGTGATAAGGAAAAAGGTGATGAACTAACGGACTATGAACAAAAGCGTCCAGCGACACCAGGCTGATAAAAGACGACGATAATAAAAGGGAGGCTTTGGCTTTAAGAGCTTCCAGGACCGCCAAGCAGTGCAAATCTCCGCACGATACTAGGGCCAATCTCATCGTATTCAGCCTTAGTGTGGCAGTAGCTTCGGAACTCAGGCGTCTGACCCAGCAGGCTACCTCCGAACCAGGGTCCATGTCGCTGGCGCTTGTGTGTCACAACCGCGACATCCAGACCACCACTCCGAGCACCACCGCTGCGAGCCTCGGAGGCGCGGATACGATCATCCACCAGATGACGGATGTCACGTTGTAGACGACGACCAAAGTCCTTGTACAAGGTGGATCCACCGGACAGAACAATGTTCTTATAAAGTCCTCGTCGAACATCGATTGGCGAGGATTGAATAACGCCATCAACAACATTGGGGAGTGGGGTGAGGAAGTCGGACGAATAGATTTCGGGGTTAAAGAAGATCTCCGGGGCGAGGAAACGCTCGTAGCCAATATCAATCTGTACGCTGCGTCCATTCGGCGAGTTCACGGTGTGCTTAAGGAGACGGTCGGGCTCACGGTCGTAGCGAGCAAACTCCTTGACGATATCGGGGCTCACGTAACAGTACTCCTCCTTTACCTTCTCGGCGGTCTTCAAGCTGCTGTCCGGCTCACCGCGGTCTCGCAGCAAGCTCTGCACGAAGTATGTGATGTCTCGACCAGCGATAGGAATGCTCTTGATTGAAGATCCAATGACATAGCCCTCCGCTACAGGAATAACGTGGGTGACACCGTCACCGGAATCAATCACAGTTCCGGTGAGGGATCGGTCAGTGACCTTGGAAGAGGTCCAAGACGCGGCGAGGGCAAGCACGGCTTGAACGGCAATATAGAGACCAGCGCAGTTGAAAGATTCGAACATGATCTCGGCGGTATTTTCACGGTTCTCGGGGGGGTTCAGTGGCTGACATCAGGCTCCAATGTTAGTCTTCCAGATCATAAATCGGCATGTTTGCTGCCCAGATATTGTTGAATGGCTTCCTTACGGGTTCGGTGAGGAGGAAGTAATGGTCTTCGGGCTCGACACGAAGGTACTTAAAAATAGAATTCGACCAAAATCGCTCCATGTAATCCCAGTTCTCGACCTGGCCGTGTCGGATGGGGTAGTTGACGCCATAACCGGGGCCACTACCAGCGGCAAGAGCCTCATCACCGATGAAGAAATCCAGATCCTCGGTACCACGCTTTGCGGAAAGGTGTGAACTGCCACCACCACCGCCTGACAGGAAAGATGGCTTGTTCGCGACGGCAGGCCGAGCACCGGAGCTTCCAGCGCTCCCAGCACCAGCCTTGGTTGCAATGGCTGTTGGAAAGACGAAGGAGGGAGAATCGTTACCGGCGAAACCTAAGATAGGTCAGAGTCATGCGCTTTCGAGTATTCCCAGATATAATGTCTCAATTCTAGACATATAACACCTACCGAGCTTGGAGTAACCAGTACCGCTGGAGAGAGTCGTGTCAGCATGGGGCTCAATTCTGGGGAGAGTAAGGGATAGGAACTGACTTGTCCATGACAACGGCTGGTGTTTGAGAGGCCATGGCGGGAAATTGTTCTGCAAGCCAATCCGAATACAAAGGAGAATTGCAGGTCCGCCGTAGCAGGGGAGGGGGGAATGAAGTCAACCGTGGCGGAGCTCTCAGGCAGACAAGGCGGGGAGTGGATGACTAAGGCCACCAACGTCATGTGCCTAGAAACATTTGAATCGTCTTTAAATCATGACTATACGAGAGATATCCAATTGAGATGAAATAGAAAGAGGCCATATCAATTAATTGGTCATTGTGATAGGGAGATTGAAAGATATATCACTCCAGAACCCTAATATATCGGTCTCCTATCCAAGCTGAAGATAGATAGATATATATATATATATATCTATCTAACTATCTATTGTTTGGACGTTGTTTCATTAACAACTTTTTTGAGGCTGATACTTCCTTCACCTCAACTCACATCTAATTAAGGAAGGAGCGAATCGCGACGATGCTGGCCAACGAGGAAAGAAAGGCTCTTGTTTACCTCATGTGAAGAGAGCAACATCCATCTGTGACCATCTGCTTCTCTCTCTTTCTCTTCCTCTTCACCCACATCACTCTCGCTTTCACCTAGTCATACGGTCCCATTACGCCTAGCTATAGGCTCGTCTTATTCTTCAGTCTTTATCACTTATGAGCAGCGTCTTGCATGTCCTGACAACTCTATCATTCCCTTCAAACTATCTTTTCCGTTTCGACAAATTCGTTCACTACTCTTCGCTGTTCGCCATCAATTCCTACGACTCAATTGACACCCCGATTTCTTAGATCGGTGCGTAAGAAAAGGAAACCGAGTCAAGACCGACTATCCTTCCTTATACAATTCCTTCCGGTAGCTGTCTTACGCGACGTGGATTCTCTCTACCCCGACTCTCGCCAGGCGTGAGCTCACCTTACGTGGAACCCACGTACAACGCACCGCTATCATGGCCAATTTAAAGCGCGCATCAGGAAGGGATGACCTATGCGCAGTTTTTGTTCATGCTGGTGCAGGATTCCATAATCTTGACAACGAGTCAAAACATCTCCTAGCCTGCAAACAGTACGTGATGTCCGAGAACGACAAACTGGAAATGCAAGTCAACATTTTAACTTGATCGCAATATAGTGCTGTTAGAGCCGGCATGGTTTTCCTGCGAAATGGTGGAACTGCTGTAGATGCCGTCGAAATAGCCATTGCGTCGCTGGAAGATGCCCCAATCACCAATGCTGGATACGGCAGTAACCTCACAGCGAAAGGTGTGGTCGAGGGGGATGCTTCAATTGTTGATCATTTTGGTCGCAGTGGTGCTGTTGGTGCTGTACCAAGTAAGGCACGCTGTAAAAGTTGAAAGGAAAAATGCAAGCTAACCTACCTACTGATAGATGTGAAGAACCCCATCATGCTCGCTCGTAAGGTCTATGACCAGTCATCTAAGCTTCCAGGATTGGCTCGTGTACCGCCCAATCTTCTCGTGGGAGAAGGGGCCACAGACTTTGCCTGGACTAATGGAGTCGCTATCGTTCCAGACGAAATGTTGATCACTCCCGCGGCACACGAACGTTGGAGAGACTGGAAGCAGGAAATTACCGACTGGGAATCCATGAACTCGATGCACAACAAGACGACTGAAGAAAAATATGACCCCTGGACACGCCGTTGTGTTGATCCCGTCCTAAGTCGCGTCGGACGAACTTTCTGCGACCAGAAGTTGCAGGCCAAGGTCAAGGCTGAGCTTGCTTCAATGCATGACGCCGTCGAGACATCCGAAGCAACCGATCTGGACCAGGATCTTATCGTGAATGACCAGCCTCATATTGGGAAGGCCTTCCAAGGCGCGTACGAAACAGCAGCCTCGGAAGAGGAGGCTAATGAATGCAAATCACGTCGTCACGACAAAGAGCCTTCCTCCGGTGTATGTGACAATGGAGGTGATGCTATCACCGACACAGTTGGCGCCATTGCGATTGATCGATACGGAAATATTGCGGCTGGCTCTTCTTCGGGAGGCATCGGCATGAAACATCGCGGCAGAGTTGGTCCTGCTGCTTTGATTGGAATCGGCACACATGTCATTCCTGTTGATCCTGCGGATCCGGATCAGACTGCTGTCGCTTCCGTGACTTCGGGTACCGGTGAACATATCGCATCCACCATGGCAGCAAGTACCAGTGCCCATCGAATCTATTACAGTCAAAAAGCCATCGGAAATGGCGAGTTTGAGATGGTCACCGAGGATGAGGCATTACAGTCCATGATTGTCAACGAATTCACCGGTAATCCACCTTTTTCTTTTTGCTCAATTCTGACAAAAGCTAATATACCTATAGGCCATGCTGCACTGCTGAACAGCGAAATAAAAGGCTCGATCGGTATAATGACTGTCAAGAAGACAAAGGATGGCATCGCACTATACTTCGCTCACAATACGGATTCCTTTGTCAGTACTTGTTCTTATACCAACGTGAAAGAGATGCCTACTAACAATTTTCTAACTACAGGCCCTAGCCTCCATGTCAAGCAATGATAAATTACCTGCTGCTGTAATGTCACGCAACCCCAGACGTCATCAGAAAGTCGCACGTCAAGTTGCGCAGGGTGGTCTGATGATACGGCCTCGTCAATATACCCGGCTATGGTAGGGTTATCTCACATCCCCTTTCGAAGGAGGCCTGGTAATGCTAACGTATCCCCTCGATAGTAATCAAACTGCCCCAAAAGAAAAGAAAGCACGAAGGAAGAGATTCTATTCAAGTCAAGGTCCTTATTAGGCCGCAATAGCTTTGCTATATGATCATTCTTAGAGGCAAAACCTGCGGCTCTCTCATTTCTTCCGAGGTCTAGTCTTGTCTGGGCATGTCTCGCGTCCTCCAATTTTCATGTGTCATGTTCTTTGCACAGCGACTGGTTCAACATTAATTTAGCATCTCCCGATTATTCATATTCCGGGTTGGAGTTGGGGCTTTCGAGGACACAGACAGCAAAAATCGACAGCCAAGATCCCGCAGTGGAGGATGGTTGAAGATGGTTGAATGTTTGCACATGTATTTTCCAGGTTCCTAGAAGCTCTACGTATCCTATATCATCTGCCTGTCGTTTCGTATGATTTTGTATAAATATTTTCATGTAGATAATTTATTGATTTTTTTGTTTCCAAAGTATGACTTTGTGCTCGAATCCAGCGAGAACAAGCAAATTTAAGAAACAAGATCTTCCGCCCAGTATACTCTTTCGAACTCAAGCGCCACTCCAAAGAGGACAATGACTTATTAAGGCCCAGGCGTAGGCGTAGACATGGGCGTTCCAGCCGCTGAAGTTCCGTTGACCCGCTTCTTCTTCTTCTTCTTTCTGGGAATAAGCGCAGGCTTGGTACCATGATCCCCAATATCCAACGCAGCCCCACAAGTCAAGCACTCGTTATTGGGTGGTGGTTCACAGAAGATACTCAGACAGATAGAGCAGACGTACCCGATATCCACGACCCGACGATGACAAAAGCAAGCGGCACGGAAATCCACGTCTACCCGAGTAGGAAGCACCAGGTGCCGACGTGAGCGTTGATCCGGCAAAAATGCCATCATTAAGTATTGCAGTAGACCGCGTGGTTCGGACAGAGCCATGTACACGCCCTTGGTAGCGTCGCAGGCTTGTTGTAGGAAGACTGCGTCACCGCTGAGTTTACAGACATCGATTGGAATTTGAAGACGTTGGCACGCGAATATACTGTTCATCACAGGGATATACTGGTGTGCAGAATCACTCGAGCCACTGACAGAAACAATGAGGATACGACTTTGAAGTCGTTCATCCTCATTTGCGGCGGAGGGTCTACCCGAGCCGGAACCTGTACCCGCACCGCCGTCTGCGGCGGCGTCTTCGAGGTCTGCGCCGCCGTGTTCCTCGGCCCAGGCGATTGTGCGTCGATTGATGTGGCTTAGGGCGAGGGTGAGAGCGCCAGCTAGCATGGTTGATGTATTACCCCGCACATCGTTACTACTGGTTGAGTCCATTAGGTCTTTGAGGTTCTTTGTGACTTGTTCTTCGACGAGGCGGAATGGACGGTATTTGTTCGTTTGAGATGGGATGGAACCGTTCATGGTGAGATCGCCGTCCTGATCGGCGGCGGTTGTGCCGGATGAAGATGCTTCATGTTGGGAGGGATATAGCCATGCTGCTTTTTGACTGTGTGAGGCGACGATTGCTACTTCATTTGCGTAGTTGCAGGCGAGGTGGGCGTTGATAAAGACGAGGATGTTCGCGATAGCTTTAGATAGTGGGAGGGATTGGTCTAGAGCAGCCCAGGCATGGGGGTTGGTGTCGAAAACGATAGTAAGAAGAGATGGTGCGAGATCTGATAATTTTTTTTTAGTTCATTAGATCGAATGTTCAGGACGTATATTGACCGCAGCAAAGAAGACGAACCGGTAGTTCCAAGGTCATAGTGCTCGGAAGCATCGACAGAATTCATGGTGCTATTATTGGTGGATAAGGGCGGATTTTCATGATGAGGCTTATATTGGTGGTATTGAAGGGAATACAAGCTCGGGTGAAAGCTTGTTCCTGTCGGATGAGCCCTCCGCTGGGATTTTCAAGAATGAATTGGATGTCTTTGCGGATCAGCCACCTCGGCGGAGAAGAGACAGCTCCGTGATAAGCGGTCACGGGCGATAAGCCAGTCAAGTGCCACAGTACCCTACTGGTACCCAGGGTAGGAGGGGCATTGACTGGCTGGGTACTCTTCCATATTAATTAGTACGGAAGGTACTTTAGATTGATCAATGAGATACCGTGCTACCCAAGTCCATTAGTGTACTCTGGGCTGTATCTCTGTTGAATGGTTGGCGGAATTGTATTTTTCATTCGAATACATATACTACTGCAGTGCATAGTTAGTTGAGATTGTCTTGGTAGTTTGACTTAGCTTGTTCAACATACAGTATCCATACTACCATGGATGGTGCGTACAGATGTACTATGTACATAGCATGATTTAGTTTCACTACGTGTCGAAGTACATAGATATTGGTCCTAGGCACATACTCCCAACAAATCGGATCTATGTATTAAGTATATTGCACCTAAGTCTAATACGTCTAATACTGTCGTTACTAGCTCGATGTAAGTATAGACATAACGACTAGAATACTAATAAATCACATAACTATGTATCTGTGATCCACTCGAACGTGGCTGCTAAAGGCTGTGGTTAGTGGACTGAGACTAATGTTCTGCAGACCACTGCCGAGACAGTCCCACCAAATCTTCATGGCTGCGCCAAGTCAAAATGGTTGAGATCAAATCACGGCTCCTTACATGCCAAGTGTGAACACTTCGCGGCCCTCTTGGATCTACCGGAAATCATAGCCCGACAGACTGGGGGAGAAGAAGATCTCCAGAAGCTATGACAGCTTGTACTCCGTATGTCGGAGACTGGAAATAAGGCCCGCGCTACGCGGCGGTTCCCTCGAATGAGAAGCGAGAAGGTTCCACATGCTCGGCCCCTTGGAAAGCCCCGATTGTCGGTCAAATGTACCGTGTTGAACTCATCCTCAATGCAGTGTTTCTACGGGGAAAAGGGAGCCGGAGGGAGGACCGTGTCGAAGGGGAGTATGTAAATACAGAATGATCAAAGTATCAGAGAGGAGTAAGTTCTTATTTGCATCGAATTCAAACAACCAGATGGCGGTGCAACGTGATAGAACGAACGGATGTGGTTGGCCTTATCAAGCAGATGAGGGCTGGTTTGATAAAAGAAAAGAGCCCAATGACCCCATGGAAATTGAAATCCAATCGTATTGAGATGATACCCTTTCACGCCGAGGAGCGCCTCCCGCGGGGTTTGATTGGCAGGGCGTATTGTAATTACCAGGTATCACAGCCATCAGAACTATTGAAGATCCAGCATGGATTGATTGATTAGTACGGAGTACGGAGTAGATATTCTCCAATCTATTCCTCTCCCTTCCACTTCTCTTTTACTTTTATTTCATTTCCTCCTCTCTATTTTCCACATCTTATTACCCCCTTTTCTCAATCTTAAGGGTTCCTTACTTCATACCAATTCCTCTCCAATATAAACCCCTCCGCTCCGCGTCTCCGCCACTCCGCCTTTCCGCCTTCCCGCGCTTTCCCCTCCTCCACCTTCGAAATTTTGACTGGGAAAAAAAAGTGTCCGCACATTTTCCCTTCTTTCTCTTTCGCAAACTTTCGAATTCCAAAAGACTAAGCCTTTCGGAATTTGTTCTCCGCAGATTGCTGTTCTCTCAGCAACCCTGCAATGGTCCAAGCAACGGGCGAAGAGCGCGCTGCACACCTGGCACGGGAGGCTGTTGAGTTGGTCGATGCTGGCCATCGAGAGGTACGAACTATAATCTATCGCCAAAGTGAACCCACACTCTGTGCGAACCCTTAAATCATCTCCATGCAGGATGACTGACCATATCATAATTGGTTTTCATTATTAGGCAGCCTCAAGAAATCTCAGAGAAGCCCTTTCCATTGCCCCCGAAAACTCTCAAGTTAAAGCTGCTTTCCTCAAAATCCAACAGGAGGAGGAAAATGACCATCAGTTGCTGAGCCTTTGTCGTCGTTACACCGCCGGTCGAGATGACTCCGCCGGAAAGGAAGCCGCTGCTTATCTTCGCACGGACGGCCTGAAACCACCAGAGAACGTGGCGCTAGAATCGTTGAAGCTGCTGTTGGGCGAGCAGGCACATGCCCTCTCTGAGATGCAAGATGAGATCATCTCCGGGCTCGTGCGACAAAGTGTCAGTGTTCGACAATATTTCTCTACTCAGCTTCAGATCTCAGTCACCACCTTTTTCGATGAGATCTACGACCGAGGTGACGGCGCTGCAGTATGTTTGGACACTGTCGTGCTCGATCCTACCGTATGGCCATCCGAGAGTACTCGGTCCCACTGCGAGGATGAGCTGTTTCAACTTTTCTTAGCCAAATTGATGGAGTCAGGTCACGATCTTGATGGTCGTTCGTTGAAAGGAATTACACGATTGCTCGCGGTTGACGCGGAGCGACTTCAACACCTGATCGATGATGAAGGATTCGAGGTGATTCTCACCTCACTGGATAACCGATTGCCGCTGGACGTGCGTAGTCAAGCAACGCTAGCAACAGCCAAGTACCTTGAGGTCTCCAAGGATGCAGGTGCGAAACAATTCTCCACCTTGATCGCGGTCATGATTTCCAGGGGTCGTCTAGACGATCTGATCATCGCATTTTCGGCTGTTGCGGCCGTCTTTCCGGTGGCCCCGGCTGCTGCTGCCAATGTCTTTCTGTCCGATGAGTTTATGAACGCGTTGACTCCATTGGCGACGCGAGATGCGAAACGCAGGAAGGTGGAGGTTTCCGTCCTGGAGCTCTTGAACGCAGCATGCATCAACCGCCCCTCCCGCGAGGCAATCTCCAAAAACTTCCCCGAATGGCTTTCTCACACTTTGACTAATGGAAGTGACGAAGGATCTGAGCTAGCGGCCGTGGTTTTAGCAAAGATACGGGCATCCGAGACAACCAAGCCCGAGGAAAACGGTAAGGTCCAGGAGGAAGACAGTGTCTCTGAGTTGGTCGAGCGATTCAAGGGACTGATGTCTGAATCCAAGGTCGAGAACATATCACACGCTATTGAAGGGTTAGCCTATTCTTCCGTTAAGCCCTTCGTCAAAGAACAACTCGCCAAAGACCTGACATTCATGCGGGACTTGGTCACGATTCTAAAGAAGCATACTACCGACTCCTCTTTACTCTACGGCGGCCTCATGATCATCTTGAATCTCACGAAATTCCTCCCCAACCTTTCCGACGAACAGAAGAAAATGGGCCAGTTGAAGGACTATGCGGATGCATCTGCAGGGAAAAACCAACCAAAATCTAGCCCAGACCCTTTAGATCAAGACGAAATGGTGCTTACTCGATGTGGCCTTGTCATTGATGCTGGTGCTATGTCTCTCTTGGTGGACTGCGCTCGACTTGCTATGCCTTCCATCCACGATCTCACAGCTAAGATTACCCTCGCCTTAGCACGGGTTCAGAAGTCCCGAGGAATCCTCGCTCAGCAGGGCGCAATCAAGCTGTTGCTCAGTCTGGCGATTCCGAAACAAGGTAGCCCAGCCGTTGCAAATGAAACGACTCGAAATGCGTCTCATGCATTAGCCCGAATTCTTATCTCCGTTGATCCCTCGCACGTCTTCCCCTCGTCCGGCTTTCCCCAAGTCACTTCCGCCGTACGACCTCTACTTTCCCTGTTGTCTTCACCCGAGATAGCCAGTTTCTCCGTGGATCAGCCTCGTGATCTACTTCCAGTCTTTGAGAGCTTACTCGCTCTGACCAACCTTGCATCCTATCCACATGATGAATCCCCGGCTGAACTTACCGTTCGGGAGGGATGGTCCGCAGTCGAAGATCTCATTTTATCTAGTAATGCTCGTGTCCAGCGGGCTGCGTGCGAACTGATCTGCAACCTGATGACCTGCGAATCTGGAATCGTCAAATTTGCCGATGGCTCGAAGCGAGCTGCACAGCGACTTCACATTCTCTTGGCTCTGACGGATGCAGATGATATTCCGACTCGACGAGCCGCCGGAGGAGCGATTGCTATGCTCACGGAATATGATGCGGCTGTTGCGGCTGTCCTCGACCGAGTGCGGGGCGTCGATCTCTTACTGGGGTTGTGCCAAGAAGACGATGATTCCCTTGTTCACCGCGGTGTCGTATGTGTGCGCAATCTTACCTTTGCGGCGTCCGGTGACATTGGTGCTCGTGCCAAGGCCGCTGTCCGGGCAGCCGGCGGAATTGATATTCTGACTGTGTGCCTCAAGAAAACCAAGAACCCGGCGGTGTTACAAGCTGGTGTGGAGGCTTTGAAGCCACTAGTGCAAGACTCGCAGTAGCATGGGACTTTTTCATCCCTCTAGTGCATGAGGCTGCTTTTTACAGCTGGTTGCTAGGGGATTCACGGGTGGAGTTTAGCTTTTTCTGTTTATGATTTGATTTTATCTTTTATGCCCCCCCCCATTTGATCATGAGAACGTTCTCCGGTTTAGCGATTCTTTTTTTTTATTATTTTCCCCTTGTTCTTGATTTATGCTTGCTTTTTCTTTGTTCTTTAGGGAATACGGGGCGTTGATTGCTTGTGATGGCGTATCATTTTCCTAGCATCCCATTCATTCGGATTATGATAGCAAAATGAAATAGATGTATGAACGAGATTTTGAATTGCCATCAGTTATCCTTTGTATACAATACAGTACCTACTGTATATGATAAAATAAGCATTCTGGATGAGATGGTATGCAAGGAAGATCGAATTGCATCATTGTACTGCCACGTTCCATGCTGCAGTGGGTATACAGTACATCTGTATGATATAGTACTATGTACTAACTAGTCAGCTATTTAACCGTGCTGGACTATGTATGTAGTCTGTATGAAGGTACCTAAGTACAAGTAAAATTGGGCAGAAAAGTTAGGCGATGAATGTATTCTGTACATCGCCTCATGAATATCTTTTCATCCTTCCTCTTTTCTTCCCCTTCCTTCTTCACATATTTTTTGAAATCTTTTTCTTCCCACAATTTTCAGATATTTTGATCGCGTTGATGCTGTGGGAACTCCAAGACACACACACACCGATGCAAAAGCCTCTGTGCTTTTAGAGGTGGGTCCCAGGATCCCACTAATGAATGTTAAGATGTTACTCCAGAAAACGCCCCAGAAAAGTAAATGGGGGGTCATCGCATCACAAGGACATCCTTTAGTAGTCAAGCAGCAGCCTCTTACATATTCACTGACTATGATACTCACCGCATATCTAGCATATCTACAATATGATATACAAGGATACAAGGAGGTATACAGTACAGTATAAATGGCTGTGGCAATTCATTAACCCGTGAAATCCCCATTGAATCTGCGGATCGACAAATCACCGCCGGCCACCGACGCACACCTCCTCCTCCTCCACTTCTCTGGAACACTCACTCTCACACAATTTCAACCTCTTCTTTACTCACCTCTTTTCTTTTCTCTTCTCTTTATTTCATTCTCTTCTCTTCCCTTCACGTGGCCCATCCGAATCTTCTCTTTTGATCCACCTGGGCCACATCAAGGATTATCACTTGACACCGCTTGTATCCTTTTACTCCACTTCAACCAGTTACCACCCAGGTACAGTCTCGATCTTTAAGCTCCCCAAACCTCTTTACCTTTTCGTCTGCCTCCTCTTCCTCCTCTTCCCCCCTCTTCAATACTTTCTATCCCTATTCCTCATTCCTCATGGCGCCAATTATTCCCTGTGTGCGTCCGCTCACCTGATCACTTTTTTTTTTTATTGTGACACTCAGGCGGGACATCTTCTTTCCTTTCTCTTCCTGGACCACCTCTTGAACTCTCATTTGTTCGTTTGGGGCTAAACCCCCCACAAGAAGCGGTGGAAAATCGAAAGACCAGCAACGACTACAAACCTTCATTCTCTGAATTGAAAATCGAGCCGGTTTCAGAGCTTGATTATCGCCAGCATGAAATTCGGTCGCAATCTCACTCAGTTCACCGTTCCCGAATGGAGCGCCCATTACATCAAATACAAAGCTCTGAAAAAAGTGATCAAATCGGCGGCGGAACAAGTTAAGGCGGGCCAAGAGGCGGATCTGGCCGGTAAGCCTGATGCTTTGTCGAATTACGAAGCTCCTTTGCAACCCTCGAGCACCTTCTAACCAAGATGCCCCGTTTCTTCGGCCTGTTCGTTCGGTATAGGTTTCTTCTACTCCCTCGATCGAAATGTTGAGGATGTCGACTACTTCTACAACAAGAAATACGCCGAATACGCGCGCCGATTAAAGCTATTGGAGGACCGATATGGATATTCGATGGAGGGTAATCATCCGTTGGATCCAGAGGAAAGTCATGATCTCCACGAAGCCCTCTTAGATCTGCGCTATCACTTGCGTCGCTTACAATGGTATGGTGAAGTCAACCGCCGAGGCTTTGTGAAGATCACCAAAAAGTTGGACAAGAAAGTCGGTGCCCAGGCGCAAAAGCGTTATCTTGAGACCAAGGTGGACCCCGCTCCCTTTGCCTCTAATACTCGTGCTATTAAAGCCCAGGAACGTATCAATGCTTGGATGGCTGTCATCACTGACAATTCCAAACCGGAAGAGAAGCTATTCGATGATGCAAGCTCCACTCACTCTACTCTCTCGCTGAAGCGTGGTCCTGCACGTCCTCATTTGAACCTCCCGGCCAGCGTCCTGACCACAGTGGATGATTCCTTGAGAAAAGATGATACTCATGTTCTTCTGGAGTTACTCGAAACTTTGAAAACTTCCGCTGATCAAGCAGGCGAGGGAATCTTTTCTAAGGTTCTTAAGACTCTTATCCAGCGTGCTATTCTTCACCGTTCCAAGTCCTGCTTAACTGCACTGCTCAGTCGAGTTGACACCCTTGATGAGGACGATGACATTAACCGTCGGAACTGTCTGCACCGGCTCGTCATCTCGGTTGGCCGTGAACAGTCAACTAGCGATTCCGAGCCTACTGCCTCCATGGTGCTCGACTTCCCTCCGGAGACATCTCGTTACATCACCCCTGCTGCACCACCTACCTTGCAACCTCCTCGATCTGTGGTAAAGGAAGAGCATATGCCCCAGCAGCTGAGTCGCGATGATTCAGCGGTGGCTATTTTGCAGCATCTTCTGGATAATCTACGCCCTGATCAAAGGGAATCGCTGATGACAAAGGATCTCTCTGGGCGTACGCCGCTGCACTATGGCGCTCAGTATGGTTTCAAGGTCGTTTGTGAGGTTATCATCGAGCATCTGAAAGCTTGGGACATGTTCGATGTTAGCGCAGGTATTGATGGCCCCTTGTGGCAGGACGAAGATGGCTGGGCCCCTCTTCATCTGAGTGTGGTTGGTGGACATCCAAAGACCACCCGGTGTCTTCTAGACGCTGAAAACTGGAGAGAGACGCACGGAAATTCCGACCAAGTTAGGAAACAAGTCTCGAAATCGAGTGCGGTCCTTGCTCTTGCAACGAAGGCAAATTTCGTCGACATTGTTCAGCTGCTCGTAGAAGCTGGTATCGATATCAATTACCAGGATGAGCAAGGCGAGACAGCTCTCCATGTTGCGGCACGCTTTGGTCATGACGAGTGCGCGCGAATTATTCTGAATGGCTCCGATTATCAGAAAGCGAACCCGGATTTACCTGAGAATACCTATGGCTGGACGCCGCTGTTTATTGCTTGTGTCGATGGGGCCCTTGGGGTGGCTAAACTGCTCGTTGATGCTGGAGCAGATCTGGAGCGGTTCGATTCCTCTGGCTGGACTGCCAAAGAACATGCAGCTCTGCGTGGCCATCTTGAGATTGCGCGATGCTTGGCTGAAGTCTGCCCTGAAGTCCCAGTTCCTCCTGAGGCTGAGCCTTCGCCGCCAATTCCAAGCCTTAGTCCTTCGCCAGCGGGTTCCCCGCCTGCACAGTCTTCATTGACGGATCGTAGGTCTAATGCTCCTGCTCCTACATCTTCCGGGAGTTCTGGCCTACGCAATTCTGAGCCTATTAAGACATTTGGACATCGGTATCTCACCGACGAGACCATGATTCTGGTCAGTCTAGGTACTATGGACATGCGAAAGCCCTTGGAAACAGTCAGTCTTGACCGGATCCCCATGGAGAACGCGCACGCAACTCAACTTGATACGGCGCTGTCTATGGTGATCACTGCCAGTGGTGCTCATGGCGAGCCGGAGGTGATCGATTTGCCGGTGCAAGATAATATCTCCACCGAGCCAATCGTTTTCCACACGACTGACGCTAGCAAAGTGCGTCTACTCTTTGATCTTGTGCCCACGTACTCCGGATCAAAGGAGAAGGTTGTTGGTCGTGGTGTGGCCTTGCTTTCCAGCATTAAGCCATCTGTGGGATCGCAGCGTATCAATCTAAAGGGAGACTCCACAGTTCCCATCGTGGCTGCGAACACCTTGGACGTGATTGGATCAGTGACCTTCAACTTCTTGGTCATCACTCCATTCACGCATCCCAATATGTCTATTACAGGCAACCAGACCTATTGGCGATCTATGAGCTCGACTATGGTTATTGGTCACCGTGGTTTGGGTAAAAACATGGCCAGTCGCAAGTCCTTGCAACTTGGTGAGAACACAATTCAGTCATTCATCGCCGCGGCGAACTTGGGCGCATCCTATGTGGAGTTTGATGTGCAACTTACCAAGGATCATGTACCTGTCATTTATCATGATTTCCTGGTCAGTGAAACAGGAATTGATGCTCCAGTACATACTATGACATTGGATCAGTTCTTGGAACTTGGTAAAGGCCGACACCGCAATGCGTTGCCCGACAGCGTGGATGTCAACGGGGATCCTACTATTTTCCCCCGACAGCGATCCATGTCCGTCGGTGGCTCCCTTTACGACCCAACCGAACTGACCGAGAAGATTAAACATACGCGGGATTTCAAGAAGAAGGGTTTCAAGGGTAACACCCGTGGCGAGCATATCCAGGCACCTTTCGCTACATTGGAGGAGCTTTTCAAGAAGATTCCAACTCCCGTTGGCTTTAACATTGAACTGAGTGAGTTTCAATCGCTTTCCAAAGAAGAGCTACATTTCGACGATCTAACCAAGGTCGCCAGAGTATCCCATGCTCCATGAGAGCGAGGAGGAAGAGATGGACACGTATGCCGTCGAGTTGAACTCTTTTGTGGACACTGTCCTCACCAAGGTCTACGATCTGGGTCAGGGTCGCGACATTTTGTTCTCCAGCTTCAACCCCGATATCTGCCTAATTTTGTCCTTCAAGCAGCCCTCCATTCCCGTCCTCTTCTTGACTGATGCTGGCGCCTCTCCTGTTGGTGATATTCGAGCAAGCAGTCTTCAAGAGGCGATTCGATTCGCATCTCGTTGGAATTTGCTTGGTATCGTTTCTCAGGCCGAGCCCTTGGTGCTCTGCCCGCGTCTGGTTCGAATCGTGAAGGAGTCCGGACTTGTCTGCGTTTCTTACGGAGCGCTGAACAACGATGGCGTGAACGTTGACGTAAGATATTTCTGTCTACTCTATCCCACCCCGTCACAAAAATGACCACTAATCCGAAATTGACAAATACAGTACCAAGTTGCCGAAGGCATCGACGCTGTCATCGTTGACTCCGTTCTTGGAATCACCAACGGTCTGATTCAGCGCCAAAATAAGAGTGAACGTACTCCTGGTCCTTCGCCGAATCCCGCACCTGTGGGTGATAAGGGGGCTATCAAGATTCCAATTCTTGACCAGGCGAAAAAGGACACGGCTGGCTCCAGCTTGAATCCCAGCACCATCCTTTGATTGTGTCATAGTTTGCATCTTAGCATTATTTGCATTCCGATGTCTATAGTCATGTGTGATCTTCACAGCTTCAACAGCACATATCAATATCTATCAATGTGATTATGATTTGTTGGATGTATATAGTCCTAGTATTGGACTAATTGTCATTGTCTATCCCGATAGAATAAGAAGTGATGTTACTTCTCCTAGAAGTACTGTTGTAGTAATTGATGCTTGCTAGTATTCGGCCATCCCGCAAATTTGAGTTGTATAGATCGGGCATTCACATGAATACTGTCAATAGTAAATAAATAAACCAATCAATTGAACTTGAATATACAACTATTCTCTTATACAACGTAAACACTCATGATCTAACTAATCATTAATTATCATCACTGCATAAAAATGACTCCGCCCCATTTCAAATGGAATCCATTCGAATGTCCCACTTTTTCTCGATTTGGCCCATTGCTTATCGACCTGACGTCGTTGCATCTCTCAATTCGCACATCCCCAAACAATCCGAAATATTTACTTTCTTGTTCAAAAACACAACCATGGCAACTGAACCAGGCAAACGAACTGTCGCATACGGGCGATATCATAACCTCCAAACCATCTCCGTAGCCACCCTCCCACCACGCCCCAATGGTTTCTGGGTAATGTACGCCCCCATTTCCCCCACCATCTGCTTTCGCAAGAGATCCCCTTCAAAACATAAACACAACCTAACCACAATAAACCAGCTACATCCACGGCGGCGCATGGCGAGATCCAACAATTACAGCAGATAGTTTCGAAATAACAGAAAATATCCTCCGAAAAAGTCCCAACCTCCCAATCGCAGGATACGCATCAATTTCCTATCGATTAAGCGCACACCCAAATCACCCCCAAGATGAAACAACTCCAGCAGAAGAACTCCGCTCAGCAAAACATCCAGATCACATCCGTGACGTCGAGGCTGCGCTAGCCTTCTTACAAAATACATACGCTTTTGGCGATAAGTATATTCTAGTCGGACACAGTTGTGGCGCAACACTCGCTTTTCAAGCCGTTATGGGTGCTGTAGCGGGACATCGTGAAGTGCGATTTAACGGTGGTGTAAATGATACGGGTACCGGTGCGGAAACAGTATCTACTTCTCCCGGACCCCTTCCACCAAGACTTACGTCGCAACCTATTGCTATTGTGGGTGTGGCGGGGATATACGATTTACGACGACTTCGCGATGAACATTCGGGGATTTCGGCTTATCGGGAGTTTATGGAGGGGGCTTTTGGTGGGGATGAGTTACTTTGGGATACGGTTTCGCCGGCGCAAATGATTGGATCTAGGGGGGTTGAGGGGGGATGGAGGAATGGTAGGTTGGTTATTCTTGCGCATTCTAAGGATGATGAACTTGTTGATGAAGGTCAATTGGATGCTATGAAGGGGGCTTTGATGGGGTGGGAAAAGGGGAAAGCGTATGTTTCTGATCGGGGCGTTATGGACGGGAAGAGGAGAGTTAGAACGATGTCGATTGAAGGGGCACATGATGATGTTTGGTTGAAGGGGGAGGAATTGGCTAGAGCGATTAAGTATGCCTTTGTGGAGTTGTTGAGGATGGGAATTGCGCCTGAGCCGGAACCCTTTGGAGGTGAAGTTTCGCCTTAAGTTGGTATTGACTTCATTAAATATATTGGCATGTATATCTGCATTTAGAAACATCAGATTACTACATACAAAGATCTACGAGTCATGGCGATCAATCTTTATATTCTTCATTTCGTTGAAGGAGAATTTAGATACAATGTCGGGGGGAAACACGGTTGGCCAAGGGAGGGCCATGAAAACGCCATTAATCGTAAACACATATCACGCAAGATCTGATCATAGGAAAGGCCCTCATTACGCCGAATATTTGCTCATGAATTAATCCAGGTATGTATCAATTACCCAGATCCATACGGCCTGAAGCCGCGTCGCCTACCACCTTCTCGCCCTTGGCGGGGACAATTTCCTCGCCGTAGTCGTAGGCATCATCGTCATCACTATCACTTTCTTCGATAAATCGGTGGTTGATGTCATACTCAGCGAGACGTGCGCTAAGATCCTCTCGCATGCCGTCTTGCCAACGGGCAAGGGCGGCGGCGGCATGGACCTTGAAACCATAGATACGAGGCTCATAACGACGCATGCTCTTTTCCGGATTCAAGGCGGGGTAGACCTGGAAGAGGATGGAATGGAATGAAGTACCGAAGTAGGCGCCGTCAATGGAAGCGTGTCGAGAGGATTTGGGGTTATAAATATCTTCGCATTTGGGACAGTATAGCTTCACAGTGCTCATGTTGGGAATATCGGCCTGACCCATAGGAAGAAGAGCGTGTCCGTCACACAAGACACGAGGACATTTTCCAAAATCGCACTTCTTATACTTATCAAGCTAGAGGTCTTTATTAGCTTTTGGCTGTCTCTGCTGTGCTGCTTGGGTGGAATCGAAAACCTACCATTTTGGCGAGACCGCGTGTGGTTACAATGTATCGCGCATGTACCAAACCGTAGAGATGGCGGGCAGACTTCTCAATTTGTTCCCGCAGATCATCATCGGCATCAAGATCAAACACATCCGTCACGAGATCAAGAGCATATTGGTAGTAAGGGACTTCGGTATTCAGGCCAGTGAGATTGAATCGATCTGTCAAATAATCCTCGTCGATTTCACAGAAATATTCATTTCCCCGAGAAGAAACAAACTAATGAAGGCGAGGGATTTTACGTTAGCTGGCGTACACATAAATGACCTCGCTGCAATCTCCAGCTCCAGTCATCCGTCAAGGTGTCGCGGGGCATATCAGTGGGGCGGCGGGCGGATTTGGAAAATGCCGGCAATCAATCAACTCACCCAGTCTCTCCAGTAGCTGGTATAATCACTATCTGTCTCACTGTTGAAATCTTCCATCATGATAAAGGGCCAAGTGGTTGGCCGGATCCGTTCAGGCGACTTGCGCGCACTTCGGTGGATTGGGGTGAAAAGGCACAGAGATTGGGTGGATCAACCCCGGGGGTGCTGGAAACCCCGACTGCTACACCACTTGGCAATGCCGTGAGGTACTTATGTTCGATTATTCGAGAGTCACGGTCAATCCGTGAAGAGGGAGGTTAGGTTGGATGAGCTGGACGCTGCAGATCAGATTGCAGTCTGGGTTTGTGCCCGCCGTCGAGGTGGGCGCAGGCGGTGAACCCCACATTATGCTGGTTTTATCTTAGGGCGGTGTGTCTGAGCCATTCCCCACTACAACAACTACATACATCTACATCTATATCTACAAGAGGCATATGGAATGCCAATGCCAGGATTTTTGACAAAATCTCTCGGACGTGTGATGCTATCCTAACTACATACTAGATTCTCAGTCAACCTGCTATCCCATAATCTCAGAACGAAGGGTTGGCGTTCTGCACCAGCTGAGCAAAGTATGCCTGGGAATCCAATTAGTCAATATGGATAAATGCTATCATTGGACGATGAAGACTCACCTGGAACCAAGTTCCAGCCTCAGGGGCTGGCTGAAGAGCATCACTATAGCCGCAGTGGGCATCATATCGTGCCGAACTGCTATCTGAAGTACCATCACTCTCACCCCCTGGCTTTACCCAAACAAAAGCATCTGCCAACGCATCGCCGGTATCAGTTGTAGGTCGAACACCGAAACCAGTTCCCTTGACGTTGCACCAATCACCCCAGGCATTCTGCTGAGTAGGCTGAACGCCATTGCGGCCTGTGAGAGTTAGTACTGGTCGCATCCACATCCTTCAGCTTCCAACACAGGTTTACTTACCGGTGTCGATGATGAAATGAGCATCCCAGCCTGCGTTTTTCAATAATGGGGCCATTGCATTGATGTACTTCTTCTCATCGCAATTTTCGTCTCCTGAAGTATAGGAGGGGCAGCTCGAGAGGGACCAGCCGTTGTAATTAGCGACGTTAGTAGCTAGACCACGTAGTGAAGCAGGCTTGTTAGCATCGTTATAGACTTTAGCGTATAGCTGAGCTGCTGGGCTCAGATTTGCAGGCCATCCAAGCCACCCGGCATGTCCTGTAATGAACACTTAGTTACGATCCCAAAATGACCAACTTTCATTCAATAGATACTCACCAGCATCGAGGTACATCGACACATTATCCAGGTTTAACTTGGTGACGGCATAATTCGTACATTCAAGATACGCATCATGGGCATTTGCGCACTTGGATACCCCCATGTTGGTAACCAGATTAGCCAGGCTGTCGGGCTCTGCGTAGAATTAGCGTCGCATGGATTGATTGATTAACTTCATAGTTCGGATTCACCTACCTATGACAAGAATAGTCTGGACGTCCGGGTATTTCAAAAGTGTCGAGCGAATGTTATCAATGTATGTTTTATACTTAGCAACACCGCCATCGGCGATAGAATATTCGCCATTGCTAGCGAGTGCAGCACAGTCACGATCAGGTAGATCATAAACCACGAAGATACCTGCATTTGGTGGGTTTGCACCAGCTGCGTTCTTCGATTTAATATCAGACAGAAAGTCGTCCATCTGAGAGACTTTGTCGGCCGTGTCGCTGAAATCGTCAGTCAACATATTGACCTGCGTATACTTCAAGGTAAGTAGATCAGAAATATGGTAACTTACAGCCAGTAAAAGGACGGCACTTTGGCTACAGAGCTAGCTGCAGCCGCCGCAGAGCCCGTCATAGAGGGAATTGCCGAAGCTGACACTTCAGATGCGTAGTAGCTATTAACATACATCTGGTATCCTGAAAATGGATTACCTGTTGCAGCAGCTCTAGCAGTAATTACCGGATTGGCAATGGCAACTGCTGTTGCAGTTGTAACCATAAGAGGAACGAGACTGAGTAAAGACCGCATCATGGTAATGTAAGTTGGCAAAATGGCGAAATTCAAGAAATTCACCTCAACTGTGACTTGACTCTTTGAGGGCTGTATCTAGGTAATTAGGGAAAAGAAAAAGGCAAGCTCAGATTCTGCTACAGAAACGAGTGGGCATTATCTCGAGTTATATAGTAGAAGTTTCTGGTAAATATCCTACTGTTCTTTCGGCAGTCGTACCGGTTCTCCGAAGTAAATGACTCCCGATTCCAAGGATTCAGATACAACGCCAAGGACTTTCTGCAGACTGATAGTATTACTCAGGGACATGCAATTCACCTGCATGGTCCTGAAATTTGGCTAAAAGAACTGAATGTATACTATGCGGGGAGACCCTTAATATCCAAACCCAATCAAGAATCGGTAATGGAACAATAAGGAGGCCAAGCTTGTTTCATGCGGGCTTGTTCTCTCCGTCCCCAAATTGGATATCATTCGCCGATCTCTATTTATCTCAATTTCTCATCATTGATGGAATCAATTGTTTTTTGTATAGAACACGGGTTAAGGGCCGTATGTTGGACTCTTTCGGCACGGAATGGCCAGGGGTTTTCATTTAGAGTTAAGGGTTGTGCATGTCATGGCATGGTGTGACTCTGCAGACAGCCTTTGCTACATTGGCATTGGATGGGGAATTTTGGGGTTATTCTGCTCAGAAAATTGATTGTAGGGCTGAGTGTCGAAGCAGGTGTATCCACCATATCATATGGAGGAAATTTACGCAGGCTTCGAATTTTGAACGCTACGAGTAGCTATTGTATCTAGCAAGTTCAGTAGCATGCTATTACTACAGACAGGAGCCTGGAAGGAAATGATGGAGAGAAAAATGAAATGATTTGAGTGAGTGTAGTGGTATCGCGCTATAAGTATGTAGATCTGGTGTGAACCAGAAATTTCCATGAATATCCAAAAACCAGGGCCAAAAAACCAAGAATAAAATAACGAAAAAACTGTCAAATCAATCGAGTTACTCAGCGCCGCGCGCTATCACATTCAGCCAGGAACTTGTAAATTCCTTCCGCACCGTCATAGACTGATGAGGTGCGACCATTGCTAGGGCTGTCTGGGAAATAAGCACGATCTCCAAGCTCACTAATATTGATACTCGAATAACCAGACGTTGATGATTTCCAAGGATTGTCACCAAAGAGTTCACCATCTTCGAAGCTGATTGCATTTCCAGAGTCCAGGCCAGAGTCTGGGCTCAGTGGACTAGGCAGTTCTGCTGAAAGCATCCCATGCCAATCAAGATCGTTCGAATAATGAGATCTCTTCGAGGGTTTCTCGAAGAAATACTCGACGTCGGAAGAATCAGCCACACTGGGAGCGAAGGGAAAAAGCAACGCCATATCAGATCCATTACGAGCACCAAAATCCTCATCTTGGGTGATACGTCCTCGCTGGACACCAATTTCATCACATAGGCGATCGACAGTTTCCGCGTCACACCCCGGGAATCGAACACGGATGGTGGATCGATCGTGAAGCATTATTGGAAGATCTCCCAATGCAGAAAGACGTTTGAGATCATTCAAGACGATAGAGAACTCCTTCAGAGAGCGGGCAAAGTCACCAGACAGAAGATCGGTGAGACCGTTTGAATTCAGGTTAGCGTCCCCAGAACCACCAGACTCCTGGTTCAGAGCGGACAGAACACCGAAGGCAGTGATGGTTGGAGAAAGTTGGAAATCGATGTACGATCCGGGGGCGTTCTGAGGGATCGCAGTCATCTTGCGCTCGGCTTGGTCCTGAAGAACGGTGACAGCCTTGTACCGCTTTTCACCGGTACGAGGATCGATACCGTCGAATCGAACCTTCTGTCCGGACAAGAAAAATGCACGTACACCCTGAGATACATTCTGAATAACCTGAGCGGGGGCTGCAGGGCCATGGGAGAAGTAACGAGCCCCGCCGAATCGACCAGCCCCGATAGCATATCCGCCAGCAGTACGTCCAAGAGTACCGCCAGTCAGGTTAGGGCGAAGGGTTGACGCAAATGGAGCACGGCTGGTGAATCGGCTAATGTTCGAAGCTACGCGAGAGGTCTTATAGGCACTGGCTTCGGCCTGAGCTCCAGTACGAAGAGCCGAGACGAATGCACCGGCAGCGCGGGTCGAGAAATGACGGCTTCGGGCCTGGCGGATCGCAGCTACTCGATTGATGGGCTGTTTTGGGTTGATTCGGGCGTAAGCCGGTTGGTAACGAAGTAGAGCTTGTTGGGGTTCTGGTAGTTTGGCTCTTATGGCCTTTGAGGCCTTCTCATAGGCAAACCTGGGGTAACGTCAGCGGGGAAACCAGATGTCAAGATAAATGATCATGTTCACACGTACCTTGCTGCTCTCCATACTTTGGGGAGCAGCAGGTGCCCATTGGCAGGCGCCATGCTGATAGTCAGATAATAAAATACTCACTTAATGTGAGAGTTGTTGATGGATGGAGAGTCTGGGGGTGCCTGATGACGCGGGAGATGACGGCTTATCAGTTACTGGCCTCAGGCATAGATGTGGCGGTGCATTGCCACGCAGGTGACTGGCGAACAATGATTGGAGGAAAAGCAGCGTGTACTGCTGAGTGCATTGTAGACCTCATCATTCATGCAGATATTTTCTAAAGAGCATTCCGACTTCAATTTGAAGGTTGAAATTTCATTGATGAATGTAGGGGGCTACTGGAGTAGTTGTGCTATGTAGAAAGTCTCAAGCCATTTACGCAGAAACTAGTAAGGAGCTTAGAGCAGTCGGCTATGAATAGTCTCGGTAGAATTGGACCTTCCGAGGGAGAACACCTTCGAGATTGAATTTGGACAGTATCAGAACGCCGTGTGACATGAGTAGGCCCAGCTTGAGCTTGACATATATTGTGGGGATCTACCAGGGCCGATCTAGTAGATCAGAGACCTTAGTTTCTCTGACACCCAAACAATACTATTGCATGGTACTACCTAGACAGTCTGGACCAGTGAAGTAATTGTTCATTGCGACCTAGCATTAAACTATTACTTTAGGTACTGGCAAGTGTCTGGTAGGTGCTCTTGAAACATCTCCGCAATTTAAAATGTAAAGCCTAAAAGACCTTATACAGTGGGCCTGTCACTTCGCGATATGCTTCCATTTTGGTTACTAGTCCAACACTAGTGGAGTATACTCGAATCTCCGGCCCTGCATTGCATCTGTTAACCATTCGGCGTGCGACTGACTCACACCCAAATCTCCTCATGCGACTAAAGCCGCGGCTGCTCCGAAGAATTCTGTTGTGGTTGCCGATCTTCTCGTATTCCTCAGGTTCTAGGGTGGACCCCACCGTATCACAAACCCCTTGTTAACACTCTTTCACGGGATGGACCCCTTCATGCCAAGCACTTAGCGAAGAGGATCGAAAAAACAATTGGATATTTGGGCGAAGCCCTTCCCGTTTTGAAACCTTGGCACATGCGGCTGATCTGATCAGAGCCAATCTTGCCGTTATGAACACGAGGTTTCATTAAGGGGAAAGTATCTGTAGGTTAAAATAGACATAAGATCGGAGGACCCCGCAGAGTTCGCATTTCACTCTTAATATCTCCTTTATGTTGACTTGTTGAACCAAATTTCTTTGCTTCAAGGAGCGTACAATCCACAGCCATGAAGGCCATCTACTTAATATCATTGCTACAATGCCTCGCCTATCTGCCTTCTGCGTCGGCATGGATCTATACCTGGCACGATCCAAATGACAAAATGCTTTCCTTCGAAGACGATAAACCACTATCTTGCAAAGCGATGGATAATCCGAAGGGAAATGTTTACAACTGGGAGCCTCAAGATGGGCATTGGTGCATGTTCCTGTACTCAAATTCAAATTGCGAAAATCCCATCGTTGGTCGTACATGCAAGGACTATGAGTGGGCAGACCACCCTTCAGGTCAGCATATCAAATCATTCAAAGTGACCAATAATACCGCTGCATTCATTTCGACGGCGACAACAGCAGAATCGACCACCGCGGCCACATCTTCACCCTCCTCAACAGCTGATGCCACCACCTCTCCAACACCATCGGCAAGTGCCACAGTTACCGAAACCCCAGCGAATTCAAGCAGTGATTCTTCCATATCAGGCGGTGCGATTGCGGGGATTGTAGTTGGCGTTCTATCTGCCGTGGCTATTGCTGCTATCTTGATCTTCTTTCTATGCTGGCGACGACGAAAGAACGGAACGGAACCCAACCCCACGATCCGTACAGAATCTACATCTGGAATGGTGGAACTTTCTCAACCCGACGAAGAACAATCGCCCGTTTCCGAAAAGCCTATGGATAAATCACAGGGTCTGCGCGAGCTCACAGGATCTACCGGTGTATCTGAAATAGGGTCGGAGACAGAACGATATGAAATAGGGACAGAGAAGCATAAGTCCATTTCGGAGAGATACGAGTTGGATGGCGGGCAGTACAACTTGGATCGGAAGGCTTGAACATATAAAAATTCTCCATGATGAATACGTATCATCAAGGTTGGAGGTGATAAGGACTGGAGTACTTTGACGCTATTTATACTATGATCAATGTTAATAATGGAGCCATGGAGCAGAATTTACCCAATCACATTTACTGATATCGAGACTCGACAGCCTTTTTGACCGGTCCATATCTTGTTTCGAATTCTTTCTCAGACAATTATCCTCACCGAAGCACCTCGCTGACCGATATCGTCTTCTAATTATGTTGCCTGTAGATTCAAGGTGGCTTATATTTAGTTTTTATCTGCCAAGATGCCGCCAAGAGTCTCCGCGAAGGCGCCATGGCTGATTTTGTCATCAAGTCGGAGATCTAACGGCTTAAATCCGAGGCTAAAACCATAGCCACTTTAAATCTAGCCTTTCATATCTCAAAGACCCGCAAAAAGGATTACATGCTGACATCCATGCGATCTGTCGATCGCTCCACAATCGGTTATGGACTATCTGCGTCAATGTATCTCGGCATTTCATCGATTTGAAAGCCATCTGCAAACCATGGTACTTAGTGTAATGCCCGGATCTTTTAATAATCTATATAAGGATATCATGCCTCGCTAATATCTGATTTGAGTTATTGTTGAGTATCAGCCTTTTCCCCACGGTGCCAGATTCCATCAATTTCACCGGGAGCAATTTTCAAATTGAAAATGTTACTCAATGGGTCATTTTCTCTCCTACTTGCCTGCACAAGTATAATTCCAATGGCCATCGCGGCACCATCGTCCTCGGCCTATACGCCTGGCAACATTCCAGAACAATTGTCTACAGGAAAGACCACACAGGCTACATCCTCTATTCCAGCTTCCGATAGAGGTATCGACAACTACGCGAATACAGATCTATCAGGGAAAGATTTACCACTGGAGATTACCTTAAACGGAAGAAACGATCCCGAAGAGGAAAGAATCGCATTATGTGAAGCTGGATCTGTGGGTGCTTGTTATGCTGCGGTTCAGGCAGGAAAGTCAGATACCAGTCGGTTCACGACTGATAATCTCGACACAGAAAAATCCTCTATTTTCCCTTCTACCGGCTTGCTTGTTGCTACTTTCGGTGCCTTTTGTATTTTTGCTATGATACGAGGCTCTCGGAGACGAGAAGCTGCTCCACAACGAGAAGAGAAAAAGCAGACGGGCATATAAAATGTGCTGAAACTTTGGTGGAATTGATGCGATTTGGATGGAAACGAAGGTACTTGGAAATTGGGATTCTTGTTTCAATGACTGGAAAAAGAAATGTATCATGACTTACGCATTCACGATTTGGATTTTGTTCAACAAATATACGGATTTAGCAAAATGCATGGACGGTGGATAGAAAATTCACGGAGGCCTCTAGGATCTGCGAGTCTTTCGTCTTTTCTAAATTTAGAATCAAACAAAATCACTAGATGGTAAATACAGTATTCCTGTTAGCATCGTCCATTCGGCGTTCGCTGGTGGATCCCCAAAAAGGAATTCTTGTTCTTTAAGACGCAGTCTAGTACAGCTCCAGTTTACTGGTCTGGTACTTTAAAAGCAAAGCAAAAAGTTTGATCCTCGAACTAATTCTAGGAAAATGCATGATCTGCAGCCCGAAGTAGTACCAGGCGTACTAGGCTAACCGGACCTGCTTTTGCCAAGAAAACCACTAAAGCATATCAACTCGACATTACAGAAAGACACAGCCGAACATGGCAGCTCAACAATGGAAAATCACATTTGAGGTAAATGGTAACTGATGTGTGCCATACTTGATGGGAGCTTTGGATATGCAGCCCAAGTACTAACTCTAGCCAACGCAGCCATGTCTGACAGCACAAAGAAAGAGTTTGGATTGTGAGCTACAACGATTACCTACTTGACGGAAAGAAAAGTCGAGAGAAAGAAATCAATTTTGGTATCTAAATCCTATAATACTCATAAAGCCATCATGAAGTGCCAAATTCAATCAGCACATATTTACTCGTCATCACCGAAGAAGACCTTAATAGGCAACCAGGCGTCACCGCAGACCTTGAAGCGGTCCTTCAGGCCATCAAGTTGAGCAATCTCATCGTCAGACAGGGTCAAGCCATCAATCTCATAGTTGCCATCAATGCGGGCCTTGTTGACGGACTTGGGGATGACACTCCAACCCTTCTGGATACCCCAGACCAGCAGAACCTGCTGAGGAGTCTTACCCTTCTTCTCAGCGAGCTTCAGAAGTGTAGGGTCCTTGTACAGAGGAGAGTCGGTAGAGCCAAGGCAGGAGTAGCCAGTGGAGTGGATGCCCTTGGAGGTGTTATAGGCAACCAGCTTGGGAGAGGGGTTGTTGGGGTGCAGCTCGATCTGGTTAACGGCGGGAACGATCTTGGTGCTGGGGTCGTTCAGGAGGATCTCGAGGTTCTTGATACCGAAGTTGGAGACACCAATGTTGCGGACCTTGCCGGTAGCAGGAAGCTTCTGCATCTCTTGCCTATAGCAATTGATAATTAGAATGATTTCAATCCCGTCTGATAATATATCGCGAACGAGTGTAACTTACCAGGTCTTGATGAAGTTCCAGTCGGGCAGGTGCTTCTTCAGGTCATTGGGGTCGGTAGAGCTGGGCCAGTGAACCAGGTAAAGATCGACGTAGTCAACACCCAGGTCCTTGAGGGAGGAGTCAATGCCCTCCTGAACACGGTGGTGCCAGGGGTTGTCAAGCTTGGTAGTGAGCCAGATCTGCTCGCGGGGGACGCCAGAGTCACGAATACCAGCGCCAACCTCGGCCTCGTTTCCGTAGGCCAGGGCAGTGTCAATGTGACGGTAGCCCTTCAGCAGGGCGTTCTTAACAGCCTCGCGGACCTCGTTGGGCTTAGATTGCCAGGTACCAAGACCGATGGCGGGAATCTTATCGCCGGTGTTAAGAGTGTAGGTCTTCTGAGTGTGGTTCGACATTGTGGCGGTTCGTCGAGGAGAATGAAAAAGGAAGAGTAATAGGGAATTGAGGAGAAGTAAGATCAATGGAAAAGAAAACAGCGAGAGGGTCAGGGGGGCTCAGGTCATTTATAAGTTAGGTCAGGAACGTACATTAAACTGGGCAGGTCCAAGCATTCAATGATGTCGCAACCATTCAATGATGCCCCGCTTCCAATGTGGGGGGTCTTCCCTCTACATACTTCGTAGTAAGTAGTATTATGCCACGTTGCTAGGCTGGCGATTATGCGTCTTTTTTTTAATTTCCTTACGATGTATAATCGGTGAGCCGAATGCAATTCAGCCGAGTGGATAGACACGGTCCAATTCGGTCTACGGAAATGCGGCTGGGCAATCCTCCAAACATCGCGGGGCTCCAGAGCTTCCAGCAATGATGCCATGGCGAATTGGATTCCGGCTAAATTCAAGTCAGAAGCCACCAATGAGAAGTTGGGAAAATTGAACTAAGACTCCACTATATATCAACCCCTGTTAAATTCCCACAATCTTTGGGTTCTGGAAAGTTCGTTTGATGTAAGTGAACAAGTAAAGAATGGTTCATTCATTCCATGGAATAATTCAATATACAAAATACTATGACTGAGTCTAGTAAGTCCAGTAATATACATCCAGACGAACCTGTGGCTGTGAGGATAAAGTCAGGCGATTACCAATAGGGTACTGTAACTATTGTTGTATCTTATCGGGTCGCGTGGCTAGGAAGATAAGCTTAACCGGAAGAACCAATTCCTTCCACGAGGCCAGCATGTGCTAAACAGTCTCGATGGAAATACGTATGCAACATCCTTGCACTAATGCGCCATAATAGTATTATCCAAATGTAGATCTTGTTTCACAGTCTCCATCGCGCTTAATTTACATCAAAGACATTGAATGTCCATCAAGACAGTGGAAGTACTGTCTTCCCTCCGAAACTCCCGCATTTACCCTTCACGTCCGGGTAAATTCCACACTCTCCCTCAATTCTACCGAAGGCCTTCTCCAATCTTCTCTCCACTCAGAGTCACTCGGGCAATTAATCCATGGATACTATGTATTACCAGTGATCACTCCTCCGTGCTGCTGTTTTAATTTCCCGGCCACTGTCTCTCCAAGCTGTCGCAACGAAACAGATTCCATGATCTCGAGGACACTGATCTGCAATCCTAGTGCTTTTCGGACCCAACGCCTGAGCTCAATTGCAGTCAGAGAATCAAGTCCCATTTGAATCAAGCTCAGTTCAAAATCAATTTCCATATCGGCCGGCTTCAGCAAGAAGTCATAAATCTTCCGACCTGTTTCATGTGTGATCAAATCAACCGTCGAAGTCTCTTCCAGGAGCAATGTTGCGGCCGTAGCGTCCATCCCAGCAAGCTCGTCCTGAAATCGCTTGAGACGGCTATCCTCTGAACCTTTCTGTGAGATCTCTCTCATCGGCAGATTATGATACATACCCATTCGCCGGTCACGACGCCAGTTAGTCGTGTTCTTGGGATCATTAAGATGAAGCTCTGACTTGAGCCCCATGACGAACTGAGCATTGTGCACCCAAGGCTTCAGTCCTTTCAAAACAGCTGGATCCATCGCATTCTCTGTCTCTTCTTCGCTCTTAGTATCTATCGGCAAAGAGTTCAGTAGTGATGCCTCCACACTGTCAAGAAACTCCTGCTCTCCGAGCATATACAGCCCTTGCATCTTCAGATTTCTCAGAGCCCACGGGTTTTCCGCAACATAACCAACATCGTGAATTGGACTGATACAAATTACGGACGCTGGTAGGCCCAAGGAGTGCCTATACTGAGTGAATGCCTCAGTGAACATGCAACCCGCCTTGTAGTTACCCTGTCCAGGCTGATCAACTACAGTGACCGTCGAACTCGCCAGCCAGAAGTAGTCCAGGTCATGATGTAGAAAGGCTTGATGGAGGTTCCACGTCCCCTTCACTTTCGTATCGTTTGCATCAACCCAGTCAGTCCATTTCATGTCAAGAAAAGGTGAATCCTATTTCTCCAAGTTAGCACCACCAGATCATATCGAATCGCAAAATTGAGGCTTAGCTTACTCTTTGCGTCATTGCAAGGTGGAATATTCCTGATATCCGCACCGGACAAAGTTTGATGGCCTCTTCAACATCACTTAGCTCATTAACGCTTCCAGGGACAAGAGTCACAGAGCTTCCCATTGCTTCCAGCTCCCTGGATAAATTCGTGCTCTGAGTACTGGTGCCAGCACCTCGAGAAAGGAAAACTAGATTTCGAGCACCTCTTTCCACCAGCCAAGTGGCCAAAGATTTTCCAAGACCTCCCATGCCACCCACGAGTAGGTATGCAGAGTCTTGCTTGAATTGCAGGGGCTGGGCTTTCAAAGATGCTGTCAGAGTACTCGCATCTTCAGGCATGTTGAGGATAGTCTTGCCAATCTGATTGCCGGACTGCAGATTGTGGAAGGCATCCTTTACATCTACCGCGTCGAAAGAGTTTATGGATGACAGTGGGCGCAAAAGTCCTTGCATACAATTTTCCATAATTTGTTTGAGCAGACTGCCATGTCACCAGTTAGTAAAGAATAATGCTTATACAGGTACCCAATGAGGAATCTGACTTACTCTCGGACCACCTGTGGACGGTTCTGAATGAGGTTTCCCACATCGATTTTGGAATACGATCTGTTCTCTAAGAGTCGACTGAGATCAAGACCTCCATTATTCGTAATATTGCCGTCGTCAATCTCAAGCAGTGCACCGTTCATCGCCACACACTTCCATGTTGCATCGAGCAAATCCCCCGAAAGATTGTTCAAGACAAGTTCGACGCCTCTTCCTTGACTTTCTTCCATTACACCGTCGGAGAAGGATCGATCTTTCGAAGAGAAGATGCGGGTCTGCGGGATGTCATAGTTGGCGACCAGATACTCTCTCTGCGCTTGGCCACTGACAGTAACATATAGATCTCCGCCGATCATCTTGACAACTTGGATAGCAGCTAGCCCCACACCAGTACAGGCAGAGTGTATCAACACACTCATGCCATTTTGAAGACGGCCAGCATCTAGCAGGGCATACATTGCGGTTGAAAAGCAAATCGGGATTGTCACGGCCTCTGGAAAATCCATGGAATCTGGTATTTTTAACACAAGCTCACTGGGGACAACTACATGCGTAGCAAAGCCCTGGCCCTGGTTGATAAAGGACAAGATACGATCACCAATGACAAGCCCTTTCACTTCGCTGCCAAGTCGGGTGATGACCCCCGAGACCTCGAAGCCTAAGGGTCCGTTGTCTTGGTCCGAAGGTCTCTGACTTGTGATATGAAGGAGATCTCGATTATTCATGCCACATGAAGATACCTTTATCTCAACATGGTTCTCGAGAATGCTTTCTGGGATAGGTGACGACCTCCAAATCAACGAGTCCAGCATTCCGGTGTGCTCGATATCGAGCGTTTTCATGAATACACTATGTCCTCCATTGCTCTTCACTTGGACCTCATCCTTAAGGGAGAAAGGGTGGTATCTCCCGATGTGAATAATGCCATTGTCGACAATGAACTCCTTGTCCGAGTCGAGAAACTCTTCCTTATCGTCGTCGGAACTGATCTTTTGAAACACTTTAGAGATCAGAGATTGGAAATCTTCCTCCCAAGGATCAATTTCCAATGTGTTGAAAGAATGGCCGAGTTCAGATCGGATAGTTCGTGCCACGCCGATGGATTGAGAGCTTCTTGGATCCTGGCATCTCATTTGCGTGGGACTCGTAAGCCAAAGCAACTTTCTATTCCCAAGGGAACCGATGAATCCCTTGAACTTCTCGAATCTTTCCTCAGAGATGTCCTCGAAGAAATTTGACTCCAAATTTAAACAGGAGATTATATCATGGTGCATCGGAATATCCGCGTTGATGTTCCTGAGTTCGACAATATGCGAGATCGATCCAGGGAATGCAGAAACCACTTTCTTCGCAACCTCACTTTTTGAACTCTCTGCTAGGACTGCGATATTTGGCACTTGTCTGCTTAGTACAGAGGCCTGATTTCTGGCCACCATCACTGCACAGTATCTGTACGGCTCTTCTTCGTCGTAGACGGTCGTATCAACGCCGTTGAACCCGACAGCCCTGAGCTCTTTGTCCCATCTAGATACAGGAACATATGGTTGATAGGGTCTACCATCCTCTTCTCCGAGCCACCATCCCGAGAAATTACCGAACATGAGATTCGTCGAGGGAGTCAGACTGCAGATCTCAGTCATGACAAGAAGTCCGTCAGGCTTTAGTAATTGTCGGATGTTCCCCAGCGAGTCTTGCAGCGAAGGTGTTGCATGAATGACATTGGCACCAAGGATGAGATCATAGGATCCAGCCAGGAATCCTTGCTCAATGGGGTTTTTCGATATATCTAGAACCTTGAACTCCATATTCGAGCAATTGGCAAACCGCTCTTTCGCCGTGGGGAAGAAACCGGCCGAGATATCAGTGAATGAGTAGGTCGAGTACGGTGAGAGACCACACTCATCAGCCATAGCACTCAGAATGGTTTGTGTGGTTCCTCCAGTACCAGCTCCAACTTCGAGAATCCGAATATTAGGCCTTGTATGAGATAAAAGACGCACGAATCTGCTGTAGTCAAAAGTGATTGTGTCATAGATACTGGCTAAGATGTTGTCCTGCATGAGCAAATCCAGCGTTTCAACTTTTCCAGAAAAAATAGCTTCTGCATTATTCAATATACGACCAAGACCAATTGCGAATGACTTTCTGGATCCATGTGAAAGGGAAGAGATGTGGCTTTCAATCAAAGCCTGTCTCTCATTGTGTGGAAGCTCCACATACCGCTCAGAATCATCAACAAGCTTGTGCTTGCCAGCGAGAGCAACTCCAATTCTCTGATTTAGCCAATCACGAAGCTTGGCGAAGTGTGGTTGGCATGGATGCAAATACCTGACTCTCTCAGCCATCTCAATAATCCCAAGCAAGCCCAGCTCCTCTTGTTGACGTGTCTCGGTTCTATTTGGCTTAGGGGGAATGAAGAGAGTAGAGAGGTCGACAAAATCAAAATCCGGAAGCCATTGTAATCGAGAACAAGCATGGACATCGGTATTATTGCTGGTGCTTATGTCTTCAATGGGGTGAAGCTCGATGCCAGAAGCGTGTAAGACCAAGCTTCCATCGATGGCGCCCTCGACTCGCGATAGCTTCGGGTTGTCATAGGGCTGCCATACTCTTGCGTCAATTAAATCGCCACCAGGGCCTACTTCAATTTCTTTGATCCCCTTTGGTACAGCAAGCTGGACGAGATTTCTTGGAGAGCCTTTGGCTTTTGCGATCAAGAGAAGTTGGAGAAATGCGTCGATAGCACATGGGTGAAGTGTAAAAGGAGAGCGGAGTTTAGGGGATCTGTTGACGACTTGGCCCATTGCACACTCCTTTGAGACTGAAGTGGTTACATCTCGAAGGCCACGGAACTCAGGTCCAAAGACAAATCCAACATTGCTCAATCGGCCGTAAAATTGAGTACAGTTCACAATTCGGGGCAAAGAAAGAGGTGTCCAATTGACGGATCTAGGGCTTGTGATCAAGCTGACTTGGCCCTCGCAATGTCGAACCCATACTGAATTATGGAAAGATGCGACGGAGAAGTCATACCATACCGATTCTTCATTTCCAGTTGAGGTGTGTCGACGAAGACTGGTGATGAGCTCGGTTGGCGCCGAATCCGACAAAAGGAGGGCTGTTAATGCCACCACATCACGCAAACGATACCCATCAGCGTGAGAGGAGTGGGTGATTTGCCTGACTGCTTCACCGGCGAGAGCAACGTACCCTGCGAATGGGAAAACGACATTATCCTGGACTTTATGATCAGATAGCCAGGGTTCATCTTCAAGATGAAGGTTATTTCGCCACTGTGGCTCTGTTTCCGAGCCCTCGACTACCCTCGAGCCCAGAAGGCAATGGTGTGGAAATTTCCGACTTCTCCATGATGAGGAGACTCGACTCTCTTTCCAATATGATGTACTGTGATCCCAGGGATATGTTGGTAATCCGGAGATTGCCTTCCCGTGAGGGTAAACGTGTTTGAGATCCAACGTGACATTACTTTGATACAGATGACCAATGGAAGTTAAATAACATGCAAGGCTGTCTTTATATCGAGTCAAAATGGAGATGTAGTCGCGTGGTTTAGATTCTGCGGTGAATATCTGGCGCAGAGGGCCCGCAAGTGCGGAATGAGGCCCTATCTCCATGAAGATTCCGTCTTGCTGTTCTGACAGGAGTCTTGATATTGTGGATGAGAATCTCACGGGGGATTTGAGGTTCTCCGTCCAGTATCTAGGACTTATATCTGAAGGATTATCCACGGGATTCGTCGTCACGGAAGAGTAAAAAGTGGCTTTTGACTGATTTTTCCTATTTTCTGAGATCTCGATCTCCCCTTCAAGCAACTGCTCATATTCTTCGCTGAGGAGTTCCATATGATCTATTTACAAGTGTTAGAAGAGATGTCCCCGACGAAGTGTAGAAGTGGCACATACATGAGTGATAGGCAACATCCACTTTCAATGCTCTTGTGAAAACATCGGGCTTGGTCTCGTTAAGCATGTCGATAAATCTATTGACCTTCTCGGCATCTCCTGAGATAGTGGAGCTCTCTGGACTGTTTTCACAGGCCACCACAACCCCATCACTTAGGTATTGGGAAAGCTCCTCGGAGCCCATACCAACTGCAGCCATTGTTCCAGCCAAGGTTTGCTTGTCTGCAACATAACCCCGATAGTAAGCAATAGTTATAGCTTCATCCATTGTCAAATAGCCGGATGCATAGGCTGCTGCAATTTCTCCACTAGAATGACCAACGACAGCGATTGGGTCAATACCCATGTTTTGAAGTTTGTTGACAAGAGCCACCTGAATGGCAGTGCAGAGGGGCTGTGAGAGTTGCGCTTTATTGACTTGGCTCGACTCCTTAGGCTTCAACAGTTCATCTGAATTCTGAGATTAATATCTGTGAAAAGATGATTTAAAATGAGAGGAATGGCTTGACTCACCGAGTAAGTCCCAGGTGGGCGGATGGGCAAGACTTTCAAGCTTACGCTTCATCTGTGAAAGATCGCTGTGAAAAACAGCATCATTGTAGATTAGCTCTTTGGCCATTCCAGGCCATTGGGCACCTTGTCCACTGAAAATAAACATCACTTGCTGCGGGTCTTTTGGTGATGTTCGACCTGGTGTACTTTCGATAATTTCTCCTCCTTGAACAATGGAAAATGTTCTATGTGGAAGATGCTCCCTATGAAGGGCTCGAGTATACATCATATCAGCAACTGAACCTGGGTTCTCACGAATCCATTCCTGGTGAAGCCTGGTTTGTTCGCCCAATGACCATTCAGTATTGGCCGAAAGGAGGAGCAATTGAGGCGTGGACGAGCAGTCCAATTTCTTTACTTTCTTTGCTTCGTTCGTGATTTCTTCATCAAACATCCCATCCCTGTGACGATATGAATCGATGATAGCCTTTGGATTCTATTAGTGAATCTGACACTGGATAAGCAATAGAACCAATACTTACATGTACGTTGCTGCCACCTATCCCAAAAGAGTTGATGCTTATTCTCTCAGCGCGGTCGGTTGGAATTGGCGTCAGGGCTGTGGGGACTTTCAAATTGTATTCCGAAAATGGGACTAAAACACTGTCAGACTTTGAATCCACATTTCTAAAAGGGTGGGTAGACTTACTCTTTGGGTTTGGGTTCTCAAATTTGATATTGGGAGGAATGGATTGTTGTTCCAGTGTCAAAACCGCTTTAATCAAAGACGATATACCAGCAGAGCCTTCTGAGTGCCCTAAGTTGGGCTTGATAGATCCGATGTAAACGCCGTGCTCTCCGAATACCTTACCCACAGCAGTGGTTTCGATTGGATCACCAGTAGGTGTTCCTGTTCCGTGACACTAAAGTTGTTTAGTTCAGCAAAATGGTTGTCAATCATTTTTGGGTTGACTTCATACCTCGACAAAAGATGTATGCCGTGGATCCAGCCCGGCATTCTCATATACCTTTCTCATGAGTGCTTCTTGTGCAATGCCATTTGGAGTAACCAGGCTTTTTCCTCTGCCATCGCAATTTGTCGCCGTTCCTCTTACAATTGCCCTCACGGGGTTACCATCTCGCATAGCATCATCAAGACGCTTTATGTACACTGCTGTTATTGCCTCGCCTCGTGCATAACCATTTGCGGAAGCATCGAATGTCTTGCATGACCCATCTGGAGAAAGTATTTCTCCAGCATCTTGGATAATGCTTAATGTGGGGGTCGTTATAAGGTTCGTTCCAGCTACAATCGCTGCTGTAGCGTCGCCGCTGTGTATGGCCCGGACAGCCTCGTGTAAGCCGAGCAATGAGGATGAGCAGCCGGTCTTAAGTACCATACTGGGATTTATATCAGAATGTCATGATCACTGACCCTATTTCTCACAAGATGTAAATACCTTGGTCCCCGTAAATCATATTCATAGGATACACGGTTCGCAATCATGAGATCTGGATGTCCAGTAACACTATAACCACCTCCTTGGTGAGAGTCCTTCGCACTCATGACGATCCAATCTTCTGCAAAGGTACCGACATAACATCCAATGGACTGACCGCGATAGTTGACTTCACCTGCGTCCTCGAGGCATTCTCGAGCAACTTCGAGAAGTAGTCGTTGCTGAGGATCAGTCTGATCGAGCTCATTCTTAGACATCGTGAAAAAGCTTGTATCCAATTTTGAGATATCATCCTCGATAAAATAGCCGTGTTTGGTCTTATTGAAATCTTTCCCCCCAAGACTCTCGTCGAAGCCCTGGATCTTGTAACGAGATTCAGGGATAGGGCTCCGTGCATCATTGCCGTTCTTTAGGAAATTCCATAGATCCGTACCACTACGAATCCCTCCAGGAAGACGAAGTCCAACTCCGCAAATTGCCACGTCGGGGATATTTTGGAACTGAATACTCTCTCTTGTTGGACTGGTTGTTGAAGCATGGGAGATAGGGTAGGTAGGAGTAAACTCAGGTGTTGCGGACCTGGATGTCCCAGAGTTCATACCAGTATCACTCATGATGGCCAAACTAATACCAGTGCAAATATCAAAGAGTGTAAAACGTTGAAGTAATATTGTTCATCATACAAGCTGCCACAGCAGATTTATAAGACAACACTTCTAGGGCTAGAGTTCTGGAGGCAACAGTTCTCCGCGGCCAAGACTCACTGAACACTAGTAAATGCAAATACCCATTTCTTGTTCACATGCCTCCGCCAGTTAGCAATCATTATTGGCTTCCAAAAAACGAATAGCCGTTCCGTGAGTCCTGTCTATCTTCAAGGCGGCTTGGAGCAAAGGTCCCGCATACCGAAAGACGTATCGTGATTGATCATACGCTCATCAACAGACTCGGCTTATGCACCACTCAGCTTGCCAGGGCATCAAAATTTAGGTACAGTAAATGATTAGAGCCTGAATCTGAACTCAAGGGTCCTTCCGAAACCAGTCATGGTACTCCACTGATACTAGTAACATCCATGCAGCATGCGCTATCTCCATCTGTATGCGAACCGCGTACCAGGGCCCATGACTCGGTAGGGATTCAGTGAGATATAGTGTCAGATACGTGTCTAGCTTGACCCAAATACCCACAGTATGTCACTCGGTAACTAATCATTTTGTTCTATTTCCACTTGGATCATCATCTTAGCAAGCTGAAAGGAACATTAAACCCCGCAGACATCCCGCTATCCGGGCTGTAAAACATTCTGCAAGTATCCAGATGGGTTGGTCGTTGAGATCAGAGATCTACATACCTTATTCTATGCGCTAATTGGCTCCTTGCATTCTACTTCTCAGCAACTCTGTCCCTTCGCGGTGCCTTCGCCTTGAAAAGAAACATCATCCCCACTATTTTCGCTTCGACATGTTCAAATTCCTCTCTCAAAGCGTCTTCAAAAACTTGTGGGTCATCTCCACAATTATCGAAGATGCCTTTCCTGTTGTAAAGACTCAAAATGGAAGAAGTAAACCTGCCCGTCTCGATGTCAGGTTTTGGAACATAACGGCCGTCAACTTTCTCCCACACCTTCCCTAATACCGTAGACCCCACCAGCACACCGTCACGCGATAGCACATGCGCAATGGACTTAAACGCTCGGGATTTGGCTGCCGTTGGTCCTGGCATGCAATGCAGCAGCAACGAACAGGAGGCGGAATCATACGGAATACCCTGCAGCTGAGTTGGCAGGGGTTTTGCCGCGTCAGCCAAGACGCAGCAGACATCAACATTCGAATGCTTAGAGTTCACTCGGCGCTTTGCAGATTCCAAAGCGTTCGGATTGAGATCCACTAACGATAGATGCTGATTGGTCCGCATGACACCCTGGCTTGCTGCAATCCGAGATATAGTTTCAGTTGGAAAGTAGCCAGTGCCAACTCCCACGTCCAGATGACGCTCGGAGAAACTTTCCGCAAACATTGGAAGTAAAAATTTCCTGGTTGGACAACGCCAAATAAACGAAGTTGAGAAGCCAAGGACAACGGCATCATATAGAGAAAGAAGCAGTGGCGTGTATTGTTTGGTTCCGCGACTGAGGGTTGTTGCGGTGGCTGCCATCTTGATATGTGAAATCTAAGATCCCAAAGACAAGGATGAAAACCGATCAGAACAGAGGTGTAAGTGGTCGACAAGACCGGGAAACTGCAGGCTTCATATAGTACAAAAAGTCCTACACAGAAATGATTCAAACTTACCGATCGTGCGGAAGACCCCAAGCTCCGGGAATGTTAAGACCGGCACTCTTGAACCCAATCAAAGAGTGTCATATCCATTTTCTCGCGTTGAATCGCTTCAAACTTCATCATGTACAGACACTGAACCAATTGGAGGCTAGTATATCCCGTGGCGTATCTTGTATGGAGCCAGGCCCACACGATGACCCGCCCCTGACGAACCGATGCTCAAAGCATAGCCAACAACTACTCCAAGATGAACCGTCGGACTTTTTCGAAGGACGATCAGAGATCACACAACGCCCGTGCACTATATCTCTGGAGGATTCTCTCATTTTCTCCACTGGTTCGAGACAGCCTGAAGCCATCTGAAATAGTTCATAAAAACCGTAGACATCTAGAGGCTCTTCTTACCAGGGGCTACGACATGTTCTTTGATGCCACGGGTGCATCGTGCATAATGCATGAACATGTTAGTGCTGAAGTACGTACCCTGCTTGGCAACATTCCATGTACTATAGGGCATGTACATGGTACGACTGGAACGCTTCGATGAGTCGGTCATCAGATGCGATGCATCATAACGAAAAGTGCCTAGCGCAAGGGTCGCCGCATACAGAAAGTTCGAGTAGACAGGCCGTTCCAGTCAAACGGTGGCCTGAACGCTCAAGCGAGTACTGGCGATCCACGAAATGCTATGTCAATCGTGCTTTGAGTTTCGCCGACACAACCATTAGATTATCAATCAAGTTGCCTTTTGGGCTGATCGTTGGCCGTGCATCAATAACCCAAGGACCATCTTGGGGGGAATGGAAGAATGGAAGAAGAAAGCTCGAAGATGATATGAAAAGAAAAGAAAAGAAAAGAAAAGCGAATATATGCGCTCTTTCACCGTTGCTGTATATTGGCAATGCAATGCCACCACGGACATCGTATGGTAATCTGCAGGTCATTATTACTGGTTCAATTCCTGGGTAAAGCAAAAACACTTCGAGGCTTTTGATAAAGTACTGGTTCAAGGATATATGTAGTGCCTAGGGTATGATAAAGGGAACTCATGGATGTGCTGGCTAAGAGCTGACTCTTTTCACTTGTTTAAAGGGAGAGTTCTTCAATTCTAGTCCTTCAATTTTTCGATCAAATAAAAAAACGCCACAGGATCACCCGCCAAATATCAATTGAAATAGTAGATTTCTCCAGCAACGTAGAGATGAAGTTGAAGTATCTGATTGACTTCGAAAATCAGTCCAAATCGACATTCTTCACCGCTTCGCGTTTTGCCTCGGCGCGCTCCTCCAAGCTTCCACCCCCCCCCACTTTGATCCAATCCTAATTCACCCCAAAGACACTTTAATTGCCAATTCTGTCTCATAATGTCCTCTGGTTTCGTGTCAGGCGGTACTAATGAGCAGCCAATAGAAAGGGATGATGCTTGGCTGCGCGCCCAGCAAGAGCTAGAGGAGGAGCGCCGCCGCAAGGCAGAGATCGGTCAGCAGAATGGCGGCAAGAGCCTGTACGAGGTGCTTGAGCAGAACAAAAGTGAGTGCTGGAATACTAAGATGACAGCATGGCCCGGGGAGCCTTATGGCTCGTTAGATTGCACTTGGTCTCTTATTGATCCTTCATTCAAATGGGCTGGATTATCACAGACCGAACGAGGCTAACATGTTAGGATAATCGTCTCTCAACATAGTGGCCAAGCAAGAAGCCTTCGAGGAAAAGACCAAACTAAAGAATCAATTTCGCTCACTCGACGAAGATGAAGTCGATTTTCTTGATTCTGTCCTCGAATCAACACGCGCTCAGGAAGCCGCCGTCAAGAAGGATACCGCCGAGCAGCTAGAAGTCTTTCGCAAGCACCGCGAAGAGGCCGAGAAGGCACTTTTAGGTCCCACCTCATCAGACGTGACTCCTGCGGAGGAGGAGGAATGGGCTATTCCAGCGCGTAAGCGGCGAAGGGACAAGAAGGATTTACTTTTGCATGGTAAAAAACGCAAGGCCTCGGTCGAGGGAGGAAAGGATACAATTGGAACTTCACAAACGCAACCGCATCAACTGAGTAAGGAAGATCGGAAAGATGCTTCTAGTGTTACTACAAAAGAACCCTCCAAGCAACAGACTGCCAATGCTACCGGCAATGGCAAACAGTCACCTACAGCCGGGGACAAGGGAAGCGCAGATGGAAATGGCGAAACGGAGACGAAGCAATCGGGAAAAGAAGTTCCAGCTCCTGTTCCAGCAGCCCCTACGTCGGGTGGGCTTGGATTGGTCGGTTATGGATCTGACTCAGATTCAGAATAAGCATTCTCCCTTGTCAATTCTCCCGTTACCATTGGCTTGAATCGGCTGAAATTGAATCCCTGTGTAACACTAACTGTTCTTTGATGTATAAATACCCAAGAAACATAAGCCCATTGGCTGGAATAACATGCAAATTTTCCAATATACATGATCTCTCACAAATCTTATTCACTATTGCTAGCAATAGAAGTTCTTGGTACTAATGCTAACTTTCTTCGACGTTGACGAATCACTCGAAATGCTCCGATTGCAACTTGACTTCTCGCTCCTCAACCTTGCGCTCCAAATCGTGAGTGGTATAATCTTCCTTGCGAGAGCCCGGAACAAACCAGGGCGCATTGGAGAACATATAGTTCATTTCCTCGAGCGGAACCTTCTTTGTCTCTGGAAGGAGAGCATAGAAGAAAAGCGCATTTGTGAAATTGCAAATCACAAAAAGGAAGTAGTATCGGTACTTAATATTTTCCATGGCAATGGGGGTCACCTGGCCGATCATGGTGTTGAAGGCGAACGAGATACCCGTTGCGATGGATACACCCTTTGATCGAGTGCGAGTATCGAAGACTTCGGCCGGAATAATCCAGGAAAGAGGACCACAGGTGCAGGAAAAGGAGAAATTGTACAGCCAGGTCATGATGATGAAGCCCCAGTGAGCACCGGTGTTGGAGCTATCAGTAGGGAACTTTGCCAGAAGGATCGTGGCGATGATGAAGGTCAGACAATTGCCTAAGTTGCCGCTGATGAGGGTCCATCGTCGACCAAAGCGATCAATGAATAGAATACAGAGGAACTGGGCGATCAGGGCAATGACCGAGTTGATGGCTTGGTAGCGGAGAGTATCGGCGCCTGAAATACCGATTTGTGCATAGATGTCGACGGAATAGTATCTATAGAAACGAGGATGAGAGGATGATCTTCTCGAAGGAGGCAATTGTATACCACTCACTGGATTGCAGATACACCAGTCATCTGAACAGAGGCTTGAAGAGCACAGCAGAGGAATAATCGGCGGAAGGAAGATCGGTTCGTGAATAACTCAACATAAGATTTAGCCTCATGTTCGTGTTCGAATGTAATGCTCTCTTGAATCTGTGCATATTCGGCTTGCACCCAGGCATCGCTTTCATCACCATGGGCGTGTAGCTTAGCCAATGTCTTGAGACCTTCCTCGCCACGATTGTGATCAATGAGCCAACGCGGCGACTAGAAGTGTATTAGATATCGTCTTCCTAAGAGGGACTGCGACAATTTATCGTACCTCAGGGAAAACAGTGATGAGCAAACCCAAAATGACAGCAGGAAGGATCTGAAGGCCTAGAGGCAGTCTCCATTGCGCATGATTTGATGGGTCGAATCCAACGTATGTGCCGTATGAGATCCACGAGGCACAAAGAGCGCCAACTCCCAGCATGAACTGTTGTAACGCGGTCACTCGGCCACGGATCTTGGGATGGCAGATTTCAGCTTGGTAGAGAGGAATAATCATAGTCAAGAAACCGACACTGAAAATTGGTTAGCAGTGGAATGATATGGTCACGACGGGGGGTGGGAGGTTGTCAATTTACCCGAATCCAGCAAAGAATCGACCACTGTAGAGATACGCGAGAGCCTGTGCACCTGTTTGGAGTGCACCACCTAGAGTGAAGACGAGACATCCTAGCGAGATAGTGCGACGACGACCGAGATAATCACCAGCAGGACCAGCGAAACAAGCTCCGAAGAAAGCGCCTGTGGTGAACATAGACACAACCAAGCCACTATCAACTGTTAGAATTCTCGCACCAGCTTAGAGTGGCAATTGCTAGCAGTCCAGAACTTGTCAATAAGTACTTGTAAGAGGCTCACCTTTGTGTTGAATTCGCTTCAAATTTGCTCACGAACGATTCGCAAACAATGACTTCTGCAATAACACCAAGATCATCTACAAACATTAGCTTTCCATACTCGAGATAAACAAAACAATTGTGGAGTTTTTCTCTTACATCCGTAAAGGAAAGATCCAACTGAGGCGAACACGCCGACCAGAAACTGTGATTGTTTAGCATCAGAAATGATATTTGAGCACAACGCATGAGAGAATCACATACCTGGTACCATGCTGGCGACAGACGCATGGTGACTTCGAGACTTTCCTTCAAACTTTCTAACAGCAAATGAAGATACCCGAGCAGAGGGTGACCCACGATCAGCAAAGGACGGGGAAGAAATCTGGGGATCTCCACAAAAAAGAACCAACTCCACCTGGGGAGCTGTCGTCTACATATACCACCACTCTGTGCCGGAGACTCACAGTCTAGACAAAGATGAGCATCGCTTAGCTTTCGGAGAAAACTCCTTGAGTCAAGCCACGCAGCTGATCACATCGTGCATCGACAATTTTATCTCGTCTGTCAGAAATACCCGGGATGGAACTATACTCCAAGTGGATGCACGAAGCCAATTAGTAGCCCACTCGGTCAAATGATAGCTCGTTGTTTTCTCTGTAAGCACGATCCCAGAGTGAATACAGAGAAAGCGTTCGGTTGAGAGTGGTTCACGGTTAATAAATTCCATCGGGATATTGCGAGTTCGAGCATCGAGTGATCTCTGTTATTTTGGTATGTGGCGGCGCTGATTTTGGAGCGCCGTGATTGACGGAAGATTTCTAGATCCTCGGCAACACTTCGAATCTGCCAGTCCGCAATACCGAGTCATTGGGCGATATCGGGCGTCCTATGGCCAAGACACCCTTTTATGGCTGGATAATCCACTTAAGCGCCTTGAATGGCTGACCTCTAGCACTAAACAGGCATCGTTTTCTGCACCGGCTTTCATCGTCCATCCCCGCCAGACCAGGGTCTCGACTTTACCCCCGCAGGAGATTTTCCACTTCTAGGAGATGAATGTGGTGAGCTGGTTTTGGGAGAGAAACATCTGAGGCAGGAGATGTTCAGAAATATGCTGTTTCGTTATGGGGTGAGGGTGGATTAGTTGAAATCTGGCGATTGGACTTGGAATGTACTTTGGCTGCAATATTTCTCTCTCTGTTTCTTCTTCTTTTCTCCCCACTCGTTTCTTTTCCTTTTCCTACGAGAAGAAAATTGGGCTCGTGCTTTTTGGCTTATAATTTCCAGCCACCAGACTGAAGTGAATCTTTTAGACAGAGCCTCTTTTTACCTGAGCTTCTTTACGTCCGAGTGCAAGTTTTCAATATGACTACTTTTACCAAATTGGATGACCAGGACACCCCTGTCATCTCAGTTCACCCCTCGCGCAGGATCTCGAAGATTAATCCAAACATCTATGCGGGCTTTACTGAGTAAGCTTGATCGGAATATTACCGCCTGATCTTTTATGGCACGATATCGGGGAAGTGTTTACTGACCTTATCTTAGACACATGGGCCGATGTATCTACGGAGGCATCTACGACCCCGGAAACCCATTGTCTGACGAGAATGGCTTTCGTAAAGATGTTTTAGAAGCATTAAAGGATCTCAATATTCCAGTTGTTCGCTATCCTGGTGGCAATTTCTGTGCGACTTACCACTGGCTGGATGGGGTTGGTCCTAAGGATCAAAGGCCATCGCGGTAAGTTTCCATCCATTCCTCCATTAAAGTGATAGCCTTAAAATCTATGTCTCTCTCATTTACTGAAATAAAATAATAGTCCTGAGCTTGCTTGGTTGGGTACTGAAACTAATCAGTTCGGAACGGATGAGTTTATGAAGTGGTGTGAAGTGATTGGTACTGAGCCATACCTATGCTTTAATTTTGGCACTGGTACTCTCGATGAAGGTAAGCTCTATCTTCAATTGTATCCCGGTCGAACTTCTGGTAACATGTTTTTTTTTTTTCTAGCTCTGGCTTGGGTAGAGTACTGCAATGGTACTGGAAACACATATTACGCGAATCTTCGACGCAAAAATGGCCGGGAGGAGCCATACAATGTATGTATCAAATTGGCCTCCTTTCTCTTTCTGGGACTGGGAGCTCACAAAAGTCCAGGTAAAATACTGGGCCCTTGGGAATGAAACATGGGGCCCGTGGCAGGTAGAGCAAATGACGAAAGAGGCCTATGCTCACAAAGCCTTGCAATGGGCCAAGGGTAAGATCCCCAGACTATCTTGCGAAAAGCATTCGTTAACCACTGGCTTTAGCGCTGAAATTACTGGATCCCAGCCTGGTACTTATTCTCTGTGGTCAAGATGGCACCGCATCATGGGACTATTACACTCTAAAACAGTGTCTTCTGCCAGCCTTTTCAGCTCTTTCAACTAGCACAGTACCATTGATCGACATGCATAGTATTCACTTATACACCTGCTCGAACGACCACCTCCCTAATGCAACTGCCCCGTTGGCTGCCGAGCGGGCTATTGAGATCACTTCAGGTCTGATCGATCTGGCTCGTATCGAAAATGGCGTTCCTCCAGAGCAACTCCGTCCAACAATCTGCTTCGACGAATGGAACGTCTGGGATCCTATCCGTGCAGAGGGTAGCAAGGGTGCCGAGGAGAGCTATACCCTCTCTGATGCTCTAGCTGTGGCTGTCTGGTTGAATGTATTTGTGCGAAAAAGTCGCGATCTAGGCATGGCATGCATTGCCCAGTCCGTCAATGTGATTTCGCCACTTATGACTACGAAAGAAGGAATTATCAAACAGACTACTTGGTGGCCACTGTATCTGTTCTCTAAGTTCATGCGTGGATGGACTGTTGCATCGCATGTCTCTTGCGGTGCATATGAGGGAGAGACATCTCCGAAGTGGCTCAGAAGTGCGATGGAGACTCCTTGGTTGGATGTCAGTGCCACAATTGGCGAAGATGGGTTTGCTAATTTGGTTGTTGTGAACATTCACGAACAGAAGAGCTTTGAAAGTCGCGTCGAGGGCGTCACTGGAAATGCTACTGTCTACACAGTCACTGGAGAGGGTGTTGCGTCTACTAATATGAAGGGTCGCGAGGAGGTGGCTGTTCAGGAGTCTAGTTGGGATGGAAAGGGAAATTACGTGTTCCCTAAACTGTCGGTCACCCTGCTTAGATGGAAAGCAGAATAGAGTCGTGTCATGCGGCAGTGAATTTATTTATTAGAAGTTCGTGAATTTTTCAATCCATTTGATATAAGTCACCTTATACACATCTTTCAGGATCTCTAAATTGACATTAAAGCTTGATGGTCAAGTGTGACATACGACTATACGCAAAACTTTCAAGGTCCTTACCGGCTCAGTCCCCTTTTACCATTTCCTTTTAATATGACGTCTCTACCAGTAGCGAAGGGGTAAGCTTAATTACTAGTGTTCCTCTGAATGTAGAACATAAGAATAAAGTTTCATTGGAATCTAGATTGCTCTGGGATTGATGGTGATAATCTCGAATCATTTTAGCCGTAAGTGACTTTTCGAACAGTTCCATCCTCGTCAACATGCACATTTAGTCTATGAAGTAGCATCTGTCAGCACAAATGAACGATCACAATATATGAAAGTGGATTTAATATACTATATTATACTAGTAGTACATACCTTTCGGGACGATGATCCATCGTTTGCATGTCACCGGGCTTTACCACACGATGGCTTTCAGGAAGGTCCTTCTTCGCGAAAGACTGCAAAAACGTAGCAGTTAGTCATGTATCTCAGACGGTATTTCCCAAGGAATACATACCACCTCATCACTGCCTGTGTCACTGATCTTCTTGCCCATCAGCTTATTTACCCACTCGGACTTATCGCCCATCTCGGAGTTGATTCCGGGTACAACAAGAGGCATGGCGGATTGATGCGGAATGGAGAATCTTCGACGAGATATGAAGACACCAGTGTGCGAAACTGTTTTCTTGGGAAGTATCGTGTTGTATTGAGGTATATTGTTGTTATAACTTCGAGTAGTTGTACAAACTTGAATGTGAAATGATAAAAGTAGATGGACAGGCATCTATATAGACGTCGATGATGATGACGTAGGTGCCGATGGTGCTTAGTCACTTATACTTAGAGATGTTGGCGAGCGCCAGTGAGATTCATGAGTTTCCTGGAGATTCATCTGGTGGTTTCTATTCGCTGACAATCGTCGGATTTAAATGAAGTGGTGCGCTGTTCAATGTGGCTTGATGTCACTCAATCTATACTTGCCATGTGGAGATGTCCATAGTATATCGATTCAATTTACCGTGAGTATGCGGGCTGCCAGTATGACGCCCCGTTCTATAACTATAAAATACTTCCAAAATGGGATATAAACACTGTAAAGACTTTAAAAAAGGAAGATGCGCACCTGAGAGATTCCGCGATGGCAGGTGCGATGGACAGTGTTGACTTCTTGTTCCAACCTTCTCATTCGAGGCACTTTCGTTCTTTTTGCATAATTCTCACATGAAACAATCTGACATTAATATTCTTGTACCAAATTCTCTGTGCATCTTTTCTGTCGCAGCACCATCGACCTGATTATCTCATGGATTCCTCTCACGATATTGTGACATTGCCGATTTGGTCTGAGGCCAACACAGCTGAGCAGCGCGATTGGAACAGACATACCAAATATGGATCCCTGAGCATAGTCACATATCCTCTCAATCTTCTTACGCCCACCACTGTTTTGGATGTCGAAGCCATATCTACCAGTATCCTGGTCCATCAGAGCAACCCCAGAACGGTGGACGAAAGTGATGCCCAGACGAGGGATCAACACGGCGATATGAAGCGGGATAAAGTCGCCAATTCCTCATCAATTGAGACAGGCTTGCCAAAGAGAGAAAAAAGAGAGCAGGTCTATCAGGAAGATCAGATACAATCCAAGGTGAGGTTTTGGGATGGGAAGATCCCAACCTCGATAGCGGCAGCAAGCCCTGGTCCATCAGCGACGAGAGACGAGACCATCACAGTTGCCAAATCTACAAAGTCTGAATGGACCCCGGGAAAGGGATCAATTGCTGCGATGGTCATAATGTCGCTTATTGTTTGCGGTTCTCTCGTGTATCTGGTATGTTGGTATGTCGCCAGGGAATGCAAAGGGCGTCGTCGCCGTCGATTGAAGGCAACGGAGAACCTATTCGATGAATCATCACTATCCCTAGGCCTGGAAACAAGCAAAACTCTGGACCAATTCTTGATGAAAGACGTCGAGCCGGAGCGCACATCCATCATGTTTAGTCGCAGCCGCTCACCATCCATCACTTACATCGTGGACGGGGTTGAAGCTGGTCGTCGAAGCTCGAAAGCCTCCCGAAACAGTTACGACGCATCGCTAAACAGTCTCGTAAAAATGGATCCGCTTGCCCGGGTATCAACTGATGAAACAAGGCCTAGTTTCATTGTCTCGGAACTCACAGATTCGTCAAAGGGTAGCTCTACTCAGCCGCCATCAAATGTGACGCCTCATGTGTCTCCACATACATCGCCTCGACAATCCCTCACCTCTAGCAAAGTCGCTCCCACATCAAGATCTTCACAGCTTTGGGAAACTACAACGGCAACCACAGTAACGACAGGTGATGGTCCTGGTTCTGTCTTCAGCAAAGATCGGAATTCACGCTCTTCCTTAGCAAGTTCACATACTTCAAACATGTTGCCCAGTTCGGCGAGCTCAGTTGCTCGCTCCCGACAAGCTGGTAGTCTGTCTCGTTCATCGAGTCGATATTCCAGTCAACCGCCCATGCACTCAATTCCGCGCATAATTGATGACTCTGGAGAGGCACGTCAAAATCATGAGAAGAAACATAGTAGTTACTCTCGATCATCAATGACCATCTCGCCTATTGCGGAATCTATCGATGTTTCTGCGCAGTCTCAGGACTTTTCGTTCAGTCCTAGCTCGCCCTCTTCTTTTTTTCGTTTTTCTGATGCATCCTGAGACTGCTTGTTTAGCCTTTTAGCAACAAATTTGGACTTTTGCTTGTTGTTTGGCCTTCTTGAGAATTGGGAGAAAAAAGATACTTTTTACCTGCTATCACTCGGGAAACTGTGGATATACTTATGGTGTAAGCGTTTACTCGGTTCACAAAGAGTCTCTTACCACTGTTCTATGAATATTGTCTCTGGAAGAAGTGTATTTTCTTACATTGTGTATATCTCCTACTGCCAAAACGTCCATTGGCCTATTAGATTCCAAGATTACAATCGCCCACGCCGAGCCCCCCTGTAGAGGGCATGGGGCGGATACTATCCGCCCATGCCAGTATATAGTGCTAGATCTACATAAGCATAGCTCCGCCACCAGGCCTGGGGAGTAGCAACCTTAGAGAAAGAGAGCATATTATAGAAAGCCAAAAGGTTCTCAGTTTGTTGGAAACTTGAACACGAACACATGTCCGTCATGAAATTGTACATATTGGGGAGACCCCGATAGGAACGAAATAGCTAAGGGGATCATTGGCAACATTTAAAGAGTAATACCATGATAAATTCCGATTGAAATATATCCGAATAGAATCGAGAAAAAAGAGTAGTTTATGACTTCATCTCTCGTACACTCCGCAAACAACGCTCCATGCGCTTTCCACGCTCTTTCTCACGAACAAGTGTATCCTTAACAAAAGCACGAATAGCGTCCCGGCCGACCTTTTCGCGCCAGGTCGTCCAGCCGGCTAATTCACCCACGACAACGTCTTTATTCCATGAAACTTCCTTCGCGAGACGACTTGATTCTGTCTCGCCGTCGCGAATTTTCTTCTCTAGGTCTCGGACTGATTTTTGCCGAGACTCTTCGAAGCCTGGGAGGTTAAGGTTGAATTTGCGTGGGAGGGACGAGGATATTAATGAAGAGCGAGAACGGGAAATGTTACGGTTTGTAGAGGTTAGGTCGGACATGAGTGTAAGCGGGCGTGATAGTGATTTAAGAATGGCGGTGGTGGTGTTGTTCATTGAGGTTAGAGCGGCGATATATTGGAGAAGAGGGGAGGAATCTGTGCTTGAGGTGGATAGACAATTGCCATAGCGTGCGAAAGCGGTTATGTGGGATATTGGGAGGGCATTTGTAGGTTCACGCAGGGTGGAAAGAACAGTTGAGCAGAGGAGAACGGCATCAGCAATATCCGAGGCACTATTTTGAAGGGCATGCCCGCGACGGATGAGACTTTGAGTGTTGACATTGACAGCGCGGACCATATCCTGAGCGTGTGTGACGAAGGATTCGGTATCTCGCATGCCTTCGAATGTGACAGGTGAGAATTCGTCACTGATTGTCTCGGCGAGTACAGCTGCCTTGCTGCGAGAACGATCGGCCATCATTTCGGGCTGGAGCTCTGGTACTAGGAAGAATTCCCAGAGCATTTCGTGCGTGGCGAATGTAGGGTGCGTTAGAAGGGTTTTAAGAAAACGATCAAGTTTGTCTTGGAGATCGTGGAGGATGGATCGTGATGGCTTTGAGTGGACTTGGAATGGGTTCCTGAAATCGGCGAGAGAGGGAACGTAGGATGCAGGATGCTCTACTGCAAGCCATTTTGCAAGGTTTTCGAAGTCCGCGAAACTACGACGGCATGTTGTCACAGTATACGTCGTTGAACCAGGTCGTGAAGAGGCCACTGTCTGTGATGGGCCATATGGTGCACCTGACTTCAAGATGAACCGGACAGTAGCATCTTCTACGAAGAATGACCGAACCACAGTAGTAACCCGACCAGACGGATCTCCACAGGCTGATGGGGGATGAGACAGTAAAATCAAATCATCGATGCGATTCCGAACCTCATCATCCTTCGCAAGTTCAACGGCTGTCAATCCACGGGCTTCCTTGACATGAACATCGACTCTAGGGTCCATAAACAGGATCCGAACCTGCTCGACTCGCCCATACTTGCTGGCCATCATCAAGGGCGTAAATCTCTTATCATTGGTAGCGTTTGGGTCGCAGTCACTTTCAGTGAGAATACGCGTTGTGATATCGGGGTCGCCAACAATATGCAAGAGGGTATTGCCCTTTACATCCAGATGCGCATCGACTTGAAGAGGCTTATCGTCGCCTTGGGCTTTTTGGGCGGCCGTCAGGGCTGCTCGCACCATAGTCTTATATTCTGGGTGATCATAGGAGCGGCAGAGGGCAAATAGAGGCGTCTGGCCATGTTTGTCGCGTTGTCGCCATGGAAGCAGGCCGCTTAGCCTGTCCAGTAGAGAGGGCGTGTTGAAGAGATAGTGGGCAACGGTGCGGCCATGTACATCGGACTTGGTCAAGTACATGGACACCACATGCTCGTCGGCTTTACTGAACAGGAAGTCCAGTAGAATGTCAACAATGTCAGTGTGTGCAAGCTGAACTGCCGCATTGAGTAGGGTTGTACCATCGGCATTCGTGTCTTCAAGAATATCGTCCAGGGGATAATATTCTTCCAGGCTTAGCAAATATTTCAAGGCCTCAGTCTGACACCTCCCTACCGCCATCATGGGTATTGAGTCTCCTGCAGGGTCTTGCGTCTTGGTCAAAGTTTCGATCGAGGTGTCACCTTCGATATTGCTGGCCATAGATCCAATAGTAGTGGTTCTTGACAGAAAAGATACCGCAGATGACTCTGACAAGCTTCGAACGTCCATTGAGACTCTTTTGATTGGCCGACTGGGGTCTTTTCGAGGCGAAGAGTCACCCCAAGTCTGGAAAGGGAACACATGGGATAAAGGTGGCGCATCAGTGTCGTTTTCTTCCGGAGCAGGTTCTCCGTTTGTGATTATCGAGTTGCTATAGACGGAGGATGTCTCAAATGGAGATTCCTCCAGTTCATCCGAGCTGTCTGTCTGAAAAAACACAGACTTGCGTTCAGGTTCTGGTATGACATCTTCATTGATAGATCCATGGTCCCCATTGGGCTCCAATATACTCTTCATGTCCGATATCCTTCCCCCCTTGGTAGCCTGCCATAGGCGTCTATTGCGAGCGCTGGCTCTTCGAAGACCAGCCGAGTCGGTGACAAGGTACATCAGAACGGCCTCAAATGTACTCAGAGCATAACCCATTTCGCCACTATCAACATCGTCAATGTAGATGAAGTGTTGCATATACAACAAGCGAGCTTGGAGATTCTTAATCTGTGATCGAATGACAACGACCAGCAATAGTGACACCAGGACATCAGCATTAATGGTCAAAGGAGACTTTCCTTTCTCAGATGCCGGCCCATCCACGCCATCATAACTTCCGGGATATGATACCACCTTGACAGTTTGGAGGAGAATGTCAAGCATTTCGTGAGGACCTCGGGCATCCCCGATTTTGCGGAACTCTTCTACTCCCCGTCCAAGACGCCGAATCACTTCTCTTTTGCCTTGACGCCCCCCGTCTACCGATATTCCGACCTGGGTCACATCGATACTTTCCATATGCCGTATCCTGGAGTCCAGCTCCAGATCTTCAGATTGTCGAAAGGCACAGAGACGAGGAAAGAGAAGTGGTTCGTGAACTTGTTCTGCGACATACCGTTCAATAAGACTTTCAACCAGCGGGCCTGTCAGATCGGTAGTCGCTCCAAGAAGTGACAATTGCTGCTTATCAACCAGACGAAAGAGGTCAATGGCAGCTGTAATCGCAGTCTCTAGGCTCCGGCGCATCAAATCTTCATCATCTTCGAAGTATTCGTCAGAATTGAACGGCAGTCGCCCTCGGCGGGATGACCAGCTGCGGATTGACGAGCTCTCATCCGTGAGAGACTCTACACGTGAGAACTTTCGTTCGCTTTCACTGCCTGATACAGAGGGCGAACGTGAAGGTGGGGGCGGCAATGGTTTTCCGAGCTCTTTACCAAACTCCTTAAACAGTCTTTCTAAACCTGGTTGCATCTGTCTTGCGATCATCGGGAAATTGGCCAACAGATCCCCAAAGGTTTTTATCTCTTGCTTCGGCGGAGATACAGCTGATTCGCCATTGCTGCTCTTCTTATCTAAAGGCGTAGTTTCGATCCGATTCGGTATTGATCCAGGAACAACAGCAGAGATTATCTTGAAGGGATCGAATGTTCCGATCAATGGACGCGAAATGTAGTAAACCAGCCATGGTCGGGATTCAGAAGATGGCGGATAGTAGAGTGCATCGGACAAAAGCTGTGCCTGGGTAAGGGACTTGAAGCCTGAGGGCCATATAGTCAGCATGATAGTCATGCAGTACGATTGATAAGCCCCATACCTTTGTTGCTGTAAACGGAACTTTCCTTAATTATGACAGTCCTTCCATTGAATGTGGTCAATTGTTTGGCCTTCCCTCTATTATCTCGTACATTGGACTCTTCCTTCCCATTCGCCGTGCCTGAGTTGATCGGAATCCGAAGCACATGGCTACCTAGGAACTCTTCTGACGCGACCAGATCCGAGTAGAGTATGTTGGATTCACGGTCGCGTGAGCCGATCAGCGACTCTGTAGTTGGGACAAGTAGGACCTGTAAGAATAACAATACCTCTGATCAGCGAGTCCGATTCATCCGAGAGTGGAGGCGCAACGTACATGGTTCTCCACGGGTATACACTGCCCGGGAACAGTGCTTCGAAAGAAGGCACGGAGGAAGGGATTTAGAGGGTGCATCCAAACGGTATTGGACGGCCCAGCAGAAAAACACCAGCAGTCATCAAGTCGTATAAGATTCTATGTCAAACGCGGGGATTGTGCGCCGTGGACGAGGTTCGCGGGGAAGAGCTTCCGGCGCATTCAACTGCAGGCAACAATCCGAGATAGAAGAGAGGGGCAGAGGTTGCGCTTGATCGACCAGTGAGTTTCAAGAGTCGAAAATAGGCTTATCAACCAGGATTAATCAATGCGCTATGCAATAACGTCTCACGACGTGAAGTTGAAGAGGGACAGGGAGATTCAAGTTGTAAGTCTAAGAACGTGATCGCCGGAGAGCTGCCTTTGGGAACGCTAACCGCCTTGGGTAATCCGCAAGGTCAATCCTCAGGGAAGATTCAATAAACAGCAAACTTCTAGCTGTAGGAGGATCATGTAAAGAATGTTCGTAGAAGGTAATGGTGTTGGAATAAGCAGTGCATATGCTAGGTGAAATTTACTATGATACAAATAATAGTTGGTGGCAGACAAAATCCATCCGCCCAAATGGATCCCAATATAAATACTCCCGATCTTCGTACAGCTTTCACATGCGCTTTCCAGTGTTTGCCCACTAAACTGCACTTCACACCGATCATAGTTCTCTTCATCTTCGGATTAACCCAGTCTGCGGACCTTGCGACTGCGTGTACCACCGAATTTAACACGGGTCGAGTCGGTCACTCGGTTGACAAGTCCACGCACGTTGCGGCCTTCGTTACCCAGTAAGACCTTAGTGAAAGCCTCTCGACCTTTTCCAAATCCTCGGAAGACAACTTCCAGTCGCTTAATCTCCAGGAGATAGCCGCGTTCTTGGATCTGTGACAAGACGTGGGACGACAATTGGTAGGCGGGATCAAAGCCAGCACGACCACCCTTGCGGAATCCAATTTGACCGGTGCCCATGGACAGCATGGGGTTACCATTAGGCCGTGTCAGGGTGAGAATTGTGTTGTGTTTGTGGCAGTAAACGTGAAGGTGGTGGGGAGGAGCACGGTCGGCATAAGGGTGTCGCATCATATCGGCTTCCAAGCTCTCGGCCAATCTGCTGTAATCGGAGGTGAAACGCGAGCTGGCAGAAGATTGTCCTCCCTGCATCATTTTGGTAATAGCAGACAAAGGAGAGGCCTTATCGGCATTGGCCGGCTCACGGTCCAGGATCTGGTTCTCCAGGGATCGCGAGCGCTCCGTCCTCTGAGACTCGGCGGGTCTGGGGGCTTGTTGAGAGGAGGATGAAGAAACCATACGGAGATTGTGAGGAGCTGCTGGGCGAGCAATTTTTTGTCGGCATACTGACGGAAGCGTCTTCGCCAGAGCGTTCATGGAGAAAGAATTCATTGGCGTGGACGTGCCGATGCGTCGGCAATGGTCTGGGGGAGAGGCGGCGAGATTGGAGGTTCAAAATAACAATGAAACCTGACTGGAATCAATTGTAATAGATCAATATGAGATCGAAAAACCACCTTCAATCGGAAGGTGAACCGTGATGATCGGGAGAGTGAAGTGGTTTGACCGTTCGGACCGAGAGAGGCGGAAAGACAAACTGGAAGTTTTTCGAAGGTCTTGGCAATCTCGACTTTTTCCCTTTTGCTCTTCCCCGGTCCACCCTCCGATTTCCTCCTCACTTTAATTCCCCGTCCGGGCTGGGCTGGATACCTATCATTCTATCTTCTTTCTTGCTCTTCTCATTTCCTTTTCATCTCCTCTTTCATCTATACCTCCTACCCTCAGAGCATGATTTCCGCTAAGATGTCTACTGCCGCGCGTGCGGCGACCTTACGGTCCCAAGTCGCGGTTGTAAAGGCTGGTTCTCGGTCAATCTCATACTCGGCTTTACCTGCGCAGACATTGAAGAACTCGGTCCAAGGTCAAAGGAGCACTCTCCTGTCGACTCGCTTCCCGGTATCCCAGCTTGTCTCGCCATTCGCCGCCCTTCCCTTGACCAGATCTTTCCACGTCGCCACCCCTCTCTTCCAGCAACAGCAGAAGGAGCAGCAGAAGGAAGAAAAGAAACAAGGAGAAGAATCCAAGTCGGAGCAAGAGGGCGAAGATTCCGAGAAGAAGGAGAAGAAAGAGGATGCTCCTCCGCCACCGCCTCATGGTGACAAGTCCCCCTGGCAAGTGTTCCGCGAAACTCTGCAGACAGAGTTCAAGGCCTCCAAGGAGTGGAATGAGTCTACCAAGGCTCTGGCATCTTCTGCCCACCAATTCAGTGAGAATGAGAACATCAAGCGTGCCCGTGCTGCCTACGAGGCTGCGTCCGGCGCCGCCGGTACCCGTACCTCGGCCGCTCTGAAGTCGACTGGTCAGGTCATTGGAAAGAGCGCCGCCTGGACTTGGAATACTACTGCGGTCAAAGGAATTCGCAAGGGAGTGAATGCCACCGGAGAGGGGCTTGAGAAGGCTACGAGACCTGTTCGTGAGACCGAGGCTTACAAGAGCGTGAAGGATGCCATCGATGATGGCAGCAGCTCTCGATACGGTGGATGGATTGAGAAGGAGGAGCGTCGCAAGCAGCGCCAGCTGCGTGAAGAGCAGGAGCTTAAGTCTGGAAAGCGTACCACTGAGGTACCGGTTGAGGACCCCGAGTATGTGCCCCTTCTGATTTTTTGAAACAGACTGCAAGAATATCACTAACAGATCACCCAGGGCCGGCACCAACATTACTTTGCACAAGGATTCCGCCTGGAAAGAGTCATGGCGTAACTTCAAGGATTCCAACCCAATGATGCAGAAGATGTTCGCCTTCCGCGATGTCTATGAGGAATCCGAGAACCCACTCATTAGCACCGCTCGCGGCATCACTGACCGTATTGGTGGCTTCTTTGCCGAGAACGAGACTGCTCAGGTCATCAAGCGATTCCGCGAGATTGATCCCAACTTCAAGATGGAAGATTTCCAGCGCGAGCTGCGTGAATACATGCTTCCCGAGGTTTTGGATGCCTATGTCAAGGGTGATGTTGAGACTCTGAAACTCTGGCTTTCCGATGCTCAATTCTCCGTCTATGCTGCTCTCGCCAAGCAATACACCACTGCCGGTCTGCGTTCTGACGGACGCATCCTGGATGTTCGTGGTGTTGATATCTCTCACGCCCGTCTCCTGGACCCTGGTGAGATCCCTGTTTTCGTTGTCACCTGCCGCGCCCAGGAGATCCACGTCTACCGAAACGTCAAGACTGGCAAGCTCGCTGCCGGTATGGAGGATAAGGTCCAACTGGTCACCTACGCCATCGGCATGACCCGTATCCCCGAAGAGGTCAACAACCCGGAGACTCGGGGCTGGAGACTGATCGAGTTGCAGAAGGCTGCCCGTGACTACATCTAAGATGGCAGACTGGTCTGCTTCTTCCTCACTCTGCAAGCCTCGCTTCTTAGTCTCTCAGATCTTTCTTCTATCCCCTCCCATCCCTACTTCACTTCATTGTCCTCTCAACTGTACAATACGACTGTTCGATATCTAGCCACGTGGATGTGGCGCTTTTTCACGGTTATGTACCCGGCCTTCTACCTTTTGTGAGGTCGATATTCTCTTCATGTATTAATGTTCTTTACTTGTCTCCCTTGTTTTGCTGCGTGGGGTTCCCTTGTTTTCTGCCTCACCTGGCTTGCCGGGTAAGCAAGGAATCGAAAAATCCAATATTCATAGACTTGGACTGCGTGTTTGGATTGTCGGTCTGATGGCATTCGGTCCTAAGGTGTTTCGCGGCGTCTTTATGTTTCTTGCATTTCCACTCTCCCCTCGACACCGTCTGATCTGCATGTGGGCCGTTGCTTCGGTCATTTGAATTTTTGTTGGCTGTACTGTGCTTCATGGATATTTCAATCCATGAAATGCAGAGGGCAATTATTGGAGTTGCATTGAAGTCGTGTACATATTATTCAAGGAGAATGTATTTTGTGGTGACCATTAAATCTTGTCTCGAAGGAGCTTTTTTCCCGCTCGTTCATGATATACAATTTACCCTCATCCACGTAATGATAGCTATTTTTATGCAAAGAAAAGACTGGGTGGTTTGAAAATCAGTATCGAAATGTATTCGTGTCTAAGAAACGCTTCTGCAAATTGAAATGGCCACGAAAAGTGTCATCGTCGAGTCGTTTTTTTTATCTCAAATGTCATCCAAATCATTCAGCATTTATTGGTGACCTTGGCCTCCCTGCCCGCCACCGCCACCGCCGCCCATCATGTTCCGAGCCCTAGTGACTGTTAGAAAAAATTACAGCAAAGACCTCGAGAAAGATAAACTTACATATCAGCGATATTAGGGTCACTCATGAGGCTGGACATATCGGGCATGCCGCCACCTTGACCAAAGCTCTCGGCCATCTGTCGCAGACGGGGGTTGCTCATCAGGTTGCTCAACATATCAGGGTTGCTCATGAGGTTCTGGGCCATTTGGCTGAACATGGGGTTGTTCATCATGGAGCTCATGTCAGGCATACCGCCGCCGCCTCCACCGAACATACCAGCAAGCGATGAAAGGTCGGGCATACCACCAGCACCCCCGCGAGATGCGCCAGAGGCGGTGTCAAGCTCCTCGGAAGGAGGCTCGCTAGCGCGGCTAGCCTCTTCGATCTTGCGCTTGGAGGTTTCGAGGCCACGCTTCATGGCATCACTACCACCATTGCCCTCGGCAGCAATTCCACTCTCGTAAGCTTCCTTAGCGGCGTGGTAGTCACCCAGGTCGAAACGGGCAAGACCCAGGCGGCTCCAGGCCTTGGAGTATTTAGGGTCAACAGTGGTTGCCAGTTGGGCATCCTCAGCGGCCTTTTCGTGCTGGCGGGAAGCGGAGTAGGCAGCGGCTCGGTTGGAGAGGTAAATTGGGTTGGCAGGAGCGATCTCCAGAGCCTTAGTATATTTCTCGATGGCAGCAGGGTAATCCTTCTTGGACATGAGAGCGTTACCCTCTGACTTCAGCTTGTCGGACTCATCAGTAGGAGAGCCAGCCTTGGGCTTCTCCTGCTGCGATTGTTGGGCACTGGAGTCGGCGGCCGCGGGGGTAGACTTGCTGCGCAGCTTCTCGTAGACGCTATAGATGTTGGCGAGAGACTGGCCACCAACAGCATCCTTCACAGCGGCTTCGTTGGAGGGGTCCACCTTGAAGGTATCGGCAATGCAAGATTGAGCAATTTCAATGGATTCGGCATCATCGGCGGTGAGAGTGCCATCCTTCAAGCTGGAGCCGAGGAAGTCGACGATAGCCAGCGCAAGGCGCTTTTGACTTTCATTGGGAGCCTAGCAAAATGAAAGGTCAGTAACCGATTCACGCATCATGACTTCACCATCATCGTTCTTTTGTTCTCACCATCTTAAGAGTATGAATTCTGAACGATTTAGAATAAACTGGAGAAGACCGCTGGCTTTGTTCAGGAGAAAAAAAGAACATTCGATGCGGGGGGCAGCTGCCCGCCACACGTGACGCCGCTTATCGCCCCCGTTGGTCGCAGCTTCCCCAGTTGTTGTAAATACACCGCGGCGACTCTGCGCCTTCCCTTTTTGTTTATTTCTTCTTTTTTGAGCTTCGAATTGTGCCGGGGATGACTCATGTCGGATGACTGATCATCAGTCGTGAGCTCTGTTGCCTCACTTCTTCCATTGCCGCGTCATGTACTGGCCCAATGGAGTCCCCAGGGTCTACGCGGTCAACGGCCCAAACATTGTCACTGTAACCTCCGATGACCGCGAGCCCCCAATTGATACTGCTCCAGTCGACCAAGAAAGTTCACCCGGGGAAAATGAAGACAGCAATGGAAATTCGGAGGCCTCCCCAGTCAGCCAGAATAAACCTAACAATGACGGACCAAGCTCCCATACGGAGATGCCGAGGTGGGAGAATGAAGCAATCCATGGCCTTTGTGTCTCTCGGTCCGGACATATGTTTGCAACTATAACAGAGTCATCAATCTCACTATGGCAGACGAGGGTACGTCTTGAGCAGCCAGCTACCCGGCCTACCCAGCAGCATGTGAATCGAAACTAACTCTCCCTCATAGCCAACCGCAGTGGTAGCTGCTATAGCTCGCTCCTCGTTCTCGCTCAGGACCTACGGTTCAAATGTCGCACTACTTATGCATCCCGATTCGACCATCCTTGTGGTTCAAACCCAGCATGGATACCTCCTCACGTATTCGGTGGCATCAGACCCAACAACTCGAATTTATCAGCAACAATTCGATCACAGTACAAACCCTCGTCGCCAGCAACTTGCCCACTTTGCTGCTGTTGAAGAGGCCAATGTCGTTAAAGACATCAGCATTAGGTTCCGGATGGCAATCAAGATCGAGTCCGGAATTGTCAAAGCGTTAGCCTTAGATCAGGAGCTGGTTGTGGCTACACAGAAGCCGTCAGCCATACAATGCATCCGATGGACACCCGAATCTGGCAGCTCGCAAACTACATCCGAAGTCTTGAGTCACATACTTGATGTGCCCAAGAAGATCACAATAACTGATATGGTCTATGATCGAGCTATGAATCTCTTGATTTGGCTCACGAGCAATGGTCAGGCATACACGGTACAAAGGCTTCCTGGAACACAGCTAGATTCAGAGAATTCGAAAAAGCTATTCAATGGGCATTGTTTCCACGATCCCAAGAATGACGGCGAAAGGGCTCTCAAAGCCACAGTCAACGCCCGTTTCTCATTATTGACTGTGTATTGTGCTAATGGTGAGGTTTTGGTCTATACTGCCAAAGACTACACGGGAAATGTGCCACTGTCCCAAAAGCTACTACTTCCCGCATCGCCAGCAACTACAGGAGCATTGACATTCATGAACTATTCGCCGGACGGATATTGTCTCTTTGCTGGCTATGAGCATGGATGGACAACATGGAGTGTCTTTGGAAAGCCAGGCGGCAACAGCTTCACTGTTGATTCGAACCTTGCAGCATCTAATGGTGAGAACTGGCTAACGGGAGTTTCAAATGGCTGCTGGATCGGCGGTGGGTCTGACATTATCTTGTCGGCGCAAAATGATCGACGTTTGTGGGTACTGGAAACAGCTCGTAGTGCTTTGACGGGGTGCTTTTCTGCTGCCAATCTTGCGCGAGGCCTCTTGCAGACTGGTACCGAATTCATACTCTACCGTGGACACGATCTTCCGGAATTGATGACTATCTCAGGCAAGGATTCACTCTGGCACCATGGCCAATACCCCCCGGTGTACCTTCACTCACAATGGCCGATCCGGTCTTGTGTCGTGTCCCAGGATGGACGGTATGTCGCAATCGCAGGCCGAAGGGGGCTGGCACACTACAGTGTGAACAGTGGCAGGTGGAAAGTATTTGAAGATTCCAAAGTGGAGAACTCGTTCGCTATCCGGGGTGGTATGTGCTGGTATGGACACATTTTGATTGCTGCTGTCGAGAGTGATGGATCATATGAGGTATGCTACTTATTATACATTTTGTCCTGATAACATGATGCTCATTTTATGAATTTAGATCCGTCTCTACTCAAGGGAGAATGCTCTCAAAGAAAATTCTGTCATCTTCACAGAATATCTTCCGGCGCCTGTGGTCTTCATTGGCCCCTCTGGGGAGGATTCAATCCTGGTTTATACATACGACAACATCCTTTACCATTACGTTATCAACTCTACACATCCACAAATCACTCTTGTTCCAGTCGGGCAGATTGCTTTCAATGGAATTGTAAGAGCTCCTACTCGAGTTCGTGCCATTAGCTGGGTTTTGCCAGAGGAGCAAATGCGTGAGTCTTGGCTTCCATTCGACAAAAGATCATGAGTGCTAATCCAAGGATAGATAACGGCGACCCTTCACAGGACGTTAAAGTTGCTTCTGTGCTTTTGCTTGTCGACGGGAATCTTGTTCTCCTACAACCAACAGTCACTGAAGGAGGTGATCTCAAATATGACATGCGTGTGATATCCAATGATGTCGAGTACTATATTCTGATGCGCGATCAGCTCGCATTCAACTTTTCGCCTTCGGTAGATGAGTCGCTGCCCAATAGTCCGTCTGCTGAAATGGTTCTCGCGCCATCCCACGGCAGTCTATCACTCAGAGATTCTCTTTGGTTATTCCGGGGCAAAGATCTCCTAGCCTGGAATGACGTACATGATGTTCTGCAGCAAGAAACGGTGCCGGCACCGCTCAATATTCCCCTCGATTTCTACCCCTTGTCTGTGTTATTGAACAAGGGTATTGTCCTGGGAGTCGAGTCTGAAATGATGCAGAGGCGGGATGTTACGTTCACCACTTTGAAATTCGCCATTCGAGTATGTGCTGAACCGTTCTTATCCTTGAAATTATATACTGATTGCTTCGCAGACACATCTCTTCCTTCCTTACTTCCTCCAGTACAGTCTTTTGAACATTGGAACTCCTGCAGCATTATCTCTTTGCCGACACTTTTCTCATCTATCCTACTTTGCACACGCGCTAGAAGTCTTGCTTCACCACGTTCTCGATGAAGAAGTAGACAACGAAAGCCGAGCAAGCAAGTCCGAAACCCCCATTGTACGCGACGGACCGCTTCTTCCTACCGTCATTGCCTTCCTTCAAGCATCACTCCCAACTCGTGAATATCTCGACATTGTTGTTCAGTGCACCCGAAAGACGGAATTACGCTTTTGGCGCACGCTTTTCACCTACCTGCCACCTCCAAAAGACCTTTTTGAACAAGCACTCCGATTAGACTCACTAAAGACGGCCGTTGGCTATCTTCTTGTGCTTCAGGCTTTCGAGGACGAAGAGCATAATCATGATGGCCGAATCGAAGAATATGTTGTCCGCCTTATCGGACTGGCCTCGCAAAAGGGTGACTGGGAGCTGTGTGGCGAGTTAGCCCGCTTCCTCATTGCGCTAGATTCCTCGGGCGAGATGTTACAGCGTGCTATTTCCCGTGTCGGGCTACGTCGATCTTCGACGAACGGATCACACCCTGGCCTCGGATCAAGGACAGGTTCGGCTGCTAGTGTACGAGGTCTTGGGCTGAGCCTGCCTGTTCGAACACCATCTTGGTCATCCATCTCTCCTACCTCTTCTATATCTCGACAACAGGGTCGAGATGGTGAGATTTCTGATGAGTATCCTCCTTCATTGGATAGTCGAGATGGATCATAAAGTATATTGGGAGTGATGATACCCGGCAGATGTATATATTCAATTTGATACGCAAATAATCGACAGTGTCAAGTTTGCAACAAAATTTTACTTTGTAATGCAATGCCTTCCAAGGTTCTCTCCTCGCTATGTTCCACTGGCCAAATGAGATATAAATGCAACCAAAATTCATGTTTTTATTTCATCAATCATCCGAGGTACCTTGGGGGTACTACTAATAATATATACACCCGTCCATCACCTTTACGGTGTATCGCAGTTCGAGTCTCCAAGAACTGCCACCACTGAGTGGCACAGATGACCTCCACGGCCAGCCAAGTATAAATGCTCTTAATCCAACTGCATCTTCCAAAGCCCATCACCAAGATAATGCCCTTCATCCATAACAACACCTTTGCCCTTACTCTTCATCTCCTCAGTTCCAACCTTCAACATACCAACCAAACAAGCCTCCTCCTTACCCTCCGCCTTGATAGCAACAATCTGACCAGCTTCCAAAGCATTTTCTTTCTCCGGCAATCGACCACCGGGAGAGGTAAGTCCGGGGGCCATGAGCGCTGCACCGGAGAGCACGAAGCGGATTGCGCCGCGGTCGATCTGAATGGTTGGGAGGGCGGAGGGGAATTGATGGATTACTTTGAGGTGAGGGATTGGTGGGCCATCGAAGGGTTGGAAGAAGAGGGGGGTTGAGTCTATCGTGTAGAGGGTAACTCTGTCGGGGCTGTTGGGGCGGTTAGATTTGTTGTCTTGGGAGATTCATGTGTATCTCGTCGACTTGGTTCGAGAGGAGAGAAAAAGGAAAAATGTCGAGTAGAGAAGACTAGGAATATCGGTAACCCTTAACGTACAGTTTCACGGCTTCAAGAGAGCCCTTCTTCGGCATGATCTCTTCGATATACGGCTCGAATCCTGGGTAGGTCTCGAGCAGCTTTTGGCGGAGACCACGCTGCACCGAGGACTTAACCTTGGACCGATTGCTTGGGGGGATGCTAAAACATGATAATAAATTGGTTAGCTTCAATTTTCTTTCAGATATCTTGCTTCAAGGTTGAGTGTGGTTAGGAGCCTCAATCATTAGCTTGTGGTGCGATGATAGCTGCTTCTTTATGTGCAAGCATAATTCCTCGCGGGATTTTGCGCGTGGAAAGTCGAGTACAGCTCCACAATGCATTTTAAAATGTCCCCGACACAATGACAAGGTTCACTCACTCTTTCTTGAACATAGTGCTGGTTGATGAATGTTCCTGGTTGCGCCGAGTGCGAGAAGTGGGATGCGCGGGGAGGTCACGTGATTATATCGGATTTGCCAAAGATGGGAAGGAGCAACTCAGGAATATCCAAACTGACACTTACTAGATTGAATCAAATACCAATATATTAATGCATCCGATTTCTATCAAGCTGGGACATCTTGTCGACTGCTTTCACGGAGGAATTCCTCTCAACCTCCCCCCCCCCCCTCGGTCCCATCTACGTATGGCCGTGATACATATCCACGGTATTTAGAAGCCCATCAGGGGGGAACCCTAACATGTCTCAACTACTAGTTAGTATTGTGGAAGAATATGGTCCTCAAAATACAGCTGCCCCGAATATTATGTTGTCGCAGGAAGACTCTTGGAGTAATCAATTTGGTTGTAAAAGCTGATTGAAAAAGGCAACAGTCATGCAACTATCCATGTGCACAATAAAAGTCAAAAGCAACTTGCTTTTAATGAGTGGAGCGACTCCGATCCGCGACAATACCGTGAAGGTGATAATGATTGAGATCTACAAGTCTACAGTTCATACGAGAATTAAGATCAGATCAATTGAGACTTCTCATCGGTGTATCATTTCCAATAGTTTATATGGCTATATGCATTTAGCCCTTAGCGGCACCGGCCTTGATGAGCAGAATATCGCCATCCTCGACGACGTAATCCTTGCCCTTGGTCATGACCTTACCGGCAGCCTTAACAGCAGCTTCGTCACCGAGCTCACGCAGGGTGCTGTAGTTGTAGGCAATGGCCTGAATGAAGGTCTTCTCGAAGTCGGTGTGGATAACACCGGCGGCGGCAGGGGCCTTGATACCCTTACGGATAGTCCATTGACGGACCTCATCAGCACCAGTAGTGAAGAAACTGGCCAGGTTGAGGGCAGTACGCATGGTGGTGATGGCCTTGGGCAGACCGGACTTGGTACCGAGCTTCTTGCACTCCTCAGCAGCAGCAGCGTCATCGCCCATCAGAGTGAGACGCTCCTCGAAGCAGGCGGAGATGGGCAGAATGGGGCAGCCGGGGGAGTTGGTCTTGCACCACTCGAACAGACCAGGGAGGTACTTGTTCTTCTGACGAATGTAGTCACGCTCGCTCAAGTTGACCAGGTACACGATGGGCTTGGCAGTGAGCAGGAAAAGAGGGTTGATGACCTCGACCTAGAACCATTTATGTTAGCACGACTGCGCTGACAAGTGGCTGAGTGATTGGTTGAATCATTATGGAAACTCCAGATTGTTTCAGTTAAAGTTTTTTCTCTCAAAATGCCCTCTCGTGAGTTTTAAATGAGGACATTCGGCGAGCTGGGTTTATATTCGAGCAGAGCTCTTATTCATCATGATAGGATTTGGGAGTAAAAGAAAGCTTTGAGGGATGGAAATGGAAAGATAGGAAGTAGAAGCTTACCTCCTTGGGAGACCAGTCTCCATTGCGGATGTCCTTGCCAGACTTCAACCACTCGAGGACGCGGGCAGTGGTCGCCTCCTCCTCCTTCATCTTCTTCATCTCAAGAGACTGACCACCACGGCGGGTCTGCTTGGACAGAGCCTCAAGGGCCTTCTCGACGAACTCAATATCCTTGACACGCAGCTCCTCGCTGATAATGGTCAAGTCGCGTACGGGGTCGACATCGCCCTCAACGTGGATAATCTCGGCATCATCGAAGCAACGAACCACCTGGAAGATGGCATCGACGGCACGAATGTGAGACAAGAAGTTATTACCAAGACCAGCACCAGTGGAAGCACCGCGGGTCAGACCGGCGATATCGTACACGGTCAAGTTAGCGGGAACCTGGGACTTGGGCTTGTAGTGGTCGACCAGCCAGTCGAAGCGCTCATCGGGAACGATGACGCGAGCCTCCTCGGGATCGATGGTGGCATAGGGGAAGTTGGCCGGGTTACCCAGCGAAGACTTGGTGATGGATTGGAAGAGCGTGGACTTGCCAACGTTGGCGAGACCAACCTATGAGTACTCAATCCATGATCAGCAAATGGACCAAATTATGATTCTGTTTTAAAAAACAGATTCTGTTATGGTTGAAGAAAAATATCAAGGAGGGAAGAAGGAAAGGGGGAAGTGCAGAGACTTAAATAGTTTTTGTGTGGAATTAAAAAGTGGACTGTGCACCAAAAAATCACACAGAAAAAAGGAGTGGGGGTCCTCACATACGATACCGCTCTTCAGGTTGTTGCCGGGACGGCCCAGCAGGACTTTTTCTTGAACTTGAGCCTTCTTGGGAGGCATTTTATTGGATTTCTTCTTCTTGCTGGAGTAGAAGCGACGATTCGAAGAGTGAAGTGGGAGGTGGGGGGAGATGCAAAGGCGGAAAGCGGCGCAGGGTTGGCGCGCGGTAAATGCAGAACCAGCTGCGGATCGATCGACGAAGCGAAGGAAAAAGAGGGGGGAAATTGTGGAAGACGTGGTGACGGAAGGTCCACTGAGAGCAGTGGACAAGGTCAATGGCTAAAAGAGAGTAATGTAGAGCTTGCAGCAAAGAAAAGGAGAGAATTGTCGACTCGTTTCCGTGCACTCGCTGCGATGTCATCGAAGTTTTCTGCCAGTCATTCGTCACCGCTCACGTGAATACCAAGCCCTGTACGTCATCGCTGCAGCAACAACGGAAGACCATCAGAGTATTAGAGTATGTATAGATGAATACAACAAACACTGTCAGACGACAGAACATGGTTTCAGGAAATAGAGCTGCGTATATTCTCTTCAAACTACAATATTGCATCTTTTATTGCGGACGACCGTGAAAATGCTCCAGCGTGGCAGCCGCTACAGATAGCGAGGTAGTACATCAGTCATCTCTGCTAGTATTGAAACCTCATCAGGACAAACATTATCGAAAATTGCCTGTATGTGCGCAAATGGTACAGTATTATATGCAGTGTTCGTGAATGCCGTCAATATTGAAGATGGTGAGCCTAACTTAAACGAACGACGTACTGGAGTACGTCGTTCGTCAGGGCTGTTTTGTTCGAGCCACTACATAGTCGGATGATTTACAAGTGGCGGTGCTGTCAACTCACCAGTGAGTGTGGATGTCGACTTGAGTCTTCTTTTATCCTGTATTAAAAGGATTGCAACTCGGACTCGGAGTTGCGAAACAAGCCTGTGGTGCACAAACATGCGGTGTAACGTGGTCGTCGAATGCTCTCTATATATGTTACACCTTGTCCCTCCTTTTCTTAGAGTACAACTTAGCTGAGAAAAAACAGCCCTCTTTCTGGAGAATGCTAGTCCAAAACATGGACCGATCTTTCCTTGACAGCCTCAAAATTCCAGGACGTGTAGCCATAGCAGGTGGCTTAATCTTCTTGGTCTATGTGCTGATAAATGAGGCTTTCTGCTACAGCAAACACGTTCCAGGTTTTTCTGTTCCACCTATATTCCCTCTTGTCGGGAATTTACATCGACTTCGAACAAATGCGGCCGAGAAGTACCGTAAATGGGCCCAAGATTACGGAGATGTATACCAGGTTCGACTAGGAAATCTTCCGGTGATAGTAATCAACAGTGCAGCAGCAGCAAGGGTCATGCTAGGCCATAACTCTCAGGCTACGGCATCAAGGCCTGAGCTTTACACTTACCATAAGGTTGGCTTCATGCTCACCAGTTATATGTCTTGTTTCTAACATTTTTTTGCTCTTCTTCAGCTTGTCTCAAACACCGCCGGTACAACAATCGGAACAGCGCCATACGGCGAGTCTCTGATTCGTCGAAGAAAAGGAGCAGCCTCGGCCTTGAATCGGCCTTCGGTGGAAAGCTACGTTCCTCATCTTGACCTCGAAACGAAGGAGTTCATCAGAGAAATCCTCAAATATGGCGGCGCAGGAATAAACCCAATCAACCCTGCTCCCCTAGTGCAAAGGTTGAGTCTGTCCTTGGCTTTTACGATTAACTGGGGCACAAGAATCACCAGTCACAATGATGATCTCTTCTCGGAAATAGCACATGTAGAAAACGAGATTAGCCGTTTCCGAAGCACTACCGACAATTTACAAGACTATATCCCCCTTCTTCGCTTGATACCATTTTCATCTGGGAAGCGAAAAGCGGCAGAATACCGCAAAAGGCGTGATAAATACCTGGCAAAGTTGAATGGTGACCTTGACCAGCGGATCAATGATGGAACGCACAACCCGTGCATTCAGGCAAATGTGACTCTAAATAAGGAAGCAAAGCTCAATGATATTGAGCTTACATCAATCAGCTTAACCATGCTCTCTGCCGGATTTGAAACAACCTCTGCCGTCATGACCTGGGCGATATGCCTTCTTGCCACAAGGCCAGATATTCAGCAGAAGGCTATCACTGAAATTCAGAAGATATACGGAAGTTGCAACCCACTATGCGATGCTTACGATGACCAGAAGTGCGAATATATCGTTGCATTTCTGCGTGAGTGCTTGAGGTGTGTCCGCGAGATTCCATGCATTTATTTTCTTTTTTTCGGCAACTTGCTAAGAAAATTTCTTTTTCTAGATATTTTACTGTCCTTCGTCTGTCACTGCCAAGGTCGACCAACAAAGAATTCGTATATGAAGGCAAGAGAGTTCCTGTTGGTACCACAATTTTCTTGAATGCGTGGGCGTGTAATATGGGTAAGAGGCCCCCTTTTACTTTCTTTCTATATCTTTGATGAAAACAAACTTAATCACGACATAGATCCAAAACTTTGGAGTGACCCAGATAAATTTCAACCCGAAAGATGGCTTGAGCATCCCAACAACCCACTCTTTACTTTCGGCGTCGGCTACCGAATGTGCGCTGGGTCTTTGCTCGCCTATCGGGAATTATATCTGACGTTTATACGAATGCTCTCAGCCTTCGAGATTCGAGCTGACAAGTATATCGAAACGCATCCAATCAAAGGAGTTGCAGATTTGACGACTCTGGTGAGCATGCCAAAGACGTATGAGGTACGATTCATCCCGAGAAATGAAAATCAGCTCCGAGAAGGCCTGGAGGAAATTGATGGAGAGAGATCTCAGTAGAAGAGGCTTCAAAGTAGTAAGTTAGGTACGAGCTGTCATGGATTACGCGTACTAGTCGCCAGACAACTATAACTACCTTATGTACCAGAACAACAAGCATTGTGATCCTCAACAGCTTACCTTTGACATCATAAAGGCAATATCTATAGATGACATCCTTCTCATTCAAAAGTAGTGGCAATGATGGCCCTTCAGTTAAGAAGACACTTATTGACCATTATACTAGTGAGTTAGGGCTCGGTAAAGAGGTGGACTACAATCACACGCTCAGAGGATGAGTAGCACAAGCAAATAAGTCGTGCATAATCATAACTACTAGTTAAATAGACTGGCATAAACCATAAGTTATTGAAACTATAGATCATACTCACTAGTCGTAAGTATTACTTTGTACACCAGAGTCACCCAATCCAACGCTCAGCTGACCCGATCGAAAAGGACGCGCACATCTTTGCCTCTCACAGCCACATTCGGCATGCCACCCCACTAACATCGAACGTCGGAAAATATAAACGGCCCATCCCCTTGTCATAACACCAGTAGATACATAGTCCATTCTAGCAAAAGCAAAGAATACTGTTTGGCTACTCCCAGTATAATACATTATGCCCGAACCTGACTCGGACGACTGTTTCGAGTACACATCAGGGAAATGGATGTAAGCTAAATCCCCACAGCCCTGCACACTGCACCTCGAACCCGCTGACTGCACTAGCACTTGACCTGACATCAAAAATTATATTAATACTCCATGAAAATAGTTACAATAACACCCTCAGACATTCCGAACGAAGGAATACCTTCAATCTCCCCGAGTTAAAGCGTCTCGCAGCGCAGTCAATAGGCAAAACAGAAAATGATATTATCGGCTTCCAAAAGCTCGCCGAAGGTGGCTTTAATCGTACCTTTATCATCACCATGCAAGATGGCTTTCAATTTGTCGCTCGCATCCCATTCCCAGTCACAGAGCCAAAAGCTCTTCTCATCGGAAGTGAAGTCGCGACGATGGATTACCTTCGCTCGCACGGGTTGCCCATTCCAAGAGTCTTCGGCTATTCAACCATTACCGATAACCCCGCGGGGACCGAGTATATCTTCATGGAGTTAGTCCAAGGCACAAGTCTGGGCAATGTTTGGTTTGATTTATCTGAACAGCAACAAACGACTATCATCACGAATCTTGTACAGCTTGAGTCGAAGTTGTTGGCTTTGAAATTTCCCGCGGGTGGCAGTCTTTATTATTCTGATGACTTGCCCGACAAATATCCTCGGATTCCACTTGAAAACGAGACCACATCAACTGTGGAGGATAGCAAGAGGCAATTCTGTATTGGTCCGGATACCTCATTTCGTCTCTGGTTTGGGAAAAGACTCACTCTAGACGTAGAGCGCGGTCCATGTAAGTAATAGCATCCAGTAGTTCACCATGATAGAAGACCAGCCTCGTGGAGAGTATAGAACTAATTGAAACAGACAGAGACTCCTTTGCAGCCCTCACAGCAGGCGCCAGCAAAGAAATCAAATATCTCGAAGAATTCGGAAAACCCCTCGTCCCCTTCCAACGACTAAGACGAGAACTCTACGCCTACGAACCCCAGTCTCATCTGGAACATCTCCAAAATCTGAAAAAATACCTAGCCATAGCACCATACTTGATACCCACGGAACCCGATACATACCTTCAAAGACCAGTGATTCGACACCCAGATCTACAGCCCAACAATGTCATCGTAACAGAGGATCTCGATGTAAAAGGTCTGATAGACTGGCAATACTCCACTATCCTCCCACTCTTCCTTCAATCCGGAATCCCATTATCAATTAAGAGTCAGGATATAATCGAACCATGGAAACAACAGACTCCACCACTGAAACCAAGTAAAATCGGTAACAATGTGAGCAAGAAAGAACGATTACATCAGGAGGAACTTGCTCGGAAAAGACATCTTCATCACGAATATATCAAGAAGACAGCGGAATTCAACCCAGAACATGATAGGGCTCTGTCGGAGAGATTTAATAAACTTCGTCGAAGACTCTGGCATCATGTTAATGATCCCTGGGAAGGCGACGTTGTCACTTTGAAAGCGGATTTGATCGTCTTATGTCGAAAATGGGGGGAAATTACCGGGCACATCGACAGTGACATCGATAGTGATAGTGAAGTAGACGACACATGTCCGATATCCTTTTCAAAAAAGGAAATCAAAGAATGTTTACGATTGAACGCCGCACAAGCTGATGCAGATGATCAATTGAAGGAGTGTCAGGATATCATTGGTGTTGGTGGTGAGGGATGGACACCGAGTGCATCATTTGACAAGGCCAAGGCTCAAGAGAAGAAATTGAAAGCCGAGACATTTGAAGCGGTGGAGACAGAAGAGGAAAGGAAGCGGTTGGAAGAGAATTGGATTTTTGATGATTTCTGTGAAGAAGATTATACTTGATGGAGGTATAGTTAATTGTGTATTTAGCAATTGGTGGAGTTGGCGTAGGGGGTTGTCATTGATTTGCAGAATAATATGAAAAAGAAGCCTTGCCAGGCAGAGCCGAGGATATGATACACGCGAATCACGAAGAGCAACAACTAAAAGAAATAATCCTCCCTTTGGAAAAAGAGGGCATGGAAATGAAAGGAAGATAGAACATGATCAAGCCATGCAGAAACCACATAAATAACTCGCATTCCCCTTGGTCTAGCCCGACCAAACCATATTGAAACGCCGATTCAGAATCCCTTTTTAAGATAAGGAAAAGGTAAGCAGCAAAGATAGACGGGAAAAAAGAAAAAAAACTAGAGCATGGGATCATAGATCCATGGCATCGCCTTGATCGGTACTTTGAACCATGTCTAGCAGTTTGGCGTAAGGAACTGTGACACGCTGGAGCTCGCGGTATTTACCTGAACATGAAAATGTTAGCAAAAGGGCATCAAAGATAGATAGAATGAAAAATAAAACATACCCAGTGCAAGAATGACCTCCTTGAGCAGAGTCTCCCGCGGCCAACCACACAGATCCTCAGAGCTTTCGCGCCAGTTACGTCCATCACGTTCGTTCTCCTGCAATCGCTTGACCGTCTCAGTGCCCTCTTCGTCATTGAACAATCCACCAATTAATCCCTTGAGTAATTCCTCGACTTTCATCTTCTGGCCTTCAGCTCCAATCCGCTTGGCGTACATATTGAGGTATAATCTGAACTCTTCCTTTGCGCCCAAGGACAGAGCAGCAGCCATACGGTTCTCAAGATGAGCAATAGAAACGCTGGATTCGAAGGTTTCGTAGCCTTCGCGTGAAAGAAGGACCTTGATAAGTCGTTGGAGGAAGTACGCCCGGCCACGAAGAAGGGTTTCGTTCGTCGTGTTACGCTCCAGGAAGGGGATGATGCCTGCTGAGACAGCGGCTTTGGCATCTTTGTTATCAGACTGGTTGTCGCGTGCTTGGAGATTTCCAATGGGGGTATCGGTGGAGTTCCAGTATTGACTTCCGACTGCCCACCAGGACTCTGAGATTCGTTGCCAGGTGTACATCGATGGTGAGTATGAGTATCCTTCTCCATTAGTGAGCGAGACGACGACTCGTCCCTCGGAGTTCACTCGCGCATCGGTCACTGCGGGAGCGGCAGTAGGGTGTGCACCGAGACTGTGGATGGCGGCATCGAGTACGGGTTGGAGGGAGACCGGGGGGTGGGGAGATGAGAGGTGCTTCGCGTTCCAGACATAGCACATACCGACGGAGGAGATGCACATGAGCCATGGCCCATTGCACTCTAGAATTACCGGCTGCGCTTCCAGGACAATGGCGCTCACCAGGCGACGCCCAGCAGGTGTCCAGATGTAAATACTACCATCTTCGCAACCTGCAGCCCACATATTTTGGTTTCCGGTGACAAGAAGAACGGGTCGAGGGAGGAAGTCTTGCCATAATGGTTGTTCGCCGCGGAAGAGTGTGAGTCGCACAGGTTCCCGATCAACAGCACGACCGGTCAAGCTAGCAGGTGCAGGGTTCCGAGCTTCAAATACCACATCTGCGCGAGATTTGTTGGACGACTCGTTTGCAGCAGTCGGAGCAGCAGGAGCGCCGGCGGAGGCAGGAGGTTCTGTCGGTTTTCCACTCAAATCCAGCGCTCGTAGGATATGTGTTCGTATTTTGGGTACTGCAAGACGCAGCTGGCTGACGGACATGCATGGGTTCGTCACTGCAGGTCGAATGAATTCTGGAGTAGGTTGTTGTCCATTTGCCGCAGGCTGATTTTGTGCAGGTAGAAGACCATCAGGCGTGTTGGCCATTATTGGAGTAGCGCCATTCTGACTTGCTACAGCCACTCGTTTCTCAACTTGGTTTTCCTCGTCGCCTTCCAATTGAGCAAGCTTGCGCTTATTTCCCAGAAGAAGAGACGTCAACCCTCCCTTTGGGAGACCGTCGAAAGGCTTTGAGAGATCAACGATAGATGTCGGTGCATCGCCCTTCACTTGGTTGCTGACAGATGCTATCAAGCGAGTCTGAGGAAGAGAAGACTCGCCTCCTCCGGCCCCAGAAACAAGAAGCGGTGCAATCCGCTTCTTACCATCTTTTGTATAAGTAGGTCGCTGCTTTAATTTCTCCAGCTTGGCTTGATACGGATCTGGTTTTGGAGCGTCAGAAGATGTAGGAGTTGATGTGGTGCCGTTGGTTTGTTGAGTCTTTTCGGGGGCTGGCGAGGGTGCCTGGGCAGGAGTTGTGCCGTTTGAAGGTTGCGCGGAGTTGTTATTATTGCTGTTGTTCCCATTGACGGCCGCTTCTTGAGCATCACCCATGAGGGCACCCATACGACCTTCCACACCCTTGATTTCGACTGCTTTACTTTGGTCTTCTAGTTTCAATCCGTCTGTGGTCTCTGTGATACCAGCACCTTTGCGGTTTGTACCAAACTTGGTCAGGGATTTCTCGTTTTCCTCCATTTCCGTAGCCCAACCCAGCTCGCCTTCTTCAAACCGAGCTGCAACGATTGTACCGTCAAGAGCAGTAGCATAAAGACATCTGCCGTCAGGACTCCAAGCCAGATCCGAAATAGACTTGGCAGCCATTTCCTGCGCAACCACAATAGGACGAGCATTGCTTGTGATCCAGACACTGAGAGACTTGTCCGCACCCGCGCAAGCAATAACGGTAATATGGTGTTGTCCAGAGTGACTTTCAGGCTGGTTCTTTTTGGGTTGCTCTCTCGAATATAAACGAGGTGAGAAAGAGCATACTTCGACAGGAGCTTCGTGTCCGATGAGGTTGATATCGCCATCCCATGAACCACGATTTATAATAGCGACAGAGCTCACAGGGCCATTGACGGCATTTGCTGCTGCTATATGCATGCCGTCTGGTGACCAGGAGCATCGACGGAAGTATGCGGTCAGAGGTGAATTGGCGAAGGGAGTTGAAATTGTTTGTTCCAGAACGAAGTTGTTCATTTGGTCGTGGGCACTCGAGTTGGGTGCGGGTGAGGTGAAGCGGAAAATGCGAACGGTTCGATCGTCACTTGCAGTTGCAAAATATTTATTCGCCGGGTCGAAACAGATGCCTTTGACATGACTCTGATGTACGGCTATAGTCTTCAATTTCTCGAATGTATGTCCAGACCACACCACCACTTTGGAATCCAGACCAACTGAGACCAGAATCGACGAGTCGAATGACCATCCCAAGTCCTGCACATCATTGTCGTGGCCGATTAATCGTCGTATCGTACGCCAATTTTCAACTGGCGGGGCTTCATCCGAGCCTGTACATCATTAAAACTTGTTAGCGCAATCCTCGTGTTAGATTGCATATCAACCATTGTCGGGACTTACCGAATGTAGAGTGTGTAGGAGGGTTCGAATCAAGCGTATAGACACAGACAATCTTGTCATCTGCCCCAGAAGCCAAATACCTCCCATTAGGCGAGAAACGAACAGTATGAATAGTACCCGAGTGGTTGCTCATGGAAGCCAGTTGTTTCGGCTTGCCAGCAAATTCTGGATTCCCAGTATTGTATATGGCCTCAGTGGACCAGATTCGGACGTAACCATCTGTTTACCCGCACAAAGTCCAGGTCAGTCACCGCACATCTCTGAAAAACTGGCGTTGCAGCATCTCTGTCACCATCAGTTCAAAGAAGTCTCACCTCCAGCAGCCGTAACCAGTCTCTTCCCATCCGGTGACACATCACAGCTATAAACCTCGAAGTCTTTGCGTTCACCTGCGCCGAACTAGTTAGCAATCCTTCCCTCGACAAGCTTCGCATTAAAGGCGCTAGACATGGAGCCGGTATAGCTCAAGTATCTTTATCACATTGTATCCAGCAAAGAGTGAAGCTGAGCCAAGCTGCGCGTAGTATGGTAAACCCACCTCCGTGTGTAAGCCAAACAGGCTTGATAATATGCATCGCGCAACGCAGGCAACATGCGCCGCTCGCCGCAATCCAGAACGAATACGGGAACTATATCGGTCTGAAATATATTTCGAATTCGAGATGGCAAGTCTGATAGTGGACTCAATCTCTGCACAGTCTTTGGAACAGTTCAGAAGCAGTGTCGGGCCAGCGTGGTTGGTTCGTTCACGGTGTCTGGGCGGAGACAAAGTAGGGCGTGGGGGAGGAAGAGGGCTTGGGATCGGGTAATCTTTGTCGTCGGAATGACAGTTAGGAGATTGGGTTTCGGATGTGTATCTGAGCTTAGTAGAAAAGCTGGAAGGTAATGAGTCGGCAAACTAGTTTTCTGAACTGTTCGGGAATAGGGATGAAAATGAAGAAGAAAGAAAGAAAGAAAGAAAAGAAAGATTGTGAGGGGAGAGGAAGGGCGCGAATCGAAAAGTCGCGATTCTCCGGATTTCGCGTGGCCCGAGCTCCCGCGTTTGTCACTCCAATTATTTCATAGTATATAGATGAGTATATAGATTAGTATAGTTATTCATGTTGTTCTAATTCTCAATTATAATTCAGAGTAGCTACCCAAATAGCTTCCAAGATATTGGAGATAGAATATAATACGGGTTTTGATAATCCAAGCTAGAATGAGCATGGAAAATTGCACAATGATCTAAGTACATATGGATATAAGTAAAAACAGTGATTTTTCTAACTGACGAGCAGATGATAAGTCAACTGCAAGAAATAGTTCAATTGAAAAGCAAATAGACTAAAAAAAAAAACACAAAAATTATGGCCTGAAAAGCCTGTTCAAGAGAAGTCTCGTTTGAGACGGATCTAAACGAGTCGGCAACGATGGATGATAGATGTGAAACTCGTCTTTGATCACAGTGTTTATATAGTTCTCAGACATAAATTTGCGAAAATGCAATAGCAGCTGTCTCAGTAGTCTATATCTTCCCGGTCTAGCAATCAGCATACAATTTGAATAATACCAACGGTTTCCGTGGACATCATATTTCACTTGTTTGTATCGCTCGCGGTTAAGGTAATAGAGATTGTGAGCTCGCATTTCTTTGTATGAGGATGAGAATATCTTCTCAAAGACTTCACGAGGGCCCTGGTTTATCTGCATAAAATCTTCAAGCCTTGGTGGATTTCCCCCTGGCCTCGCGGCCAGAATCCGCCATAAAGGGTCTCGAAGTGTAATTGCACGGCCAAGATTTATCCATTTAGTGAAGATAACAGTGACATTATTATTGATCTCGCAGATTTCGATCTCCGAATCTGTTTTGCATTCTGGACAGGAGTTTGGGAAAGAAATGGAAGATACCAATCTTTCTTCGATGTAAAGATTCCTCAATAAAGGATCGACAATGTCACACAGATTGACACAACATGTACTTAGAAATACCACTGGACAATAGGTACCGTCTGAATGAAGCGTTGAACTGTTCCATTTGTTTCTGAAAACAACAATATCCTGTGTCCTTATATAAAGGCTTGGATTAGGTGTTTGAGAATGCACTGCAAATTGTTGTGAGAATAGTAGAAGAAACTTTGGATCGTCTGTCAAGAAATCCGGAACTCCTTCAGGATCCAGGTCCGCAGAGCAATGGCAGATCTGGAAATTATCCAGAGAATGAGCCTCGATTGAACACTTTGGACTCGTATTGAATTTGTTCATTATCAGTTGGGCGTGGAGAAATGAAATAGATGGAATATAGCCCAACCAATGATTTAATGTCAGAGTCTTCGAATGTTCGAACCATCTCTTATTACAAGCAAATAGGGGATATCCCACAATATCAAGGTCTCTAGAGGCGTCAAATTCATGAAGCGCAAGACAGGCGTCACAAGCGAAGGATCCCGGAAACTCTCGTTCTAATCGTCTGATAGCGAATTCTATATCTTCTCGGGTGTGAGGTCGATGTTTTTTTTGGCGGCTGAAGCACTGTATTCAATCTTCGGCTGCAAAAGGACAAGCACACAAGATCAACATATGGAAGAAAGTCCGATATTGACAAGATTACTTCTGGTAGCAATCCGCTGAGAGTGCGGGACTCGGGATCGGTATTTAGTCGAAATAACCCTTGAAGGGATTCGATGTAGACATTCAAATTTGACATAGTCAGTTCTTATACTGCTGAATTTAAGACAAAGGAGAAAGAATATTTTTCCCCCATAGAATCAAAAATTTTCTATGACGAGTGGCTCATCCATGGAACGCTGTGCAGGAGATGAAGTCCGCCGCTTATTTAGAAACCTTTCTAAGCTAATACCAGGGAAATGTTAAATTCTGACACATCCGTGTTGTAAGTTAGTATGTGATTAGTATTCCTATAGAATTGAATCTATTATCATATCTTCTTCTGGTATATTTTTGGTATGTTTTTACTATTCAACTAATGATTAGTATTACTAATGAATGTTGATTATGATAATAATATTGAAATCTATTCTGAATACTAAACCAAATACTCAATTAGCCTATAATAGAATGATACGGTCCACCGTATCTTGGAAGGTAGAAAAAAGATAGAAAAAAGATAGGAAGAAAGGTAGGAAGAAGGATACGTAGTTTAAAACTAATATTACAGCACTGTGATAGGATGGTCAAATCTATTGACTCCGGAGCAACTATTTTCATTCTATAGTCTGGAAGTCACTAAAACAACAATGCTAGTTGTTGCCAGAAAGTACTGATACAAAGCCCACCGCATGTGCGAGGGGTGCTTGAGGATAGCGGCTGGGATGCGAAAGCAAACAAAGGAGAGGAAGAGTACATGCCAAAGGGAATAATGGAGGAGTTGGGATCATCGATCATAGTTGGACTGGGGCGACTTATTGCTTGAACTGATTGTTCTCGTAAATATCCTCCACCACATTATCGGAGATACCATCCCGGGCCGCAACCTCTTCGACCTGCTCGGCATCACCGACAGTCTTGTTCTGCCCGGAAGGTGTTTCAGAGTTCGAAGTCTCTGCTCCAATGGCCTTGGCAGCGATATTCCTAGCCTGAGACTCGCTAACCTTGCCGTAAACAGCCATAGCATTGGCAATCATGCCACCCATATCACCAACGTTGCCCGGCACCACCACAGCAGTACCCTCCCGAGCAAGCTTGGAGAAAGCATCGACGTACTTCTCGGCAACACTCAGGCTAACAGCACTGTGAGCATCCTGCTCACCCTCCCGGATAGCCTTGGCAACAGCCTCAATTCCCCGAGCAGTAGCAGCCGCCCGAAGCTCGATAGCCTGAGCCTCACCGGAAGCCTGGTTGATTCGCTCAGCGCGCTGAGCCTCTGAGGCCAGGATAACGGATTGCTTTTGACCCTCAGCAATGTTGATGGCACTCTGACGTTGTCCCTCTGAGTCCAGGATCTCGGCACGCTTGGATCGTTCGGCGGTGACTTGACGGTGCATGGCCTGAACAACGGCCTCTGGTGCATGGATGTCACGGATTTCATAACGGAGGCAGACAACGCCCCATTCTTGTGCGGCCTCGTTGATGGCTTGTGTGATGTTGGTGTTGAGGGTAGCGCGCTCCTTGAGGACGTGGTCGAGAGTTAACTGGCCGATTTCTGATCGCATGGTCGTCTGCGCCAATTGAGAGATGGCATACTCCGCGTCCTCGACGCCATAGCTATAGAGTTTGTCAGCCGTGACTATCTTTAACACATTGAACGAAACAAAAGCTGCTTACCTTGCTTTGTAGGCATCAAATACCCTGGTATACAACACGCCATCCAACTCTAATGTAACATTATCAGCCGTAATGGCATTCTGACTCGGGATTTCGATAGCCGACTCCTTTAAGCTCTTAACGTAGGCGATACGGTCAAGGAAAGGAACTAAAATAGCCAGACCAGGCTCCAAGATACGGTCGAACTTTCCCATCCGCTCCACGATCCATGCTGTCTGCTGAGGAACGAATCGCACGACGGTGTTTGCGGGGAGAGAGGGGCGGTTACTGAAGTAAGTGGGTGCTCCACCGGAGTTTTGCTGAGGAACGGCAGCAAAGCCACTAAAAAGGGACTCGGGTGCTAGGCTGCGAGGTGAATTTGACACGGTTCGTGATTGTGTCGTGCTGACGCAAGTTGCTGTGGTAGGTCGGGGACGGCTGTATTGCTGGAGACTTAATCCGCGAGACCGTAAAAGCCTCGAGGACTGTCGAGATGCTGCCTCCATGTTTGCCTTGCCGAGAAGGGGATTTGAAGAGGAGAAGTTTGGTGGAGATGAGGGGGTAGGAGCGAAGAGCTGTGACCTTCGGATAATCGTCGCAGCTGTTGGTCTAAGTGTGGTTGCCTCAGGCCATATTCCCGTGCGGAGAAGGTACGGAAATATACAGTTGGGTCTGAAGTGTCGTAATATAAGTTTGAATCTACCCCTCGTTCTACCGTTCTTTCTACCACAGCAAAAGGTAGAGAATGATGGTATGACCAGAAGTTAGTGGGTCTATTCAGATGGGTGGTAGCTAGAAACGAGCAGAAGGTAGTCTCAACCTTGTGTTGCACCACTCTATAGGGCCATGAATTAATTTTTTTTTTTTTTTTGTTTTTGTTCCGGGGAAGGAAGGGGGGGGGGGGGGGGGGAGAATAGTACAAACAAAAGGCGGTATATATGTTGAAGTGCGTGGTAGGTAAAAGCGGTCAGCAGGTCATGTACAAACTTATGATACACCGCTGTACTTGGTTAACCAGTCTATCATCATACAGTACAAGTAAAAAGTAATGAAGATTGTTCTCTTAAATCTTTTGAATTTTTCGAGTATCAGATTAAGTGGAGGAAGAATATGAACAGCCCAACAAGAACTCAGAAAGACCTGATTTATGCACAATAGTAAACCCAAACAAGAAAAGAAGAAGAAAAAGAAAAATGACACACTATTTTCCGAAAGAGAAAAGTTAAAATGATACGCGAAGCATGGTATAAGCGGACGCAATAACGTAGAGAAAAGGTGCAGGATGGTATAATCGAATTATGAAGCCATCATCGAGGACAGCCATCTTTATGCAACAGGCGATTGGATAAAACCTCGGAAGGCGAAATTTCCTCTCGCGAAATTATTCAGGCCCAAGATTGTAGTGATAAGACTCGATTGGAATGGAGCAGGATAGTTGACATCATACAAGACACTTTTTTTCATTGTTGGGTTCGACCATTGCGTTGCTCTGGGTCGAAAGCACCATTCATGCTGAGACTCGCTAGGATCCAGCATGCAAGGCCGCACCGGCACAAGCAGACATGAATCAATAAGAACGAAGTTTGAAAAACAAACAGCTGGGAAACGTCGAGAGAGGAGAAGAGAGAAAAAAAAGGTAGAATCACAAAAAGTCTCTATAGTCAGGAAGAAGTAAGGGAACATGGAGAGCGCGGAAAGAGGAAAAGAAAAAAAAATAAATCATTTTTTGGGCCCCGGACACCGTAGAGATGGGCATCGAAAAAGCGGGGAGGATATTTTGCTCATAATATCATGCCCGGACTCCTAAGTATTTCGAGAATAATGGAAAAAGGTAGAAAGAGAGGACGAAAAGCAAACACCTGCAGGGCACACGCAAGGACGAGTGAAAGAGGTAAGACGAGAGAGAAACTCCGGAGGGTGCACAATGGACGGATAAAAACCAAGCCGCCGTTGTTGCGATGGAAATAACCACTCGGCACTCTAGAAAAAAAAAAGAAGAAGAGAGAAGAACTGGACAAAGATGTATGCAAGACCTTTTGAACACAACAATGCTGATCATGATTTGATGAAAGAGCAAAGGAAATAATAAGATAGATCCCAGAAAAGCAAGGACAAAGAACACACGGAAGAAAGGGAAGAACGAAGAGGGCACAATTTCGAAAAGGCGCAACGAGAAGGTATTCAACGCGCTTGATCTCGTCAGACCGGATTTGTTTGACGTTCACGGTTATAGACCAGGCCAGCCCTATCCCGGTTCAACTTCTCCATCTTCCTGCTCTTGAGGGCTGAATAAAAGAGGTCATGCACAACCTGGTGGTGGTCGAAGGGTGGACTTCGAGACAAAGTAGCCAGGTCTGTCAAGACTTCTGAAGGAATAGAAGAGGAACCGAAAAGACAAGTTTTGTAGAATGACATGAGAGCATTGAATCCATAGTCGACGTGTCGCGATAAAAGATCATCAATGGCTAGACGCCGAAATTCATTGTACAATGGCAACTCGAAATTGCTGGCCAAATAATTTGACCATGAGACGTAAGGTGGGCCGGTGACAAGGTCTTGTTTGGGCTTCCTCCTTTGGGATCGAGCCTCAGATGCATAATTTGATGGAAATTGTTCGGAAGAATTGCTGACATTAACGGACTTTTTATAGGAAATTTTTCCCTTTCCTCTCCACCGCGGCGGTCTAGAGGCCGAGCAAGAGGCGCCATGTGGGTGACTATTATCGCCAACGCGTTTGGAGCTGAGAAGAACATGGCAAGGTTAGCTTAAAATAACTTCGAAGGTTTTAAAAGTCAAGCCTTCGAGAGCAATCTTACCCGGTAGCTGGCACTACGAGGCCATGGTGGAAGGAGGGAGGACTCGTCGGATTTGGATCTAGTCCGCACGCTGCAGGGCGATGGTTAACTTCTGGGTCCGCACAGCCATGGGAGGGAAAAGAGCATAATCGCGGGGGGCTCTTGTCAGGGTATATATCAGAATTCGCGGGGTGTCCTACATTGGCAATTTCATTCTGAGCCACCGGTGGCATTGATGGCTGAAACTCGGGGGCCGTGGAAGATAGCGTTTGAGGGCCTCGGGGACCAGTGCCGTTGGGGATAAACTGCTGGGCACCGTTCGGTAGGGAGCCATTAGGGCCGTGGCCATTGAAAGGGGCGTTCTCGTCGGTCTTGCCGGAGTGTGTCGCAGGGGCAGCGCCTTCGTGCTGGGCAGTGATCTCGCGTTGATCGTAGGGCAAAATCCATTGTCCCCACTTCTCTCTAGGACGCAAGCGGTCCACACCATCCTCGCCGGTCTGGTACTCGACAGTGCGCAGTTGACGAGAGACGTGGCGGATAAGCTCGAAGTCCTCAGTGAGGGACTTCACACGCTTGAAGCTGGCAATCACACCCAGGGGAACGAAGCCTTGAGAGTCCATGTGCTTACGCAGGAACATGTCCTTGCACATGTTGTCCACGGAGAAGTAGTACTCTAATTGCATGGAAAGCATGCTCATAAGGGAGAAGGGCTCCATGTATTGCTGATAAGACATGGCGCTCATAGGCGCAGGGTTGACAGCCTGGTAGCCGTACATTGTGTTGATGTCGGCGGGGAAAGGGTAGACATTGTACATGTTTCCAGAGGCAGGGAGAGAGGGAGAGCGTACGGGCATACGGTTGCCTTGTTGGTTTCCGTTGGCAAGGCCGTTGTGTGATCGCTGACGGTCATTGAAACCACCGAATGATTTGGGAACGAAGTTGTTGTTGGCGATGTTACCGAACTGGGATCCTTGGCCATTGAAAGAGTTGAAAGGACCACGGCCACCACGGTTGGCACGAGATCCACGGTTGTTGAACTCGAAACCAGTGGGGTCAGCAGACTTGGAGCCAGACTCAGCACGGCGGTCATTGGCACGAGAAGCGGCTTGAGAGTCAACAGCCAGGTTAGGGTTCTTCGAGTTAGCCTGACCATGCTTGCCGAACTGCTTCTGGGGACGGGGGACATTCTCGCCATTGGCGTGTTTTCCATTGGTATGAGCATCTTCAGTACGAGGACCGCGGCCACGCTCAGCAGCCTGAGTCTTGCGACCCTCGGGGCCATTGACATCGGCGCTGGTCGAGCGGCGCGACTGCGCAGGAAGAGAGGTTGCGCGACCAGGGCCAGCCTCGTTGTTGCCACGCTCTCCGGAGTTTTGCTTGCCTGTAGCTCCCGGAGTGGCCGGTCCAGAGCCAGCCTTCTCACCAGCAGCGTGGGCAGGGCCACGGCCACTCTCGCGGCCGCCACGAGCACTTCGGCGGCTACCTCCACGGCCAGAAGGTGGGAGAGGGGTGTTGAACACAGCGGTAGGGACATAGTCCACGGGCATCCATTTCTCCTTGCCATGATTACGCATGACCGAGCTCTTCTCAGTCTTTTCAGTCTTCTCGGTCTTTTCTTGGGCCTTCTTCTTCTCTTCACCCAGCGCGACCTGGGGAGTGGGCCATGACGAGGCATCGGCAACGGGAGGGAGAGCATCATCGCGGCCCTTACCATCGGACTTCTTGCTACCCTTGGCGCCTTCTGGTGTTCCATCGGCACCCTTCTTCTTGGAGCCGGATTTAGAGTTGTCTTGTTGGGCCTCCTCGGTCTTTCCAGAGGCGGTCTTTGAGGCAGGTGTAGTCTTGACCTTGGCATCCTGAGCCTCCTTTCTTTGCTGCCAGATGTTCACGCTTGGGAGAGGGGCAGCCTTGAGCTCCTTCGGGGGAGCAGGTTTTTCATTCTTTTCGTTCTTCTCGGCCTTCTCAGACTTGTCAGACTTTTCAGACTTGTCCTTGGTACCTTCGGAGCCATTCTCAGACTTCTCGTTCTTTGCATCAGACTGGGACTTCTTCTCTGACGAATTATCGGCCTTGCCGTTGGTATTTGAAGCATCACTCTCCTTGGACTCCTTTGTAGATCGGACGCTCGGTGAAGAGGTTCGCGAGTGGACAACCTTTGAACGGGTTTTGCTAGTGACAGTCGTGAACTCGTCCTCCTTATTCACGCTCGGTGTGGCCTTCTCGGCTTCCTTTGGTGTCTCGGTCTCGGAGGCGGTAGTCACTGATTCTGGCGTAGCATCATTGCTCGATTCCTCTGGTTTGGACTCGGTGCTTTGCACATCTGTAGGTGCGGCCTTGGAGGGTACTGGTGATCCGGAGGATCCCTTGGCGGCTTGCGCGTAGGAAAAAGTAGCACTCATGGTGGTGGAAATGAAAAAACCTCGAACTTAGAGTTGAGTAAGAAAAGAGAAAAATATTTCCGTGTTGGAATCACAGGGTCGCTCTGCTCACAGGCGGAGTTCTCTATTCCTTGTGGCGGTCCTGGAGATCTCAAATGAAACGCTCACGCGTGTATCTCCGGCACCGTGTGGTGAATTGAAAAAAAGAAAGGCTTTCACCTTGCAATCCCACGAAGCAATTTATGTCCTTCTATTCACGAATCGATCCCACGCTGAGGTGTAACTGAGGAATTTAGAGGTGCAGCACGAGACGATAGAATTTTTTTTCTTCGTTCTCGAGAAGTTGTTGAGACGGCGAATCGCGAGGATGGGAGGAATGTGAGGGTCGACGATCTAGACCACTGGTCGCATCGGTAGCCTGAATGGGGTTACTGCGACGTGATTGAGAGCCTGGATAGCTCTGTGCTAGCAAATGCACGAATTGAGGGAAAGGCGAGCAAATATTGAGGGGATGTCCGACAATGTGGAAGAGGCGCTGCCTTGTCACTGTCCGAAACAATCAAGTCGCAAAAGAAACGAGCTGGGTGGCCCGCACAATCAATCCGCGTAGAAATGAGGTCGCAACCAAGAAAAAACCCACTCAAGGCGTGTCTAAGGTTGCCGGCAACTTCCGTTGGATAGTAACAACCGAATCAGCCCTATGAGCAAACGAGACAATGTCGCAAGTAGGGATATGAAGGTCGGCGAAAAGTCCGGACGGTTGAGGCTAAAGTCGATCCTTCGGTGGGGGGAAGGGAAGGGGAAAAAAGAAGATTGTGGGCCAAATGAAGGCGCCAAAAATCCACGGACGTTGGAGATGTCGAACAGAAGGGATGACAAGAGAATTATCGGGTCCTTTCAGTTCTCACTTTCAAGAGATGTTGGAAGTGAGGAAGGAGTGCCGAGCAGAGTTTCGGAGAAGCTCACACGGGGAAACACGTTCGCGAGGGCCAAACGGGGAAAACCACCGCAAAGAAAGCAGGGGACTATAACAGTCAGCTTAAAGAATAAAAATGGGGGTTGATGGAGTGAGAGAGAGACACACCGAGGGAGGTGAGGGGTGGAGGAGGAGGAGTGGTGAAGGATGAGAGGAGGAGGGACGCAAAATTATTATTTTGGTAATCAGGGCCGGCTGTGGTAGCGGGGGTCTTACATGTACAGTATTCAGTACGCCTATTACATTAACTATATACTACTATACTATACCCCATAGAGCAAAATCGATCATTATTCTACTGGGCTATAGAATTTCAATTATTTCCTATATCCTTCATCTCTTCTCCCGAGTCTTTCTTGCGATTGTCGCACAGTCCAAGGTTTTTCCGCAGCGTGTACTAGTTAGTCGTACATACATCATGGAACATTACCGCCCGTTACACTAGGTACTGCGACGCAAAGAATCTAATATATTACTACCTTCATGAGAGAGGAAGAAAGAAATCAAAAGCTTCTCCTTCTGTCTTCAAGATGGTATATTGGCCAGACCATTTGATCTTGTTATGCATTGTAGATACTATCTGTGGTATATACTGTATCAGAGCCTGAGAAGTATAGACCGCTCAACCGAACAACCGAGCCTCAAGGGAACCTTGGAATACCCTCACAGCCAATGATAATGGTTAAAGGAAATTCACCCCAGGCATATACAGTACAAACTAACTGCACAATCAAGTCACAATTGAACCTAACTCACTCAAGGTTAAATGTCTCTGCGCTCTCTGCACTCCCTGCGCCGAACGAAGGGAGGCATACCAGACTCAAGAGCCAAGAAAGGGTAGCAATACTCCCAGGCGTACATAGTACTGTATTGTGTGTCAGACTTTTTCAATTTTTCTATTACTGTGCTTAACCCTGGACCTTGGGTAAAAAGTGGACATTAACGGCACATTTCCATTTTCATGGGATTTTGGAATTTTTGATTTTCACATTTCCATTTTTTTTTTCTCCTCTTCCAACGTCGCGGGGGTCCACCGAGTCTTCTCCGTTTGAGACGATTGGTTGGTATCAGTGCGACAGTATGTGAACTATGTACAACTTTTATAAAGGATTTTATGCACAATAGACTTCAACTTGTTGTTCCTATGTTCAAACTATAGTATTATCAATTCATGAATATATGCTTTAAGTCATTTTTTCAATCATTCGAAACATATAATTGAGGTATAGATTCGGCTGTAGAAGAAAATCGGATATACAATAATACTGACGGATCGGCCGGCCTCGGGTACCTGGCGAGTGTAAAATTACAACACGAAACACCATTACGACAAGTCCAAGAAGTCCGTCTCTCCGTGACAATTTCAAGTTGGTGCGACGGATTCAATTTGATGGGGCCTGAATATCGTCCTTTCTTGCAGGGTTTCCAGCAGATGCTGATAGCCTTGCCCTTGTCATTACTGGTAGACCTGCATAAGTTATCAGTATTACTGATATCTAAACTGTCTTGTAAAATATCAATTATAGCAGAAATTATTGATAGTATCAATAATCTTTCTTCAGTTGCTTTTGTCAATCTCGCACTCGTTCGCGATTAGGGCTGAGGGCACGCGGAATCCGTCGGGATGGATGTGGGTTTGTAATTGCGTTACGGCCGGGGCTTGGGGGCGCCGCGGCTGGGCGTTGCGGATGGGCGGGTATCGGTATTACCCATGGTGTAATATAATTTGCAGTATTTCGAGCAGCAACTGGTAAGATTATAAGAATTGAAGCCTTATGAATTAAGGGAAAACTATGCAGAGAGAAAACATTATCATAGTGGTATCGAGTACAGCACAAACCATAACTCCAACAACTTTTTTACGCGTGAAAACTCCCAAGGTTCTCAAATCCCATCTACCAATGTCGCACCCCAACAAGTACCTGCTCTCGTGCGTCTAGCTCAAGAGAACCAACAGGCCCTGTCACAAATCCGAGGCGAGTGAGGACCTGCCAGACTAGCTTACGCTTAAGACTCTCGCGGACGGGAATCTTTTCAAGCGCATCCGAACCATTGAAGTACTTCAGAAAGACCGGCCAATATTTCTTAAGCAGCGTCTGAAGGTCTTTCGGCGCAATATCCGGACTCATTCCATCTAAATGCTGACCTGGGCCAGGCTTGTCCGGGAATCGTAAGACGATCTCATCTAGCCAGCGTGATTCTAGTGGTGATGCGCGATGTGGTGAGAGGATGAGAGAGGAGATGCGCAGAGCTGTAGATCGATCGAGTAGTTTATGTGATGTGCGGAGCTGGGCATGAGGATCATGTCGGCCTGGCATGGGCGTTTCATCCCCGCTGCCATGGCTAGCGAGCGATGAGGAGGATGAGGAAGACGTGTCGTCCTCGCTAGCTGAATCCTCGTCGTTGGTATCTGCAGAGTTCGAATTGCCCTTGGCTAAATACCGATCAACTTCTTCTTTGCGAAGAGCCGCTTCCACTGCCAGCTTGATCTCCGGAGTCACCTTGATCCGGGCAAATGTTCTGAGCTGCGTCACCCAGCCACCGCGAAGCAGCCATGCCAAGATAGCAAAGTATGTCTCCTTGTGATCTTTGCTCGGGATAAAACTTCCATAAGGACGGGGTGTGCCGCTCAAGGCTGAAAGCATTTTTGGAAGGCTGGGAAGAGTTGGGAAGGCCGTTTGATAGGCGATGGTAGCGACTTCTAGTTTACTCAAATCGCAATTTGGAGAAACGATATAAGTATCACGCTGATGGATCGGGGGAATAGCACGAGCACGGCGCCAATATACTAAATGACTGGCGAGCATTTGAATGGTGTGCAATGGAATTCCGGAATAAGCAGATATTTGGGCGAAGGACTTTGTTGGTTTCGAACATCGAATGTAATGGGCCAGCGCTGGGGCTAGCGTGCCTCCGGAAGCTTCCACATCTCTGATGATTGAGGCCTCGCTGTCCAGCAGCAGTAGCGCGAAATGCTTCGCCAAAACCTGATGCGGTGCGTTGTTCTCATCTGCAGCAGGGTCGTCGACTGGGGTGGCGCTGTCGGCAGTCGTCAGCCAGAGACCTGGGTACGCCTTGTCCGTAGGACCAGCAAGGTACGGCGTGGATGTCAATGGTGGGATCTGCAGTGAGATGGAGACGTCGGGACTGAGCGAGACAGAAGCAATTTTCGAGGCCGAAATGCTCGTGTACACGGTGTATATAGCTCTCGCCAGCGAAGATTGGTTGATCAAGTCGGAATATAAGTTGTGGACGGATGTTTCTGTCAACTCGTTAGCTTGGTATAATGGTATGAAAATGAGAAGGGCGATTCTCACTAGACTCTCGGGCTTTTCTTCGCACTTGGAGTATGTGTTGTGATTCTTTCCACACATACCCTGTGCGAGCCTGTTCCCATTTCAGAGCCTTTGCGAACTTCTTGATGATATTCTCATAGATCTCTTTGATCCGTCCAGAATATTCCAACAGCGGCGGATCCATGACAAACACCACATTGAACATTGTCATATTGTCTTTATCTTCGGGATCGTCATTGTTGTGGTCGTCATCTGCCGATTTGCCAGCCTTCGCACTGGCCATAGAAGCACGCTTAGGCGTTTCCGTTGGAGAAACCAATGAATCCGCAATAGATGCAATACTAGCTCCCAAATCAGGCGATACCACTCCTTCTTCAGCCTGTGTCTCATCCGCCTGCTCATTATGACCAAGCTCTCCACCCTCCCATTCAGCACGCGGCTTCTTCTTTTTCTTTCGCCGCTGCTTGCGCCAATTGCCATCCTCGCGCACAAAGACCGGCCACCCGATCAATGCCAAATCATTAATCCCAACTTCATATCGCCGCTTGTGCCATGACCTGGATGGACTGAGTAGCTTTTCCCACACACTTCCAGGTAATCCCAAAAGCGAGTCCCAAGGTGCGCGCGACGAGGATCCAGACCCATCGTGATCCGACCCCCCATCCTCCTCTCCATCTGAGTGTACACCACCACGCTTCCGCGTTGAGCCTCGACCAGACCCCAAAGACCCCGGTCGTTGCGGCTCAATCGCACTTGGCGATGCAGAGATACAGCCATGCTCATCAAGACCGAAGTTGCTTGCCCTTCGACCGGGCAACAAGCTTGAAGCAACAAGTGAGCTCCCTCTCACATGGTTTGAACTCGAGGTTGTGTTCTGATTATCGCGTTCGCGATCATCGTCATCATCGTCTGAGCTGAGTCCGCTCTCGTCGCTGGAGCTGGAGTCCGTGCCTTTGCCTTGTCGGCTGCGTGTGCGGGAGATGCGTCGTCCGCCCTTGGTCGTTATCTTGGGTCGGTTTTCGCTGAGGGGCTTGGGTGGGTAGTGGAAGACGAGCCGGGGTCCAGTACGCGATCGCACAATTAGTATTATTGCTACCAGACAGGGGTCTGGTGGGCGAGCGATGGACGACATCGGTGTGCTTGGGGGAAGTTGGAGATAGGCCGTTGCTGATGGCGGAGTTCAGTTCGGTTTCCCCGCATCCGCTGCTCAGCCAATGGGTGGGTTGCATTGGCTCTGTGCTTGATATAAGAATATTTTATGGATGTGATGCGGTGAAATATAGATCATCATTCTTTTCTGATGTAAAGGGAATTGAGTTTGTTTGAATAGTATGTACAACGCCTTCAATCTAACGCCAGTCAAATGTCACCTCCTGGCCTGCTAGGACCAGCCCAATTCTAACTCAAATAATATCGTACAAGCCTTTGACCAAAGCAATCACAGATTATTCTTTCTTCTCCGTCCCTTGCCCTGGCTTTGTTTCGGTAGCGGTGTTCTTTTGTTGATCTTCCTTGAAAATCAATCCAAGATTTTCGAAATTGTCCGGTGCCATCAAGTTCCTACGAATAATGAAGTCGATCGATCAGCATGTTTCCCACTAGCAAGTCACCAAAGACAGTTATGCAATTCCCGACACAATATTTGATTGCTATCGTTCTTTCTGACACTGGGAATCGGAACTGGAGCAACATACTTGTCCATGCGGCAGGATAGATAATCTTTAGCTAGCTTGCGACAAGCTTCATCATTCGTACCCCGATTGGATTTGATACACTTCAGGTATCCCGAGATAATGTGTTTGCACTCTCCTATATCGATTCAATTGTCTATCAGCCATGATCTGTCTAAGGTGTTGGGGTCTGGGACGAGTGGCGGATCGTATGAGGATTGGATCGGGAAGAGTTCACCATCATGGTCAAGAGGGAAGCTACCACGCTCGGGTCTGTTGAGATAATGCGCAGAATATCAGCCATCTGATCATAAATCATAGCCTTGGGATATCAAGCCAGCGCCATGAACGTAGAGAAGCGGAGCGTATTTCTCAAGGTCTTAAATCAAATCTCGACAGTCGACACTTACGGCGTGGGTTTGTAATTGACCGAGCCACCTCCGGGGGCTCCGAAACTCATCTTGACAGAAGTATAAGTGTCAATTTCTCTCAAATAAGAGCAGTAACTGGTTCGACAACTTGTCTTGTTTCGTGGAAGAATGCAGCAAATTGACGTTGAATGCAAACGGAAACCGGCGAGACAAACTGGACAAAGCAGACAAACAGCGCTCGCAGCCAATCAGAATGCAATCAGCAGCCGATGATGTCGTTAGGCATCAAGAATCAGAGACTCGGACCTTCGAAATGGTCGAATATCCTCTCATCGTACAGAATCATTGGTGAGATTTGCCTGTGTAGTTTGGGTTTGTCTCTCCAAATCTCCATGGCATGTTTGCATCGCTAATTGCGGCGTGGTTAGTGCACGTATTACACGCCCCGGAAGTATATAAACTCGAAGTGACGTCTGACATTCAACTTCGAGTTGCACCCACTGCAACTCATATTGTACATCAAGCACTCCAGTGCGTTAGTGTTAACATCTTTGAGGCTTTGAACTTCTTCAACGAGCCCTCCTACAACCTGCAATATTGACTAGGACTTGAGTCCCTCACTGAATTGTCACTCGCACATTCGGGGTATCGTTTGCGAACTTTGCTCTCTTGGAACATCATGCCCATGTATGCCAAATGCCCACTGTCCATGCGAATTGAATGGACCTTCTACGGTTGATTTATCGCAAATATAACCGGGCAGATCAGTATCCCTAACGAGTATATTTGACCAGGAAACTTGACGGAAGTTGCCAATGTGGCGATGTGGAGTTTACTCTGCAATCGAATACACCTGTTCCCTATCAACTATGTGCCTGCAGCATATGTCGCAAGGTAGGCGGATATATTGGCGCAGTGAATCTGGGCGGAATCGCCGATAGTTTGAAGATTCTCCAGGGTGAACAGGTCATTAAGTAAGTATCATAGGTTGCTACTATTCTTCTATAGACCATCTCAGCTCACAAGAAAATCAGGAAGTATAATGCGATCAAAGATCGTGGAACCCCGAACCAGAAGCGCTGCACTTCAGAGCGGGCTTTCTGCTCCAACTGTAGTACCATGCTTTGGGTGTGGGATCCAAACTGGCCCGAATTGATTCACCCTTTTGCATCGGCTATTGACACCGAGCTACCCGTGCCAGAGGAAATGGTTTGCATCATGAATACCTCGAAGCCTGGTTGGGCAAAGTGGCCAGAAGGGAAGAAACGTGTGTACGATGTCTATAGCCAGGACGATGGTAGCTTGGAAGAATGGCACAAGAAGCGCGGGTATTGGGTGGAGTGAACGAGTCTAATGAAAATTTCTACAGTGTTTACGTTACAGTTAAAAGATAGCAGCAGGAATTGAAAAAAAAGTTGAGAAGAGAAAAGTTATTTCATTCAAGCATCGCTGTGGGGTATCATACTGCAAAGCATATTAGCAATGGAACATCAAAAATGATGAGTGGCTAATTAGGGAGATGGAAGACAGATCAGTTCTCCAAGGTGAATATAATTGTGTATCCTCAATGTGATTCAGAAAGAACACAGCGAAAATTATTTGTTCATCAGGCAAAGGGGGTAGGAAACGGTAACAATGAAGACTCACACTTAAAACAAAATAGACTATCAATTACGAACTGAGAATTCCTATATTGATCATTCCAAGTCAGCAACGACGTTCAGTCATCATGAAGGCTTATAAATGCAAGATCAAGACATGGCAATTAAGTCAGGCTGGGAGAACAGTTAGCAATAAGTCGAGATAGATGGAGTCGAAGACACACATACCTCATTAAATCAGATTTTTGTGTAAGATGTTCATTCCCAAAACACAGAGTGCCCAGGTCAAACAGTGTGAATAACAGATTCATCATATAAAGATTGGCCATGCAAGAGTCACGAAGGTGGAGCGCAGAACGATATAGAAATTACCTATAATGCACTTGTTAGACGAAACGTTCAGGTGAAATGTATATATTCACAAGCAAAATGTGCACATGGGCAAAGGATCAGGTGACGAATTCTCAACAAGTATTCCACCTTCCATACGTCCACAGAGTTTGTACGCTCTGTTTTTGATGTCCGCAGGTCGGTGGATACATTATGTCCGCCCGTTCGTTCAAAGTATCTTCATGAAAGAGGTATAGACCGGGAAGAAAAGGGTTGACAGAGGAATGTGTATGTACCTGATCAGCGAACTTGTTAGCAATGGATCACCAAAAGAGCTGATGTAAATATGAGGCAAGGTTGAGGTTTTGTCAGACAAGGCTGAAACTTAATAATATGACAGATTCCACATGATAACTTAAGCTTGAGGAATGCCTTTGCATGTCTTGTGATCATCATCCAAAGGGGGGAGGGATGGAGAGCGCAATGGGTGAGAGATTTCTTACCTTTTGAATTTTCAGTGAGCATGTTGAGAGATGAGAATAGCCATCATCAAGGCTTCTCAATCTCTCTAAGCAAACATTGGAAAGAAATTTGGAGCTCTGATAGAGCTTCCAACCTTGTTGTGAGCGGAGAAAAAAAAAATCTCGCATGGACGGGAAGAAGAAAAAAAATTGTGGGAAGCCGAGCGGGTTTTAAAGTGCGGTCGGGCGGGCGCGGCGAGCTAAAAGTGCAGTTTGCTTGACAGACAAACAGGACAAACAATATAGGTCTAGACCGAATCAGGAAGTCTGTTTTGAAGAAAGGTTTTTTTTTCGTCCTTCCTTTTGGTTCTTACTATGTCCAGAGCATAGAAATTCCCATTGTACACAGATAAGCACATGATACAGAAGCTGGAAAATTGCTATCGACTGCTCCCAGGAGCTTCGAAGATTCTTTCTCGACTTTCGGTCTCTTCTAGACTCAATGTCCCAAGCCCAATACCGGACTTGCCAAATGATCGCGAAGCACGACTGGTCTTTTGAAGAGGATATTGCCCCGAGGAGAATGGAGTGCCACAAAAAACCCCACTTTTGTCGCTGCTTGGATTCGAACCGAATGCCCGACGGAATATGGTCAATTTCCGTAACGTGGGAAGGGAACCAACGAGTAACGCTACGTTGTATTCGACAACGATCCAGAACAGTGATTTTCCATTGTCATCTAGATCCGCGTGAGCCAATATCGGAAATCGCATAGGATTTATGGTGCGAGGTCAACGTACGAGTATAATCGCCTCCGTTATTTTGGGAGACTAAAGTTGGAAGTCGAATGAGAGCTGCGACGCAGCTAAGAATTCCTGCACCCCAGAAATATTAGAATCGGCATTCAAGGATTTCACAATTGTCAACTCATCAAGGGCAAACAAGACGGTGATCGATGCACGGCGCCTCACGGGCATCTGTAGTCTCCAGATACTTGGCATGGGCAGACAAATAATGACCACATCCAAGACGAACATCAGTACCGCTTGATACATGGTTATTCCAAACAATGTATTATCTGAAAAGCACTTTCTATCCGTGATTGTTTTATCCCACGTCGCCGGAATAGGTATACCTTGGAACACCATTGCCAAACTCCCGGAGAGGGCGAGTACGACTACGAATATGATAATGCCCCATCCCGACTAGTGAACACTGCATGAGGAGGAGTAGGATGCTAATCTTGACCGATGCGGCCACGGCCAAGTAGGTCGTGTTCGCAATATAGACGATCTAATAGTCGAAATGTGTCAGTTCTAGCTGGAAACATCGTAGGAGATAGGCTATACAGACCATCAATAGCTTGGGTAATAAATACAGTGGCACGGTGGCTTGGTGATACCCCACGCCATAGTATGTGACCACCACCGACAACACATCCCATCCCATGGTAAGGAACTATGAGAGGGTAAGCAATAAAATTAGCAGGGCTGTTCAAATTTTAGTTAGGGTAACTCTCACTTACCAATGACAAGATCACAAAATAGTCATCAATTCCAAACGAATGAAGAACGAATTTCCTCAAGTATAGCTAGACCATTTAGCGGGAGGCATTGGCCAGGTTCAAGTTATCATACACTTACCCGAATACTACAGACCACAACAGTAAGACCAGCCAGAGTCAATGTGATTCCTCTAATGGTATTCACTAGTATTGGCGTCCCCTGGGCCCCAAGTACAGTCGGGATTGTGCTCATAATGCCGACGTATAATGCATCAAGCCATGCACAAAAAGGCTGAGCATTAATTTGAAATTCGCCGGGAAATGGTCAAAAAGAACAAGGGGATTGTGCGACAGTGGGGTCATTGCGATATAGAATGCCTTTAAAGACAAGCCACAAGAGTCGTGGATTCAATCTCCTAGTGTGTCGGAATTGTGGAAATGAAAAGGAGCGGTTAGTAGCCAAGACGAGTGGGAATCCTCGAAACCAGTTGGTCTCCAACCATCAGCGATGAAAATCAAACTAAAGGATCCTTCAGAGAATTGAGCTGCACGTCAACCTACTAGCATTTCCTTGGGCAAGACGATGAGCCGCCCTCGACCCGCTACAATTGGCTTCTCGGGGGGCCAAAAACCGTCGTTCCGGCTTCGGGAACGAAAGATCCCATCCGCACAGAGTTGGAGATTGGTGTAGTTAAAAGGGGCCAAAATTCTTAGATTTGAATGAGTTGTTGTTAAATATATTGCATATTAGCTTGAAATACTTGAATCCTTGCAATTGATCCTTTCAAAAGAATGGCCAACACTTCGAGACTCCTTTCCATCCTGAAACTTTCGTCGGATGTTGCCCAGCATGTCGAACCGCTACTCACTTCTTTCCAAGCCCTAAACGACAGTGAAAAAAAGATGCCAAATTGAAGATTGCGGGGAAGATCTTCCCGCTTGTATTCGGCAAAGATGCAAGCTTGCAGTCTGATTCTACTTTCCGCGATCGCAAGGAAACAGCTTGGTAAATGATACTAGCTCATTATGATTTCTCAGATGCTGGTCTAACTTCGGAAGAAACAGGTCAACCAGCTGCTGGCTTGAACCGGCTATCATTGTCCTGCCTCGGACTGCCCAGGGTGTTGCCAAAGCGCTGGTGGTCTCTCGTTTCTTCAACTTGAAATTCTCGGTGAGTGGTGGAGGTCATTTACACAACCCTGGCTCAAACAGCAATGTAGGCAGAGCTGTAATTTCCATGAAATAGGTTGATAATGTTGATCTCCCTGATGATCATTCAACTGTGACTTTTGGAGCTGGTCTCAAATGGATACAAGTATATGAGGCATTGGACCCGCATGGGTTGGCTGTCACTGGTGGACGAGTCCCGTCAGTAGGTGTCGCAGGCCTGCTTCTGGGAGGAGGCTTGTCATTTCAGAACAGCGAGTATGGTTTGAGTTGCAATGGCGTGGTGACTTATAAGGTAGGTAGCATCCTGCAATTTGGAACGTCGGGGCTCAGAAATCTGATCATGCTGCAGATTGTTCTTGCAGACTCTTCCGTTGTGAATGTTAGCGCGACAGAGAACCAAAATCTCTTCTGGGCGCCGAAGGGTGGAGGCAAAAACTTCGGTGAGATTGAGAATATGTTTTCATCCTCGTGTTTGGATATGTGCTGACTGGGTACTTGTAGGAATTGTGACCAAGTTCACTATGAAAACCGTCTCAAACAAGATCTGGGCTCAAGGAAAGGTTGTTGCTCCGAGCAACAATGACCGGCTTCACAAGGCCCTTTTCAAGTATCACGAAGCCGCCGAGAAGGATCTCAAAGCAAAATTGATCTGTAATCAGATGCGAGATTCGACTCTGTTGGTTTTCGTTTACAACGAATCTGTGGAGGAGAGGCCTTCAGTATTCGACGCCTTTGAGGAGATTGAGGCAGTGGCTCAAATGGTGCCACCCGGCACATACACCATCTACCAGATGCTAAAGGGCGTTGAGAATGTAAATGCTACCGAGGAAAGGAAGTATGTATTTCCCCATCATTTCAACCGTTGAGTAAAGCGGCCGCTAATCTGATCTCGACAGCCACGACATGCGAACAATGTCCAGTCTCCCTGATATCGAGGCCTATAATACCGCCGAAAAGCTTCGTCTGGAGCAAGAAGAGGCTATTAAAGATGTCCCTGGATCAAGTATTATGATGGTCATACAGCCCATTTCATCAACTGCTGTTCGCGCTGCTGAATCCACAGGAGGAAGTCCCACTGGCCTAAAGGCGCAGCCTCACCAATGTATGTCTCACCAGTATTTGAACTTAATACAGAGGAATTAGCTAACCAGTCACAGGTTTTCTTATACTCATTGACTGGGCCAACCCCGAAGATGAAGAAAAGGTACAGGGAGCGAGTCGGAAGATCGTTGATGGGGTCGAGGCCGTTACGAAGAAGAACGGGACATATCTGGACTTCAAATACTCTAATTACAGTTCGCGGGACCAGAATCCTCTGGCATCATATCGAGCCGAGAATTTGCAAGAGCTGATTTCTATTGCCAAGTCCTATGATCCCGAGGGTGTCTTCCAGACGCTGCGGAATGGTGGATGGTTGGTGTCGAAGGCAGTGTAACTGGCTAAAATGTTTATCAGAATTGGAGCTCTGATGATTAAATAGAGTGTGATCAAGAGTATGATGAAAATGGGGTTAGTAATAAGTACTTTTAAGAAATTCGTAGTCAAATCAAATGTTTGTGAGGTCAAGTTACACTTGTCAGCCTAAAGGAAGCCGTAAGCCGAGCGGGAAACGGCGGGGCTGACGAATGCAACTCAATTCGGAGCGGGTTTTCTCTCTTTCACCATCAACGTATATCCTTGAAAAGTTTTTAATCCAGCCAAAATGACAATAAAGCACGTATTCGATGTTGTAGTCATCGGTGCAGGTCTTAGTGGTCTTCAAGCAGCTCATGTTGTCAAAGCAGCAGGGTTGACTGTCTGTATCTTGGAGGCCACTGGGAGGGTCGGAGGAAAGACATTGACCATGCAATCAACTGAAAGGGGATTTAATGACCTCGGAGCAGCTTGGATAAATGATACCAACCAGAGTGAGATGTTCAAATTGTACCAGCGATATGGCATGGAAGCAGAGATTCAGCGTGCCTGTGGTAATGATGTCGCTCAGCTGGCTGACGGGACTGTATTAAAGATGCCTTATGGCCAGCCCTTGGTATATTATTCGTCTAATATCTCCCGAAATTCGAGTGTTAAGTGTGATGCTAATTTGCATCCAGGGAGATACCAAGCTACTACAAGAGCTACTGCATTTACTCCGAGCCGAAGGGTCCAAAGTTGACCTGGACAACCCGAGGAATTCTGCAGACGCCGAAGACATCGATAAACTTACTTTTCGAGAATTTTGTATTGAAAGGCTGAAAGATGAGAGAGTCACTGTGATAGTGGATACCATATGTGCAGCGCTACTCGGCGTGGAGAGCGATGAAGTCAGTGCACTTTATATGCTCCATTATTTCAAGAGTGGCACTGGCATCGACAATTTACTCTCAGACCAGAAGGATGGAGGACAGTACCTGAGAAATAGACAAGGTATGCTCAATGTTTGAAATTCCTAAGACACTAAAAAACGAACAAGCTAGGGAATCAAACAATCTCCAAGAAATTGGCTCAAGAACTTGATCCGAACACTTTGCGCCTGCGGACACCGGTTATTGCAATTGACCAGAGCCAGAAAAATGTATGCGTGGTCCTGACAGAGGCCAAAGAAATCGTCTACTGCAGGAAAATTATCGTTTCGATACCAACAACATTATATCATTCTATCTCATTCAAACCGGAGTTACCTCCCACGAAGACCACATTGAGTGACAATACAGTCATGGGATATTATAGCAAAATGATTTTCATCTTCAAAGAGCCTTGGTGGCGTGCAGCCGGGCTTTCAGGAATATTGAGTGCCGAAACGGGGCCAATCAGTTTCACTCGCGATACCAGCATACCTGCAGACGATCAATGGTCAATCACTTGTTTCATTGTTGGGGAGCGTGGAAGACAATGGTCGAAACTTTCCAAATCAGCTCGTTATGATCAGGCATGGGGACAAATTAGCCAAGCCTTCGGTGAAGTTGTTCCTGATATTCCCACCCCTTCAAATCATTTGGAGATGGAATGGTCTAAACAGGCTTTTTTCCTTGGTGCCCCTTGTCCAGTGATGACACCAGGAACGCTCACAAAAGTGGGCAGCAATTTCTCGAAACCATTCCAGAATTTACACTTTGTCGGAACTGAAACTGCAACGGTATGGCGGGGATACATGGAGGGCGCTGTACGCTCCGGTCAGCGGGGAGGAGCAGAGGTTGTGAAAGCATTGCTGCGAAACCGCAGAACTTAGTGCGGATTCAGGTATCTATCTCAACGAAAAATAAGTCGCATCAATGATTCAGGCATCGTATAAGCAAAAGGAATAGCTTGTTATTGCAAACTCCTATATGTGCCTGGCCTATGGATCTATTCCATGAGGAAACACGCTATGGCCTTCGGCGAGGATCAGTTCTGGTCTTCAAAGTGAAGTTGACCAGCACAGATACACTACTGTAGTAATGTGCCTTTATATTATGAATCGAAGATGTCAATAGAAAGAAAATAGGTATTTTCGAATAAATTAATTGCCTTCGAACCCTCTTTGAGGTCGTTGACCAGATGTATTCCCGTCAAAGCCACCTGGACCAAAGTGGTCGGCTCTTAACAGGTCAGAGAATTCTTTTCGGAATAGATTAGCATATTTCCCTTGATTTCATGTGAGCGGATCCTTTGAGTCAATTGAGACAAAGGATTGATGACCCAGGCGATACCGGTGGTCGATTTCTTTGTCTGGTAAGTTTGACAGCTTTAAATCCTCACAACGTCCACCATTACGAGAAATACTTGAAAAATTCCCTTCAACCGAAAATGTATGATGTACTTGATGTCGCAAAAACTGTTTTTGCTGGTTTCGTGATTACTCAATGGTTGATTCCACTGATTCTAGAATGGCTAGAGAAACCATCCAGCTCGGTTCGGGAAACCGATCAAGGATTCTTTGAGCCAGATATCCCACGAAAGCACTCGGTGAAGACTTACGAGGAAATGAAAAAAAGAGGAGGACAGCGACGACGACTTCTAGAAAGAAACACGGATGCTTCAGGCCGCGAGGTTATGAGAGGAGCACTTACGCAAATACGAGACAATTATCTCTTGGAAGCGGACATTAGGACAGAAGTGGTACCACGTCCTGAGAGCTTTGGCAGGTCTGGATTTGTAGATGGAGCGCCAGCGGAGATCCTACAAATTTGGCCCACAGAGAGTGTCTGGTTTCAATTTACTGCTCACCACCCTCAACATGGGTTCCTTTGCTCGGGATGTGTTGGACCATGCGTGGTAATTCTTGATAAGGTCAACAAACAGAGGGGAGTTTTGACGCCGCATGTTCCCGAATATTTCGGCAAGGCATACTCGGACAAATATGGAAAAGTGAGAGATTCGCTGAAATATATCATTCTTCGTGCAAGGATCGATCTGCAGCCCTTGCGATGCATTAAGGAAAACATGGGCCTGGACTGCAAAGGGTGGATAGACAAGGGTTTGGTACAAACGTGGAAACCCGCTACAGCGGAGTTCGATGCATTAATAGGATCTCAGATTGGAGAAATGATTGTGTATTTCATGCTCAGAATTGATATTCTCAACCTGAGCCGAATTACACAGATTGTTGCTTGGCCGGAGAACGAAAAGACGGCCTATCTGCGCTTTGATATCGCAAAAAGATCGGAGTACAACCGAAAGCATAAAAATTCTCTGGATGCTGCAATCCACGGCCTGTTGAGGTTTTTGAAATCAGTTTTGAAGTACGCTGGGTATATGCAGTGGGGGAGATATTTCATCGTTAATACCGGAATTTCTAGGAGCCGCACCTATTGGGCTCGATGGTTGAGACGGGCCCTAGAAGTTGACTATTATATGGAAGGGGATGAAGGCTTTTGGCGAGAATTAAATGAGGGTTCGAGCTCAGACGATGACGACTATTTTCACTATTCTTCGTCATATGTTACCGACGAAGAAGCAGCTGCTTAAAGATTTTTGGCCTTTGGACTTACTTACGAATTTAGAATAGCAATGATATGTCGTTTTGAAGCGAAGGAAGGGCTTCCAAGTCAAAATAAAAAAAAGCTGAACGGCCTTGAGAATATCAAGCGTCGAGCTCATGTCTCACTGGGGTTTCAATTTTTATTTGTAGATTGGGTATCGTGTAGCATGCCTGGCCTCGGCGATGCTGACTTGATGCTTGATAGCGAGGAAGATCTCTTCAACTAAGGAGTGCTCAGTCCCAAGTCTATTTCACACCAATCACTCTGTATTGTATGTTCCTCTTTAGAGAAAGTATCCTACTATATGCTCAAGTCGTAGGGAAGTAGCTTAATTTGATGTTGGTGCCCTGGAATATTGCGAGATATCCCGCCATGAGTAAATCACTGCCACTGAGGCTTCGTACCGATCAAGCTTCTTTCTCATCAATGCCCCAACCCAAATCAATTCACATAGAAATGCTATAACATTGTAGATATCTCAATTCCTTAATAGTCTGTGTTGGTCAACAAGCTTAAGCCGTTGTCTGAGGATGACGTCATCGCCATTGCATAGGCGAAGGGGCAACTTTCCTCGTCCATTCTATTTTCTCCTGAACCGCTTCATCTGTTCGTTCATTCCATTGCAGAATGGTTTCACCTGCCCAGGGATTCGCTTTGGTAACCCCTGCATCACGAGGAATTGGCCTCGCCTTGGCTCAACAATTGCTAGCGCAAACCAAACTTCCAGTCTTGGCAACAGCGCGTAGTAAATGTGACGAAGTTCGAAACCGCATCCTCGCTGGCAAGAATTTGCCTTCTGATGCAGAAAAGCGACTCCGCTTATTTGAAGTCGACGTAAAGGGTATTTGATGATAGACCTTTTCCCGAAATTAAATTTATGAATCCAATCTAATAATCACAGACGAGTCTACAATATCATCAATGATGGACGAAATTCGAAAACATTATCCTAATACACCTCTTCGACTGGCATTGACAGTTCCCGGGATCCTTCATGTTGAGAAGACGCCTTTTCAAGTTGATGCCGCTAGCGCATTGGAATCCTTCCAAGTCAATGCCCTCGGTCCATTATTGCTGATGAAGCATCTTTCTCAATTTCTCCCGACGAAGTCATCGCCTGCTTTTCCAGAAATGGGCAAGGTAGAAGAAGGGGAAAGATCGACGCTAGCGCTACCATCGCATGCAGTCTACGCCATGATGGCTGCACGGGTAGGCTCAGTTTCCGACAACGCCTCGGGTGGCTGGTACTCGTACCGAGCAAGCAAGACATCAGTCTTCCAACTGGCGAAAACTTTCGATTTATATCTGAGATCAAAGTCCGGAAAAAAAGCGCTAGCTGTAGCTTTGCATCCCGGAACAGTCCGTACTGATTTTACGAAGGAATTTTGGAAAGGGAGAGATATGCTAGAACCATTGGATTCTGCAGCGAGACTTTTGAAATTTCTTACGGAGATGTCACCGGACGTTGATGGAGGTAGAGGGAGATGTTGGGACTGGAAGGGAGAGGAAGTGCATCCATGATCGCAACCATGATCGCCCTTTTCTTCCTCTTGAGCATGTCAAAAGAAGATCTGCCGAACTAAGCCAGAGAATGAGGCTATACGATCGGATATCGCGAGCGAGACGTGTCGCCGAACAACCCTTCGCCATCAATTCGGGGACCTCAAAGTCGCCAAGGATATACCTTGCTGTAGCCACGTCTGGCAAGGCAGACTGGCAAAAATTAGTCACGAATATCTTGCCCCGAGATGTAAGACAGCGCTGTGGCTGACGGGAATAAGCCCCATCATAGCCAGTCTTGTCTAAATACTCCATCCTAAATAAGGTGTCTTGTGAATGCCAATCGGGACTTAAAGCCGAACCTAGTGCGATTTAGGCATCGTGGTATAGTATCATCCAATTGAAAAGCAAATTCCTCATGCAGTCAGCCAGAACTAGTTTTTAGTGCGCGCTAAGAAGCCCTGTTGTTTGTGTGTCTAGCCATGACAGGAAACGCCACGACAAGCGCCAAAGCAGAATTAAAGCAAGAAGACAAGACTGAAATGGAGGTTCTTTCCAGACCGTCCGTACACCCTTAAAAATCTCGAGGGCTGCTCCCACTTAAACCCTTCCTCGAGTAAATAAGTAGACTGCAGAAAAAAACCTGCTGGGAGTTTTGTCCATACATTCTTTCTCAGCATGTCCGTATACGACCTGTACTTCGCATTTGGAAAGCCTGGGACTTACCTGTTGGATCACACAAAAGACTGTTGCGAGTAAGTGCGAGTGGGCCATAAGCATGCCCAGATAGAGTAGATTTGACATCTCGACTAACTTCTGCCAAGGCAACGTCTACCAAAAAGCTATTACGGATGGGTTGATGATCATCCTATTCTTACAGTAAAGTCCCTAGCGGCCAATGCGAATGATACGTTATTCATGGCGTGGGAAGGTACAGATGACCAGGACTGGGGTGGTATGCGCCATGTTTAATACTCTCTCTTTGCCTCAACGCTCCTTTTGCTAACTAGCTAACGGTTCGCTCTTCAGCTTATAACAGAACTCTAGCAACTGACTACCCAGTCCTGTACGAATTCATTCAACAAGAAGGACTTGAGAAGTGTCGTGTTGCATTCGGGCCTGAGCCCGGGGATTTCGTCGCTCTTGTCCCAGAGACAGGTAACGGCAAATACATACATGCGCAGCTCAGTGAGCACCGCGTTTTAAAAACCAGCAGACGAGCAAAGCACTGCGCTCTTGGCCAAAATGGTGCGTATGTTGTTTTATGGGCCGACGGGGGAGTTACTTGGGCTTGTGCGACTGGCTACCCCGAGCTAGATGAGATTCTCTCAGAGACCGGTCAAGGAGATGTTGTGGTAAGTTCAAATTTGGGTCAAGGAAATGCTTAACATCGCTGAACTCTATGTTTTTTACCAGTTTGTCGCATTGAATCCGTACCGGAGAAATGAATTTTTTATCGCCCTCGCTGATGGGATAGTTCACATTCGGGCTAGCGCCCTCGCAGAAAGACATGTTCTTGACGTTTTGCGAGACTACTCAAATATCCAAGTTAAGACGAGCAGCGTTACACGCAGAAAGCAATCTCTCGCGAGCAAGTTGGGATTTTCGTCATCTCAAGATGAAACGAAGGAATTTACCAAGTTTATCATGAAGGAGGTTGCTGGGGGTATTATATCAACCGCCATAGCGGCTACATTCTCTTGCACGGTGATGTGATGATTTTCATTGTTATTTGTCATTCGAAACGGGAAGCGTTATGTATTTAGGATTTGAATAATTAATATGGAACGGTGTATGTATGTGGAGATTATTAGAAAGAGACCTCGGGATACAAAGAGGATAATATCAGATCCCACAGCATCGGTTGTCTCAAAAGTGCAACTATTCAGCGATGCTAGGCACCTTCCAGACAAGGCCTAACCTTGCTGCGACGATCTTGAATATAAGGCGGGTCGGTAATGCTCTCCTTGGCGTTGTTGCTTGTCGCAGCTAAACTCCACAGCCGGCTAGCTGAGCGCTGAAAGTGCCGCGGCTGTTCGTTGGGGTTTGCCCAGCAGGTTTCAATTCCCCCGGAAGTGAACCAGCTAATCCGGACTCTGTTTGACATAACCAGTGCATAATTCGAGCCTAGGCATGAGCTTTATGAACACGCGGGCTCACGGAGTTGCTCCGTGATTCTTACTCGCCAACAGACACTCCGAAGCTGATGATGTCACGCCTGCAAGGCTGAAGTTGCTGGGCTTGAAGGATAATAATATAGCATAGATTTCATGATTCAAGTTTCAAACCCAGCATCACTTTTCTAAGGTCAGCATGGGGAAGGTCAGCATGGGGAAATAAGCACGACAAACATATAAAGTTTGGTTGAAGTATTAATCTTCGCACCTCATCGAGCCGAAATACCATAAATATAGACCAAGAGTTGCTTGTCAGGCAAAGCTTTGGAATAGACTTTGAATCGACGCCACTTTCTGTTTCGTAGCATTGGCATAGTCTGGGCATGCAGCATTGCTTTATATTCCAAATGACTTCAATACCGATTCAAGCTCATAAAGGCGAGAAACTAGCATGTAACCGAGCCGATCACTCGAAGTTCCTCGGCCCTCCCAGCGTATTCGCGGGGAAACAACCATTTTAGGGCATGAAGTGGTCACTCCCCCGCATTTTCCCCCACAAAATGCGGGTTTCTGGATCCGCTATCTCCCCACGCGAGGCTTGAGTGTAGGATAAATGATAATAGCCCTGCGAATCAGAGACGTCAATTGAGTCAAATGCAAGGAACTCTGGGTTAAACCTGGAAGAGAGCTGAGTCGGAGATACGGATACCTAATCACCGATCAATCAGAAATGGAGTACAGGGTCCAGAATTACATGTCTTGGGGAAAATGTGGAGACTTAATGATCTATGTTGGAGTCGCACTGTGGGTGAAGAAAGGGGCAAATACCTATAGGTAGCATATAAGATCCAGACGCTCGAAGATTGAGGTGTCAAACATTCACTTCTACTACTTTTCTGAGGGCCCACTTGCGGATTCCAAAGAGAACCTGATACATAAAATCATCTCATCATGTCTGACGATAATAGCAGTGGCAAGCAGGAGACTTCTAACGCTGAGATGCTGCGTCGCATCCAGACGGCAGAGAGCGTTCTTCTTCCAATTCCGCGAGATGCATTCGAGAAGCTTTATCTGAGTCCTAAAACACCGACTGCGGGTAACCTGAGCCGAACTTTCGGCAACCCGACCCCGATATCTTTACTCGGATTCTTGCTCGCGGCGACTCCGGGCGCGATGATTAACATGGGTTGGCGAGGGGCTGGTGGGAATGGTGGTGCCATCTTGTAGGCTCTCTCTGCCGTTGAAATCGTGGTCACCCACCAGTACGATACTGACTTATTGTGGAAAAGGCCCGTGTTTATCTTCTTCGGAGGTATGGTCCAGATCTTTGGAGCGGTTGGGGAATGGATTATTGGAAACACGTTCTCGTGTGCACTATTTTTCACATATGGTGCGTAGCCCAACTCACAATTCTCGAGGAAAGCCATCAGATAAGATCCTGTCTGACAGTCTCGCTACAGGAACATTTTGGATTGTCCAGGGTACTTCGAACATGCCATTCTATGCAGTAGGAACCAATTACTCACCAACTGGGAATACGCTCGAGGGGATTCAAACACCGGAATATAATGCGACAGTCGGTCTCTATTATGTGGTTCTCGCGTTGCTGACATTTATTTATCTCATCTGTTCTATTCGAACGAATGTTTGCCTTTTCCTGGCATTATTTCTGCTGGTCATTACTTTCGCCCTAACCGCGGCCACCTTCTTCCAGGTAGCTCTGGGAAATGCCGAAAATGCTGCAAGATTACAATTGGTACTCTTATCCCTAGAAAGTGAAAGAAAACGCTTAATAAACCAGTACTGACAATGGAATGCGATAGGCTGCTGGTGCTTTCAACTTTGCCCTTTGCATACCAATTTGGCACATATTCATTGTGCAAATATTCGACGCAGTCGATTTTCCTATCACGCTTCCAGTAGGGGATTTGAGTACAGTAATACCCGGAAAGCGTCAAAAAGAACGAAAGCGCCAGGAAGAGTAAAATGCAAATGTGAGATAGTCTTCATTGGGTGGAACTTGGAAACCAAATCTTCACAGCTGTCTAATATGATAGCCTACTTCTTTATGTACCTTAGAAGTAAAATTTACTTTTGTGATATACGAAAATGCTTTAAATTACGGATTCGATTTCTACGGATGCAATGAGATCGTGACAGTATTGTCGCTAATTTCAGGCCCCGAGGCACCCGCATGTAAACTAGTCCTTAATCAAAAGATCCAACCCAAATCCAGTCTGAGGTTTAGAGCTTAGATTTTGGTTGACCCGTGGAAGTGATAGAGACTCCCTTCAATGAGCCTTCGTCACGCCATTCTTGAATATACTTGAGGAATGAAACCGTTCCCTCCGACCATGCAACTCCCCTGGCTCGCTTTCAGGTCGCCACGCCTCTCGCACACCCCCTGTGTATGGTCACCAAAATGACACGAAGTGTCCCTCGGAACAGTGGCTGTAAGCACTAGTAACTAGAATACAAGAGATGAAATTTGAAAGGAAAGTGGATCGTGTTCGATGGTAAATTGATTTCGGTACTCGAAAATGGGTGATCAAGATCAGGAAGAAAGAGAAAATTAGATATTCATAGTCTGAACGAATGGTTACTTCCCGAGTAAATGCCTTCAGAAATTGCATGCGGAGTGCCTTCGTCCTACCCACTTCCCCTGATTCCGGTCTTCCCTGCAGCTGCAGCCGGTAGCTGCAGTGAATATGCAAGATCTCCGAACCAAATCTCAAACAAGGTGGCGCTCAGTCCTATGCTATGGCTGGAGGATGTTCAAAATATGATGGAAATGATTTGGAAACGATCCCTATATGTACATATGTAAATAAAAGAATGGGAGTACAGCATATGATAGGAGTGAATTATTAATCCCACAGAATTGGTCTAGCACTGTAGTTCGACATTCTATTCTATTCTATACTATGTATGTATGTATTGATTGCAGGGATTAGTTGTCGCCGCCACCAATAGTAGTTGAATGGCAGCTTCACGAACTGATTAGCGGTCTGTACTATACATTTCTGGTATATTATTGCTATAAGTTTTGGAAACAAGTACATCTTCCATACTATTATTTTTGATATTGAAATTGATGGATACTTATCCAAACTTGGAAGTTTGTGTTCTCAGGAACCACAGATCCGACAGGCAGGATTGCGTGTTGGTTGGTGCAAATAGGGGAATATATTTCCGATGTGGTCCATGTTTCGGGCAAGATACAGATGGTAGCGGATGGTCTGTCTAGACTACTTCAGTGGTTGGTTGAATCCGATAAGGAAGACGAAATATTCTCAATACCGTCCGTGGACTCAATTACGGTCTCCGTTTTCTAAGTCAACCGTTTCAATATATATTCGTTGCAGTCCAGACGTAGACGGACACCAAATTGTTAAACAACATTCGGGATTCGTCCTCCTCGAAATTTTATTTTACGGCCATGGAAGAACACGGTGTTCTGGAATATTGAGAGAAATAATCCGGATACTCGATATATATTGTAATATCCGAGGTCCCAAATATCTTACAAGAATTGTATGATAATCATAGATATTTCGGGACAAGAATTATTTTTGGGAGAGCAGTGGACAATTTTATTGGCCGTCAAGATACCAAAATATAATATACTACTGTAAATCATATGGAGACTGCCAGATGGTCGGACCAAATTTTCCACACGAATCTTCTCTGGCCATCGCAGTAATAGATCCGATGGCAGTGTTCGCAATCGATAAATTCTTCTTCCAGACAAGATCACAAATTCATCATTCTGGGAATGGATTATCTATCTAGATTCACAATTGCGGTATCTACTGCTGAGGCAATATAGTACGATTTCCTGAACGAAAGAGTGACCCCAGACTTCGGATAGCCGGAAGTAATCTACACAGATAATGGTCATCATTTTGTGGCGCAGGAATTTAGAAAAAATGTTGAACAGCATCGAACTAACCTTGTCCACGGACCGAGAAAAGTATCTTGGTCTACAGATCTAGCTGACAGAATGGTGGGAATACTCATAAAAATCATTCGAATGGTGGCGGTCGAGGACACTCTAGTTTTCGACAGATGGAATGAATATATTCTGATGACTGCTCAAGCAATGAATTCGCGACTTCTACAACCGCATGGTTACAGCCCAAATCAAATCCTGGTCGGAATACCAACCTCGGTTCTATGGTAATTTCACTTTGACAGAAATTATATTGTACACTATTCTGGAGGAGAGTGTACAAGAACCAATTGACGATATACACTTCGAACGGGGAGCTGATTCGTGTACTGCCACACTCGAAAATACTAGAGAGAGAATGCGTCAAATATTGCAAGTTCGTTCTACAAACAGCGGTAAAAAGGGCCCCAAACGATCATTCTCGGTTGGTGATCTGGTGTTGTTGAGGCGACGAGGATTAGATCAAGTGCATAAATGCAAATTTGAGGCAAGATGGCAAGGGCCGTATCGAGTTGCGAAAATACTCAATCATGGACACTCGGTTATTTTACATGAGTTGAGTACGGATCTGCAGTTCGGGAAATATCATATTGATCATATTAAACTCTTTGTTCCGCGAGAGGAATCGAATCGGAATAAAAAGACCATATGGCTGTGGGAATTGAATCGTCATCAACAAAACGCGGCTCGAGAGGCTCGGGGACAAACGGAAGGCCGAGTTGAGGATGATGAATAGCTGGAGTCTTGATGGCCACATCTCGAGCCATAACGAAAAAAAAAGAATTATTGAGTTTGAGTGTTGTATTCATGGTGGTGGTTGCGGAGCGCGTTGACATATCCTTTAGATATATAGTTATTTGTGTATCACTGTGCACCATATGTATGTGAGGATGGATTCAGGGAGGAGGCGGAAATGGTCTTCTCTTGTGTAAGGTATCAGGAGACAGTTGACTCGATAGCGGTGTGACCGGCGGCCGGATTGTACTGGCCTCCAGAGTATCTTTCAATTTTGCACCATTTGGGTTTCACTTCTTTCACCTGACTCTGTTGATTTGAGACTTTTACAGACGGCTGTTCATAAAAACTTGTCAAAGATCATGGTTTCAAACATCCGTGCGGCAGATAACTGGAAGTGTGATGAGCAGAAAGGAGAATCAATTGAAGATGAAGCCGACCAGTTGTTTATCTCGTGGACTACAGCAAACGAAATCAATTTACTCAGTCGAATTGGGACTCCCAATGCCGAGGCTAATGAATCCTCGTCGGGCTCTACTGGTTTACCTATTCCGACTTTAGATATTCCAGAATCAGTTGTCACTCCATTTAGACAATGACTGCGTGATTGCGATTCTATCTTCGGAGAATGTGGATTATTGGAAGTATCTATCTTGGTGACTGGAGCTCGCAGCTGATCAGGCGTGGGTATAGATTAATTCATGTATCACTTTAGCAAAGACCATTGCACAGATCTTGGCCAGCTGAGGAAACTCGGGTAGTTAATTAGCACTTCACAAGCTTCATTTTCAAGATGAATCCTGAAACATTGTCCCATGATGCTATCGGAAAATCCAGAGACTAATATTTCTCTTTAAAACGTTTTCTCGCTAAGAATCACAATTCAAATCGAATGAGGTACCTACGATATACGAGTCCACCTATGGCTTTTTGTAAAGAGATCAAACGTTGGAGATGAGTGCTCTACTAATTTGGAAGATTGTTTATGACTGGTTGACTTGAAGTATCAATTCAAAATCTAGAGATAAGTAAGGATGCAGATCTAGATGTTTTGTGAAGAAAACAAAAGAAATGGCATATGATAAAAAGACAGGTGCAAATTGAAATGAGAAGTACAGACTCACAGAGCTGTTCCTCGAGAGGAACACCTCAAGCACCAGCAATTGCAACCAGAAGGGGTCCAGCTCATGACTTTGAAGTTGACCTCAATCTGGCGCAGGACGCCTTCAAGACTAGAGGGCATGAAGTAAGTTCGGTAAGGAATCTGACGAGAATATTCAATTAGACTCCTTTCCATTTCAATGGAATAATTATCACACTCATTGCACTCACAGAGAGTGAGACTACCGATGAGGTAGACAATACCTTGAAGTGCGTAAGAAATAGGCTGTGCGAGGTTAGGGCTATGGGTAAGTTCAACACTATATTCTTTCAATTGATGGGAAAGTCCAATGCAACGATTACGGAAACAAACAGGGACCGAGTTATCACCAGCATGTCCTTGTTGAAGACCCTTGTTCAGAAGCCGATTGTTGATTTCCTGTGAGATATCTTGGATTTCCGTGGCGATTGACTCGAGATCAACGCGTGGCTCGTTCATTAACTCAATTAGTGCATTCAGATCGTCGACCATGATCTGACGCTCCTCTTCGAATGTGGTTGTGCGACCATAATCATTGTTTGAGTCTGAGTATGACTCTGAAAAGAAGGGCGTTGGACTCATAGTGGAAGCGCTCTTGAACGAAGTGTTGTTGAATGCCAATCCCGATATCGATTCAGTACGAGTCTTATATAGACATTCTGTACGACGCCAAGATAGTTGGTCTTCATCGAATACAAAGCATTGTAGTCTGATAATGGATATAATTGATATCAAAGGTTACTATTATTTCCCAGCTTCAACAATGGGCACCCGAAGCCATTATTCACGAAAGACGTGGTCGAGGGAATTGTCGGAAACAATGATGGGTTTATTTGACGGTACAATGCAATTGGTATTTTCAATAGATGCTAAAAACAGAAGCCATTGTGCTGTTATTAATGTCATTTTATACTCAAAGGCGCCCAAATTTAGAATATCAAATTCGTGTATCAAGGCATCGGACTCCGCGGAAGCCGAGTACGGACGACAATTCCACTCCGATGTGCTGCTCAAAATAAAATATCTCTTTACACCAATGCATCACTCTATTCCTTCTCGCAAATTCAAAATAATAATAATAATAATCGAGCATGTCAAGTTACAATGGACTTGGGGTGGTCGCAGTATGTCATACATCATCGAAAATGGCGTCTCACGTATACTAACCCGAACAGGCTGCAGCAATCGCTGCGTTGAACAGCGAGATCGTGATTCATCCAATGGATACTATCATCACTCGCATGCAATCCAAAGACTATCAATCAATATACAAGTATAGCAATGGTTCTTTGAGACGAACATTATTCACTGGTCTCTACCAGGGATTTGGTCCAACACTTCTCGCCGGTATCCCTTCCTCGGCAGCATTCTTCATCACATATGAAGCATCAAAAACAACATTTGAAAAAGCACAAACAGCGGGATATTTCCACGGATTGCCGAAATCAATATTTCACCTTACCAGCAGCGCGGTCGCAGAGCTGGTCGCTTGTGCTTTTCTCAATCCTGCAGAAGTTCTGAAGCAGAATGCTCAGATTTCACGACAAAGTTCACACCAGGCCAGCGGTCCCCCGGTATCTATTAGAATTATGAAACAATTTTGCCAACAGCCTTCTGCTCTGTGGTCCGGGTATTGGGTATTGGTTGCGGGTCAATTGCCCAGTATCTGCTTAACCTTCTGCCTATACGAATCATTCAAAGAATCTTGGTACGAAGGACGAAATCTGGGGAATGAGACTATTTCCCAGCAGATCAAAGCGAGCATTTTATGTGCTGGTTTTGCTGGGGGTTGCTCATCTTGGTTCTTCGTTCCTATTGACGTTGTCAAAACGCGAATGCGGTTGGCCGTTGGTGATGAGATGCAATTGTCACGACATTCTGGGAGCAAATCTGGACACAAAATGCCTGGACTTAAATCGATTATGAGATCGAAATCCAGACTTCTCTCTGTTCAAGTTGTTCAAGACGTCTTTCTGAAAGAAGGGTTTCCTGGGTTCTTTCGGGGCTCTGGGTTAACATGTCTGGCGGCCACACTGGGCAGCGCGATGTACATCGGTTGCTATGAAGGCATTAAGCTTGCGCTGGAATCTTAAGCCCTTTCAATCGCCATTGAAATGTATAAAACTCCACTCATTGATGTACTATAGAGATACCCCACTCAGAACTTGCTTCAAGCTGTACCAATATGCACCAATTCTCTCCCCCCGGCGTTCCATCGTTCTTTACTACTACAATCTAGACACTATCAATTCAAGAGTCAATCATTAAAGACAATGCGACATCATGCAAGCAGCTAGTAGCTCTAAGTTGGGTATCAATCTAAAAAAGAGCAGAACAAGATATATACAATTACCGCCATCCTCCCACTCGGCCCTCATCCCAGCGCGCCTTAGCTTCTTTCCTGGCCGCGAGTTTGGACCCCTCACCACGAACACGCCGGATCCAGTCAGTAATTTCTTTCTCAGAAGGTCGGCCATGGTGGTCTTCGTCTAGAAAACTTTCCTCCACAGCTTGACAAACCGCTTCCTGTTCGGCGATCGACGCGCCTAGACGCTGATACAAGGCCTTAGGTGACCACGGTGCCAGTGCCGCATCCATTTCAGATTGTTTCTTGCGCCAGGTGACTTCGTGTGATTGATGCTGCAATAGCATTGTCTCTGTCGAGCTGCGGAGTTCTTCGACTTGTTTTTGCATAGCGAGTAGGCGTGTGGCAAGGTCTTTGTTTACTTGAATTAAGGATTCGAGGCTTTGTTGTCGGGCTGTATGTGATGGGTGCTGATTTGACAGGGCAGAAATGAGGGATGGGTCTTTCAGGATAGATTGGAGGTCCACCGTGCTGTGAAGAGCTTGTTAATAGGCACCTTGCAGGCGTAGGTCGCGTATATGCGTACCACTTCTCCTTGACAAGCTCCGGGAGCCAGCCTTCTTCGACTGCTGGTGGGGCTGGAAGGGATGTTGGTGTATATGAGGCGTGTTGGAAGTTTGTTTGGGTGTCTGGGCGCATTGGCTGGGGTGGTTGAGGTGTAGGCATAGAGGACATGTTTTGCGGGGTACCTCCCCGACTTGCCTCATGGCTTCCGGGCTTTGGCGGAGGTGGTGGAGGTGTATCGGGGTTTATTGATGTATTCATAATGGGCGGAGTTGATTAGAATGCACTTTGGTTGGGAAAAGGCGACGTGGATTGGGACATGGCGCAGGGAGAGAGTGAGGTTGAAGTTGAATTGGGGGAGCAACTTGGAAGTTGGAGAAGGCGGAGCTTGGCGGGGACAACCCGTAAACCCACTAATTTAACACTACATACAAATTGACTATTTACTAACCATTAGTCTAGTCCAGGACTATCTTACTACCTAGATATGAATGTGAGGGAAATAACACCAATCTTGAAAGATTCATATTCGGATCATGTTAAAATCATTTCATCGTATAATGCAAGGTTTTGGATGTGTTGTCCAAGATCCGTGTTCTGGGGAGTATAGGCATACAATGGTAGCAGAGGCATAACATAAGTCTGAGTCACCCTGATCAGCGTATTCTTTTACCGTTCATGTCAATAGACATGCTGTTCTCTGTTCATAGTATTATTCCCAATGCTTTGATATGGTAGAAAGAACGGCAGAAAGCAGGGCACCTAGATGGTTTCAAACTAATGTTACGGCACACTATAGAGCCACCGGCCAGCGACACCTGTAGCTGAAGCCTAGTAAGCGAACTAGTCCTGGGAAAGAAGCACAATAGATCCAAAAACTGGTCTTACTGTACTGTGTGCAGCTCTATAAAAATCAATATGTTTATTCCTTTGTGATGGTCTCGGTCTTCTTAAGCGAATGCATAATCCCAAGCACCCGTGAACGGTTAGCTAGGCCACTAGATTCGAGCCTACTTCGACCAGCAAAAAGACCCATCAAACTAAGCCTTGGTTTCCAATCCAATGAAGAGGTATACATCTGCTGACTTATCCAACTCAAAAAACAAATTTTCGTCCAATCGCACTCGCCAGAACCACGCAGGTAACGCCCATCCAAGCCCCAAGAGCATATTTCCCAGATTCTCAACGTTTTCTACTGTGTACTCTGTAGCAGGACAGACATATTCAGAGATCAAAACCACAAGCTCTAGCGGAAGAGGACTGAAGGCATAGGATGGACGATAGCATTCAGCCTGAGCGGAGTTGATGGCTTCTTGAATTGCGGGCACGACAAGCGGACTTTCAGAGACATTCACGACGCATCGTAAGCTAAATGTATGCTCCAAAGGGTGAATATGACGACCATCCAGTATTCCCCACCACTCATTGTACCGCCAGTACTCTCGATAGAGTCGAATCAGCCTAGCGAGATTCATATTGTTGAGCCCCGGGCCTTCGACTTGGCCGAGCAGGGCCCAGCAATGGGCATGGATAACATAACCGATAGTATTATCTTTATAAACTCTAGGCTGTCTTGTAATGTTTGCAGCATAGAATTGAGTAAAGACCTGACTATTATACTGGGCATTTTTCTTCCCGGTTATTCTCGCTTTTGCTGGGTCGTTCAGAGCATAAAAGGGCCCCTGCCAATTTGGTGTCGAGGTAATGCCCGTCAGGCGGTACTTAGTCTTGGAGTCCTTGATAACTGAGCTAATTAGATGAAAGATCTGGAGAGTACTTCAACATTAATTCACATTGCAGAGGCTTACTGGCTCGATAAAGGCAGCACCATAGCCGAGGGAACTTGCTTAGATGGTAGACGTTTTCTACCTCATGTGATGATACCATAACATGTTCAACACGGCCGGGCTTCCAATGTTTTATCAATGTTGTCTGTCAAGTTTTAGATCTCCTTTAGGCTTGCCGAACTCCTTGGGCATTCCGAGCTCGTCTGTGGTTGGAATTGCCACTCCACATAAGAGACAAATTGGCTCTGGTAAAACACCCGAGGTAGAAGGGGGTGAATGGGCCATAATGAAGAGAATGATCTGTGAACATTCGAAGTTATTTGGAACTAAATAGGTGGTCTTTTTTTTTTTCATAAAGTGACATCATGGTGATTGCTTGTTATTCGATTATGTGAAGCTACCAACATACGTGCTCGTTATTTGAGATACTATCTAAAGAGATATATACCCTATTTTAGAGTAGCATACATCTCTGTAGATATGAAGGTACTAATCAGAGATAGATTCATATGAAATTTCATTAGGTGTATTCGGGCTGTGAAGAGAAAAATCATCATTCAGTAGTGACTTTATGACGCTAATTTCTGTATAGTCATTTGACCGAGGTATCGTTCTTTGATAAATCCGTTTACTCAGCCTATCTGAGTTGCAGGAGTTTAGTAACTAATTCGGGATTGATCGTACCAAAGCAGACCATGGTGCTCGAGTCAGGCTTGTTGAGCAAATCAGGGTATCTTGATCAGGCGCAGTGAGTGATCAGCTCATGCCGGTCATGGCCGTACTCAGTGCTATTCAGAGAGCAAACGCGGCGAGGAGGTGAGCATAAAACCCGAAATTGCCAGACATTATTCGCTATATATGCATGTGAGCATGACGATCATCAGACAGAGTTCAGAAAGAGATATTGAAAAGTCAATCAATTTCGAGATATCTTATTCTGTCCTCCTCCGCACATCACGCTCTGAAGTCTCGATGCTAGTTCCAGTGAGAGCATCACGAACCAAATCCCGCAGCTCATTTTGAGTGGCTTCGCTCTGGAAATCCTCACGAGCAGCGAGCTCATCAATGCGACGCTTGAACTCAGGATCAACCTCTGTCTCGCCAGCATTTGCCTCCTGTTCAGACATCGTGCCAACATTCACTTCCATGTTGCCAGGGATCGGCCCAGGCGGATTCAACGGGCCCGTAGCAGGGTGCTCAGTGGATGGGGACACTCCCAGGGCCTCGCGAATATATTCAATGACACGAGGGAACTCCTCGTCTGCTTCCATCTTCTCGTCTGCCCTTTGTCCCTCGTCGTTTGTCTTGCTAATGTTGATACCTAGCTCTTCTACCAGGCACCGCGCAATCTTGGGGTTCTCGGTCACGAATAGACAGGTTTCGCCATCCTCGTCGGTAAGGTTGACATCCACATTAAATTCCTTCACGAGAGCACGGAGGAGATCGGCGTGTCCGTAGGAGGCGGCGGCGTGAAGCAAGGAGTAGCCATGTTCGTCCTGGCAGGAAGCGATTTCGGGATTGGAGCGCAGCAGATCCAGGAGTGCAGTCGGATTGTCGCAAGCCAAAAGGTATGGATTGGGCTGGGCCATAGTGTGAGTCACTCTTAATCACTTCTGATTGTAGTCAAAAATGAGTCACCAACATTCGATGAAGTCAAGAATGAAGCGGAGAGAAACGCCAAAGTCCTTTTTTTTTTTCTTTTGGGGCTGCCCGCCTTTCCGTTTTGGCTCCCCGCCGTGAATTGCCCCACGATGATTCACTTTCTTCTTTTGCGCTCACAAGGCTGTAGTCGCCAATACAAATTGAACCAGAAAGGTCGGACAAGGACAGGATTCTAAGCATAAGGGATCTGGTTTTATTCCGACTTGCGCCACTCTGGTTCTCCCTGCAGTCGCATTCCTTTCATCAACACCCCACCTTCCGTGCCTTACTCTACCGACTCCGACGCCCAATCCAAGAGAACACCAAAGACTCGACGAATTTTATACTCATATCGTGACAATGGCGCATCATCAGCAAAACCCGTCGCAGATTGCGCAGTTAGTAAGGGATCTGGAGGACGCGCGCAAGCAGGACAAAAACACGAAAAAGCGCAATTTCACCTGCAAGAAGAACACATTCGAGGTTTCCGGAACGAAAAACGTAACAGTTGATTCATGGAAGTTTATGGACTGGGACTACAAACGGAGTGGTCTGCCTACATATGCTCGTGGTCTCTTCACAACACGACTCAAGAATAATACCCCGGAGATTGCCGTGCGTGGCTACGACAAGTTCTTCAATGTTGGCGAGACCAATGATACCCAGTGGAGGAATATCGAGCATAATACCAGAGGTCCATATGAGCTGAGTGTGAAGGAGAATGGATGTATCATTTTCATTTCAGGAATGGAAGACGACAAGCTGCTGGTTTGCAGTAAACACTCGACCGGAGTTCGTCACGATACCAATGTAAGCCACGCGGTGGCCGGTGAAAAATGGGTCGAGAAACATGTTGCCTCAGTTGGGAAGTCCTCGAAGGAGCTTGCAAGAGTATTGCGTGAAATGAATGTCACGGCAGTCGGCGAGCTTTGTGACGACTCCTTTGAAGAGCACGTCTTAGCCTATGATGAAGCAGCATCTGGTATCTACTTGCACGGTCTTAATTACAACCTTCCTGAGTTCGCCACACAGTCAAGTCAACAGGTACATGCCTTCGCTGATACTTGGGGCTTCAAGAAAGCCAAGTTCGAGGTTCGCGAAGACATTGAATCTGTGAAAACTTTCCTGGAAGGATGCGCGGAGACTGGAACTTGGGATGGTCGTGAGACGGAAGGCTTCGTCGTCAGATGCCAAATGGCCAAGGATGGCCATGACTATCGTGATTGGTTCTTCAAATACAAGTTTGAGGAACCTTATCTCATGTATCGCCAGTGGCGTGAGTGCACCAAGGCGGTTATTGGAGGACGTCTCCCTAAAATCAAAAAACATGTGAATATCACGGAAGAATATCTTGCATTTGCCAGGAGAAGGTTCATGGAAGACAAAAATCTTGCCAAGGAATACAATCTGAATCATGGTATCATATCTCTTCGAGAGGCATTCTTGAAGGAGCGAGGCCTTAATGGATCTGAGATCATCGCGATGGAGCAGAAAGAGGGCGACGGTACTAACACCTCGAAAAATGTCGTCTTGGTGCCAATTGCGTCCTTGGGATGTGGAAAAACCACAGTTGCCCTGGCTTTAGTACATCTATTTGGATGGGGTCATATCCAGAATGATAACATCCCCAAGCAAAAGAACAAGCCTAAAAAGTTTGCATTTGATATAACCAACAGCATGAGTGAACATCCCGTTGTCATTGCAGACCGCAACACTCATCAGCGACGCGAACGAGAACAGTTGATGAGTGATGTTCTACCCGTCATTCACGACGCTAAGTTTGTTGCCTTACATTACGTGCATGAGCCGAAGGGTGAGCTCCTGGATCAAATCAAGGAAGTCACTCGGCAACGAGTCCTTGAGCGTGGAGACAATCACCAGACTATTCGCGCGGGGACTAAGAACTCGCATGAAATCGTCGGTATTATGGATGGTTTCTTGACTCGATTCGAGGGCGTGGACACAAATCGACGCCCAGATGATGGATTTGACCTCGTCATTGACCTCGACGTATGCTCTTCGTCTCGAGAGAACCTCGAGACAATTGTTAAAGCCATGCACAAATCTTATCCCGCTCTTGTTCCTGAGGTTCCCTCCGCAGAAGACCTCGATGCTGCCATCAGCTCTTCTATGAAGGATTATCAAGTGACACTTGACCTTAGTGCTGGGTACGCGAGTGCAAAGGGACCCAAGGGACCAAAGCAAAAGCTCACATCCGCAGCAGCCCAATCCGCATCTACTCGTCTTGAGCCACCCTTACTGGCCCGCAAGATCGAATTCTTCAACATTGCCATTCCAACCACAGAAGTCACTTCTATCCTTCAATCTCTCTTCTCTAATTCTACTCCAGAGGTCTCACGCCTGTACAACCAGCTCGTCAATTCTCGCCGTGTCCAGCCAGCATTCCACGTAACACTCATTCACCGTGCCTCCAAGGACGAGAAAAGTGCAGTCTGGAATCGCTACACGAAGCAGTACATACAAACACTGACCGATAACCCGGTCCCCGATGCTATGCAAAACCCACCTACTCTCGGTAAAGCACGCGTTCGCCTTGAGAGATTGATTTGGGATACCCGAATCATGGCCTTCGTCGTACGAATTCTTCCCGCTGAAGGCGTGGACGAGGCATCTGAAGAATCGACTTATCCATGTGCCAATGCAATCCCCCACGTTACTGTTGGAACTGTTGCTCCGAGCGTCAAACCCAAGGAGAGCAATGATCTGCTGCAGCGGTGGCTGGAGGTCGGATCGGGTGGTGATACGGGTATCTTTGAGGCAGAAGTTCCTGGTGTCAAGGTTGTTTATGGAACTGTCAAAGTGACTATGCGTCGGTAGGAGGAGTTGTTCCGGCTGGGAAATGGATTCTTTTATTGATAGCCTAGACTGATAGGTTCTGTCTTGCATTCTTAGGTGCTCTGTTGAATATTCCTTAGCTATGAGCCACATGTTTCTTTCCATAACTCATGATGGTAATGAAGATTAAAAAGTTCATTGCATTAAAATTATCTGAACCAAGTTAAAAAATTCGTATAGATCCATGCAAATGAGTGCTGTTAACCTTCCATTTGGAAATGAAACCACCCCTTTTGCTAATCGGACCACTTTTTCACTAATTGGACCGTAGATATATCTAATTTAGGATAGTATGGTCAAATTTTACTATACACTCGGTCTACAGTATCGTAAAATTAGTTTGAAACTAAAGAGAAAGGTAGGTAGATACCTTTCTTTCTACCATTCTTTCTATCGTTTCAAAGTCTTCGGAATGGTACTTAAGACTACGATTGTTTACTTGGAAAGGAAATACTATTTCAAGGTATAGTACACCTTGATGGTCCCCAAGGCTAGACTTTCTCGCAAGAGCGCCACGAGAAATAAATCTGGTTCGATCTAGGAGTTCAAGTGTACATTTATAGGTACAAACCAAATAACCTTTGAATGCAAATAGTTACAATCTGCTGCATTTTACAATTGAGCGCCCAGACAGACTTGAATTATGGCGAGGCTCGGAAATTAAATCCACACGAAGACATCCTGAAGAGGCTCTTGCAGACCGCAGGCTATCTAAAACTTTATAATTTGAACCTCATCAGAATAAGGACTTTGTCTCTAAAATTAGCCCTGTTGATTGGGTACTGAAGTATTGCTGACTCAAAAACTTAGCTACCAAGGCAGATCGATTGCATTGAATATATCGCTCAAGGCTTCAAATACCGTTCAACTCGGCACCCATTGTGATATGAATTTTCTGTCTGAACTGTTCTCCACACACAATAGTGTTGCTCAGATACGTTTATCTTGGCCTAATAGGCTATACATCATTTGTTGCAGTAGGTCATGATCACAATGTGACCATCAAATCACCCTTGAGGATAAAGAGATAAAAAGTTTATGATGCGGAAAATAATGAAATATTTTCCAATGAATTATCATACAGCTGACTTGGCTAGAATCATTGGATAGTCCGATGTTCTAGACCCCTGTCGATCAGGCGTTGACATTTGAGATTCTCTTCGTCCATCAAATTGAGGAGACCCATGACCAAACCAGTTTGGAGAGGATTGATCAGCACTCCAGCGTGGCTGAATATGAAGATCGTGATCTTGAGTCCTTCCAATATCTTGAATAGTGGCCGGGTTCGTGTTGATAACAGCGACCAGACTATTTAGAACCGTGAACTCCATTTTGAGCTTGAGGCTGTATACCAATGGCTGATAAGATGTTTGAATATCGAAATGATTGGTGAATTCAGTCGCGAGTATTGAGGCGTCGAGAAGGATTGCGATTGCATTGACGAGAATGACATTGAGAACAACTCTTTGGCCGCGTGGACCTTTGAGCATCAGGATAGGTCGGAGCTCTGTTAGAGTCTCCCAGATATAAAGAGCACTGATTATTGTCTCTTGGACCGAAAATACGGTCAATTGAACGCGTTCGTAGACATTGAATGGCGCGATGAAATCCTGAACGCCGTGATTGCTTCCGAGAAAAAGGACTGTGGTCGGAATATGCATTGCAAAAGCATTGAAGATGATCATATAAAGAACAAGGCGACAGTATAAACTGTTGCTACTGATAAGATGAAGTCGTGAATATAACACGACAGATTGACCAGTGACCATGGCATACCATCCAATGCAGATCAGAACGCACATGGCAAAATTCGGTGCGAGAGAAAAATACCGAAGGAAGCCAGTTATTGTATGGAGAAGGGTTCCAAATGTGGCGATAATCATGCTCCAAAAATAAAGACCTCGACGTCTTCTGAAAGTTGTGAATGTTGAAAGGGCGATTTCTAGGATATTAAAGCAAGCCAACGCGAACAACGCTGCCATGACCATTGCTATTGTTCGCGACACAGTGATCGGGCCTGTTTCGCCTGCCATGATGTTTAATTGCCCCCGCCAGCGGGAGACAAACAAAAGACCAGAATTGGTCGGTGTTGGTAGGTGGTGGGCTCTTTTATTTGGAGCAGCTCCAGTGGCGTACTCGTTCAACCGCGATATATCACAATGATTATTGTAATTGACCCGCCATTATGAATGCATTGTTAAAGAAAAAGAAAAAAAAAAGAAATAAACATAAGACAATTGTCATCCGATGGACAAACCCGTAGATATAATTAAGTCATGAAGAGGGGAAAAGAAAAAGGGAGAGATTGAAAGGGGGCCATGGGGGAAAAGCGACCTGCCTAAAAGCGTGGACGATGGACGAAACAGACTTTCAGGGGCGAGGCTGGTTGGCCGCTCACAGAACAGTTTACATCATCGAAAAGACAAAATCAGAATATATTCCCTCTAGAGCACAATCGACCTCCCGATGGATTGGGTCCCAAACTCGTTCTTGATTAGTGGACCCACGATTGACACTGTACATCACCCGAAAAAGATTGGAACCTTTGACCTTTTGAAGAACTTAGCGTGGATATAGGCTTGCTCCACCTCCGTCATTTCAATCAGACCAGCCACAGAGTCCACAGCTGGTCCAATTAGACTCTTAATTATGTCAAGTTGAACCTCTATTTCGGATTGATTCAAATTTTCCACGAAGACACAGAAGCTAGATTTATTGCGATGAACGCCATTATTGGGGGACCGTATCTAAAGAACTATCATGTACCCATGGAGGTACTGTAACTATCAACCACGAGTAATACTATCAATTTTCTGGATGTCAGTATCAAGTGGAGACAGCGGTACTGTACTCCTGTCTCCACTTGATATTAAATATTATTAAACACTCTCGCTCGTGAGATAGTGTCTGGTCTCTTTCAATTGATGTTCATTGAACCCATCAGGCTGACCGCACTCCTCAAAGAGAACATATAATGGGAACATTCATTGCAATCCTGCCACCTGATCCACTCAAGATGTCTGAATAATGTTCTGGTAGATCCTCGAACGAGTGTGAGTGTCTCGTCGAAGTTGCTTCTCTATTAAGCCTTGAACGCGTATATGTACTAACGGGAGCTTGAAGGCCCTGCATAAACTTACGGCCGGGGCTTCCTTCATCAGTCCGAAGATGTTAACGCAAATAGAGCAGTGTTTCGAAATCCTGAGAAAGGCAGACCAAAGAATTAAGCTTGAATTAAACAGGAGGGTTGGGATACTATGAAGAATCATGAGAATAAGGACGGGTATACAAGTATTGACTAATGTGTAATATAGAGCAGACAGTACAGCTTTCAAGGTTGTCCTCTGTAGTATCAAGTATATGCAAATGCAATGGAACTATCATATCAAGTGAGTATCACTTCTATCTACCAACCATGAATACATATACAGAAATTGGCTATGGATCAAAACAGGCGCCATGCTTTTGTGCTGGATCCTATACTCGCGGACATGATATCATACCAATGAGCAATAGGAAACATATATGTCTGGCCCAGTTGCTTAGCCAGACATCCAGGCCGTCACACGCGAAGCCCCGAAGCGGCTCATATACTGGAGGCCGGTACTTCCCATGGGGAAGTAGCTAACGAGGTACCAAATGAGGGCGCAGATCTGGAAGACGGAGGATATGGCAGTGAGGATGAGGCTTTGGAGCTGTGGAATAGTTAGCGAGGAATCACAACAGATGTAATGAGTTATACGACAAAGCAGGTGGCTACAGGAGGCTCAAGATGCAATCCAAAAATGGATCTGTCAGGGACTGTGAGACATCGACTGAGCGGCCAGCCAAGTCGTTTGATGTTGTGATACCAACGACTTGTGCACCCAGGGACTTTAATTTTGGCTTGTAACCCAGATGTAAGCCATGGTTTCACAATGGATACAGGGTGATATCGGTCATATCGATGCCGTTCTCTTCCCCGTCCAGCGAAACCTTTGGCTGTTCTGAGCGCGACAGAGACAATGATTATCAAGTAGTACTCAAGACAGCCCGAAAAGGAGAATGCAAGATGCCCCTTCTTTTTTTCGACCGCGTCGTGCAACCGTAGCTATGTGCGACAAAGAGATAACGGGAATGGGTAGTAAGTCGACCATGGATCGATCCAAAAAAGGAAACAGACTTACCCCGATTGCAAAGTAGAGGGTTAAAGCAATAGAGCCGAAATAGGCTGCCGTAAAAGGCAAGCGTGGTCCCGAGACCAGATGTCTAGCGTAAGTCCACGGTCCCATGAGAACAGCCCATGATAGCAAAAACAGGGTCGAGCCGACAGACCACCTAAACAAAGAAGAATGATAACATTAGTTGGTGATTCAGAAATCTGGCTTTGAGTCAAACTGGCTTGGCATGAGGCGCAGGGCAGTGGATTGGAAGGCAACGAATAAGATGAACTGTGTGAGCCTTGAACTTGCACATGGCCCAAGCGACAAGCCACTCATGACCAAGGCCACGGTATGGCGGGATTTGAGTGGCCGTCTCAGGTCTAAACTGAAGAAGAGACAGGATGGAGGGGGGAGATCGATCGCAATGCAGCCGGCAGCTGAATGCACCAGGAGAGTGAGGACTTACAAGATGGCAAATTTGCGGGGCTTGAGCGTGAGGACGGGGAAAAGGAAGAAACAGAGCATGAAGCAGATGGCAGCGCCCAGATTACAAGCAGCAAAGACGAGCATCCGATCCCATCGGCTTACTATAGGTGATTTTGGTTAGCGTGGACCACGATCAGCTCCTGTCGGATTGCGACCACTTCAAGACAAGCATATGGGGCACTGAGAATCCTTCCCGGCGCAGGAACTCTGCCTCTGTCACCTGAACCAAAGGGGAAAGGGGCAGCAGTGAAGATAACAGGAAGATGATCGCAAGGCTAAGGTCACGCGGGAAGGGGACGAATAAACTTACGCGCAAAGAATCCTTCTTCCTCCTCTCTCCGACTTGCGGCTGGTAGTGGTGCCCCGGGTGCTTCATTATGAGTAGGTAGTTGAACATAACCTCCCTGGCCAAACGGGTTGTACGATTGCAGGCGAGAGAAAACGGATGTATCAGCGGAGTTATTAGTGCGGACAGGGAAGTCCGGGTCTCTGCGCGACCAGCCTAACGAGTTGACAGAGTCTCGAAACGTGTTGTTGGCCATTATTTCAATAACCTTACGTCTTGATATCTTAGATAGGTTGACTTCCCAATTGAATGGTGAAAAAAGCCCAGAGGTAGGCGTGCACGGCCACTGCACACAAGGTCCGTGTTCCGGGACAGAGAAAAAGCGATATGCCTGCAGGGACTATGCACGATGGAATGCAGATGATCTACGCCGGATGATGGCTGATCTGCGAGTATTGGCTAGCAGGTGGAGACTAGATCAAGCTAACAAAGGCAGATGACGTCCAGAGCAAACACTGATTAGGGCTCAGAGGAAAGACTTGGGCTGTGCGCCGGGCTCGTGGTGATCAGTGGTGGGTAGGTGGAGGAGAGTGAGCTCTAGTCGAGCCCTACGGATATCGAGTCCAGCAAATCAAAGACAACTAGGCAAGAAAGAGGGGCTGCAAATAATTGCTAAGGAAGGCGAGCCGATCAAAACCTTGTAGTCGATCTACCCCGATCAAGAGTGGGATAGTCTTGGTTGCCTTGCGGAGAGGATGCGCGTCACCAGTAAGATCGGGTAAATGGGGCGAATCTCAACGGTTCGGGAGCGGGTACGATACTGCAGTACCACAACGGAAGAGACAGAGGGATATCCCAGCGAGTTTCCGACGCGGCAGCAGCGGAAAGGAAGGTCGAGGGAATGCGCAGAGGGTACGACGTCAACGTACGCGGCGGACGGACCAAGCGGAGGAAAGGACGTTGAACCTCTTGAAGCACGATCCACGGAGGAAGCAGGGCGATCACAGCGACCAGGCAAGACAATGATTGGATGCAGAAGCGCTGATATTTCGTATAGGAGGGTAGGAAGGTCGAGAGAGGACAAAGCAGATGACGAGATGGCGTGGAGCTACCGATGCGACCAGCCCGGATCGGCGAAACTTCAGGAGCTGTCAGATGACAGTGGACTCGGACCGAGCCAGGAAATACAGGGATCATATCACATACCGAAGTTGAAGGTTCAAAGAAGTAGGGATGTACAGCGTGGGATGTATGTAGTAGCTGGGGGGTTATCGCTGAAGGAGATGAAGTTGAAGTTGAAGGCGGAAGGGAAGGGTGTTGTTGGACCCCAGGAGAAGGCAGGAGCGACCCGCACGCACACGGGCCACCGCAACTGCCTTTTTTGATATCTTCCTCACTTTAGCCCTAAAAACATCGTCGAATATCGTCAATTCTATGTCTTATATCATCTACAATCTCTCTATCTTGCTCAATATACTCTTCACTACTCTACTATAATGAACATTACTTCCACACCGCCAGATTCTATCTCCACCTCTATCGGCATACCCTACGGAGACTTCCCGTTCTCCCAAAGTTTACCCCCTCTTCGACCCCGTCGATCTTTGGCTGGTGCGCACCCTGCTGGCGATCGAGATGGATGAACTAACCCTACTTAGTAGACTATATGGAATACCCGTTGTAGTTATTGTCTGCAGAAATTCATCTGCGTATCGGATTCTCTCCCCTGCCATTGTGAGGTTGCATAGCCGATACCTGATACTTCCCCTCTCTATCCTGTGGCTACCCGCTTGTACGACCATGTCTAATTGTCCGACAGCGGGGAGACGGAGGAGAAGGTGTGAGTTTGGGTAACATGAGAAGGGGATTTCCTCATCTTTTGCTTTTTTTGAGCCGACTTCTTATTTTCTAGATACATCTGGTCCTCCCCTCTCATTGGTGGGTGACTCCCCATGCCTCTATCTAGTGAATGCTGGATGGCTCCGTAGTATGTCCGAGGAATACATACCAATGTCAGATGTTCAATCATTTACTCCAAATCAAAAAAAAAGTCTCACTTTTAATAGTATAGCTCACGGCGCTAAAAACAATGCTAAGAATTCGATTACTCCTTCCGAGCTCGTGCAGAGGATAGATTAGTGCTCATTGCGACAATTTTCTCAAGAGTTCCCTAATCCTCCTTGCGTCAATTGTGGGCTCGGCGATACCCTCCGAACCTTGACGGCTTGACGGGACGGCGCGGGGAGGGATCCACGGTGCTTCCTCCACTTCAGATACCATCTTATGCTGGGCAATATGCGGAGTAGATACTAACTAGTTACTAGCATGGATTACTAGACTGTACTAGTTTCAGCAATTAGTCTTTCCTGGGTGATCTCTGCATTTGTCTAGTGTCAGACATGAATCATATCTCTCCTTTTATCACCCTACTAGCTCCGTGGCTTAGATGCACATGGGAAAGTCTGTCTATTCTGCGTGGCTCAGCCGGAAAAACCGGTATTTGTTCTCATTGTCTCGACATCAAGGTGGTCCTTTTTCATTAGCTATTGGCTATTCGACTCAGACACATTCCACCTTTCTCGCATCTGGTTACCGCCACATTCTCGAGATCAGTGCCCTCGCGCGCAATCCGAGTGTTACCGGTAGGCCACAGCGTCATGAAAAGACTCACAAACCCTAGATCAGCTAGAGGGGGTGAGTACTGTACTCAAGACTTCTTTTTTTGTTTATCGTGGAGCCTGACACACGGACCATCCGAACATCTCCACCCACACCATCGTGCAGGTTGCAGGTGCAATTGCGGAGGAAAAGACATGCACGGTCCAACCTGTCGATCATCGCCCCGAGTTGATCGCCACTCTCTGCACGTCTGCACGACATTTGCAGAAATGAACAGACCCTCTTGTTCAAACTTCATATAGGGCTATCAAAAGGTGGATATCATATCGAGGTATCATATCGATATATGTACACAACCCGGGTGAATCCACCGGATCAGTTTTGCGATTCGCATCTAATCCCTCCACAACACTTTTCACTCCTCTTCTCCCCCCTCCCTGTCCCCATCATGACCGAACTGCCTTACCCAGGTCGATCTTACCAAGTCCGGCTTCCTACCCACCTCTTTTCACTTGTCTTGTCACCTCTTCCATAGCTCATTGATAAATTATCTTCCAAGATCCACTCTCTACATGCCGGATATCATCCTCCCTGTGGTCATGGTATCTACACACCCACATGGTCCTATTATTGGCGGATCTTCCTCTTGTATTGGCCTTCCACCCCCCCTCCACTACTCTTCAAAGACACTAATGCAGCCGTTTTCAGACGAGATGGAACTAAAACCCGCTCTAGTTAGAACCCACGGCAGAGTTTCCCCCAGCGTCACCTTTCCTAGCAATGCGCGCCTGTAACCCATGGGGGCCATCTGATACATTCCTTCCGCCTGTACCATCTTCTTATTCTCTTTTTTTTCCCGAGTCATGACTAAACCCGTACAGGTGACAAACATCTCATGGCATCATGGGATGGGCGCCGTTTACTCAATCTGGCTGTATCACCCTTACCCCCTTCGTCCTAGTGCGTTTCTTCTACATACACCAAGTACTGGAGCTATTACTCTTTTCATAGAAGCGTCCTCCCAGATCCACGATTAGAAAAAGAAAAAGAAAAACATGAAATAAAAATTAAGAAATAAAATAAATAAATCGTATTTTGAAAGAAATCTTATCGAGACAGACTCGGGGTTTATCATTGCCACCCTTCCTCGCACATACCCCCGCGTAAGTGGGCGTTCGTTCCCACACAGTGTCCACTGTTCACACCATCCCAACCAACAAGAATGGTAAAACAGGATACTCCTCCCCTCCATCCTCTATTAGAAATAAGGAAATTCGAAAATAAATGACCCAAAGCAACCAAACTCCTAGAATGATGGGTAAATCACCTACGTAGTGCTAAGTGCTAGTGCCCGATGCCGAAGCCCGGCAAGCCTCATAGATTCCCACCGATCGACGGGCTGCATGACCGATGTTGTAATATATCAAATGAGAGATGCAGGAGGGGCTCGAGTTCTTAAAACCGGGCTGCTGCCTCTGTTTTGTCTGCAAGTGCTTTCACGTCTCCTTATTTTTCTGCGCCTGCAGCTCACTGCTGAGTTGTCACTGCAACTATCGTTGGATCGTGCCTTTTTTCGAAGAAGAAACACTGAGTTGTTCAACACTACGACTAGTATTCTTGTTGAACCCATGATTTACCAAGATCGGTGGATCGAGATCATACGCAGGTACGTTGTTTCTGTTCACTCATGTCGAGCCACGTTGGCACTATCCACTTGGTGCTTCTGGATGCCTTCCATTCCCATCTTTTCATGTTCCTGCGTCGCCATGTGGTTGGGGCTCTTGAGAACTTGAGATGTGTTTGACTAGCTCTACTACTAGAGATTAGTAGTAGTTATTGAATCTTGACTGACCAAATATCAGAATATACAACCATTCCATCTATATTGGAACCAATATATACTTCAAGATATCCTCGTCTACTTCTGGGATTATTTACCACCGGTACGTACTGTCAGCTACTAGTTAGTAAGCTATTATTGAGTACCTACTAAGTACTCTGACATCCTTTCATTTCTCTTGCACTGCCTCTTATATTCCCTTCATCCCATCAACTCTGTTGTTCCCCGTGCCCTAATTTCTCTATTCCCCACTGTTTCTTCTGCCACCGCTGATCGCCACTTGCTCACCGCTCTCCACTCTCCTCCTTCTTTCCCCCGCCTCCACTTTGTTCGTTGCGATTTTCTGACTTCATTGCTGTTTCGTCTTGTTTGACAGGGCTGAGTCCGGAACTGGCTCCATCGCCTTCCACGCTCGCCCTTTACTTGACTTGGCTATCATCCCTTGGCTTTTAATCTTTTCTCTTACCTCACCTTGCCCCTCTTCATTCTTCTCTTCCTTGACTTTCTATCCCTATCTTCTTCACTTCCCCAGGCTTACAATCGCCTCGTCGCTTGTCTTAGACTACGGTCGCTATTTCACTGCATATCTATACCACGACGAGGCTTTTTAACCGACTCACAAGCCTCGGTCAATTTCCCTCCTAGCCTGTCAACCCCGACTCGACCCATCCTATCCTCGACCCGGTTTGACTCACAGAAAAGTCTCACCTTTTCATACCTCCCTTTGGGCTGAAAGGTAAGGATCACCCCCGGCATTCTTGGGATCTTTGTCTGTCACTATCATTCCCTTCTCTATTTACTTTCTTGCCTTGTTTTTTTCCTCCATGTCGTTTCCGGTTTGCCTTGTTGCGCCTCGTCGCGGCACTGTGCAGCCTGATTTAGCCGACCCCTCTTAATGAGTGCGCGTTCCGAGAAAACTCAATGCTAACACCGCTTGCCTACACAGATTACAATATCTTGGTCATATACCTCCAAAAATTTGCTAATCTATCATTGACGGTTGCCTGAAGGTGCTGATCAATATAATCAGAGAGGGTCAGTAACCTACGAACGACGACGCCTCTCCCTCGGCCCCGCGTCATTCTCACCCCTTTAACTGCTTTCACCTGAACACCCGAATTTCATCGGAGCAATGGCGGAAGCGAGTCTTTTCATCAAACGCGAATCTGACGATCACAGCAATCCATTCATGATGTCTCACTCCGGTTACTCGATGGGTAACCAGTTCGGTAACCCAAATGATGGGGTGGATCCCTCAGATTTAACAATGCAGCAAGGTGGCTTCATGCCATACTCCTACGGCTCGCAACAGAACATGGGCTCCAGTTTCAACTTCGGAAACTCTGGAATCGACACCGATGAACTTTTGGATCTTGAAATCAGTGGACAAAATGGCGTCCCGCGGGACAACAATATCAACTACATGCAAGACCAGTCCGCCGGTGGTATCGCGATGAGCCATCAGAGCCAAATGTCCCACCTCTACTCAAATACTCCCGATGGAGCTCCCATGGCTAGTCCATTTGTCAATAATTCTTTCAACTACGAGCAGTTCCGGATGAACCAGCAAAACCGCCATCTTCAGAGCGGCTCCTTTGACCAGAACTACTTGAGCAACAAGTCCCGGCCGGGATTGTCAGGAATGGACCGTACATCTTCGGATACTCGGAGCCCCATGACTCCGAAGACTCCCGCCTTGGGCTCTCTGACCTTGGGTACTCCTGAGTCTGGTAGCTTCCCTGGCCAGCCGATTCGAACTGGTGGACTTCAACACCGTCACCAGAAGACTTTGTCTAACCAATGGGATGGAACACCAGGCAGCGCACACTCTTATGTCGATTCACCCATCTCCTCACCCAGCCACCACGGCCAACATGCCGGTATCTCTGAGATCATCAAGTCCGGAAAACACGCATCACTACCCGCTAAAGTCGACTCTCACCTTCCAGGTGGTCAGGATCTAGAGTCGCAAGAGGCTAAACGCCGACGACGTCGCGCTTCACACAACCTAGTTGAGCGTCGCCGCCGTGACAACATTAACGAGCGCATTCAGGACCTTTCCCACCTCGTACCACAACACCGCCTTGAAGACGACAAAGTACGCAAGCAACTTGTCAATAACAGCGCCCTTTCCATGGCCGGCGCTGGCGGAAATGCCGCAACGTCACTTCTGGCTGGCGGTAACGGCCGCCGCGCTACCCCTGGCAACATCACGATGGGCCTCCCCATTGAAGAGAAAGAGAAAGGGCCCAACAAGGGCGACATTCTCAACGGCGCTGTCAGCTGGATGCGCGACTTGATGTGGGCCCTACACGTCAAGTACCAACAGGAAGCCGAGCTAGCCGAAATGATCGGCAGCCTTGGTGGCACTTGGCCCTTCGAGCCAACGGAGGAAGAGAAGCGTATGCGCAGTGAGATCCTCGATGCTTTGGAGAAGAACGATCCTACTTCTTTCGCCTATACTCGTGGCCCTGGAAGTGGTCTCCGAGTCCCAAAGCACACTAACATTGCTGGGGACTCTGTTCAAGGCGGCGAAGGCCTCACACCTCCAAACCTCAGCCCGTCTTTTCACGGAGTCTCGAATGGAAATTCTGGCCAACCCCAGTATTGGAACAGTGCCGGTCACGCTGCTATGAGCTTTAAGGAGGAGGATGAGTATGGAATGGAGATGAGCTAAGTTGAGCTGGGTCGTCACAGCAGTCCGATATTCGACTTTTTGCCTCTTGGGCTGCATTGTGTGCTCACTTATCGCATACTTGGCGTTTGATGAGGGTCCGACTTTTCGGCGTCTGGGGATTGATAATGAGAAGGTGGAACTCTCATAGAGACCCTTCTCTTCCCATTGTTATTATCTTCTTATACTCCTTTATCTTTGGTGACATCGCCTTTTGGTTTTGCTTTTTGGTTTTTTCCGTTAATGACTGAAGGCTTGACGGTGATGGTGACGATGATAGACGCTATCCACGACAGCTATTTTGCCTTTCTCGTCCGTTATCTTGGGGCTTTTTGATCTATATGCCATAATTTTATCTTTCTGTGGCTTTTCATCTTTCTGTTTTGTTGTCTACCATCTCTTTTTGGATCTATCATCTCTTTATCATTTCATCGATACCCTGTCTCTTTCCTTCTTTATTTCATTGGTTCTCATTATTCATATTACCGGATTCCGCGTTTTGAATTCAGTTGCAGATCATACATTTGACATTTATTGGATAACATGGTTCAACTAATCTCCCCTGACTTATCCTTGTATTTTTGAGTACTTCTAGGCTAGTCTGGATAGTATCAATCCATCTCTTCCCCTAATGTTTGCACATACTATGCTAGTAGCATTGTATTCTATCGTGGAAACCACCGTGTAAAACTTGGACGGTTTAATTTTCCGAAAAAAAGAAATTCTGCAGGTCATGTGTTGACTGCCATGTGTAAATGATGCGTGTGTACTACAAATGATTGATGATTTTCGGCGGATATTGATCTTCGAAAATGTGTTACTGTCCGAACCAGGTAAATTCAAGCCTTTTGAGCAGGTGTTGTTCGAAGAACCGCCCTTTTTCCTAATTGGACCAAAATATTTACTAGTTACTGGGACCATTGTCATTCTACATTGAAATAGACGAATCTACCGTACTGATTCAGAGACTTAGATTTAGATTTATCCGAATCTTTGTTACATTACACCGATGTCTGGGATATCTATCTGAGTAGATCCCTTTGCCCTGAACGTTCCTGTATCCATATTTGCAATATGATAAGACTCTATGATGTACAATTTGACCAATTCAGTTGGACTATTCGGTATTGATGATTAATCGGGATATAACGTAGACAGATCTCAAATTGTAAAACACGTACTCATCTGGATCCGGAAGAATGGTGGGTCAATGGTCCCTCTAACAATACTCGCGTGAGGCATGATGTATCGATCTCCTCAACTTGGAACCTCAGCAGAATAGATAGATTCTCGTTCAAATACAAAATTTGCTGCCGGGACTTTTGTTCTTTTCCCGAGAAACTTGATAGCAAATCGATGCCTCTCAGTCGATATCCCGAAAGACTTGTCTACAGTGCCTGTTCCACCAGGAATTTCCTCATCTGTGAGTCTATATTAGTGTAGTCGTTGAAACTCCATCTCTGATCACCGGAAGAAGAGCAGGGGCCGTCAGAATAGACCTTTTATTGCATAAACAAACGACGATATACCTTTAGAGGTAAGAATTTATTTCCATTTCGGTCTTACTCGAGTCAGATATCATATCATCCATCATGGAGAAGGGAAGAGAAAAAAAAAAAAATGAAGACCAAACTCTGATCTGCGAGGAAAGAACATCACCAGAATCGATGATAACTTGTGCAGTTCGATGGTCATACTTCGATACTGGATCTCGGACAAGCATCCCCGGCGTATTGTTGCACTTTTCCTTGCCAAGGTGCATGCTCTCTAAGAATCACACGATCAAAAGTTCTCGAGTATTCATTAAGACGCAGTTTGTTGATGGCTCGGAGAGAATACTGCGATGGTGGAAACTTCGTCAGCGTAATACCAGCAATCTAAAAAGGAGCTATGGATTGCCATCTGTTGACAGTGGAGATTCTCAGAAATTGAGATATGTCATCTAAATGCAAGGTTGCCCTATCCACTGATCGCAGGTGGGAATATAGCTGGAGAAAATATACTGCTTATACATTAATTGACAAAATTCTAAAGGGCAGATGGATTCCCAGATTCATATACCCTTGGAAGAAATTGAAAGAAAAGTCAAAATCTGGAAATAGGGGTAGTATATCAAAAACTTAAGTGGCGGAAATGAAGTATGCTTTTGAAAATGTTGCAATTCAACCGGCTGATGATGAAATATGAAAGTCTTGATTGATACTGAGCACGGAACAGAGACTGTCTTTGCGTAAATAGTACATGATATTTTTCCTCGGAGCCAATACGATCGAGAAGCAAATCGACTACTTTGAACGAAAACCCGAGTTGTGAAGTGACAATTCCGCGGACCAATATCGATTGCCTTATTTGATTGACAAATCCTTGCCACTCCCACAGGGGTAGTAGCTTTTGAGCTTGTCTGATGCTAGCATCTAGGTTATTTTACGCGAGAAATTCTTCCAAAATAGAGAGACACACTATGAACCGCACATACCGTCTTTACTAGCGAAGCTGCCGGCGGATAGAGCGGTTCCTGCTGCAGAACTCTATCCTAAAATATTTTGATACCTCAGCAAATCGTCTCTGGACAGCTATGACGATAATAGGCCATCACCGAATCACCAAATTATGAAATTCTTACCCAAGCTTCTCAATACATCTTGGTCTCTCTGAAACTTGCATCTTTTGAGCCAGAAGCCATCAAGGGGGCAGCTGAAGCTGAGAAAGTTGGATATTCGTAATGCCATCACGAATAGGACATGCATTTAAGGGAGTGAACTCGCGGGGAAATTGAACGCGAGATTTAGGGGTAATTTGAGACTCGTATTCGCCCGGGCCATGATCACGGCCATTGGCACGCGCTCGAAGTGATCACGCCGTAAATTGTATGAATGACATCTTTGAGGCGCGCATTGAACCGTGAGCTTATAATGCCAAGACTATATGCTTCAGCTGATTCATTCTTTTCAGATCAATTATGATAAGTTCTTTGCTGCTGGCGAGAGAAATCTTTTGTATATGGAAATTGACGTGACTGCTTTTTAGAAAGCGTTTAACAAGGGAATGGTGCTCATTATACTAGTCAACAACCTTGGAATGGATAGGCTCATCCATGTTTGGATCATCCCCGTACTCGCTGGTCAGCCCAGGGAAGCGAAAAACTAGGAAGATAGCGATTAGACTCAAATCCAATAGCAAAGAAAAGATGCTGCCATAAAAGAAGCAAATTTTCCTTGAAACAAAGATTGAGGAGTTTACAGCGAGGCGAGGACAAGTTGAATAAGTAAATATGGGGCTGGACTCGCACTGCCACTTCATACTGGGGCCGCAACCTTGTTTCACCGAAGTTAAAAGCAAACTCTCAAACCGAGGGTGCCACGGGCTAACCATGAAATGTCCAACAGGAATGAATTCTGAGGTTGCGCAATCGATCTTGCCGGGAAAAGATCTCAGCTTGGGGCCAACGCCCGGGGGACCCAGTCACACTACTCCATACGGAACGCTAACCCTAACCTGCATTGGCAACCAACAATCCAAGGTCTAGGCATAATCCACGCAAGATGGGGTCATGGACGCCTCGAGCTCGGCTTGCTTGGCCTGCCAAGGGTTATTAAGACTCGGCAGAAAAGCACGTTATCCTTCGGTATTGTTTCGGCGATCATCGAAATCACATCTACTGTACAGTACTGCTTCAATTCTATAGCATTTCCGATGTTTTCAAGCGACCATATTATTTCGAAATTATCTTGAAATCAGCTCTAGCCGTATCCTCTCCACATGAGATGGGCCGATATCCCCTTCAAACGACCCGCCTGTCTCATATGTATGTGTAAGTCCTGGTACAGCTATACGATGCTGATCATGGTGACAGGAGTATACCCATAGAGCACCATCCATTGGGAAGGTCATTCATCACCATGCCTGACTAATTACTATTACTATATCCAATATGTACTTCTCTAGCATCAGCAGACTAAACTTAATTATTTTTAATGAAATAAAATTGCTCTGACCTCTTTTTATTTTGCTTTTTCGATGAAGTCGAACGGGTTGAATTGTTCCCACAGGAGGAATGTGATTGGCTTAGAGGAACAGCCTTCGATATTTGCATTAATCTTCCAAAATCACGACATCACGCTAAATGATGTCTTCTCGAAGCGTGTTATAACGTGCAGCTCGTTCATGTAATAATTTTTAAAAATCATCTCATCGCTTTCCGTTTTTTTTCCCCCTCTCCCCTGTTGTGTTTTTTCCTTGCTCTGCGGTTGTCCTGGGTCATTCTATACTTCTCTCCAAGACGAGAGTGAAGTAGTATTCGCTATGTCTGACGGCATCCGTACCAAGGTCGGTCATTCCTTGGCGAAGGTACTCGGAATAGACGTACAGGAGAAGAATTATTATATCGCGGAGGGTGATGGAGTTCACACTTATGTCGACCCTGATCCAACAACGGGGGAATGGATTCGAGAGCATACTCCAACAGGAAGACAGGTTGCTGCTTATTTTTATAACATCTTCCCTTTCATCCACTGGATCGGTTATTACAATGTACAGTGGCTAATTGGAGATTTGGTTGCGGGTATGTTACAAATATTTCCATGTTAGTTTTATATTGGCCTGTTGACTTCTTGTCCAGGTATCACCGTGGGCGCGGTCGTGGTTCCTCAAAGTATGGCTTACGCTGAACTGGCTAAACTCGCCCCCGAATATGGTCTCTACTCTTCTTTCATGGGTGTCCTGATCTACTGGTTTTTTGCTACTTCCAAGGATATCACAATCGGAGTAGGTTATCTTCCTGACACTGTTTCCTTTCTCTATATCTCCTTCGCTCTTCAAAACTAACACTGAGATTAGCCCGTTGCAGTCATGTCTACCCTCGTCGGAAATATCGTTATAAAAACACAAGAGAAGCACCCAGAGCTCGATGCCCCGGTCATTGCATCCGCACTGGCGATCATTTGCGGTGCTATTGTGACTGGTCTTGGGTTCCTCAGACTCGGATTCATCGTCGACTTTATTCCTCTGCCCGCAATTACTGCTTTCATGACCGGCTCTGCCCTTAGTATTATCGCCGGACAAGTAAAGTCACTTCTTGGAGAGACAGCCGATTTTTCAACCCGTGGAGCCACGTACGAAATGATCATCAACAGCTTGAAATATCTACCAACTGCGAAAATGGACGCGGCGATGGGCCTTACTGCATTGGCAATGCTATATGCCATTCGTTCAGCCTGCAACTTTGCAGCCAAAAAACATCCCCAGAAGGCGAAGCTTTTCTTCTTTATCTCGACGCTACGAACTGCCTTTGTGATCCTTTTTTATACCATGATCAGCGCTGCTGTGAACTTACACCGTCGCGATGATCCTGCATTTAAAGTACTTGGCAACGTGCCCCGAGGTTTTAAACATGCCGGAGCACCTAAGCTCACAAAAGAAATCATTCAATCCTTCGCTAGCGAACTTCCTGCGGCAACTATCGTTCTACTCATTGAGCATATTGCAATCTCGAAGTCATTCGGTCGCGTGAACAACTATACAATCGATCCGTCACAGGAGTTCATTGCAATTGGTATCTCCAACCTTCTTGGCCCTTTCCTAGGAGGATACCCTGCAACTGGTTCATTCTCTCGTACCGCCATTAAAGCCAAAGCGGGTGTACGCACACCTCTTGCCGGTGTTATAACTGCTGTTGTCGTTCTTCTTGCCATTTATGCGCTGCCAGCTCTGTTCTGGTATATCCCGAAATCTTCACTTGCAGGTGTAATCATTCATGCCGTCGGTGACCTTATAACACCACCAAGTGTGACCTACCAATTCTGGCGGGTTTCACCAGTCGATGCCATCATTTTCCTGGCTGGTGTCATTATCATCACTTTTACAACGATCGAAATCGGAATTTACTGCACCATCTGTGTCTCGTTGGCTGTTTTGTTATTCCGTCTCGCAAAAGCACGAGGTCAATTCTTGGGCCAAGTCAATGTGCATTCTGTAGTCGGAGATCATGTTCTTGACGATGCTATTGCTCCCCAAGGACAAGCTATTGGAGGACGTGTTGCTTACCTGCCGACCTCACGAAGCGATGGCTCCAATCCAAATGTCAAGATTCAACAACCGGCACCAGGAATCTTCATTTACCGACTATCCGAGGGCCTCAACTACCCTAATGCAAACCACTATACCGACTACCTGGTGGAATACATCTTCAGAAATACCCGAAAGGCCGACTTGGACGCAGATCTTAGGCCTGGCGATCGCCCGTGGAATGACCCCGGCCCACGCGCAGGCGATAAGGCTGATCGTGAAAGCTTGCTGACCCGACCAACTCTCCAAGCAATCATTCTTGACTGTGCCTCTGTGAATAACCTCGATGTCACCTGTGTTCAGACTCTCGTCGATGTTCGGAACCAACTCGATCGATACGCTTCTCCACACCGTGTCCAGTGGCACTTCGCACACCTCAACAACAGATGGGCAAAACGGTCTCTGGCGGCCGCTGGATTCGGCCAGCCTACAAGCCAACTCATGGATCCTAATCGCAAATGGAAGCCCATCTTTAGTGTTGCGGAAATGCACGGAGATGCCTCCGCCGTGCGTAGCAAGTTGGATTCCCTTGATGGGAAGGATGTTGAGACTGGCTTGCAAAAGGAACCATTCACTAAGGACTCGGAGTCGAAGTCCGTTGATGAGAGCATTAGTACTGGTGTGACATCGGGAGATAAGACGCAACTCAGGAAGGGCTCGGCTTCTAAAGTTATTATTGAGAATGTGAACAGGCCTTTCTTCCACGTTGATTTGACAACTGCTCTGGAAAGCGCCTTGTCTTACAACGATTCTAAAGAGAGTTCGCCTTCATAGTTTGAGGTCTTTTGTTAGCATTTGAATTTCGAATATACCAGGTTTTCTCTTAGATTACATCTTTCACTAGTACTCTTCATCCAAGCTAAGGATAATCACAATTTGCTACATGCATTTCTTATGCAGGCAGCTGCAGCCGTGAAGTAAGATATCCTACTTTTATTAAACAAAGGATCTAATATCTATTGACCTGTAGTACTTTTCTTCCAGAATGAAGTATCTTGGACCCAATCACTTGAATCATTGATTTCAGAAAAGGCTTCGTACATACCTATGGAGGTACTTGTAGGCAGCGGAAAGCATGACTTAGTAACCACACTAATCTTCTACCAGTATATACATGAATTTCATGGTAATCCAAAACACGATGTCTTCGGATTTCACTACCAGACTAAATCTCACTATAGGCCTTGACGGCTATAGTCTGAGTAAGTAAAGCACCATTTTTACTTACAGCCTGAGCATAGAATTTAGCAGATGTCAACGCATGAGGGGAGTTCCACGTAAAGACCGTCTCGAATGACTTGCGCTGCAACTGTCCAATCAGGGATCTCTTGTTGGTATCATTCTCATTTTGCGCGTAGAAAAACTTCCACACTGTAGTCTCGGTATCTCCATTCCACGATACATGTAACTTGACCTGATTCGGCGAGGTTGTGACAGCCACCAAAGCAGGCGCCTCTGCTGGAGTTCCAGTCCAATTTGAAATGAAACCGCGATAACTGACGGCATCCTGCTCGATAAAAGCATGGTATGTGACTTCATTATTTGAATTGAATTCCGTGAAAGCTCCCGCAGACCCCCAATTCACAAATATGCGACCGTCTGAAAGGAGCTGGGCATTTCCTTGAGATTGGGCTTGGAGTTCATAAGGTGCGGTCGCTTTACGCAGGATTCTGGCAGTGTGATCGTGGTGATTGACTTCAACGACCAATGCTCGGGATACATTATTAAAGGTGATCGTGCCATCGCCGGAATTATCGAAGAATGAGAAAACTTCGGTCCCAGGTTTGCTGAGTTCTGGATGCCAGCGGGCGTGATGTTGAAAGCCGAATGTCCAGTTACCAACTTGCTTGAAACTAGGATGTTTCCCACCCAGTCGCCAGATGATTGAGCCGTCTGTTCCGTTTATTTTGAATATTGTGCTGAAGTGTCGCGCTGAAAGTAGATAGTCTCCATTCTCATCCTTGTCTATGCTATTGATATGAAGATAGTCCCATGCCTTGGCGGATGTAAGGCCACTATTTGATTCTGTCGAGCCCAGTGGGACTAGAGTGTCTATTCATATATCTATTAGCATTGTAATAACAGCGATATGTTGCGAATTCGCTTACCTTCTGGATCGAGATGATTTAAAGCATTCCATTCAAACACAAGCTTCCCAGTGGATATGTCGATTTCTAGTACGAGTTCTTCATAAGCACCGGAGCAAGAGACCAAAGTAAGTCAATGATCATTCTCGTTCACCTACCTTGAAAGATTCCATTTCCTAGCCATTTCTGGGAGGAATTACCACCGAACGCAGTCAGATTCGCAGGAATGGTATCGAATACTTCAATCAGAGCAGTCTTCCCATCAATGACATTGAACTCATGGATAGATGATATGCGGTGATTTTCCGCTGTAGATGTGACCACATGCTCATAGTTCTGATTCAGAAGAACGTGTTGACCAAAGCCCTCTCCATGGGAGCTATCGATGGTACCTTGGAATGCTTGAATTACATCCTTTCCTTGATACTTCGTAGCATGAAAGTTCGCTACGAAGCCCGCATAGTAGCCTGTACCGGCCCACACCAGATCACCGTCTTTCCGATAGATATAAGGACCTGGCTTTTCAAGTTCTCCGGAGTATGGAGCAACAAAGACATACTCTGTCGAATTTGGCTCGACTGAGGAGACAGTAATGTTGAGGCGGGGAGGTGCAAGGTCAGGTCGCGAGCGATATTGACCGTCTGCATTTACGCATGGAACTGTTGTAAATGAGAGAAGAGCCCCCAAAAGCAGCTTTTGCTTGCTAGAAATCCGCATGGCCAAATGATACCGGAAGATTGTCGTGGGGGAATATCGCTTCCATCGGCGCATATGCGGATCAATTTATCTGTTGAACCAACCTCCATATTGAAATTCGCTTAGAGATCTAGTGTATTCGTGATATGATTGAGAACTAACATCATAGTTCAATTTATCATGATGGGGATTAGCTCAAATGAATCATCGTTTGAGTGGTCATTTCTTGCTCCCGTATCTTCCAAGCGAGAGATGGTACCAGATAGGACATTATGGCGCAATTCCGTCGGAGAAGGTTGAATGCCGAACTTCTTGAATTGACGGCAGCTATATCATTCATTCTATCAGTTCCCTAATATCTTCCGAAGACATTCTCCAATTTGGATTGTTATACCTAGCCGATGTGAATGAAGATGAACACATCTTGTCCTAGGAATAATTTAGACCGATATCTTTACGGCACTACAGTGCCGTAAATGAGTCGCAAACCCGAACTTGAACTCAACAATTTCAGATTAATGACCAACAAAGCTGCTAAAATCCAAAGTCGATTAATCAAATATTGAACAAGCTAATTGGCCTATCGTCAAAAAAACCCACTCGATCGAATAGAACAAAAAGTGTGATGCTCACCGTTGCGACGAGGAGGTACGAAATGAAGTTGTGGAGCTAAGCGACCTTCAACAAACCTCAGCAGATGCTTTATGAAATACTCCGTGGATGGCCACTTCTTCATAGAAGTCAAGATAATAAGCATTGGCGTATGAGAGGACCGAATTGGCCAATCCGGTAGTTCCCGCGGTGCATAACCGGCCAGCGGGAACAAACATCTTACTCGGTCAGATCTTCCATCGCCGGATGTGATTTGCTGCCCCAAAACATCACTGCAGCACGACCAACGCATGCATGAGGGACAGTTCTCACATGACCTATCCGGAATGAAGGTAAATATCATGTTGCTGCCCAAGTGGGCCGCAGCTCCCATCATCTTTCTTTCTGATGTGGATTTCTGCTATCAAATAATGCAGGAGTTGGTCTGGCACCATTCGCTAGACTCAATTCTTTCACCGCGAAAAATCAGGGAGAAGACAAGGAGACGAACAGATGAAACGGTATTGGCGACCGAACCAAGCATTTCTAGGTCCGGTCAGGAGAGGAGGAAAGACGAAATGCAAAGAGGGAGACCAGCAACAGAATGATACGAACGAGACAAGTTCAGAAGCACCGCCAGCTTCAGCGAGCAATAATGAAACGGCAGAAAATCAACCAGTCGAGACATCCAATGTTTCCAAAGTTCCTGTAATGACGAGAAAAGCGGGTCGCCGCGTCCATTTTCAAATCGAAGTTATAAACAGCCCTATCAAGAACATGAATACCAAAGATTTTACCCCGGAAAACGATTTAGCCAGTCAGGGAGTCACCGTATACGACCGCTCGAGTAATAGCTTGATATTTTCAGTGGCCCCACGCAGTGTTGGTCGATCTCAAATTGCTTTGGATCGTATTCCTTTCTCTTTTCGATTTGGGCGGCGGTAGGTGATTGGAGAAGTCGATTCAGTACTGCAGTACTAATGAGAGACTAGCCATCGCCAATGACCTTGAGACTGCATTACTTTTAATGACCCACAACATTCATTTAAGCATTCACGTCGGTGTTACTTGCATTTGTTTTAGGAGAACAAGCGTCTCCATACGAGCCCGATTGGAGACAGGCGGATCTGCATGGGGAAACATGATGTTTTCATTATTGCATTCTGGCACTCGCTCTATACATCTGAGGGTGAATTACAAGCATTGAATATTACATGGTGTGCAATATTAAGAATTGCCACCGGATTCTTCTTCGCAGTGTTCCTCTTACAGTTCCATCCAATTCGTATACTCCACTTTGAGTAGTGGAGTTAGTGTTTGCAGTCTACTTGTACTCGTAGTCAATGATAAAATGTCAATGACAGGGGCAATTGGTAATAAGAAGCCACTTGAAAATTCTCTTTCATAATATCTAGTACCAATCACATAAATCCACCCATTGCCTGGCATTTACAGTAGTTATATTAATGTGGAGAATAGAATGTTGCGGTGAGAATCCGGGGTCAACAATGAAAAAAAAACAGACTTTGGCCCCGCACGGCGAGCTCCGCGGCTCCGCGCAACACCGAGGCTTTTCAAGTTATTTCGAGTCTTTTCAAAATACCCCAAACATCTCCTCTACTACACTAGGGTAATCACATCGCCAAGCTCACCAATCCTTCCCTATATATACATATGGTCCATCTCCCTGATGAAGGACCGGACTTTAACTCAACGTCGCCCCACCCGGGGAATGGCCCGGAAATCCGCAGTTCTGTCCACTTATCCGCTTGATAACTTGGTCTCGGAGGTTCACCGTTTACTCGGTCCAACATGGGTTCTTCCTCCTTATAATCTGCTACTACCATCGTATCTGAAGCAACCATGCTCCAATTTACAGCAACATGATATTGACTTTCTGGTGCGAAAGGGCGCGTTGGATGTTCCGGATCCCCAGTTCGCTCAGGAATGTTTCAAAGCATACATTCGACACGTTCATCCCCATCTTCCATTTCTCGATCTGGACCTTTTTTCGTCTATCATTTTTGTCTCTTCAGAAACACAGAATGTCAATCAGAGTGGAGAGAAAGTCAGCCTGCTTTTGTATCAAGCCGTTATGTTTTCCGGGTCATTCTTCGTTGATTTGAGACACCTATATGCGGCCGGCTTCTTATCAAGACGAAACGCGCTGGACACACTATTCCAAAGAGCTCGAGTAAGTCCAATCACATCCATGAAATTTATACCGCGGTAATTGATTTTATATTAGCTCTTGTACGATCTTGATGCCGAAGATGATACGATGGCGGCCATTCAAAGTCTCCTCCTTCTAACGTACTGGTACGACAATCCAGATAAACACAAAGATGGCCGTCATTGGATGAGTGTCTGTATAACATTCGCCTATAAAGCTCAGCTTCATCTTGATTACTCCGATCACCCGGATTGGAACTTCCGAAGAGTTTTGTGGTGGTGTATATTCACGCGCGATAGACTGATGTCGCTGGGACTTCAGCAGCCGCCGATGATCAGGGATCAAATGGAATCATCTATCCCAGTACTTCGACTTGATAAGGATGATATTGTTATCTCGAAATTTAGATCACATATTGGTATCTCTTACTACGGTGATAACCACGACAAACTCGCTCGGATATTTGTCGAAAAAATCAATCTCTGTCGCTGCATTCGAGGTGACCTGTTTTCTTGGAATTGTCAACCTACAAGCAGCAAGCCTATCGCTTCTCAGTCCCGAAGATCATGTCTCTGGCTCTCAAAGATAGAATTAGAAGATTGGCATCGGGATCTTCCCAAGAAAATATCATTCCGCCCGATCCCATTCGTCGTGAATGAATCCGATCTTCTTCTTTATTACCATTGTGCATGGTTGAAAATGATCTATCTTGAGTTTTACAGTACTCTTCATCGTCAACTTGACTTTCTATCAGACCAATACAGTCCACGTCAACGACTCTCGCTCGCCCACGAAGATTCTAATTGCCCGGTCCTTCAAAGCGCCATTGAATTCACTGATATTCTCCAAGATCTCAATGAAAAGCATCTTACCTCGTACCTTACACCAACCAGCGTTTGTATGATTCTTCGGACAGGAATTCTACATATCCAGGAGGTCTTCGCTTCCAATTTGCAAGTCGATGATGCTAGTCTTCGAAGGTTGTTGCACTGTATCCTTGCTCTTCAGCAATTGGGCAGCAGATACGGAGGAGCGCTCTTTGTTGCTTCATTATTTGGGGCTTCGAGTGGCTCTTCTATCGTGACGTCCTCGCCGAAGGATATATTAGCCCATGTTGATGTGGATTCCTTGGGCCTATTGACTTCAAGGCATTCTGAAGCCCCTTTTACGACGGTTTTCAAGATAAGGGAACCACATGATGTCGATATTGTTTCAGGGTTGAAGTCAAAAGTCGAGAATCTCAAAATTGCGGCCTCATAGTCTGAAGAAAACAGATTGCATATTAAAAGCATTGCGTGGTTGAATTATCAAATTGAACATCTGACTGGGGGTATTTCCTTTTACAGACTGAGATGACTATGATACAAAAGCACAATAGTAGTTTGACAATATTACCGAGACATACCATCAAGACCATGCCTATGTCCCTTTGGAATGTAGAGCAACGTTGAAATTCTCTAAACATTACGACTCCCGTCTTAGATGTCTCTTTCCGCACTTGGGCTCTAGCTTCGCATTTGGCCATAATGACTTGCAAGTTAAAGGCAAAAATGTCTAGCTATAGCCGTATATCTCTAAAAGACCCTACTGCTCTATCGTATCACTTTTGTGTATGAATAACCTTACTGCCTGAACTGGCGCCAGCTCACCTGACAACAACATTCCAGACGGTTGACCCACCCCTCCACATGGGTTTTTTCCCCACGAGTTTAACATGACCACACGAGTCGATCTACTGTAACAGGGGAATTTATCCTGGACTGTACAATATCCCGCACGAGAATTATCATGACTTGGCGAATTAGACAGACTTAATCGGGGAATTTTGGCCTATTCCAGCACCGATTCTCGCCCAGTCCCAGCCATGTGCAATTTTAATTTAAAGACTAACAGAGCCAAGCGGGAGACGGCCCCCACAGAGATAACGAGGAAAACCGGTTGTCGTCGGACATGTCCTTCTCAAAGGGGAGGCAAATTCAAAGACTCGGCAGCTTGGCCCTTGGCAGTCAGCACGATCGATAAAAAATCTGCAAGTGGGTGATTTAGGGGCTTGAAAAAAATCAGCCTCTTCCACTATGTAGAAGTTCTCCCGCTCGTCTTCCCAGCGCCTCCCACTGCGCCGGGACAATCGAAAAAGCCCGGCAGAAAATGCAACGCCATCGGCGGCCCCGAGCGAATAGATCCGAAACCTAAAGAGGACTAGCGTTCCCAGATCCGGGGTCTTGGCTGCCGGAATGGGGAACCCTGACCAATCAGAATGCAAGAATATTATCAAACGTGGCTGAGACGGGCGTAAACCGTGCACGGGGCTGCCTAATTGGGGAAGGTGGCCAAGATGAATACGGTTGACCCTCAACTCTCGCCTCGAGGTGGCACTTCTCTCTTAATCTGGCCAACCCGCACTTTTTCACTCTTTCTCATCCTTCTCTTCTTTGAGCTGCATCGGATACACATCTGGCATTTGACTTACTCTTTGCACGGTTACCTGCCTCGAGTATTGTTCTTTACTACCATCACACATCTGACTTATCAACTACGCTTACTCTTCTTTGCTACATCTTACTGGATCACTCTCCTCGACAAGGCATGGCCACGGTAGAACTGCACCATCTTCAGTTTCTCTCCGCCAAATTTTTTTAGATATCAGCCCCCCCCCCTCGGTTCGCGATCTATCGAATTGACCCTGTTGCGACATTTTACAACCCCATCCGCGCCAAATCCATTCCCATCCCGTTCCCCCCCGGATCTGACCCTCACAGCCCCAGCAAAAAGAGATTCCAGAAATTTTCAAACCCATGCGTCAAACCGGAACTTCCTAAGCAACTTTTTCCCAGCAATCATAGGCTCCCTTTAGCCTATATCGCCCCTGCAGCTATCTCCGTATCAACCCAATTCAGCATCTTCGTACAGAGCCTCTTGCGCCAAGTCACGCCACAATGGCTATCTTCGGAAGCAATGAAAAAGAGGGCTCGACCACCGGTGTCTTAGACACACTGGGTGTAAAGCCTGTCGGTCCACACAATGACGTTCAAGAAGGTTTGATGGCCGACAATGCCGATAACCTCCAACGTCATCTGGATAATCGACAGATCCAATTGATCGCCATTGGCGGCGCTGTTGGTACCGCCTTGTTCGTGAGTATCGGCACCGGTCTATACAATGGTGGTCCGGGCTCTCTTTTCTTGGCTTTCACGACTCAGTGTATCTTTCTCGCCATGGTCAACAATTGTTTGGCTGAAATGAGTACCGCTTACCCCGTCAGTGGTGGATTTATCCGTCTCGCTGGTAAATGGGTAGACGATGCCCTTGGCTTCATGGTTGGCTGGAACTTCTTGTTCGTGGTTCTATTGCATCCCACTCCTATCCCGTCCCATCCCATTTGCGACTTTTACTAGTCTCGAAGAAAGCGAACCCCACCCACTAACGCCCCGCTTGTAGTTTCTATGAGGCTCTTCTGATCCCCTTTGAAATTTCGGCTTTTACCCTGGTCCTCTCATTTTGGAGTGATAAGGTAACAGAGCCTGGTCCTGTCGCCGGTATTTGCGCCGGTATCATTGTCGTTTATGGGTAAGAAAAGTTTCACGGGCTGCTTCTGCATGCCCAGTATACTCCCCCCAATGCGCCCTTGCATTAGACTCCCCACCTCGGCCACGTTCTCGGTCCCGCTCCCGCTCCCGCCCCCACAAAGAAACCCCGTATAGAGCCGTTGATACTAACATCGCAAAATATAGTACTTTGAACATGCTAGCTGTGAAAGCCTATGGTGAAGCCGAATTCTGGCTCTCTGGCGGCAAAGTCATTCTGATCTTCTCACTCTTTTTCTTCACCTTCATCACTATGGTGGGTGGAAATCCCCAGCACGACGCGTATGGTTTCCGTTACTGGAATGACCCGGGTTCGTTCATGGAGCACTTGAATACTGGAAGTCTGGGTCGCTTCGAGGGATACCTCGGTTCCCTGTGGTCAGCATGTTTCGCCGTTGTCGGACCAGAGTATATCTCCATGGTTGCGGCAGAGGCGAAGCGTCCTCGTATCTACATTAAGAATGCCTTTAAGACTGTCTATATCCGATTTGGTCTCTTCTTCATGGGCGGTGCTCTTGCTGTCGGCATCGTCTGCTCTGCCCGCGATCCCGCACTTGTGGCTATCGCTACTGGAGAGAAGTCTGATTCTTCGGCCTCTGCGTCGCCATATGTCATTGGCATGACCAACATGGGCATCAAGATTTTCCCATCGATTGTGAACGCGTAAGTTTGACTCCCTGTCAGCACCTCGTCAGCGCCGAGTATTTCGGATCATTCCGAGGGTTCAGAATTGCCAGTACTAACAACCTCTAGTCTCTTGCTCACTTCCATTTTCTCGGCCGGGAACACTTACTTCTACTGTGCCATCCGTACACTGTACAGTCTGGCACTGGAAGGTCGTGCCCCGCGCATCCTTACCCACACTACTCGCAAGGGTGTGCCAATCTACTGTTTCGCGGTTGTGATGATCTTCCCACTGCTCTCCTTCTTGCAAGTCTCAAACAGTTCCTCCATCGTCATCACATGGTTCGCCAACTTGGTTACTGCCGGTGGTACGTCTTCCTCTTATCTTCTATTCCTCACATAATCGAACATGCGATATCTAACAATCCCCAGGTTTGATCAATTACATCACTATCTGTATAACCTACATCTTCTTCCACCGCGCCTGCAAAGCCCAAAACTTCGACCGTCGCCAATTATCCTACTACGGCTGGTTCCAGCCATGGTGCGGATGGATCGGAATGGTCTGGATGATCCTCGTCACCATCTTATACGGTTACCCCGCCTATAAGCCTTGGAATATCGAGACATTCTGGTCCGACTACACGATGCAAATCGTTATTCCCCCCCTCTTCCTGATCTGGAAGATCGTCAAGAAAACCAAGTTTGTCAAGGCACACGAGGCTGATCTTGTTTGGGAACGACCCCTTATCGATGCTTATGAGGCTAGTTTCTTGGACCCACCTGTTGGGTTCTGGAGGGAGATGCTTCAGCTCGTTGGGTTGGGAAGAATTAAGGGTGGAAATGATAAGCGTCGTCAGTCGAATGCTGCTCCTAGTGCTGTTTCCACAGGCGTGGAGGCGTGAGATTCTTTTCGTTTCTGGCTCCCTGGTGGTTCTTTCATGTTTCTCTAGGAGATGCTTGTAGATTTGCTGGACAGCCTTTAACCGAACTGGGATCTTCTGGTCTTGGGCTATGGTGGGGGCTTTTAATCGCCTGTCTGGTCGAACGGGTGATTGTGGAGTAAATAGATCGTAACAACATACCCAATTTATGACTTTATTGTTCAATATTATATGAGTTCAAAACGCTTTCACCACTTGTCCTAGTAAATGCCAGTCACCATTTCATATTGCTGGTAAATCTCCCTTTTACGCCATACCTTCATATTCGATCAAAGATGCCATATTGAATTTCAAGGGAATAGCAAAAGGTTTTGAAGACCAATTGACTTTGGGCATCCTACGACTACACGGTCGTATTACATCCAAGGCTATGCTAGAATGTCAGCCCACGCAGTCAGGAGACAAGGTAGGTTATATGGCACGTACACTGTACCCTTTACTCGCAGCCGTCAATGGCATGATCCGATCGAACGACCTACTGATATCCTTCAATCGATAGTTCCGTCTCAAGCATACAAAAGACATGGTCCTACCGATACATGCCCCCGTCTCCGCTATCTAGTTCCAATTGTCAACCTTGAGCACACTTAATCTTGAAAGCACGTAAAAAGTAAAATATAATAATTCATTCAATAAAATGTTAAGCAAGGAGGGGATCTAGTCTCTTCCTCCAGAGGTATCTATCATTATTTCTTTATCTTCGTTATATCCACGTAAACGTGGCCAAGGGGTCCCTCCTTTGAACTCCATCCATCATACTCAACTCTATACTGGTCATTACTATCCAGAGTCTCAACCAGATTGATATGTTCCCCACCACGATTCTCCCAATGAAGTTCACAGATCTTTCCATCATTATGGAAGAGATCGAGACGGCCTTCGCTGCCGCGACGACCGCTGGCGTTGATTTCACCTATTCCACCGGCCGGAATGGTGATTTCGTCAATTTCCTCTTCAGAGAGAGATCGACGACGACCTTTAGCATCGTTAGGGTCCCAGAATTCACCGCTACATATTTCCAGTATATTAGTACTTGTACGAAGAAAACCTTTTCTTGAACTACTTCAGGGAGGGGACAATATTACCCTTCAATGACGGTATTCTGAACCGTGACCTCGCCGTCATCAAGGTGGTCACGGATGTGGAAAGCCACCCATTGAGAATTGTGCTTGTCCATCTTGAAAGATTTGTTTCGGTTGATTGTTGTATGAAGAGCTAGTATGTAGAGATGAAGAACTCTGGGAATTGGGAGTGGGAAAAAGGACCGAGTTTATATAAGACAATAACCTCCCCACACCACGCCATGCCATTGACATGCCACTTACAAAGTGCATTGCTATTGCGGGGGAATCGAATGATGGGTGTGACTCGTAGACGTAATCTACGCAGCGTATGCGGATGTTGTGGTCATAATGCGTGCGATTGCATGATTTCATTGGTTTGTTGTGGGACGATCCACGGAACGATCACCAATTTGAATATTTGGGTTTGCGGGGGAAGCCCTGTTGAAACTCGATTATTTGCTATTCTACCCTGTAAAGGTAGATCATGTCAGCCAATCTTCTCATGCGGGGTTTTCTCAATGGGTCATTTTTGACTCGCGGATGAGTCGGGTTCTAATATGTAGTCAAAGAAGGGTGTCACGCGCACATCCTGGATTGGGAAAATGATGGTCGGGAACACGTTGTGAAGACTGGGATTGAGAATTTGTCGCTTTAGTGCTCAATTGCTAGTCTATGGTATAGACCAATCTCGTGTTACTTCGTTAACGCTGTGTGTAGTAAAAGAAATGCCTTTGCCGGAGGTCACTCCTTCTTTATCTTTATACTGTAGTTAGGCCCTCGTAGAGTCACATATTATATTGATAATGATACAAGGAATAGTTTTCGTCTGCCAGATATTTCTTTTCCAAGACTATCATATCTTTGTCTTTCATGCTCTATCTCAATCTAGTGGCTATCTCCGAATCTAGATCCCATCAGCCCGAAATGGAGGCTGACCTGTTCCACTTGATCTCTCTCAGCCAATGTATCAACTTCTGTCCCCGCATTTAGATTTCTCCCACGTAGACTATACAGCTGTAAGCAAAGTGCACGAATAGATATAGCAGTCGGAGCCTGTCAAAATCCCGTCTTCCGAAATCATACTACACGATCTATCTGCTATTGAAATATCTCCATAAGAAATATTGAAAGATTGGGAATCGAGAGGAGGTCGATATTGTAACATTCACAGAGCACGATGTATCGCCATTCATTTGTTTTACTGCCAAATACGAGAATTATCATCCTGCGTTGAGGGCTATCGATGTGACCCAGTGGCTACATAATCCGTTGTTTTAGATGCATGTTTTTGCCCGGCTTCCCCCTTAGGGGGCACTACAATCTGGTCTTACGGAAGCTTTACGAGCGCTATTCATTAAGGATGCCAAATATTGGGATCAGAGATTAGATGACTTTCTATATTGTGAAGGAAAGGAAACCGGGCAAAGCAAAGTGATGATTGCTGATATGGAGCAAGTCACATTTCCTGATGAGTCACTTCCTTGGGAAGAATTTCCTCAGACATGGGAAGAAAGCATGAATTTTGGCACATCAGGTTCATTGATGAGGACTTTCTGGAGAATTAGACAGTCACTAATTTAATCGGGCTTGACTAAGGAATGGTAGAGAAGAAACGAAGCGAGAGACCTCTGCGCGATTGATACACTAAATTATAAAGAGACTCCAAATTATGTTCTCGTCTGAGAAGACATCGTCGTATGTGAATAGTCATGTTTAAGGGAGCATCTTCATTTCTTTATACGTGTTTGCATTGGTTGAAGAAGAAAAATAAACTAAATTCAATCAGAACCAAATAATTAGAATATATTGTCTCACGGCGTTGCTATCCTTCTTATAATCGCTTGTTGTTTTCTGTAAAAGATACTGTAGCTTCAATTTTTTCTGATGTCCTCCAGGGCTGCATGGAGACTGTGTAGATGAAACGAGTGAAGAGGAACTAGTATATACGATACTCAAATCCTGGCTATAATATGCAGCTCAATAGCTTATCTATTAGTTATATATCATTCCACTTACAAAGCAAGATTTGAAGCAATCTACTACTAGATACTAAATAATATGAAAATTCACCCTTGCCTAATAAAATGGATGCCTGGTCCAGCCTCATCCTCAACCTCAGCCCCAATGGGCCCGACCCCCATGCCCCGACCACCACCAACTCGAAATGAGATCTCACCTGAAACAAATCACTGAATCCATTTCCCTCCCTTCAACTACCAATTCCCACCAAGAAAGAAATAAACCAATATCAAAATGAGCCCAAAACCAACAGACCCAGTCCCCGCATACGAAGAACTCTTCGAACAAAGACCAGAGAATACAAGGACAGGCGTACGTATCTCAACCAGACATCCCAGACAATCTAGCTCGTATCTCACAATCAAACCTACAAAAACAAGTAGACTAACAGGCAATAAATAATCCTCAGTACTCCCATATCCCAACAACAGACCCAGACCCAACCCCAAACTCAGGAATCGACCTAGAAAACCAACTCCACGCCCACCAACATTCCGATCAAACACAATACTCAACTTCAGAACCCTACCCTCAAAATCGAGATCATTTCCACTGCGAAACGTGCGATTTACAGCGTGAAAGACGTGAAAGGAGAGAGGCGGAACTTCGTACTTGCAAGATTGTTTCTCTGACTTTTGTGGCCTTTGGTGTGATGTTTACTGTTATTTGTATTTTGGGGTTACCGGCCCTTGCGGCTTTTTTGCACAAAAAGAAGGAATCCGATGATTAGTTTAGAATATAACCATGATTCTATTGTACATGATTAGTGGAGGTTGATCTGGTACTATTTTCAGAAACGGTTAAACTGCAAATCAAGTCTTTTCTTATATCCATCTAGTTGAATGCTCTAGCTTGTGATACAGGACCGGTGATACAGAACGAAAAGAGGGTATATCGGGACGTGGCAATTTTTTGTTGTCTTTCTTTTCCTTCCCGATCCTGCTTATTCGTCACGCATCTTCCGGAAGAAATCCATCACACCGGTGAACACCACCAACAGGATACCACCACCGGGGCCGAGACGCAGCACCTTGGGGATGAAGCCCTTGTACAGCGCGCCGAAGCCCTCCTCCTTCATGACAGTGCCGACGGCAGGCCAGGCCCAGTTATACTTGGGGGTTTGACCAGGAACCTTAGTAGTGTTTTGGATGCGGGACTTGACGACATCCATAGGAGTGTTGAGAATAGTACCGGCAATACCACCAATGGTACCGGCGATCAGGTCATTGCGAGTCTGCTGGCTCTTGTTGCCAGGCTCAGGCTTAGGCAACTGGGAGCGAATCTGGAAGATACATCCGAAGTAACCAGCGTTCCACAAGATGTGGCGCCAGAGGGTCGACTCTAGACCGTTGTACATGGCCAAAGGGCCCTCTTGCTGCACAATCTTCTTGACAACATCCAACATGCCGTTGTACTTACCGGCAGAAGCCTTATCCTGGAGACGAATCTTGACCAACTCGAAGGGAACCACGACGAAGGCCTCGGTAGCACCGGCTGTAGCACCAGTCAAGATGGCCAGGGACTGGGTTTGCTGGGTCACGCCAAAGGCGCCACGGTAGAAGCTACCCCAGCTGTCGTTGGCAGCAAACTTGGTAGCACGCTTAGGAGCCTCCATCAGAATGGGGGCAGAGATACCGCGGTACAAACGGGAGGCACTGTTGTGGATCGATTTGGTCAGTCTCGGAACAAATGCCGATGGCCAGGACCGAGCCGAGAGATTAAAGAATCCAAGGAAACACATACCCCTCATGCTTGATGATCTTGCGGAAGCAGTCGAACATGCCATTGTAGTGCTCGGCGCCGGCAACAGGAGTACCACTCTGAAGTTGACTGTTGGGAGAGGAGTTAGTCACTGCGGAGTGATTCGGGTGACGCTTTCCGATAGAGAGATTGGGGATCGTGCTTACACTCGAGTCTTGACGACGTCCAATGGGTACCTGCAAGAATCCCATAGTCAATATCAATTGCTTCCGGAATCAATCGTCGGGTCAGGTTGTAGGGGAAGGGTTGCGATCGAAGTGGAAAGGAATTGGCGCGTACATCATCAAGATCTGGTGCCGTGCGGGGATACTGATTAGCTATTGCATGGCTCACGGCGCCTCAGGGCGAAAGGTCGGCTTGAACCAGACCATTGAACTTGGGAATGAATTGAAGATTCTTAGCATACCTCAGAGACACCAGCCACCGCACCGGCGGCGAACTGGTAGATGAAGGGGAGGGGCTGTTGCTGCTTCTCGGACATGATGGCGATGGACCTGGGGAAGTTCAGCAAGGGATGATGACAATGGCCGAGAGAGTAAAGCTGGGGAAAGACTGATAGAGGTTCAAGATGACTTGAAGATCAATCTGACGCAGCTGCCACCCGGAATGACTTACCAAATGTAATGATGAGGAGAAGAAGATGAGAGGAGAAGAGGAGAAGATGCAAGGAGTGGAGTCGTCGGCCAAATTCGGCGGTTCTCGTTCGGGTAATTTCTGAGGAAGGAGCGACCTAAACTGAGAGCAGCTCACCGCAGGAACGAACTGCCGCCCATTACTAAGCCCCCGTGGGGTCGGGCAAAATGTATTGCCCCATTTAATCTGATATCGGCAGTTTAACATAGTAAAGTTGTTATATTCATCTATAAATTGTATTGAAGTATGCAAGTTCAAAACCCCCGGATAGCTGGAATTCAGACTTCACAATCATTTTCTAACATTGGGCTAAACTACTTGGTATTATTCGGTGATTGACCGGTACTCCGATCACGTGTCCGCTGCTGTGAACTATACCAAGTACCACGGGACCTAACTTGGAGTTTTGTATATCATGGGAATGCTATTTTTTTAAAGGGACTCGTTTAAATGTAACTTGGCTATCCGAAAACTTACTACGTGCTATCATTGATCCAATCTGTCTTCGGAGTTGGTTTAGCTAAACGAAATAGCGCATAATATCTATCATGCCACTCTTCATTTGCATCAACACGATCTATCCATTACAAGCTAAAGATCATCTTCTAATTAAACCTAATGGAGAATGAGAGATGACCGAATCCCAGTTCTTATATGCAAATCTATCGTATATTCATGATATCATCAATTCAACCAAACAGAAACCACCATCAACATTGCCCCCAACCTCTTCATATCAACCCGCCTCACCTGCGCACCACCCGTCGGTTCTTCCTTCGCAACAGTAGTAGTCGCCGCCGTCGCCGTACAGCTCGCACCACACGCATATCCACCTGGACAACATCCCCCTCCAACAGTATCAGCACAACGAAACCATCCCTGCGCACATCGTCCCGAACTCGAAGCTCCCGTAGCCACCGGAACCACAATTGTTTCTCCATTAGATGTGAACGTAGTAGATTGAGTTGTGGGACATGAGGTTGTATCGCAGTTTCTGCCTGTTTGACAGCAACCACCGTGGTAGACTGCAGAACAAGCGTAGAATCCTGTAGGACACATATCTGATCGATCGGTAGTTCTATGCGCGTTTGTGGTTTCTGTTGATTGTCTCGTTGGACGAGCTGGGGCAGTGAGATTTTCTGTTGAGCTTGCAGAGGTCGATTCCTTGGATGTGGATGTAGTTGATGTAGTTGATGTCGATGCAGAGTTGGTAGTCTGCGGTTGAGACGAATAAGTGATTGTAGAAGTCGTGAGCGTGTGATCAATTGTCACGGTCACAACGGAGACATAAGCACCTGTTGAAGTCAACATCCCATTTTCAATCGCTTGTTGATCACAGGGTATATATAATGCTTACATCCACCTTCAACACACTCATAACCGGGAATACAACATCCTCCACCCAATTCCTTCGAACAAGCAGTATACCCACTCTGACAAGACCCAACACGTCTCGAACACGACTGTCCCTTCGGACAACATCCCACAGTCCCATGACCCGTGTCCTGAATAACCTCACAAGTATCCCCAACCCCACAACATCGATCAGACCGATTAATATCCAAACACGCATTCGTCCCGACAGGACACTTAAAATCCCTCGCAAGATTACGCAATGAGAAACCGGGATCAACGAGGCCCGGAAAGGAATCCGTTAGCGTGTATGATCGAGCTAGGAACTGGGCCGTTGAAAACTCAGATTCGTCTTGACTTTCCTCCAAAGATCGAGCGTCGAAATCCAGGTTCGCTGGAGAAGATGTATTTCCAGTATTTGTTTCCGAGTTGGATTCGAATTGCCAGTATTCGAAGTAGAATTTCTCCCCTTCATCGTCGCTCATTTTTCGTACGCCTTGGATAGGTGAATCGGAGAGTCTTATTCCCGACTCGACGTTTCGTCGGATAATACCTTGATTAAATTGTGCATGGCTAGCTGTTGATTTTAACAGGAACAATATGAAAACTGAGCCCCGTCGAAAAAGCATGGGAGCGGTCTTGCTTGCTCTTTGGGTAGGGCAATTACTTTTCAATTTGATCCGATGTCAAGAATAAAGATAGGGTCAAAGGCATTTAAGAGCCTGCTGGATGTTTTAGACAATTTTGCGTTATTGATCAGGGTTGGAATGAAAGGGTAGTACAGAGATACCTATCTCTGTACTTATATTCGGGCCAAATCGTGATGGTCGGATTGGAGATGAGACTTAGAAACACAAGAATCGACGCCCTGGTAATACTCAAACTTGATGATCGTCAAATTCGTTAATCTCGTTGAGAGAATCAGATTTCAAGTTGAGATGATCTGTTGATCAAATCTTGGGAATTGAAGACGTGAGGTGGATTTAAAGCGTGGAAATGCGATGGCTGGGAAGAGTAGGTGAGACCCGGTGTTAGGCAGCCAAGGAAATTCTAATTCTAGACTTGAAGTGTACGTATTGTATTTGAAACACAATCTTGATTTTTGAGTACGAAATATTTAAATGTATTTACTATTACTGAGTAATCGTGAAAGAGAGTATAGGATAAATCACTGTGTATGATATTGCTTTCCATGGGATATCGACCAAATTACCTATTACCGGGCCAACTCCACGCGCAATGTGAAAAAGGGATATCTGGGGGAACGAACCACAGTCGTGGCAGGGTATCGTCAAGAAGTGACAGGAATGCAGTGCAAGATATAAAAACCAGAATTGGGAACAAGGTAAAAAAAAATTGGTATAGCACGCCACCGGTGTAGAGGCGAGATGTGAAATCAGATAAAATCAATCGCCAAAGAATGCTCAAATAGGTCAAGGGGGAGAAAGAATGAGAATCAGGGGAAAGATCAAGACTCAGGAGCTTTCTCTGCCGTCGTATCATTAGGGGTATCGTCCGTCTTCTCCTCAGTCGGTTTTTCGTCCTTGGAGGCCTCTGCTTCACCCTCTTCATTACCAGCAGCTGCACCATCTGCTTCAGTCGGTGTGTCGTCCGGCTTCTCATCGTCGGGCTTTTCTTCGGCTGCGGCAGCTGCTGCTTCAGCCTCGGCCTTCTCCATCTCTGCGTTACGGGCCTGTTGTCTGTCCCAAACTTCCTTGCGGATGCGATCATCCTTTGCATTGCGCAGGCGTTCGGTCTCTTCGACACCACCGCTCTTCTTGAGCTTGTCTTCCTGCACAAAGGCTCCAAGCTCCTTCTGGAACAGATTGATACGTCGGTTTTCAAGCTCCTTCTTGCGAGCCTTCTCTGCACGTTCGATGGCTTCGAGTCGACTCTCGTGGTTAGGCTGAAGAGCGCGGACCTCGCCAAGGACATTGTCCTTTGCTTTCGTGAGATCAACCGTGGGATCAATATCAAGAGTACGCGAGGTAGCACGTAAGGTAACATTGCCATTGGCCTTCTCCATAGCTTGCTCCTTTGTAGCTTGTTCCACCAAGGCGAAGGTTTGCGCCGCCTTTTCGAGATCGTCCTGAAGATCCGCTGCAAGATCTTCCTGCATGGTGAGCTGGTCTCGCTCTTCGCAGACCAGTTGCAACTCTTTCTCCCAGATCTTGGTCCAAATGGGCTTCTCCCGACCCAGGAAGTCTTGCATCTTCTTGATCTCTTTCATGACGTTGCTGATGTCGCGACTGACGCCCTCGAGTTGGCGTGGCAGAGGACGGACACCACGTTGGACGACGTCCTTGCGCAAGTCTTCCACAAGGTCCTGGAGATCATCGACACGTGCGACAAGACGCTCTGATTCATCGGCCAACTCTTTCTTCCCAGTGCCCACACGTGCGCGACCAGCATCTCCTTCGTAACCAGTAACGGCGACATCTTCCGCAGCACTCTTGACTTGACTTGCCTTGGCGCGAACAGCGCTCATCGAGCCGGTAATGTCAGATTGGAAGTTGGTAAAGGTCTGTCGCACCACGGCCAAGTCACGACGCAGGCTCTGGATTTCAGCCATGTGGCTACCGTTTCCAGCAGCCAGAGTAGTCTGACCAGTCTGGGCTGGAGCAGCTGGGGGCGATGCTGCAAGGCGTGCCATTTCCTTTGCAGCTTCCAATTGGCGATCTGACACACGTTGAATGACTGTGCCTTGGCCGCTAAGTGCCTCTTTCACGCTTTCCACGAGGAGGCGTACATTGCCAAAACTATCATCAAAATGTTTCTTCATCTCATCGAGACTGTCCACATTCAAGACAAGAACCGAACGATCCTTGATGTCATTTAAGTCTTCTAATTCGTGGCGGATGCCAGAAATTGGATCTTGGATGTAGATCTCAGGGAGGTCCATGCCATTATTATGCACATTCCAAGCGAATTTCTCAATAAAGGCCAATTGAAGACGGCCAATAGTCAATTCCGAGATACCCTCGGGCAGTACGTATTTTTTGATCTTGCTCTTGTACTGCAAGAACAGCGTCAGCTCTTTACCGGGAGATGGCTGGTCGAGTGCGAGTTGGGGCACCGCGGGGGGCGTAGCGATTTCAGCCGGAATGATCCGATCTTTCCTCGGTGTCTGTGGGGCAGTCTCGCGAACTGGGGAAGTGCTTTTCTCGGGATCAAATGCATCATCAAGCGAAGGTGCATTCTTTGGCGGTTGAGGGAAATAGGGGGTAGATAAATCCGTTGGTGGCTCTTTATCGACAGGAGTCTTGAGTTCTGCAGGCGCCGCAGGCGGCTCCGTGGTTTCTGTGGAAGTCCTTGGTTGTTCCTCCTGAACTGCTTGAGGGATATTTGCAGCTGCTTGTGCCTGCCCACCTTTAGTGACGTCTTGCGAGCCCTTGGTGGAGCGTTGTCGTGAATGTTGGTAAGGTCCTCGGAGGCGAACAGCGTTTAGAGATTCGCGCACATCGCGTCCCCGGTTGGGTACTGGGGAATTTTGGGCAGGAATGACAGGCACCCCATTTGATGAAGTTCCCAGGTGTTTTTGGATCTGATAAGCAGAGAAACGACGCGAAGCCCGGCGCTCCAATTCACCACTTCGCTGTAAAGCACCTAGCGCATCATCCTGTTTCGGCGGAGGCGGCGGGGCAGGGAAGTCGGGAGGAGCTGCGGATGGCGTTTGGCGGGGTGTTGGCCCATTATCCGAAGTCGCTTGAGAGAGAAGCTGTTGTGTTTCTCGTCGCGATGCATCCCGCTCTGAATAGCTCGAACCTGACGGGCCAGGTGATGTGCGTTGTTGATTGGGTGTATCTTCCAACGAGCCATTACTTCCGTATCGACGCGCGGATCGCTTGGGAGATTGAACGGCCCCTTGTGGTAATGTTGACGCAGCCGCTTCATCGTAAAGTTGACCAATATTTGTCTTCTCGCTTCCCAGGCTTCCGGCACTCGCCTGCCGCCCGGGCATCCCACCTCGGCCTTCCTCCTTTTGCTGTCGAGACCGTAGGCGCGCTTGCTTCTTTTTTAAACCATGGAGGAGGTTAATAATAATATCGCGAATCTGAGGAAGATAGCGGTCAAGGCTTTGTGGTGAGGCATCCTGGCTGAGTGTATCTTCAAGAATTGTGCGGAGGACGTCGGGGACGGGACCCAAGTCGGAGGTCTCGACACCGATCGCATTGAAGGCGCGACATGCTAGGTTAAATTCGTAGCCAAGGCGCACATACACGTCTGACACATCTGTCTCCGAGGCGGATTTGCGAGACCACTGGGTTAGGGTTTCGAGTAGTTGTTTGGTTGCCACGAGGAGATGCGTTACGCTCTTTTCGATTTGGGAAATCTGTTTATCGGGCTGTAGGCAGGTGATACGAGACGCCGGTTAGCGAACGAATCCCCGAGAGAAAAAAAAAAGAAATGGAAAGAAATGAACACTTGTGTTCAGCGACACCTACCACGGTTTTCGTAGACTGGGAGCGACCGGAGGCCGACGAACTGCGGCCTGACGCTGAGGCCATGGAGGAAGAGGAGTCGATACTGTCAGAGACGGAGAGGTGATTCGGATGAGGTGAAGGGTCAAGGTCTCCAGATGGGTGAGACCAAGAGGGAGTCGACTGCATAGAACAGAAAGACAAGAAGGAGAGCCTGGAGTAAGCAAAGATCGGAGGGGAGGGGGGAAGAAGGAGATAATGGTGGATGGCGGTGGTTGGTGGTTGATGATTTGAGACCAGCCTCCTTCTGATCTGCAAAAAGTGAAGGGTGTGTATTGTAATTGTACGGTATGGTAATTTAGGGTGCAAATGTGTACTTTCCCGTAGTTAACTAAGTTATAACTAGGGCATGCCACTTTCTGCCGGAGACTAGGGAAGGCCAAGGCCCGAGCTTGGGTTGCTTCCTTAACGGGATAAGTGAAGTACCGGCGATCCATGGCACTAAAGCAGCCTTTCCAATGGTTCAACTCATCGTGCGCTGCTTCAGCTTGAGTTGCGGCAGCTCCCGCGCTTATCCACTCATTCTATCTTGTGCATATTCTACATAGTATGTATTATGGTTGATATTGTAGTTGACTAGTGGTATAAAAGGAGCTCTCAGTATGGTCTGACTCTTTCGTAGGGCACCATTAGACCTGGCACCATTGGGCTTCACCGTAACCCAACAACTCCTACACTACTAATAACTGACTAGTGTAGTTGTTCGCCTGATACTCGGGCCATTGCTAGGATGTTCGCTGCTCATATACTTGCATAGACATGGACTACTGCTTAGACAATTGTGTACTCACACACACACACACACACACACACACACACACACACACACACACACACACACACACACACACACACACACACACATACACACACACACACACATACACACACACAAAACTCAAGTCCTACAATCATGTACAATACTACATATAATGTATGAGATTGAATCTGGCAATATTGTGCCCTAATGCAAGACAATCCCATACATCTTGTACATCCTGCCCTATCCATACGTATCGTTACAGTATCAAATCGCATCTCCTAGTATTGGCTCTGTACTACATATCATTCTAGATTTCTCTTAGAAAGTGGGTTGTGGTACTATCCTCGAGATCATCTTCTCCCTTTTTGTTTGCAGAAATAAACAATTACCTATAAATTAGATAGATCAGCCACGATCTGTCGGATAATAATCACAGCCGTGGCACACTGTAAACTACCGGGTATTTGTGTACTGCCAATACCATCAAAGTGGCTGTCATCAAGGAAGTCCCCACCAAAGAGTAGCATCTCGTACTTCATAGTTACTCCGTAGAAGTTAGTGGTTAGTCACTAGAAATGTAATGTATAGATTGAGGTCAGAAAATCAGAACAAATACAATATGCAAATATATGATGTATATTCAATAATTAGCCCCATACCATTTACTATTAACTACTATGAATATGTACTACTACAATGTATGCATCCCTAGATCTGGTCGCACCGGCCATACCGTAACTTACCATTACAACGTCCTCCTTCCTGTTCCCCCGTGACTTCCTTCTTTCCCCAAAACATTTTCATTTCTCCCCCTCCTTTTTTCATACTTCACTTTCAACTCCCTTTTTCGCCCACCCTTGTCTTTGTGAGCTTGGGATATCTCGGCCCGGTTTATCGCACAATCAGAACCTCTCCGGGTCGCTTCCCCCACCTCCACCCACCCCCCATTTCCCATTCCCCCCCCTTGTCCTGTTTGTGCAGGCGGTGTGTCTTGTGGTTGTGCCTCCTCGCGGCCTTCCGCCGTGTTAAGTTCCACGACGCAAGCTTGCCCTGACGCCCGAGTCAATCAATGGCTTCCACTCTCAACTCGACACCGGCTGCAAACAGCTCGGGAAATGCGGCAAACTCTTCTCAAAATTCTGGAAGACCTTCCTTGAGGTCCAGTGCCAACTCTAAGGCCGACGGCCGACGACAGTCGGGCAGTCCTGGTGACGCTGGTCAACGGTACGTTTCACCTCCAACATCACTCTCCCTCATGGTCCTTCTCCTGTCTCCCCTTTCGCGAACCTTGAATCTCTCACTGGACGCGGATTTTATCCCTTTGGAATTCAAGATTCTCACTGAGAGCACTTGACCTCCCCACTCGTGCTCGTCGGATAGATGGGTCTTTGTGCACGTACCCCTCGAACTGGCGAGCTCTCGCATTGTGGGCTGGCATGGCATTGTGTGCCCTCAGAGGACCAATTGCATACGTCGGATCGCATGGTTGTCACTCATTTGATTCTCTGGCTCCATTTAACTTGTACTCTGCTAATCTTGCCATCTCCTTCCGTGTAGTCGTTCCAACTCCCACAAGGCTTGGTCCCAAGGGACAAACCCTATCACTCAACGCTCTACACATTCGTCAAACGGAAATATGGCACAAAAGCAGTCAGGCTCCCCTCGGCCGGGCCAGAAGGAATCCAACACTGCTGATAACCATGCGCATGATCGATTAGTCTTCTTGTTTGCCACTTTCATAGTAAGGCCACCATTCTCCGAAATTGCACTCAGCACATTCTAATGGGACGGTTTGTCTAGGGCCTTCCTACTACTATAACCACGAAGAATGGAGACAAATTTACCGGCATTTTCTCTTCCTCGACCCTTGAAGCAAGTGATTCATCCTTTCTTTTGAAGATGGTTCAGCGCGTCTCCCAGGAGAACCTGCCCAAGTCGAACGGCGCGAGCGACGTGACTAGCTCGTATCTTGGCGCTGCCCCGGAGCACAGCATGGCCTTTGATGTGAAGGATATCGCGGATATCGCGGTTCCTAACGTATCTCCTGCTGAGGTGTCTGCGAAGGAGTCCAACGGTAAGCATGGAACGAATATTTTGCTGTCAATCAGTCGCTAATGCCAGTTCGATAGGAGCTTCCAAATTTAGAACAGATGCGGATATCTCAGGCAATTTGGCGCTTCGGGAACGCACCTTGCAACGTTGGGAACCTGCCGAGCATGAGGTTGATATGTCTTTGGAGAGCTCCATGGGTAACACTACGGGATGGGACCAATTCGCAGCTAATGAGAAGCTCTTCGGTGCCAAGACCGATTATGACGAAAGCATATACACAACTTCACTGGATAGAAGTTCCCCCGCTTATCACCAGCAGCTGGCCTCGGCAGCCAAGATCGCTGCCGAGATTGAAGGTACCAGCGTTGACAACCCGCACATGCGTGAAGAAAGAGGCCAGGTAGCCCCGGATACTGGTGATCATGACGAAGAAGACAAATATAGCGGTGTTCGTCGCGAGGACAAGGGTTTCTCTCCTTTGGTTTCTGGTCAGCCAAACAAGTATACACCACCAGCGCGTCGACAAGCCGGAGCAACCCCGGCCGCTCCCACTGCTACTGCTAATGCCGCAGCCGCCGCCAACAATACTCCTCCTGTATCTACTGCACCTGTGTCTGCTGCGCCCACTCAACCGGCAACAAAGGAGAACGCTCCTGCCGATCAGACATCGTCTCAGTCCACTGCTAGCACCAGCACTGAACAGAAATCTATTTCCAGCAAGATCAACACTGACACGCCTGCTACCTCCGTGAAGCAGCGCACTGTGCCTGAAAATGCCACAGCTAATGTCGAATCTGAGGTGCTGGATCAATTCCGTCAATTTGCCAATACTGAAAAGGCTAAGATGCAAGAACGTCGTCGCAACCAAGCCACTTATGACCGAACTGTCAAGCTCAATGAGTTGATGAAATTCTCCAAGAACTTCAAGCTCAATACGCCTGTGCCAAAAGATTTGGTGCCAATCTTAGCCAAAGATCGCTCCAAGCAAGAGTCCATCATCAATCGGGTATCAGATGATAAGACTAGTCCTAAAATCACAACGCCTGTCACTGAGCAGAAGACCCCAGCTGGACGGGGTGGCCCCACTGGCGCCGTTCCGCCAGTGGCCCCGGCTGATCGTCAAAGCACTTTTGGCAGGAACCGCCAAGTTTATGCCCCCACCGGTCCACTTAGTGCCGGAGCTGGCCGCTTTCCTCAACAGCCCATGCAACCTGGTCGTCCTGGTGCTGGCATGCTCAGCCATCGTCTAGCTGATAACCTTCAACAGCGCAAAGGTGCGGGAATGGGCCCTGTTCCTACGCCATTGCCCATCCAAGATGCCCGTGGCCCACCTACCGGTCCTGCAAACGAGCAACATAGGATTACTAGTCCTGTGAAGAGCCAAACTCCCGCATCTGCTGCATCTTCCAAGTTCAATGTTCGTGCTATGGAGTTCAAGCCTAACCCTGCAGCCAGTACCTTCACCCCAGGTGGAACCCCAAGCGCTGTCCCGGCCGCCCCGGCTGCCCCGACTGCTCCTGCCGCTCCAGCTAGTAGCGCTGCGGCGGCGAGTCCTCGTCCATTCTCACGGAACCACTCCGTATCTCGTGCTGCAACTCCATCTGCGTTCTTTGGTGCGAAGAAGCCCTTGTCGGTTTCAGAGAGACCTTCACTCGAAAACCAGTTTAACCCTATCAAGCGTTCGAAGAAAGAAAGCCGCGAATCGTCAGAAAAGCCTTTCACCTTCAATGGAGGGATCCCTCCTCCTTACAAGACGCTCCCGACATGGGATTATCCTGAGGCTAACCAAGACAAGACTTTTGATCAAATGTTCAAGCACCCTGGCAGCATCGCATCGGTGTCGCCTCAGGGACGATCTGGTTCAAACAACCCCCATCTTCCTCAACACCCGATGTCGTTCCACCCTGGGGTCCCTCCAACATCAGGTCCCCCGAATGCGCCCCACCTTCACCATGGCCCACATGGACCTGCGTCTGGACACATGGACGATCAACATCGCATGCAGATATCTGCATCGTCATCCCAAGTTTACCCGTCCCCTCGCATGCAACAAAGTGGCATGGGGTACCCATCTCCCATGGCTCCGCACGCCCAAATTGCCTTTGGACAACCGATGCCAGGATTCTATGGTGCGCCTCAGCCCGGTCAGCTTCCGCGATATCAAGGTGGTCCTCAATTCATAAATTCCGCTATGGGAGGAGCTCCAATGATGCAGCAACCTTCGAATGGGCCATATATGGGCGTGCCCCAAGGAATGTCTCCATATAACCCCCAGATGCCGATGTACTCACCTTCCCCTGGTCATGCCTATCCTCAACATGCCCCTCCCCCGCAGCCACACAGTGGGTATCCCAGCCCAAGTCGTGGCGCCCCCATGATGATGCAGCAGAACTCTCAGTCTGGCCAGCCTCCGCAGCCAATGATGTTCATGCCGGCAGGCCAACCCGGGTATGGAGCCCAGCAGCCTGGACACAGTGAGTTCTTTCTTCGCCCTATCTGGGTTCCCTTGGCTTACCAACCCACCTTAGTGCCCCCAGGACGTGGTGGCTACCCGCAGCAACAACCCCAGTTCTCCTCTAGCCCACACCAGCCCCATCATTTCCCTCCCAATCAGCACCGGGCTCCAAGCAATGGATTCAATCAAGTACCCCAGTTGCCTCCGCAGGTGGCCAACAATGCTAGCCCCAATGCTGCGACTGGTTCCCACTCGGCAGAGCCAGCGGAGGAAGGCAAATGAAACCCATGAATTAACCACGACTGGGTTCCATGTCTTTCTGTGTTAGATGCTTATGCCGTCATGTGATCTGAAGTCCAATTTCATGGATTGAGTGTTCAATATATTGGTCTTCAAAAGCCCCTCCAGACTTAGTCTATCGTCGAGGGAACCGCGTGGTATAGCGCACGCTATCACCGGGCCTTGTTTGTGAGTGGATGTCCTTTCACTTTGCGTACTTCTAAGCTGACAGTATCTCAGATCCACCGAGAGTACATCTAGCGTTGTTTATTTACGACTCGCTCACTCGGACGATTGATATACAGAAGTTATGTGGATTATCCTTCTCATCCAGCCATCGTCTTTAACGCCCCGAAGCCCAAGCTATTGTACTCAGGAATACCGGGCCTGGTCTTGTCCGCTGGTGACAATATCGGATTCTTTTTGTATGATTCTTCTCATCGAGAAATTATGTTCTCTTTTTCTTGTCTTTCCCGTTATCTCGTTACTCTTTCTTTTCATCTTCCCTGGCTGTTCATATTGAGCGTGATGGAATTTGTTAAGAGAAACACTGGGGTTTTCTGTTTTCATTGTTTCAACTGCTCCCCGACAGTTGGGATTTGATGGGCTGTTTGTTACTGGCGAGGAGTGAGTGTGATCCAAAGGTGTTGTAAACGTGAGACCTGATGAGCGAGAATTCCTGTCTCAAATGATGGTGACGATTGCTAGCAGTCCTATGGGACGCGATGAATATTATAAATGTGTACTAGCAGTAGTATCTCATTTGGAGTGGCAACCATGCTGTTTGACTAAACTTCTCCGATCTCGTCACAATACTTCCCATACAGTAGTGTAATAAATAGCAAGTAGTATATAGCCATAACCATGAGGTTTCAACAGCGTAGTGTCTCCAGCTGACTTCCAAGCTGGAACTTCCAAGTTACTTTCCAGAGGTTTGGAAAAGGCACAAAGGTATTGAGGCCTCTTTATACAGTCAATTATGACATATCCGGAAATCTATTAGAATGCGATGCAAGGTTGACCCATGTTGCTGTTCAGGGCACGGGTAAGCTCTGATGGAGCGTGACTCAGAAGTAATGACTATAATGACTATGAACATGCCTTCGCACATCTCGTTCCTCTGAGTCATTTTTGCCATTTCGTTTCATCGAGTCAGGCTATCTTTTGTAGCCCCGGGTCCCTGCTCTCTTCTATATACACATTGTCTTCTCTTTACATATCACTCTCCTTGGATTGCTCTTTCGTCAGTACCTACTACGAGGACAGGGACGTCGACATGGGGCATAAAACCATGGAGGATGACACATGAGAGGAAGACGACGGGTACATGGAAGATAGCAGGTCTCGGGAGCCACTAGGAGCTTATGTACATGTAATTACTTCACATGCTTGTTAACAGTATTCCTTGTAAATCCAACCTTTATACATGTCGCGGAAACTATTCATCATACCAAATCAGCAAAAGGTCCCTATGGATGAAGACAGCAAGAACTTGGAAGCAGGGGATATATCTCCTCAGGTCTTTTCAGTTTCAAATGATCATCATTCAAATCCCAAGACCAAACGACCACCACAATTCACCGCGGTGCGAAGAACAACCACCACCCCAGAACGTCCTAACTCCCAATCCCCCAATCTCACAAAGTCCATAAGCTCACCCGGCCTGCCATACGCCCTCATATATTTCCCAAAACTTAGGCCACCAGATGAAACACTCCGACAAGCGGCTCAGTCCTCATCCTCTGCCGACCCCTAGCAACGTGTCCGCCATGACTCTACTTCGCGCAAATGAAAACCACAACATCCTGTCAGCCGTAGCCATTAGTTCCTATTCGTCCTCATAGAGCGAAGCGGACAAAGGAACCCCAGAAGACGGCAATCCGCGATTCTTCGACCAGCAAGCCAGCACCATAAGGTACCGACAACGGCAAAGACACGATCATTGTCCACACGGATAAAAACCCAAGATCCTCACGATGCCGCCGGTGTCACCGATTCGAGGGTCCTCGATTAACAGCATCGCAATATTAGAGCCATTGAACAGGACCCGGACCTTCAATTGCCTTTTCTGAACCGTGTTTGTTTGCTGCGAAGAGAAAAATGGCCCCCATGTTCTCGGGATGTGTATCGGCAGAAGCGTCGAAAAAGTGCCATGCATACAAAGTGAATCTGGCTACCCCTGTCCTAGGTATGGTAGCTCCCACGAAAGTCAAGTATGACCTTGTTACTCGGTGGTAACGGAGAGATGCTATGGGCCCGAAATGGAGCTATCTGGACTCTGAATCGATCGGCGGAGGGAGACTCGGTAATCCTGGCGTAGAAGTGCCCGTTGTACCTTCGGTTGATGTTGAATTGGGGGTTGTTTGGTGATGATTTACGCGGTCTGACCTTTTACCAGGTTTCACATCATAGGAGATGGTGGATGTATGTAGGGGAAGTAGAGGTGTTCGACAAGAGCAAATAGGACTTACCTGTGAATTGTCTTAGTACTGGCGAGTGCAGCAGTTGGCGGCCTGAGATGAAGAAGAAAAGAAGCAAAAGGAAGAAAAATAAGGAAAAGGTGGGAAGCTCCAAAAGTAGACGATCCACGTGCCTCTGGCCGAACGCGGGGCCGCAGCTTGTTTCTTTCCCCCGTCGAACCTCCTTCGTTTCTTCATTCTCTCTTTGTTATTCTCATACCATTTTGATAATTTCACTTCTCCCTTGATCTTCTTTCCTCGAATCTTCAGCCGACTCTTTTTTGGCCATTGGCCGGCAACAGGATTTCGTGAACGAAAGCAGCCAAGCCGTCTGGCCAGATAACCCACGTCACGCCCACGATGGATTTCCTCAAGTCTGCTGTCGCGTCTGCCATCGCAAAGGGTTCCTCTCTGCCTTTTTCTCTAGGTGATAGAGTCGATATTGGCGACTCTATTTGGACGCTCCATAACGGTACGAAACGGGTAGGACGGTTTCCAACACTACAACAATTGCCTTTGCTGCGGGCGAATACACAGTACAGCTTGTGCTGATGAGATGTTTGGATAGGATGACGGCTCGACATGCAGCGTGTTCACCTTCGATATTAATGTCAATAAATCGCGATTGCCGCTGGCTAGGAATGCTGTTCGCAAGTCAAGAACACTTAGACATCCGGGTGTGATCAAGGTGTTGGATACAATTGAGGTCGGTTTGTGATCTGGATTTTGATCTTAGGATGAACGGAGCTTCATCGAGTATTTGGAATGGTGCTTATCTTTTCTTTGCTGTGTAGACCGAGTCAAATCTCTATATTGTCACCGAACGAGTTGCTCCACTAGAATGGCAAGTCAAGCGTCGAAGCTTGAATGAAGAGACCGCAAAATGGGGATTGTACGGCATATCGGTGAGTGCATCTTGATCAGCCTTCATTCGCAGCTTATAATCTGACTATTGCTCTAGTCAACCCTCAAATTTATCAACGAAGACGCTTCGTCCGTTCATGGTGCCGTGCGTGCGGCGTCCGTATATACAAGTGAAAGTGGTGAATGGAAATTGGGCGGGTTCGATATTTTGAGCTCTATGAAAGAAGACGATGCCATCATCTACGTCAGTCCTTCTGATGGGTTCTCTATGCCTTGTATCTTACTAACCATAACTTAGACATACGGAAGTCTCGTCCCAGATTCACATCGGTATACACCGCCAGAAATCGTCAAAGGCGGCTGGGATACTATCAAACGCCATCCTCTTTCCGCGGTAGATGCTTATGGGCTGGGTATTTTAATTTTCGAGGTCTTCAATGGCCACTTTTCTGGCGGTGATCAAGCTGGAAAGACAACCAATATTCCTCCGTCTATGCAACAAAGTTACAAACGCCTCTGCACGGCTAATCCAAAACTTCGACTGAGCCCTGCTCACTTTGTCGAGCAGGGTAAGAAGCATGGCGGGTTCTTCCAAACTTCTTTGATTCGATTGACGGAGGATATGGAAAGCCTAGGTCTTAAAAGTGATGCGGAACGAGAAGAATTCATCAAGTATGTACCATCCTGCGTCCCCTCAGACTTACTCCCTAGCTATGGCTGACCCAAGATTCATAGTGAGCTTGACACGCTTTCGGATGACTTCCCGGAAGACTTTTTCAAGATGAAGGTTCTTCCAGAGTTGTTGAAGTCGGTGGAGTTTGGAGGTGGTGGTCCTAAAGTTCTCAGTTCGACCATTAAGATCGGCTCCAAGCTTTCGGCGGACGAATTCAACGCCAAATTGACACCAGTCATTGTACGATTATTTGGAAATCCTGATCGTGCTCTGCGCGTTTGTTTACTAGACAATCTACCCATGATGATTGATAACCTCCCTCAAAAAGTTGTCAATGATAAGATCTTCCCTCAAATGGTGAGTCCGATGGTTTTTTTCATTGGAGGACCTACACTGACATCTTTCTAGACATCCGGGTTTACAGACGTCGCTCCTGTGGTGCGAGAACAGACCGTAAAGGCTGTTCTTACAGTGATCAACAAGCTTAGCGACAGGGTCGTGAATGGTGAACTTCTGCGATTCCTTGCCCGCACTGCCAATGACGAACAGCCTGGTATCCGAACAAACACGACGATTTGTCTCGGAAAGATTGCCAAAAATCTGTCTCAGGGCGTAAGTTGAATTCTCCCATGCATAAATTATCACAAGTTCGACTCTAAAGTCTGCCAGACACGCTCTAAGGTTCTCATTGCTGCATTTACAAGAGCTATCCGAGATCCATTTCAACATGCAAGAGTTGCCGGTCTTCTCGCGCTGTCCGCGACCATTGATGTGTTCACCGAGGAGGACTGTGCTGGAAAGATTCTTCCAGCCATCTGTCCATCCCTGCTGGATAAGGAGAAGTGAGTCCACCACAGTATCCTAGCAGCTGTTTCTTTTGCTTATCATTTGTAGATTGATTCGCGATCAAGCCAATAAAACCCTCGACCTTTACATCCAGCGCGTCCGAAAGTTCGGCGCTAACATGGCCGACTCAGTTCTTCCTCCGGAACCCAGCAAAGCAGATGTCCCCAGTGCTCGCATTGGCACATCTAACGACAAATCCTGGGCCGGCTGGGCAATATCCTCCTTCACCAATAAGATCGCCGCAGCGGATGGCGAAATTGAGCCTACAGCTGCAACCAACAAAGCGGCGGAGGCAGAAGCAACTCGATCTGCATCCGTTCCTCGCCCTGCCAAATCATCCCCGTCTACTCAATTGGAGCTTCCCAGGGAAGCACCTCTACGCCCCGTTGCTCAGCCATTAGGCCGATCTCTTTCGGATAGGCCACCAGTTGTTCAACACGAGGAAATTGATGATGAGGGCGATGATGTCTTTGATGCCTGGGGCGCCATGGATGACGAGGAGCAGGAAACAGACCCGTTCACTGCGGCTGTCGCCTCACCTAAAACATCCTCGCCGGACCCCACGGCAAACAAAGCGTCAGCAACTCCATTTGACGATGGAGGCGAACCCGATTTCGCCGGATGGTTAGCTGCAAAGAATCAGTCCAAGGCGAAGAAACCTCTTCCGAAGGGTTTGAACAAATCTGCTTCTACTAATTCCGCACCTACGAGAAATACTGCCCCGGTGAAACCGCGCGTCGTAGCGCCAGCAAAGAAGATTGATACGAAGCCTAAGGAGGGGGTTGATGATGATGATGGATGGGGTGATGCTTGGGATTAAGGGATGTTGGGCTGTAGTAATGGGAAATGTATATATCTTGGGCTTGAAAGCATATAGGTCGCAAATAGTAGAATTTGAAGTATTTCTGAAAAGATTCTATTTTTCTTCAAATGATTACCCTGAATATCCTGTATAGTATACTATGTAATAGTCCATCCTGCCCGAGGCCAAACTGCACCGCTGGGCGGTGCAGTTTGGCTGGGGCGGAGTCCGGCTTATCTTATCGCCCCGCGGTTTAATTGAACTTCCAAGGGTTTGGCACTCTCCAACTTCATTTCTCTCTCAACTCTTTGCGACAGGTTCCACTAACACTCTGATCGCTGCCCTTGACTCATAAAATATAATTCTGACTGTCAGAAATCGTCAGAGCCAACGCCCCACGCCAAGCTGGACGTGCTGACCGGCCAGCCCCGGAATTCTGCTGCCTTCGACCATCCAGCTGAGACCATTTGATTGACCTCTTATCCCCCCATCGAATCGCACAGCATGGGCGACGAGCCTTGACGGGCTGCCCACTATCTGCAATCCTTTCCAGGCCCCAGATAACACTCCTTGTTTCTTTGAAGATCTTCAACTAGCCTTGTCACAATGGACCAGGAGGAGGCCCCACCACCGCCTTATTCGGCCGTTGATCCATTGCTTGCGCCATCCAGCAACGGGAATAATAGCAGCCAGTCTACTGTTCCACTGCGTGGAAATGTCTCAAGGATATCTCCCGAAGCAGGTAGTTCCTCCTCGGCAGCGTCGGCAGCGTCGGCAGCCTCGCCAGTCGTCCCAACCCACTTCGTCTCGGCCGCGACATACTTCGAGCAACGACCTGCAACAGGGCTGATCGAAAGTCGTGACCTACTCGATCATCATATGACAATATATCCTCGCAGTCAAACGAAAGATTTTCCGCGAAGACCACGCTGCTGGGCGACTCGGAGGAATGATGTTGCCCAACAGGATTGGGACACCTTCCTGCGATATCTTTTCCCGCCTCAATTGGGCTTGGCTGCTGCCTCAGATCACCTGCCGAGACAGCTACGAGCGGAGATCCGACGCGATCGAAAAGATCGACCACAAGAAACAGACGAGGAGAGACGAGCCCGTATAGCTGCCGTGGTGGACGAATGGAATCAGTGCTTTTTCGAGCTGCGCGGCACTCGCATCGCGTTTATATATGTGGAAGAATCCAATAATGCACCGGCCTCTGCTCTCTGCCCGCGGTGTTATCCCGCAGCGACAAAGGTTAACCAGGGGACTGGTTTCGCAGCAACTGCAGGAGAGGGCCGGTCTCAGAATGCACCGCAACCTGTGCCAGGACAGACTACCGCCTCACCAACATGGTCTGGCCCGCCAATGCCTATGATGCCGCATGGACCGATGCCATTCAGGGTTCCATACGGTGCTCCCCCGTTTCCAGGACATGGCGTTCCCCCAAATCACCAGCCACCCCAGTACTATCCATATCCACCCCCAGGTGCTGCTCCATGGGGACCGTGGAATGGTTGGTCTTATGCCCAGCCACAAAATGGGAACAATGGCAGCGGAAAGGGTAGCTCTTTGGGATGGCTTTCAGATCTTACAAGTAAAGCGCAGAAGTATGGTGAACGTTTCGCCGAACAAGCGGAGCAATATGGTAACCAACTCAGCCAACATGCCATGCACTATGGCCGACAAGTCGAGGAACAGGCCCTCGCACACGGCCGTTGGATTGAAGAGCAGACAAGATTTGGACGAAAGCAGCCTGCCTATCAAGGATATCCACCTGCTGGTTATCCTGCATATCCCAATTGGAGTCCTACTAGTACTCCTACATATAACACGACTACCGGCGTCGTATCAAACCCGGCTACTCCTACCAATAACTCCACTCCGGTCAATCAGCCAACACCTCAACCCTCCACACAGTCTGATACGCTTCCCAAAAACGATGCCAAACCTCCCTTGGAACAAACACGTCGCGCCTCAATAAGTTCTACCTCATCGGAATCCTCCCTCAGCTCAATCGACTCTCTTTCCACCACCTCCGACCTAAGTGCATCTGACCTTGCCGCAATCCGCACACAACTTCAATCCCTCGACGACAGACACGACCGCATACTATACGACGCAGCCGTCGACCTCCGCCACCAACTCCACACACTCCAAGAATCCCGTCGGGAAGCCCGTGCCTCTGGACGCCGCAACTGGCTTCCCGGCACTCGTCCCCAACAAAACCAGTCCACAAGCCAAAGTGACTGGGGCAGGTGGGAATCTCCCGAACAACAGCAGCGCGCATCAACAGAACGACGTGCTATGAAAGAGGAAATGCGTGCCACGCGAAAAGCATTCCGGGATATTGTCAAACGTGCACGGGAAGAACAGCGCGCAAGAAGGCGCGTGAAACGCAGCCGACGTCGTCATGTACCTGTTGATGAAAAGATAAAGACTAGTGGACAGGAGCAATTAGCCTTGGATGGAAGTTTGAAGGAGTTATCTCTGGACGAATCATCTAAACCAATTGCAAAACCTCAACTGCAGCGTCAGCCTGTTCGTTCCGAAACAAGTTCGGAATTCAACAGGAGTAACCTTCACACACCTTCTTCTTCTCAGGCGAGTGTGCATGAATCGGGAATGCAGGTTGAACAGTCCGATAAGAAGAAGACTGGAACACCGTCTCGTATAAAAGATATACTCAAACCGCGAGGGAAGAAGCGGGATGAAGATAAGAAGAAAGATGAAACATGACGAATTGGATATATCGCGTTAATCCTTCCCTTTTGTCAATTGGGATGTACATTGATTTAGCGGAATAGCATCACGAAGTAACGAGTCACATATCAGAATCCATCAAATTCATCTGAGCAGTTCAGTTCTACAATATACAAATTTTTCATTTTCTAGCATCACAGGCTGACATTCAGGGTTCCAAACCAAGCCTAGAACTATCCAACCCTTGGATGAATGCCCACAAAATCAATCAATCTCCAGGCCTTAACAAAACACGCCTGAAGAAACCGATCCTCAAATCATGACTGAACCTCACTCTTCTCAACCAAATCACCAACACCAAGAGCCCTCCCCATCTTAACCTTGACCATCTTCTCCCCATCCTCCTTCTTCCCCAAATCACCCACTTCATCCCCCTCATCAACATCCTCCTCATCATCATTATCCCCATCCTTCTTATTCTTCTTCCTCTCCTCCCGATCCCGCTTCTCAACCGCCTTCCAATCCATCCACTGATCCTGAAGCTTCAAGTGCATCGCATACGCATCTTCACCGTCCGCATAGTACTTGCTTTCAACCTTCTCAACCTCGAATCCGAGTGTATCGCGGTATAACCGCAATGCAGCATTGTTAGATACACGCACGTGAAGAGAGACATAGTGTGCTCGGTGCGATTCAGCCATTGCGCGTTCTTGAATTAATTAGTTAGTTTTTTTTTTCCCATCAACCTCGAAGCAGAGCAAAGCACCTCGGAAGGAGGCGCCGGGGAGGGGAAGGAGGGGGGAGGGGGGAAACTCACGACTCATACGCATCAATCGCTCAGCAATTCCCAATCGTCTATGCGTACGCATAACACTAAGTGAAGTAATATGACCATGTTGCAATCCATCCGTAGGTTCCTCCTCCATTTTCGCAAGAACGTATCCAACAACCTTAGGATACTGACCCGCTACATCACCCGCAACACCACCTCCACCTTTCCCAGCACCAGACGGGTATCCATTTTTAGGACGGACGACAGCGACGAAACTTAGCTGGGGCCAGGTTAGGGCGTGGTAGAGGTAGTATTTTAGGAAGTAGTTTTCGGGGAGGTTTGTTATGTTGCAGGTTTGGATTGAGGGGAGGAGATCGATGTATGAGGGGTATGAGGATAAGGGGACGATGTCGACCATTTTGGTGAGGGATTGATTGGGTGTGTGAGGTAATTGAGGTTTTGGTTGGTTGGTGGGGGTGAGGTTTGGTGCTTTGATGCGGTGCGGTTCGGTGTGGGGTCATGTGATGTGATGTGGTGGAGGTGGATTGTACAATGAGGATAGTTGGATCGTTGGTGATGCTTGTATGTATTCTAGTTGACTGAGGGGATAAGTTAAGAATAAAGGATTGCTCAATTCAATTTTAAGTGTTACAATTCGGTGATAGTTAATTTAGATTGCTGTTGTACCGCTGCTGCGCGGCGCGGCCTGAATTAATGTATGATGCTATACTGTCCATCTATATTACTGTATGTACACCAAATGTGTTGAGATAACCAAAATCACATCGTGAATCGTCAATTTAAAATGCCGAGAGAAGGAAATGCGCACCAGCTGCGACTAGCATCACAGTCGATACACTGGCTATCGACATGTGTGCTGCAGCCGAGGAACTACCACAACAGTCGCCATTCCACTTGACACCGTTCATTTCGGCGGCAACTTCGAAAACAGAGCCATTGGGCCTGCCCCAGTTGTAGTAGTCGACAAGGAGGAAGTTGGGAGGACGATCCCAGTAACCTAGATAAGTTAATATATGATTGAAGGGAGAGAGAACGAAGTCTTCACTTACGGGTACATCTGGCAGACATATTTCCAAGACTGCCGTATTGAGAAACATTGGCACTGTTAGTCTCAACCATATCGGCCGTGTTTGGAATCAACAGGCTCAGCGAGCCAAAGTTCAGCTCGAGATTGAGGTTGTGGTTGATCATATACATGCGGTTAGACGCATCCTGGCGGTTCAGACCCGGGGGTCGCTGCACATAACACGGGAAATCGCGATTAGTCGGGGAGAAGGGAGTCTCCCACAACTGGGAAAATTCATCCATGATATAAGGGACGGCAGTCTCATTCGCTTGATAATCCATGAAGAAAACCGCGCGCTTATTCTTGAGAATCATCTCGGATAGAGTGGGCCAATCATTCAGGGCCATGGGTGCTTTTGGAGGCGAGTAGATGATATTCTTCAGACCGGAATCTTCGATGGCAGGGACGAAGGCCTCTGGCGGGAGAAGATCCGAGTTACCCATCAAAAAGGTGACGACATTATAAGGATTCTTTGCCATCCATCGGTAGACTTCGGCCAGATAGTCTGTGAGGGGACCCGCGTCAAGAATGTCGCAGCTAGAATGGCAGAGATGAATTTCGCCGCTTTTATTGTGTGCTTGGAATTGAACTATTATACGCGATTAGAGGAAAGGTTCAAGGATGGTGATGGTGGGAGTGGAAAAGAGAAGAGCTTACGCATGCGAATGCCATCATTGAGTTGATCGGTCACCTTATAGGCCTGATTGGAGGCGGCATTACCGGGAACCACGAAAGGACTGTTATGAGCCGCGACATTGGTGATATTGGAGTAATTGCGCATGCAGAACTCGCTGTAGCCATTGCAAGGCGTGGTGTTGGTTTGAGTCGGGGTCGAACTGGTGGTGGAGTGGGTTCGTGTTGAGTTCATAGTACTGTTGCTATGCAGTGTGGTGGTTGTCCCACCACCCACCAACACCGTCACGGAGTCCGAGGTCGAAGTAAAGAATTGCGTTTGGTTGCCCGTCGCGGTGGTACTCCCATTGAGGGAAGAAGAAGTCACAGTTTTATGATCTCCATTATCGAGCGTAATGACCGAGGTGTAGGTCAAATATGAACCTGTCGGGACTGGCTGGGAACCCGAAGTGATAGTGGATGCATCGGACCAGTTGAAGGAGGAGGAAGATCCGGTGATAGAGGTTGAGAGGTCGTTGGTGGTTTCTGTTGTTGTACCATCTTTGGCCGTACAAAGGGTAATGAGGCCCAAGCCTAACAAAGAGAAAGGCAGCGACCTCATAGTGGAGGTGGAGGAGGAGGAGGAGGAGGGGGTTTGTTGGTGGAATTGGAGAGTGGTGGGTTGGGGGAGGGGAGGAACAACAAGAAGTTCAACCAGGAGAGAAAAGAAGAGAAACAGAAACAGGCTTCCCCCCCAAAGTTGGTGTCCATAGTAAATTCTCCACTTTGTCGAGTGCTGACGTTGTTGCCACTTCCGCCCAAGGGATGAGCCAATCGGAGCTTAGTATTGTACACTACATACACTTGCTCCCTCAAGGATTGACATTTTGCCTATCTACACTTCTTCTATCTTTTCTACTCATTCTACTCTACCCTCTTTTTTACTTCTTCCTCCAATTCTGATATACCCTCCTCTCTCTCCTCCAGCATCATCTTTTTACTACCCCCCCACAATTGCATTTCCACTACATAGTACATCCCTTCAACTTCTCCCCTTACGCTACACCACTCATGATCGTCCACACTAAGTTATACTAGCGGCCGCCACTGACGATCCACACGGCAGTCCAGCCCGATCTGATTAGGAGAAACAAAACTCCCACTCAGCATCTGCCTGGCCTGGTCTGGTCAGCTTCATCTTACACCTCTCTTCCTCTCTTTCGACAGTTGACGCTCTACTTTAACGCTGTCGGTTGTCTCGCCATGGTCGATGGGCCAGAAACCAATGGCTCAGGCTCAGGCTCAGGCTCAGGCTCGGCCCGCAAATTGCCTTTCTTTCGCAGTTCCCATGGTCCTCTCGCTCGTCGTCGCGCCACTACCGTACACTCCCACCGTATTATTCGATCCTTGTTCTACCTCATCGCTTGGATCTTTGTCCTGCTAGTCTGCATTGCCAACCTCGCCGATAAACCCGTTTTGCGCAGTACCTACTTTCTCTACCTCGATCTGACCGATATTATCCCCGTCTCCGTACCCAATGCCTACCTCATCAACTCCATTGCCCGATCCATTGGTCTACACGATTTCTATCAGGTCGGTCTGTGGGGCTTCTGTGAGGGCTACAATAGCGATGGGATCACCGGTTGCTCAAAACCCAAGTCTCTCTATGCATTTAACCCAGTCGATATCATCCTGAACGAGTTGCTCGCTGGTGCCAGTAGTATGTCACTTCCCAATTTCCAAAAAATAATCTATCTCCCCTCTCTTCTCTCCCCATCTGATACTAACTTTTTTTTTTTTTTAGTTGCTCTACCTAGCGACATTCAGGACCCCCTCAACCTGGCTCGTGTTGCCTCTCATTGGATGTTTGGCCTGTTCATCGCTGCCGCTGTCCTCAACTTCATCATGATCTTCATCAGTCCACTGGCCGTCTCTTCGCGACCCCCGCAGACAATCAAGCTCTGGGCAGCAGCCAGCACCGGTGAAAATGGTACACAAATAACTCCAGCTGGTCGCCCACCACACCGTCGTCGCACCTTTGTCTGGCTACGCTCTCTACCAATGCTGATCCTGGCCTTCTTCACTGCTCTTGTCACCATCGTCGCATCTGCCGTGGCAACTGTCATGTTTGAAATTTTCGCACACGTCTTCACCAACGCCGATCCTAGTCTGAACATCCACGCTCACGTCGGTACCCAAATGCTGGTATTCATGTGGATTGGTGCAGGTTTCAGTCTGCTCGGTTTCATCATCCAGCTTGGCTCCTGCTGTGCGTCCTGCTGTGGCGGCCGAAAGGCACGCAAACAATTGAAATCTCAGGGTGTTAATTGGCGGGAACTGGAGAAGATGAGCGCCATGGATCAATCCGGCAGGCAGACTCCAGCAGAGCGTGGACAGCATCTCGAACCCCATGCCGTCACGACAAATTGATCTTTGTACAGATGTATTGATGCCGCATTTATATCAGATCTATATCTTGTACCTCCGATCCATACTACTTGCCCGCTCCTTTATGAAGGAGTAGCTTTGTTGAACAGAACATTTCCTTGAATGTGCCATATTGGTTTTCATTACTTCATCTAGTTTCTAACGATTTCAACGATCATTAGCGCTGGGTCTTGACCGAGTTTTT